>ERZ1023694.364-NODE-364-length-7074-cov-7.156717_pt1 | contig 7074 bp, 7 predicted proteins | sample MGYA00380348_ERZ1023694 | MGnify/ENA primary metagenome ERZ1023694 (study PRJEB33179, sample SAMN07449026) | human gut metagenome | biome: Human-gut; feature: Human associated habitat; material: Faeces | host: Homo sapiens | place: India:Kasaragod | collected... | reverse complement strand
AGCTTTCTTTCTTGTGCGGAGATTTAGCAGTGCGGGTTTTAATTCGGTGAGAGCAGAACTGTCCCCATCTAAGAGACGTCTTGCGGATGCCACGGAAATCTCCGCAATAGAGGCATCTAATGCCTTCAGTTCCGGGGAACGTTCATAGGCAGCTTTTGTGCGCTCTTCTAACTGATGTTGTGCTTTTAGCTGTTTTGCGTCGTAAGAACGAAAAATTTCGTCATATTGCGAATTATTCAATGCCATTGGATTCTCCCTGTTGTCCTGTAAGATGAGGATACTGCATCATCTAGTGTTGTGCAGAAGTTGTGAGCAGCATTTTTTCCAGCTGATCGTAATCGTAGGAACGCTGTTCAAAATTATTAAAACGGTTTTTCGGCTGGGCTGCCGGTGCAGTGTTTGGAACCGCAGTTTTTTTCTTCTTCTGGTGAGCTTCATCCAGTCTTGCAATATCTTCCAAAGTGCTTACGTGATTCTTCTTCCAGCTGGTCAGAATAGAGTCAATATATTCAAACTTTGGCTGATGTATCGCCTGTATGGTGCGTTCACAGGCAGTCGTGATGACCTCAGATGAAAATCCATAGTCAGACCGCCACTTATCAATATAGGCAGTCTCTGCCGGAACAAGGGAACGTCCATTGATTCCCAGTGCCTTCATAACGGAAAAATAAAGCTGGCTGTGAAGACCGGCAGTCAGCTTTGCCTGTTCTACAGTTGTAATATGATTATCAGCCCAGGCAAGGGCAACCTTTTCTATGTAGCGGATACTGGTGTGTCCTTTGCTCACGCAGTACTCCACCAGATACTCAATGAGATCTGTGGAAAAACCAAGACCGTCGTACCAGTATAAAATGCTGTTCATATCCGTTGGGGTTAAAATACGTCCCAGGTAACGCTCAGCAATAAATAAAAGTTCTGCCACAGATTCCTGTTTGCGGAACATGGAGATATCCTCAGCAGAGTAGTTCTTCGGTTCCGGAACAGTTGGCTTCAAAGAAGATTCTTCCGGGGATACGGCTGCGGAATATTCAGAAGAAGCAGTTTCCTGTGTGGATACTGTCATAGGGTCTTCGTTCTCAGATGGTCTGCGCTTGGTGTCTAAAAAACAGACGCCGGTCAGATTCTCACTGGAGTCATATTCCAGGCGGAGCAGATGCATACGCTCCCAGTAACTTAAAGCACGCTTAATGTCCTTTTCGGTATGTTCGAATTTATCTGCCATGGCAGAAATGGAAAACGCAGCATCCGGCGCGTTTAACTGCCGTAACAGATAAAGATATATTTTTACAAACTCTCCATTGGCATCAGACATATATTCATCAATGAAAATATTCGATACACTGGTGGCAGAGGTCTGACTGTCACTATGAAGTGTTATATTTGCCATTGTGTTCCTTCCTTTCATGCAAAGCTGGATGGAATATCCTGTCCATCAGCCCGTCCCAAATTATAGCACAGGAATGTAAAAAAGAGAAGAAAAAAATTGCCCACAAACCCAGTAAAATCAAGGGTTTTCAAAAGTGTGGATAATGTGGATAAAAAAGAGTTCCAGGAAAACCTCATTTTGTGAAAAACGTACGAAAGTGAGGAAATACAAGGACTCACAGCTTTTTGACATAAAAATGTGGATAACTTTATGTAAACAAAAAAATCCACATTCAAAAGTTGAAGTTTTCCCCAATTGAATGTGGATAATGTGGATAAGTTATCTGCCAAGCAGGTGTTCGCCAACATTTACAATGTCTCCGGCGCCCATAGTTATCAACAAATCACCGTTTATACAATTTTTTAATAAAAAGTTTTCAATTTCTGTAAAGGAAGGAAAATAATGGACATCCGTGCCTTTTTCCTTTAATTTTGCTTCGATATCTCTGGAACTGATGCCGAAAGTATTCTTTTCGCGGGCTGCATAAATATCAGCTAATACCACAACATCTGCCATGGAGAGAACCTCTGCAAAATCATTTAAAAATGCCTTTGTTCTGGAGTAAGTATGTGGCTGGAATACAAGCACCAGACGTTTGTGTGGATATTTTTCCGCGGCGGTCAACGTAGCGCGGATCTCTGTCGGATGATGTGCATAATCATCAATGACCGTGACGCCATCTACGCATCCTTTATACTGGAAACGTCTGTCTGCACCGCCGAAAGCAGAAAGGCCTGCAAGAATGTCTTCTTTTGAGATCTTTAAGTCAAGGGCAAGCGCAATGGCAGCGAGTGCATTCGAAACATTGTGCAGTCCGGGTACATTCAGGGCGACATCCATGACTTTCTCGCCGTGGTACATGGCAGTGAAGTTTGCACATGCTTTTTCGTTAAAGGTGATATCAGCAGGATAAAAATCGCAGGCATCACTCATACCGTAGGTAATGACCTGTGGAGCGAGTCCCTCTACGATCTCCTGATAGTTCTCAATTTCGCCGTTGATGATAATGGCACCATTTTCTTTTGTATTTTTTGCAAATAAGTGGAAAGAATTGCGGATATCATGAATATCTTTAAAGAAGTCAAGATGTTCCGCTTCTATATTTAAAATAATGCTGTATTTTGGACGGAAATTCAAAAAGCTGTTTGTATATTCACAGGCCTCGGAGATAAATACGTCAGATTTTCCGACGCGGAGATTTCCATTGATCGCTTTTAAGATACCGCCGACTGTGATGGTTGGATCTTTTTTAGCGGCGAGCAGAATCTGGGAGATCATGGAAGTTGTGGTTGTTTTTCCATGGGTACCGGATACTGCGATGGAATTCTGATAGTTATCCATAATCTGACCGAGCAGTTCTGCGCGGCTTAACATCGGAATACCTTTTTCTTTTGCAGCGGCAAATTCCGGGTTATCTTCACGGATCGCTGCGGTGTACACGATAAGATCGATACCTTCTATAATATTGGAAGCTTTCTGACCATAGAAAATCTGCATTCCCATATGCTCTAAGTGTCTGGTGAGTTCAGATTCTTTGGAGTCAGAACCGGAAATCGTAAAATGTTCCTCAAAAAGAATCTCAGCGAGACCGCTCATGCTGATTCCGCCGATTCCGATAAAGTGAATGTGTATTGGTTCCTGAAAATTAATTTTATACATATTATGGATACCTGCCTGTTTTTTCGTTGATTGTTGATGAAAAAGTTTATGAAAAACTTCCTCATTTTATAACAAGGCGTTGTATAACGCCTGAAACAGTTACATTATAACCATATATCAGGAATTTGCAAATTCTTTTCGGACAATTCCATGTTAGCTATTTTGACGAAAAAAACAGGACAAACACACATATTTGTATAAAATGTCAAAAAAAAGAAAAAATTTCTGAAAAAATTGTGTAAAATGATGTACATTGAAAAATGGTTGTGATATACTTGAAATATCAAGAGGACTAGATTGACTAGAAAGTGACGAGAGGTGATTGACGTGATTCGAAAAGAAATGATAGCGATGCTATTAGCGGGAGGTCAGGGAAGCCGTTTAGGTGTCCTGACATCAAAAGTTGCAAAACCGGCAGTTGCATTTGGAGGCAAGTATCGTATTATCGATTTTCCATTGAGCAACTGCATTAACTCCGGAATTGATACGGTTGGTGTATTGACACAGTATCAGCCATTACGTTTGAATACCCATATCGGAATTGGTATTCCGTGGGATCTTGATCGTAATAACGGAGGAGTAACAGTACTTCCACCATACGAGAAGAGTAATAACAGTGAGTGGTATTCAGGAACTGCCAATGCAATTTATCAGAATATGAATTACATGGAGCAGTACAATCCGGAATATGTACTGATTTTATCTGGTGACCATATCTACAAGATGGATTATGAAGTCATGCTTGATTTCCATAAGGAAAATAACGCAGATGTTACAATTGCCACAATGCCTGTTCCATTAGAGGAGGCAAGCCGTTTTGGTATTGTGATCGCAGATGAAGATAAACGAATTCAGGATTTTGAAGAGAAACCGGAACATCCAAGAAGTAATCTAGCCTCAATGGGAATCTACATATTTAGCTGGAAGGTATTGAAGGAAGCTCTGACTGCAATGAAAGATCAGAGCAACTGTGACTTTGGTAAGCACATCATTCCTTACTGCCACGAGAAGAAACAGCGTCTGTTTGCTTACGAGTATAATGGATACTGGAAAGATGTAGGAACGCTTGGCTCTTATTGGGAAGCCAATATGGAACTGATCGATCTGATCCCGGAATTCAACCTGTATGAGGAATACTGGAAGATTTACACGAAGAGTGATATTATCCAGCCGCAGTATCTGTCAGCAGACAGTATTGTTGAGAAGAGTATCATCGGAGAGGGATCTGAGATTTACGGAGAGGTTCACAGTTCTGTCATCGGAGCCGGCGTTACGATCGGCAAGGGCAGTGTCGTGAGAGATTCCATTATTATGAAGGGAACCCAGATCGGTGAGAATGTCGTCATAGACAAAGCAATTATTGCTGAAAACTGCAGCATTGGTGATAACGTTACATTAGGTGTTGGAGAGGAAAAACCGAACAAGTTCAATGAGAAGATTTACTCCTTTGGTCTTGTGACGATCGGAGAGGATTCCGAAGTTCCATCGAACGTCTCAGTCGGAAAGAACACTGCAATTTCCGGCAAGACCACAAAAGAAGATTATCCGGAAGGAATTCTTGACAGCGGTGAAGTAATTATTAAGGCAGGTGACTCAGAATGAAGGCAGTAGGAATTATTTTAGCTGGCGGTAATAACAGCCGCATGCAGGAATTATCGAACAAACGAGCAATTGCAGCAATGCCGATCGGAGGCAGTTACCGGAGCATCGACTTCGCTCTGAGCAATATGAGTAATTCTCATGTACAGACAGTGGCAGTGCTGACACAGTACAGTGCAAGATCCCTGAATGAACATTTAAGTTCTTCCAAATGGTGGGATTTCGGACGTAAACAGGGTGGTTTATATGTATTCAACCCAACTGTAACAGTGGATAACAGCTGGTGGTACCGTGGCACAGCAGATGCGATGTACCAGAATATCAGTTTCTTGAAAAAACGTCATGAGCCATATGTCATCATCAGCAGTGGTGACTGTGTATACAAACTTGATTTTAACAAAGTCCTTGATTACCATATCGAGAAGAAAGCAGATATCACGGTTGTGTGCAAAGATATGGATCCGAATGTGGATGTCAGCCGTTTTGGTGTTGTCCGCATGAATGAGGATTCCAGAATCGTTGAGTTTGAGGAGAAACCAATGGTTTCCCAGTCCAATACGATTTCTACAGGTATCTACATTGTCCGCAGAAGACAGCTCATTGAGATGTTAGAGCGGAGTGCTGATGAGGGAAGATGGGATTTTGTAACGGATATCCTGATCCGTTATAAGAATATGAAGCGTATCTATGGTTATAAGATGAAAGAATACTGGAGCAATATTGCATCCGTGGATTCTTATTACCAGACGAATATGGACTTCTTAAAACCGGAAGTCAGAAATTACTTCTTTAAAGAAGAACCGGGAATTTTCTCGAAAGTGGATGATCTTCCACCGGCAAAATATAATGCAGGATCAGACGTGAAAAACAGCCTGATTGCGAGCGGATGTATTATCAACAGCAAGGTTGAAAATTCTATCTTATTTAAGAAGGTATTTGTCGGAAAAAATTGTGTGATCAAGAATTCCATTATTTTAAACGATGTTTATATTGGGGATAATACACACATTGAAAACTGTATCGTTGAGAGCCGTGATACATTGAAAGCCAACACATACTATTGTGGAGAGAATGGAATTAAGATCGTATCTGAGAACAATGAGAGATATGTATTATAGCCAGAATCACAGAGTTACTTACAGGGTGACAAAAACTTGCGTTAGATGAAGACCGAAAAGGGGGACTGAGACATCATGCAGATTACAGACGTCAGAATTAGAAAAGTTGAAAAAGAAGGCAAAATGAAAGCCGTAGTTTCCATTACCATAGATGAAGAATTTGTGGTACATGATATTAAGATCATTGAAGGAGAGAAAGGATTATTCATTGCGATGCCAAGCAGAAAGGCAGCAGACGGGGAATACCGTGATATCGCACGTCCGTTCATTTCCGAGACAAGAGACCGTATTCAGAAACTGATCCTTGAAAAGTATCAGGAAAGAATGGCTGTGGGAGAAAAAGAACTGCAGATGAGCGGGCCGCTATGGGGATAGCGGCTCGTTTTTTGCTTATGTTGATGAGAAAAATATACGCATTCATGCAGAAATAAAAGTTGCATTCCTTACTTGCCAAATCCAAAATCTTCTGTAAAATAGAACATACGGAACAGAACTATGAAAATTATTTCATCATATTGAGAGGAACAGAACAATGGAACAGTTAAAAGCAGTAATCCTTGCAGCAGGAAAAGGAACCCGAATGAAATCAGATCTTCCGAAAGTGGTTCACACGATCGAGGGAAAATGTCTGGTAGATTATGCAATTGACGCAGCAATCGGAGCAGGCGCAGATGATATCTGTCTGGTAGTAGGATATAAACATGAAGTAGTGGAGAATAGCATTTCTCATAAAAATGTGAAATTTGCATTACAGGAAGAACAGTTGGGAACCGGTCATGCAGTAAAATGTGCCAGGGATTTCTTAGGGGATGAGGGACAGACGCTGATTTTATTTGGTGATACACCACTTATCACTGCAGAAACATTAAAACGGTTAGCAGAACATCATAAGAAAAATGGCAATACAGTCACCGTGCTTTCTGCGATGATCGGCGATCCAACCGGATATGGAAGGATTATCCGCGATGCGGAAGGCAGATTTGTGAAGAGCGTAGAGCACAAGGATGCTTCACCGGAAGAGTTAGAGTCTCATGAGATCAATTCCGGCATGTACATTTTCGATACAAAAGAATTGAAGGAAGCACTCGATAAGCTGACACCGAACAATGCGCAGGGCGAGTACTATCTGCCGGATACCCTTACCATCATCAAAAGCAAAGGACTTAAAGTAGATGCATTTGCACTCGATGATCCGGAAGATATCACAGGGGTCAACGAACAGGAGCAGTAAGCCGCCGCGGCACATAATATCCGTGCGAGAGCACCAATATA
>ERZ1023694.360-NODE-360-length-7093-cov-6.609832_pt1 | contig 7093 bp, 4 predicted proteins | sample MGYA00380348_ERZ1023694 | MGnify/ENA primary metagenome ERZ1023694 (study PRJEB33179, sample SAMN07449026) | human gut metagenome | biome: Human-gut; feature: Human associated habitat; material: Faeces | host: Homo sapiens | place: India:Kasaragod | collected... | reverse complement strand
CAGACAACAGAATCTTTGAGGTCAGGCATAAACTTTCCACAGGAACTCCAGACTTCTATTATATTTTGCTGCCGATGATGTTGCTGAGCTGCGCGAACTGCTGAAGTGTCAGTGCTTCGCCACGGATGGTGACCGGAACGCCAAGTTCCTCAATGCTTTCCTGGATCACTTCTTTGGAAAGATGAATGTCCGGCGCATTGTTCAAGCCATTGGCAAGCGTCTTTCTGCGCTGATTGAAGGATGCACGGATGATCTTAAACATTAATTTTTCGTCATTCACCTGCACCGGCACTTCTTTATGTCTTGTGAGACGGATCACTGCGCTTCCGACATTCGGGCGAGGCATAAAACAGTTCGGCGGAACGATCGCAACAATCTCGGGTTTCGCATAATACTGCACTGCAAGGGAGAGTGCCCCATATTCTTTCGTTCCCGGTCCCACCTGCATACGGTCTGCCACTTCTTTCTGCACCATGATCGTAATGCTGTCGATCGGCACATGGCTTTCAAATAATCCCATAATGATCGGTGTCGTGATATAATATGGAAGATTTGCCACAACTTTGATCGGCTTTCCTCCATTTTTTTCCTCTGCCAGCTTTTTAATATCTACTTTTATAATATCATCTTTGATGACTTCCACATTGTCGTATGCACTGAGTGTGTCTGCCAGGATCGGGATCAGATTTTTATCAATCTCCACCGCCGCCACTTCTCTTGCATTCTCGCAGAGATACTGCGTCATTGTGCCGATTCCAGGTCCGATCTCCAAAACAAAATCATCCTTTGTGATTCCGGACTCCTCAATGATTTTTTCCAACACATGCGTATCGATCAAGAAATTCTGTCCAAACTTCTTCTGAAAATTAAAATTATATTTCTGTAAAACCTCTATGGTATTCTGTGGAATTCCTAACGTTGCCATATACTGCCTTTCTCTTCAAATAAACGATCTAAAAACTCTGCATACAGGCGGTTAAATGTTTCATGAAACGTAACTGCCACATTTACATCCTGATTTCCAGACATCTGTGCCTCCTCAAAAATAGCAAAGGCTGTCTCATATAAATCCGGGTTTTTGTCATAAAATACTTCCGTCAGGCCATCCTGAAAGGCAAACTGCGCCTCCTGGGAAAGATTGTCCTTAAAATCCTCTTTGGAAATGCATCCAGCCTCCTCGTAATCGGACAAAAAGATGTGTCCGCCTGCGGAGGTCACGAAATCCTCAAATGCCTCTTTTACATCCTCATAGGTTACCGGAACATAATTTTCCTCCCAGTAACGGTCAAATGTTTCTCTATCCGGAAATGCTGCTAAAATATCTTCCATACCTGCGCTCCTTTGTGTTTTCTGCTCCATTTATACTATCATACTTTGCAATCGTTCCGCAATAATGTATACAGGGTTGGCTCTAAGTGAAATTCCCTGCACATGTTTTCCACTTCCGCTAAATATCTTTTCTTCGCAGAGGACGGTAAGACCGGACGGCGGACCGCACGGATCAAAATATTTTTCGGTGTGTGTTCAAAGTCAATAAATTCCAGCAGCTGGGTTTTGTATCCGCAGCACTCCAAAAGATTCGCCCGGATCGCATCTGTTGTCAGCGCTGAAAAACGCTCTTTGATAATGCCGTATCTTGTAAGCAGGGAATAATCCTCACTCTGGATCTGCTTATTCACCTCATGCTGACAGCATGGTACGGAAAAAATCATTTTTGCATTCCATGTAATTGCATTGTAGAGTGCAAAATCTGTCGCAGTATCGCAGGCATGGAGCGTCACGACCATATCCACGTCAAACGGCGTCTGAAATCCATTTATGTCACCAAGCTCAAAGCGCAGATCGTCATAGCCATATTTTTCCGCCGCCCGGTTGCATTTTTCGATGACATCTTTTTTCAGGTCGAGTCCAAGCATCTGCACTTTCATATGCCGGATCTCTGTAAAATAATAATACATGATAAAAGTCAGGTAAGACTTTCCGCATCCGAAATCAATGATGTGTATTTCCTCACCTTTATATTCCCGGATTGCATCATCGATCATCTCGATAAAACGGTTGATCTGGCGGAACTTATCATACATGGACTTTACCACTTTTCCCTCTCCGGTAAAAATACCCATATCCACTAACGGAGGGATCACCTGTCCCTCATCCAAAATGTAATTTTTCTTCCGGTTATGCTCTGTAACTGTGTCTGGTGCTTCTTTTGAAGCTTTCGCCCTGAGTGTCACCGCACCTTTCTTTGAGATCAGAAGACTGTATTCTTTTTTCTCATCCCATGCATTTACCTGCAGGAATGTATCATGTATGGTTTCCATCAAAAAGCCCTGCAGATCTTCTGCGCCAAAATTATCGTGGAACACCTGTTTCTCTGTATACTTTGCCGCCTGATAGCCATCGCCTTTCTTCTCTACCACGATCTTTTTATACGGACAGTCTTTCGCCATCGGCTTACTGATAATTATTTTCATGAGTGGATTCGCTGACAGCTTTTCGATTGCCGCAATCCAGTCCTCATTCGCCTCAAATGTCTTTTCTTCTCCTTCTTCATTTGCGAGAATCACAAGACATTTTTCTCTTTCTCCCGGCTGCCGCTCTTCGCAGCCATATTCTCCATCAAAAATCTGTTTTAGTTTCCACATGATCTATGCTCCTTACTGGGATTCGGAAATACATTCCTGTTCCAGCTTTATTCCTTTTTGTAACATATAAGTGATGAGTTTTCTCTCTTCGTCCGGCAGTTCCATTTTTTCTAACTGCATCAACCGCTTTTTGTCATTTTCTGTCAATGGCTTCGCATAATCCTCATACTTTTTCAATGTTTCAATGTCCATTTGAAACATTTGAAATGGGATCCCTGTTTTTCTTTTCAAGTGTTCTAAAATATAAAATCCACCTGCATCCAGATCTCCAAAATGATAATACTGTGCATCCGGCAATTTCTGATAAATCTGCATCAGCAGATTTCGTCTGCTGCGATTATGATAACCGCCAAGATAGATCACCAGACTGTGTTCCTGTTTAAAACGGTAAAAAGAAGTCAGATTTTCAATTGTGAATACTTTATCAATCGTCTGATCCGGACAGATATCCGGTACATCCTCCTCACTCCCCACCGCAACAGCGATTCCTTCCGGGAAAGCACTGATATCTGCAGCCTGCTTCCCAGCGCTGTAAATCTGTACGTTTCCCTTCATATACACATAGCCCGGCGTTTTATAAATCTGATACTCCGCAAGAATTTCTTCATTTTCAAATCCTGTCAGTTCTTCATTTTCCTCCCGGAATATTTTACAGATTTTTGGGATCAGTGTCTCGAATACTTTGCTGTCATGAAAATGTTCTATGGAAAATTCCCTGATATAACATTCTTTCCTGTTCTGCTCTACTTTATCTAAAGTGTCAATCAGTTGTTCTGTTTTCCTGTGATCCATAATGTCGAGATATTCTTTTACTGACTGTTCGCTTTCCAGCCGCGTTATCATGCGGGACAAAAAGCTTCTTGTTATCTCACCCTGCGTTTTCTGATAAAACTGCTCCAAAATCTGTTTTGTACGTGCCTCGGCTTCCCTCTTCGGCTTCCTGCCAAGCCTCTCATATGCCTCTTCCACATGATCCTCACAGAGTACAAGCTTCTCGATAATATATCCGGGCTTCTGGTTTTTCCATGCGATTGCGACCAGTCCCTCACGCTCCATCTGTTCTGCGGCTGCGTGAATGGTTTCTATCTCAAGCGAGCTCTCATCGAAATACTTTGGCATCGTCTTCTTATTGAACGGAAATGCAATATGGATCGCTCTCTGGTTTTCTCCTCTGGAGAGCTTACTGTTTTCGTATTTGTCCAATAGATCATTCAATATCTTATTTTCGACCGGATGCATAACGATACTCCTCCACGAAGCTTACTTTATCGTCTGTCAGTACTAATAATGTCTCCTGCATTTTCGGACCGATATACTGGATTTTATCCGGCGGCGCTGCGATCACGATCTGAAGCGGCAGTCTGTTCATAAACTCAAGAACTGCCCCGATCCTCTCATCATCCATATTGTTAAATGCCTCATCAAACATCACCAGCCCGATTGCCTCTCCGCCGATATTATTATTGTACAACTGGACAAAGGATGCGGCTACCGTCACATAGAACGGGGTCTGTGTCTCGCCTCCGCTCTTTTCCTCACAAACCTTAGAGTAAAGAGAATAGCTGCCATCCTCATGTGTGATCTTAATATCATAATCCATATAGGTGCGGTAATCCGTAAATTCATCTAATGCCTTGATCCCATTGTCCTGATCCAGTGCGAGCTTTGAAAATAGTTCATCAATGACTTCCTTATGATTCTCATGAAACAGACCGCTGAAAATGGACTCTCCCTGCACTACATTGAAATCGTCCATGATCATATCGTAATATTTTCCATAGCTTTTGCTCGGCAAATATAAAAATTCATATCTTTCATTGCTGAAGGTGATATCTTTCAATGCCTTATTGAGTTCTCTAAACTCTCCCTGTGCCTGCTTCATATTTTCCTGAAGCTTGGATAAAAACTGTTCCCGGAATTCTTCCTCTGCCGATAATTTTGCTTTTCTTACTTTTTCTTCATAATTCAGAAGCTCGGAGTTCACCAGTCTCTCCTGAACTGCCGCATACTCCGGATATGCTTCTAACGTAGCTGCTGCACCAAAATCAAATGCCGTTTTGTAATCGTACATCGCACTTGTCATTTTCTTATCCGCATTCTCTTTTGTTGTATTATTCGCCTTACGTCTCCGGTCAAAATTCTGCCGGAACTGCTCTAATGTCTTATCACCGGTCTGTTTTTCGTATTCTTTCTTCCAGAGCACGATCTCGTTTTCTGCTTTCTGGGCAATGTCTGTGATCAGTTCATTCTTGTGTATGCACTCATCCTCGCACTCCACAAGCCTGTCTTTTGCATTGCTTATTTTCAGTTCGCAGGCTCCGCTTTCCCTGTCACTTTTGGAAATGTGGCTTTTCAGTTCCTCACACTCTTTCCGCATTTCATCCGCACGGATCTGCTTTTCGATCATGGTCGTATTCTGCTGCAGATTACGGATCTCCGTCTCACATTTTTCAATCTCAAGTCCTGTCCTTTTCAGTTCTGATACAATTGTAATCCTATACTTCACATCTGTATCATCATCCCACTCGAGCCATTGCAGCGTCACTTCCATATGTGTCATACGGTCTTTGCATTCTATTTTCTGCCGGTTTAAATCCTCCTTTTTCTGCAGTGCCTGCTCATACTGGACTTTGAATGCATTCTTGCCGATAAATGGAGTTGTATAGATTTCCGGTCTGATCGCAGATGCGACATGATTCTGATAGCGCATGCAATTTGGTGTGATAGAAACCGGATACTGTTTTAATTCATCCACTCTCTTACACATATGTACCTTGCCAAGAACCATATTCACATACCGCTTCGCATAAATACTCTTCGACTCCACAACTGTTGCAAGACTTCCTGCCGGAGCAATATCATATTCCTCGAGTTTGCCGGAATTGATCAGTCCCACACCGTATGCTTTCTTTTCTCTTCTCAGTTTTTCGTAAATACCAAGGGCAATGTCAAAATTTTCCGGTTCCACCAACAGATAAAAACGCTGTGTATTCAGGTAGCCCTCCACTGCGTTTCTCCATGTCTCATCCGTGATCTCTAACATTTCACACAAAATCCTCGGCTTTGCCGTCCTTCCGATCTTAAGCAATTCCTGCTCCACACGCGACATCAAAAGTTCGACTGCCGGCGGATAGGAAAACCGGTGCTGTTTCAGGTTACTGATCCGCTGCTCTGTCTCCTGCAGGTCTGCTGTGATCTCATTCAGCCGGCTTTGGATCTCTAAATTTTTCCTCTGCAGTTTTGTACTCATATGCTTCTTGTAAGCGATCGCCCGGTCAATCAGTTCCTGTGCACTAACAACGTCCTCCGTATCCTTCAGCCGGTGCAGCAGCTCATCATACTGCTTCATGCATTCATCCACATCCGGTATTTCAAGCAGTCGGCTTACTTTCTGTCCGGCTTTTTTCCCGCTCTCTAACAGTCTTTTCTTTTCCTGATATTGTATTTCTGCTTTTTCCTGTAATTCTTTCAGATATTTTTTCTGCTTTTCCAACGTCTGGAAATCTGAGTTGGCGTTCAGCTCCGCTAAAAGCAGTGTGCGGACTTCCTCCTTATTCTCCAGCTCCTTTTTCATGCTGCTGCACTTTGCATTCAGCTGTTCCAGACGGTAACTTTCGCGCCTGATCTCATCCTGCAGAACGCCGATCTGTTCTTTGGTCAGATCCAGATCCGACTGTGCCATAAAATATTCATACATCCGGTCAGATTGTATACAATCCACCACTGCTTTGTGGTGGCATTCGATCTCTGACAGTTTTTCAATTCTGTTTTTCACACCCTCCAGCGTTTTTTCCAGCTCCTGATAGCTTCTTACATTTTCGCGCAGATGATCAATATTGACTTCTTTTTCATCCAGCACATAGGAATAGACAAAATCCTTGATATCATCAATTGGTTTAAATGCCAGTGCCTTTGGAATCAGCTGGAAGAACTTATCCTCGATTCTTCCAAAACGCTGTTTCATCATCTTTTTGCCTTCCGCATTCGTCTTTGCAAATAATTTGATGTTTTTATTGTTAAACGACCTGAATTCTGTGATGGTCCGTGGTCTGTTTCCGATCTTAAACATCTCATCCTCTAACATCACATTGTCCATGAGATAACGCACGACTGTCTCCTGCCCTTCAGTTGCCGAATCGATCACTGCCCCGATGACAAAATACTTTTCCTTGCTCTCCTCATAAAATTCCAATGCGACATGCGCACTGATTTCTCCGGTTCTCTCATAAGGATGATTTTCACGTCCGGTCTTACACCGGATATAACCGGTCAGCTTTCTCTTGCCGTTCTCATGGGCAGCCTTATTAAAATGATTTGTGGAGCAGGTCACAACAAATTGGATTGCATCTAAAAGTGTGGATTTTCCAGCTCCATTTTCGCCGGAAATCAGAGTTGAGTCCCCAAAATCTATCGTAACAACCGAGAAACGATGCCAATTAATCAGTTTC
>ERZ1023694.333-NODE-333-length-7672-cov-13.702770_pt1 | contig 7672 bp, 4 predicted proteins | sample MGYA00380348_ERZ1023694 | MGnify/ENA primary metagenome ERZ1023694 (study PRJEB33179, sample SAMN07449026) | human gut metagenome | biome: Human-gut; feature: Human associated habitat; material: Faeces | host: Homo sapiens | place: India:Kasaragod | collected... | reverse complement strand
TTAGAGAGAGGTCAAGTATCCTGCTTCGGCAGTCTTATACTCGGTATCTGCAAGACAGTTTCGAGCACCGTGGGTAGAGATATAGTATTCCAACACCGAAAGACCTTCCTTAAAGTTAGAAAGAATCGGGTTTTCAATAATCTGTGCACCCTCAGCACCAGCTTTCTGCGGTTTAGCCATCAAACCACGCATACCAGACAACTGACGGATCTGTTCCTTAGAACCACGGGCACCAGAATCCAACATCATAAATACAGAGTTAAATCCTTGGTCGTCGTTCTTAATAGTCTTATATAGAATGTCTGACAAGTCACTGTTTACGTGAGTCCAAGTATCAATTACCTGGTTGTAACGTTCGTTATCGGTGATGAATCCCATGTTATAGTTCATCATAATCTGTTCGATTTCTTCGTTACCACGTTTTACCAGTTCTTCCTTCTCCTTCGGGATAATGATATCACCCAAGTTGAATGACAGACCACCTTCGAATGCTTTCTTATAACCTAAGTTCTTGATACCATCCAAGAATTCGCAAGCACGAGCCACACCGACAGCCTTAATAACATCGCTGATGATGTCACGCAGAGACTTCTTAGAAATAACGGTATTCAAATAACCACATTCATCCGGAACCAGTTCATTTACAATGACACGACCTACAGAAGTTTCCTTAATCAACTTCTTCACGATATTGCCGTTTTCATCAAGGTCATTAGCCACTACGCTGATAATAGCGTGAATGTCTACCTTACCTTCATTGTAAGCAATCATTGCTTCTTCCGGTCCATAGAAAATCAAACCTTCACCTTTGGCACCCTTACGCAATTTGGTAATGTAATACAATCCCAATACCATATCCTGTGCAGGCACAGTGATAGGCGCACCATTGGCAGGGTTCAAAATATTGTGTGACTGAAGCATCAACATCTGAGCTTCCAGTACAGCTTCGTTACTCAAAGGCAAGTGTACGGCCATCTGGTCACCATCGAAGTCGGCGTTGAACGCGGTACAAGCCAACGGGTGCAACTGGATAGCTTTTCCTTCAATCATCTTCGGCTGGAAGGCCTGAATACCCAAACGGTGAAGTGTCGGAGCACGGTTCAGCAATACAGGGTGTCCCTTCATTACATGTTCCAGGATATCCCAGATAACAGATTCCTTGCGGTCTACAATCTTCTTCGCTGATTTCACAGTCTTCACAATACCACGTTCAATCAGCTTACGGATGATGAACGGTTTGTACAATTCTGCAGCCATCAACTTAGGAATACCACATTCACCCATCTTCAATTCCGGACCTACAACGATTACAGAACGAGCAGAGTAGTCCACACGTTTACCCAACAAGTTCTGACGGAAACGTCCTTGCTTACCTTTCAAGCTGTCTGACAAAGATTTCAACGGACGGTTGGCATCTGTCTTCACTGCACTCGACTTACGAGAGTTGTCGAACAATGAATCGACAGCTTCCTGAAGCATACGTTTCTCATTACGTAAGATTACTTCCGGAGCCTTGATTTCAATCAGACGTTTCAAACGGTTGTTACGGATAATCACACGACGATACAAATCGTTCAAGTCTGAAGTTGCAAAGCGACCACCATCCAGCGGAACCAACGGACGCAATTCAGGCGGAATAACCGGTACGATACGTACAATCATCCATTCCGGTTTGTTGCGGCCACGAGATGCACGGAAAGATTCTACTACCTGCAAGCGCTTCAAAGCTTCATTCTTGCGCTGCTGTGAAGAATCACTGTTTGCCTTATGACGCAATTCGTATGACAGAGCATCCAAATCAATTCCTACCAGCAAATCATAGATTGCTTCAGCACCCATCTTGGCGATGAACTTATTCGGATCGCTGTCTTCCAGGTATTGATTTTCTTTCGGAAGAGTTTCCATAATATCCAGGTACTCTTCTTCAGACAACAAGTCATATTTACTGATACCATCTTCAGCCTTCACACCCGGCTGGATAACTACATAACGTTCATAATAAATGATAGCATCCAGTTTCTTTGTCGGCAATCCCAGCAGATAACCAATCTTATTAGGCAATGAACGGAAATACCAGATATGAGCTACAGGTACCACCAACTGAATGTGACCACTACGCTCACGACGTACTTTCTTTTCTGTTACTTCCACACCGCATCGGTCGCAGACAATGCCTTTGTAGCGAATACGTTTGTACTTGCCGCAATGACATTCGTAGTCTTTCACCGGACCGAAGATACGTTCGCAGAACAAACCGTCACGTTCCGGTTTATAAGTACGATAGTTGATGGTTTCCGGTTTCAGAACCTCACCATAAGAATTTTCCAGAATCTCTTCGGGTGATGCCAGACCGATCGTAATCTTTGAGAAATTACTTTTTATCTTAGTATCTTTTCTAAAAGCCATACTTTTTATTTTATGATAATGAAGAATTTAATCATGAAGAATGGAAGTTATCTTTTCCATTCTTCATTTGAAAAAGTTATTCCAGCGTAATGCTCAAGCACAAACCTCTAAGTTCATGCAACAATACGTTGAGAGATTCAGGAATACCCGGAGTCGGCATAGGTTCACCTTTCACAATTGCTTCGTATGCCTTAGAACGTCCTACTACATCATCAGACTTGATAGTCAAGATTTCCTGAAGTACATGAGCAGCACCGAATGCTTCGATTGCCCAAACCTCCATTTCTCCGAAACGCTGACCACCGAACTGAGCCTTACCACCAAGTGGCTGTTGAGTAATCAATGAGTACGGACCGATTGAACGGGCATGCATTTTGTCTTCAACCATGTGACCCAGTTTCAACATGTAAGTCACACCGACTGTAGCCGGCTGGTCAAACTGATCACCTGTACCACCATCATACAAGTAAGTCTTACAATAGCGTGGCAGACCAGCTTTGTCAGTCCATTCATCCAAGTCATCCAAAGTAGCACCATCGAAAATCGGAGTCGCAAACTTCACACCCAATTCTTTTCCAGCGCGTCCCAGTACGGCTTCGAAAATCTGACCGATGTTCATACGAGAAGGCACACCCAACGGGTTCAATACGATATCAACCGGTGTACCGTCAGCCAAGAACGGCATATCTTCCTGACGAACCACGCGTGAAACGATACCCTTGTTACCGTGACGACCGGCCATCTTATCACCCACACCAATCTTACGTTTCTTAGCAATGTAAACCTTCGCCATCTGAATAATACCTGAAGGCAACTCATCACCGATTGTCAACGCAAACTTCTTACGTTTCAATTCAGCATCCAGTTCCTTGTACTTCTTCAGATAGTTTACGATAAGATCACGAATCATATCATTCTTATGAGCATCAGCAGTCCACTTGCTCAACTGAATTACAGTATAATCCAATGATTCCAAATCGTATTTAGTAAACTTAGCTCCCTTAGCAATCACTTCAGTTCCCAGATAATCCTTCACACCCTGAGAAACCTTATCAGCTGTCAATACCAGCAACTTGTCAATCAAGATTGCTTTCAGAGCTGCAGCTTTTTCTTCAAATTCTTCATTCAGTTTCGGCAGAATAGCCTTATCTGCATTTTTCTCGCTACGAGTCTTGATTACACGAGAATATAATTTCTTGTCAATAACCACACCGCGCAATGATGGAGAAGCTTTCAATGAAGCATCCTTCACATCTCCAGCCTTGTCACCAAAGATAGCACGCAACAGTTTTTCTTCTGGAGAAGGATCAGATTCTCCCTTCGGAGTAATCTTACCAATCAGGATATCGCCCGGCTCAATACGTGCACCAATACGTACGATACCGTTTTCATCCAAATCTTTAGTTGCTTCTTCGCTTACATTCGGAATATCAGAAGTCAATTCCTCCATTCCGCGTTTGGTTTCGCGTACTTCCAGAATATATTCATCTACGTGAACAGATGTCAGAATATCTTCACGAACCACACGTTCGTTCAATACAATAGCATCCTCATAGTTGTAACCCTTCCAAGGCATGTAAGCTACCAGCAGGTTCTTACCCAATGCCAGCTCTCCATTTGCAGTAGAATAACCTTCAGTCAGGATATCTCCCTTCTTCACGCGCTGTCCTTTATTACAAATCGGACGCAAGTCGATGGTCATGCTCTGGTTTGTCTTACGGAACTTCGGAATACGATATTCCTTCAATGCCGGTTCGAAGCTTACAAATTCTTCATCTTCTGTACGGTCATACAAAATACGAATTGTAGTAGCATCCACAAAGTCAATCACACCATCACCTTCTGCAGCAATCTGTGTACGTGAATCTTCACACAATTGTTTTTCGATACCTGTACCTACAATCGGAGCTTCAGTCTTCAACAAAGGAACTGCCTGGCGCATCATGTTAGATCCCATCAACGCACGGTTCGCATCGTCATGTTCAAGGAACGGAATCAATGAAGCCGCAATAGATGCAATCTGCTGAGGAGCTACGTCCATCAATTCTACCTGGTCCGGAGTAACTACCGGATAATCCGCATCACGACGCGCTTTTACCTTTTCACGGATAAATGTACCGTCATCATTCAGTGGAGCATTACCCTGAGCGATAATCTTGTCTTCTTCTTCTTCTGCAGAAAGGTATTCAATACCTTCATTTGACAAGTCTACTACTCCATCTTTTACTTTACGGTAAGGAGTAACAATAAAGCCCAGTTCATTAATCTTTGCGTAAACACACAAAGAAGAAATCAAACCGATGTTCGGACCTTCAGGAGTTTCAATCGGACACAAACGACCATAGTGAGTATAGTGTACGTCTCGAACCTCGAAACCAGCACGGTCACGTGACAAACCACCAGGTCCCAAAGCTGACAAACGACGCTTGTGCGTAATTTCAGCCAACGGGTTAGTCTGGTCCATGAACTGTGACAAAGCATTTGTTCCAAAGAATGAGTTGATTACAGACGAAATAGTTTTTGCGTTAATCAAATCAATCGGAGTAAATACTTCGTTGTCGCGTACGTTCATACGTTCACGGATTGTACGTGACATACGAGCCAGACCAATTGCAAACTGGTTAGACAACTGTTCACCCACTGTACGTACACGACGGTTACTCAAGTGGTCAATATCATCCACATCAGCCTTTGAGTTAATCAACTCAATGAGATATTTAATAATCTCGATAATATCTTGTTTCGTCAATACTCTGACATCCATAGGAGTATCCAGGTTCAACTTCTTGTTGATACGATAACGTCCTACATCACCCAAGTCATAACGTTTTTCTGAGAAGAACAAGTTGTTGATAACTTCGCGTGCACTTGCATCATCAGCAGGGTCTGCATTACGCAGCTGGCGATAGATATACAATACAGCTTCCTTTTCAGAGTTACTTGGGTCTTTCTGTAAAGTATTGAAGATAATAGAATAGTCAGAGGCATTTGCTTCTTCGTTGTGAACGAGGATATTCTGTACACCAGACTCGATAATCAAGTCGATATGTTCAGGTTCAATGACAGTTTCACGGTCAATTACTACCTCGTTACGTTCGATAGAAACAACTTCACCAGTATCTTCATCCACAAAATCTTCTGTCCACGTTTTCAATACACGAGCAGCCAATTTGCGTCCAATAATCTTTTTCAGGTTAGTTTTGTTAACCTTTACATCCTCAGCCAGATTGAAAATTTCAAGAATATCCTTATCATTTTCAAATCCTACAGCTCTCAACAAAGTTGTTACCGGAAGCTTCTTCTTACGGTCGATGTACGCATACATCACATTGTTGATATCCGTAGCGAACTCAATCCAAGATCCTTTAAACGGGATAATACGAGCCGAATACAATTTGGTACCATTGGCATGGATGCTCTGACCAAAGAATACACCCGGAGAACGGTGCAGCTGAGAAACAACTACACGTTCAGCACCATTAATTACAAAGGTGCCTTTCGGAGTCATATAAGGAATTGGTCCCAGATACACATACTGAATCACTGTATCAAAATCTTCGTGATCGGGGTCGGTACAATAAAGCTTCAATTTAGCTTTCAAAGGTACACTATATGTCAAGCCACGTTCCAAACAATCATCAATTGTATAGTGAGGCGGATCAATATAGTAGTCAAGGAACTCGAGCACGAAGTTATTGCGTGTATCAGCTATAGGGAAGTTTTCCGCAAAAACCTTATACAAGCCATCATTCTTTCGTTTTTCGGGTGGGGTATCTAATTGCAAGAAGTCCTGAAATGACTTCAACTGTACTTCCAGGAAATCCGGATACTGCATCGGATTCTTAATAGAAGCAAAATTAATTCGTTGATTTTGAGTTTCTGAAGACATCTGTATGGAGTTTAAAATGTAAAAACTAGGATAATAACAGTCGGTCACTCTCACAGTTCCGACAGATGAAACCTAGTGAACTTAATATAGACGCAAAAAGGTTAAGAATCCTCTTTACAGAGGACTCTTAACCGAACTACCTGATTTACAGGATAATCTTATTTAAGTTCAACTTCAGCTCCAGCTTCTTCCAAAGTTTTCTTCAAAGATTCAGCTTCGTCTTTAGCCAAACCTTCTTTTACTGTGCTAGGAGCACCGTCAACCAAGTCTTTTGCTTCTTTCAAGCCAAGACCACAAGCTTCTTTAACGGCCTTAACAACCTGCAATTTAGCAGCACCTGCGCTCTTCAAAACTACATCGAATGAAGTTTTTTCTTCAGCAGCAGCTGCACCAGCAGCAGCAGGACCAGCAGCAACAGCTACAGCTGCAGCAGCAGGTTCAATACCGTATTCTTCTTTAAGGATAGTTGCAAGTTCATTAACTTCTTTTACTGTCAAGTTAACTAATTGTTCTGCAAAAGCTTTCAAATCTGCCATTTTTGTATGAAATTTAATTGTTTGTACTATTTAAATATTAAAGTTGTTTGGTATATTCTCGACTAGGCACAGAGTGCAATTATTCTGCACGTTCTGCCAAAGTCTGAAGAACTCCGTGAATGGTGTTGCCACCTGATTGAAGAGCCGAGATAACGTTCTTTGCAGGAGACTGCAGCAAAGCCACGATTTCTGCAATAACTTCGTTCTTGCTCTTGATTGTTGCGAGAGCTTCCAACTGGTCTGCACCCACGTAGAATCCTTCTTCTGCATAAGCAGCTTTCAGGGCAGGAACTCCATCTTTGTATTCCTTCAACAGTTTTGCCGGAGCATTAGCTGTTTCACAGAACATTACAGAAGTAGTACCCTTCAAAGAATCAAACAATGGTGAGTAATCCACATCCAAGCTCATCAAAGCCTTGTGAAGCAAAGAATTCTTCACAACTATCAGCTTGATACCAGCCTTGAAACATTTTTTACGAAGGTCACTTGTAGCAGCTGCATCCATTGCAGTTGTATCAACCAAGTAAAAATGTCCGTATTGCTTTACAGTATCTGCTAACTGACCAATAATTACGCCTTTATCTTCCTTTCTCATGATTCCTCCTTAATTATTAGATTTCGTCTACTGATTTAGGGTCAATCTTAATACCCTTACTCATAGTACTTGAAAGATAAATACTCTTGATATAAGTACCTTTAGCTGTGGTCGGTTTCAGTTTAATGATAGTAGCGATAAATTCTTTCGCATTTTCACGGATCTGCTCAGCAGAGAAAGAAACCTTACCGATTGAAGTATGAACGATACCGCTCTTATCAACCTTAAAGTCAATCTTACCTTGCT
>ERZ1023694.307-NODE-307-length-8273-cov-5.640910_pt1 | contig 8273 bp, 8 predicted proteins | sample MGYA00380348_ERZ1023694 | MGnify/ENA primary metagenome ERZ1023694 (study PRJEB33179, sample SAMN07449026) | human gut metagenome | biome: Human-gut; feature: Human associated habitat; material: Faeces | host: Homo sapiens | place: India:Kasaragod | collected... | reverse complement strand
AACCTTATTGGTGGTATCGTTATAGGTTCTATCTGGCAGATCCTGCTGAATGGAATCTTAGGTCATTTTGGAAGAACACTTACTTATTCTTCTTCCTATGGATTCTGGGGATTGATCTTTTTAATGAACTGGCAGCAGGTCGGTTATATGATGATCATTTATATCGCCGGTATCCAGAATATTCCGGGCGAGCTGATCGAGGCGGCAAAAATGGACGGGGCGTCCGACTGGCAGTTATTGAAGAGTGTTACGATTCCAATGGTAATGCCATCCATCACGATCTGTACATTCTTAACACTGACGAACTCTTTCAAACTGTTCGATCAGAACCTGGCATTGACAGCAGGAGAGCCGTCCAATAATTCGCAGATGCTTGCGCTTAACATCTTTGAGACATTCTATGGAAGAACCGGTTGGGAAGGTGTCGGTCAGGCGAAAGCAGTTATCTTCTTTATTATAGTAGCAGTTATCGCACTGGCACAGAACAGACTGACCAGAACAAAGGAGGTACAGCAGTAATGGCAAAGAAAGTAAAAGAAAATAATGAGGTAAGTGCTGTAAGAAGATCAAAACACGGAGGAGTGCTGACCGTATTTTTCAGTCTGCTGACCGTTTTTTATCTGTATCCGATTTTTCTGGTGCTGATCAATTCCTTCAAGAAAAAAGGATTTATCACAAAAAATGCATTTGCACTGCCGGATGAGAGATCCTTTACCGGATTGTCAAATTTCATCCGGGGTATTGAAAAAACAAACTTTTTTCAGGCGTTTGGCTACTCGGTGCTCATCACCGTTGGCTCTGTTGCAGTGATCATCTTATGCACCTCCATGTGTGCATGGTATATTACAAGAGTACATAATAAAGTGAATGCAACCATTTATATGTTATGTCTGTTTTCCATGATCGTACCATTCCAGATGGTAATGTTCACCTTGTCAAAACTGGCAAATATGATGCATCTGAGCAACCCGGTCGGTATCATTTTAGTATACCTTGGATTCGGTGCAGGACTTGCGGTGTTTATGTTCTGCGGCTTTGTAAAAAGTATTCCGATCGAGATAGAAGAGGCGGCGATGATCGATGGATGTACTCCGATCCAGACATTCTTTCAGGTGGTATTTCCAATTATGAAACCAACGGCGATCACCGTTGCAATTTTACAGGCAATGTGGATCTGGAACGATTATTTACTTCCTTATCTGGTATTGGATATCAAAAAATACAAGACGATTCCAATCGTCATTCAGTACTTAAAAGGTGGTTATGGAGCAGTAGACTGGGGTACGATGATGGCAATGCTTGTACTTGCAATTGTTCCAATTGTAGTTTTCTATGTGGCTTGTCAGAAATATATTATTGAAGGAGTAGTTGCAGGAGCGGTCAAAGGCTGATATTACAGTAGAAGATTGTAAAAAATACATGTTTTACGAAAAAAAACGAAAAAACAGTAGACAGGAAAGAAAAATATGGTTACGATAAAGGATATAGCCAGGGAATCAGGATATTCCATCAGCACGGTTTCCAGAGTCCTGAATCATAGAAATGATGTCAGTCCCGATGCAAAGAAAAAAATCGAAGAAGTAGTTGAAAAATTTCATTTTGTTCCGAATAATAATGCGAAGCATTTGAAGCAGAGCAATACGAAAACAATTGTTGTATTAGTCAAAGGTATTTCCAATATGCTGTTCTCCAACATTGTGGAGGAGATCCAGCAGATGATCGGAAGGACCGACTATACACTGGTTGTTTCCTACATTGACGAGGACGACAATGAGGTGGAACAGGCATTACAGCTCTGCAGGGAGCGAAAGCCGTTAGGACTTCTGTTTTTAGGTGGTAACCCGGAATTTTTTAAACAGGGATTTGCAAAGGTGGATGTGCCGAGTGTGCTTGTGACAAACCGGGCAAATAATCTTCCATTTGAGAACCTTTCCAGTGTTGCAACAGATGATATTGCCGCAGGAAAGTGTGCTGTGGATGCTTTGCTTGAAGCAGGACATGACAAGATTGGTATTATCGGTGGTGATCCGGTAAAATCATACACCAGCCACCAGAGATATTTAGGATGTAAGGAAAGCTTTGCAGAACATGGTAAGGAAATGGATCTTGAAGTCTGCTATGAGAAAGCAAGATTCTCATTTGACAGTGCTTACCGGGCGATGAAACGTCTGGTGGAAAAGTATCCTGATCTGACAGCAGTATTTGCAATGTCAGATGTGATGGCTATCGGCGCGATCCGTGCGCTGCGCGATATGGATTATCGTGTACCGGAAGATATTTCTGTGATTGGTTTTGATGGCACCGTATTAGCAGAATATTATAATCCGAAACTCGCCACGATCAGACAGCAGTATCAGACACTTGCAGTGAGAAGTGTGGAGATACTGTTTGGGCAGATCGAACTGAAGAAAGAGCCGATTTATGAGGTGGTTCCGTTTGAGTTCGCAAGTGGGGAGAGTATAAAGAATTTGAAATAGGAGTTTTTGAACTCAAATAGGAGGAATTATTGTTATGAGAAGCAGCGGTGTTTTAATGCACATTTCATCCCTGCCATCCCCTTATGGAATTGGTACAATGGGAAAAGAGGCAAGAAAGTTCGTAGATTTTCTTGATAAATCAGGTCAGAAATACTGGCAGATCCTTCCAATCTGTCCGACCAGCTATGGTGATTCACCATATCAGTCATTTTCCAGTTTTGCAGGAAATCCTTATTTTATCGATCTTGAGATTTTATGCAGGGAAAAACTGTTAAAAAAAGCAGAGTGCGAATCTTTTCCATGGGGCAGCAATCCTCATTATGTAGACTATGGGGTTATGTACAATTCCCGCTATGCATTACTGAAAAAAGCCTATGTACGTTTCATGAAAAAACAGCCGGAGGATTTTGCATCTTTCTGTGAGAAAGAAGCAGAATGGCTCGAGGATTATGCACTGTTTATGGCATTAAAAGATGCCCATGGCGGAATTGCATGGTTTGAATGGGAAAAAGAATTAAAGACAAGAGAACAGAAAGCATTGTCAGAAGCAAAAGAAACTTATGCAGATGACATTCTGTTTTACAAAATGCTCCAGTATCTGTTCTTTAAACAGTGGTGGGCGTTGAAGGAATATGTAAATGAAAAAGGCATTGAGATCATCGGAGATGTTCCAATTTATGTTGCAGGAGATTCTGCGGATGTATGGGCTAATCCGGCTCAGTTCTACTTGGATGAGAACTTAGATCCAATCGATGTTGCAGGATGTCCGCCGGATGCATTCTCCGCAGATGGACAGCTTTGGGGAAATCCGCTGTTCCGCTGGGATGAGATGAAAAAAGACGGTTATAGCTGGTGGACAAAACGGATCAAAGCAATGTCAAAATTATATGATATTGTACGTATCGATCATTTCCGTGGATTTGATTCTTACTATGCGATTCCTGGAACAGACGACACGGCACGTAATGGTGAGTGGAGAGAGGGTCCTGGAATGGATCTGTTTCATGCATTGGAGAAGAAGCTTGGCAAGTTAAATATCATTGTGGAGGATCTTGGATTCCTGACACCTTCTGTATTGAAGCTTGTAAAAGATTCCGGTTTCCCGGGTATGAAAGTGGTACAGTTTGCATTTGATTCCAGAGAGGGAAGCGATTATTTGCCACATAACTACCCGACACACTGTGTTGTATACACAGGAACACACGACAATGATACGATCCTTGGCTGGATGAATACAGCACCGAAGGCAAGTGTAAAATTTGCAAAAGAGTACTTAAACCTCACAAAAGAGGAAGGTTATAACTGGGGCATGATGCGCGGTGCATGGGCTTCCGTCGGTGATCTCGCAATCGTTCCGATGCAGGATATCATCGGTGTCGGTTCTGAGGGACGTATGAATACGCCATCCACCTTAGGCGGCAACTGGGAGTGGAGAGCAACCGCAGACCAGATTGACAACAAACTTGCAAAACGCCTTTATAAATACATGCAAATGTACGGACGTGTAAGGAAAGATGTGAAGGAAGAAGCCAAAGAAGAAGCTAAAGAAGAAGCGTAGATAATAAAAAAGTAAATTGTAGAAAGAAAAGTCGCACAGACAACAGTGATTTCCTTTGTGAGCTCTGCGAGCAGGAACATCACAGTTGTCTGTGTGACTTTTCTTTTTGCCAAAAACTTGAATATCTACGCTTCCCAATGGCTTGTAAAAATGGAGAAAACCATCTATAATAAGTAGGCTGTGGTATATCCACGGAATACGTGAGAGAAGAAGGTTTTACATATGCTGATCGAGAAATTTTTAAAACAGGCAAAAGAAGAGATTATCATGGATACCGTGTTATCCGATGAGTTTATGGATAAAGTGCAGGACAATTTTGCACCGATCGAGAGTCTGATGGCATACTACCGGTGTGCAATCATGGAAGTGGAGACAAAGTTCAATGTTTTGAATGAGCAGTTTTCCCTGCAATATGACAGAAATCCGATCGAGTCCATTAAGGCGAGAGTGAAATCGTTTGACAGTATTTTAAAGAAAGTGAAGCGGAAACAGATTCCGTTTTCACTGGAATCCATAGAGGAAAATATCAACGATATCGCAGGAGTCCGCGTGATCTGTTCATTTCAGGAAGATATTTATATGCTGGCGGATTGTCTGCTGCAGCAGGACGATGTCAGACTGATCGAGCGGAAAGATTATATTAAAAACCCGAAGCCGGGTGGATACCGCAGTCTGCATCTGATTATCGAAGTGCCGATTTTCCTTGAAAAAGAAAAACGTCCGATGAAGGTAGAGGTCCAGCTCAGGACGATCGCAATGGATTTCTGGGCAAGTCTGGAGCATAAATTACGTTATAAGAAGAACATTCCGGAAAGCGAGGCAGAGTATCTGGCAAAAGAACTGGTGGAGTGTGCCGGCATCAGTGCATCCCTGGATCAGAGAATGGAAGCTATCCGTGACCGGATGGAAGCTGCACAGGAGAAGATATCATGACAACACAGGAAAAGAACGGGATCACAGAGGGAGTGATCTGGAAACAGCTGTTGATTTTCTTCTTTCCGATTCTGGTGGGAAGTTTTTTTCAGCAGTTATATAATACGGTGGATTCTGTCATTGTGGGACAGTTTGTCGGAAAAGAAGCACTGTCGAGTGTCGGCGGCTCTGCCGGGCAGATCATAAGCCTTGTGGTAGGTTTTTTCACAGGCGTGTCCACGGGAGCTACCGTTATTATCTCACAGTATTTTGGTGCCGGAAAAAAAGAGGAGATAGAAGAGTCTCTTCACACCGCTTACGCATTTGCACTTGTGGGAGGACTTGTGCTCGGAATTGCCGGGATCGTGTTTGCACCGCAGATGTTACGCTGGATGAACACACCGGAGGAACTGATCGCAGAATCGGTACTGTACGTGCGGGTGTATTTTTCAGGACTGATTTTTATTTTCATTTACAATATGGGTGCTGCGATTTTAAGGGCAGTCGGGGATTCGAAAAGACCATTATATTATCTGATCGTCTGCAGTGTGGTAAATATTATATTGGATCTTTTACTCATTCTGGTTATTCCATTAGGCGTTTTAGGTGCGGCCATTGCCACCCTGATCGCTCAGGCGGTCAGTGCTGTTTTGGTGACAGTTACACTGATGTACCGCACGGAGGGCATGAAACTGTGTCTCTCACAGATCCGCATGTACAAAAGAATGCTGCAGAGTATTTTAAAAATAGGTCTTCCGGCGGGATTTGAGGCAATCATGTACAGTATTTCGAATATTATCGTGCAGGTGTCCATCAATAATTTTGGCGTGGACACGATGGCGGCATGGACGGCTTATTCCAAAATTGATTTTATTTTCTGGATGATCAACAGCGCATTCGGAATCTCTGTTATGACAGTTGTAGGACAAAACTATGGAGCAGGGAAATGGGACCGCATCCGGAGAGGTACAAAAATCTGTCTTGGCATGGCACTGATATCGGCGGTTTCTGTGAGTATCATCTTAATGTCTGCAGAGAGATTTCTGTTTGGAATCTTTGTCAATGATGCGGGCGTGGTAGAGATCGGTATCCGCATGATGAATGTGATCGCACCGGCGTACTTATTATTTGCCTTTATCGAAGTGTTTTCCGGGGCACTGCGTGCACAGGGAGCAGTGGTAGTCTCCACGCTGATCACGATGGTTGGCATCTGTGTGCTCCGTATGATCTGGGTGACACTTGTGGCAGCTCACGGAACCTTAGAGCAGGTCATCATCTGCTATCCGATCACATGGGCGGCAGGTGCGCTTGCGATGAGCATCTATTACATTTACAAGCAGAGAAAAATATTTCAGGCAAGATAGCCACTAAAATACGTGAATATATAAGAGAAACCTATTTATTATTTATTTTGATAATGAACAGGTTTCTTTTCTCATTTATTGCGAAACTCATAAAATGTAAATTAAATTGTGAAAAATCAACAAAAGCTTGAGAAAACACTGGGGAGCGGTCGGTTCTTAGAAGGCAGGTGCGACAATAGTCGTGACTGGCTTCTTAGTACCGTTACCAGCGACACGTAGCGAAAGCGTGTTTTCGAAAATTTTGTTGATTTTTCACAATTTGACATAGCATGAGAAGAGTTTCGCCCCCAAAATGAAAAAGATACAAGAATTCTATTGACAGATATATAAATGACTGATAATATAAACATATGAACAGATATTCATATAACACGGAGGTGAAATGATTGGCAATTAATGATGTAGAACACTGTGAAACGTGCGAGATCCACGAGGATAAGATCAAACAGGTGAGTGAGCACATGCCGGACGAAGATGAACTGTACGATCTGGCAGAACTGTTTAAAATATTCGGTGATTCAACCAGAATCCGGATTTTGTATGTGTTGTTTGAGTCAGAGGTGTGTGTCTGTGATCTTGCGGAAATGCTTCATATGAACCAGTCAGCGATTTCCCATCAGCTTAAAATATTAAAGCAGGCGAAGCTTGTAACCGGCAGAAGAGAAGGCAAATCCGTGATTTATTCGCTGGCAGATGAACATGTGCGCACGATCATCGATCAGGGAAGAGAACATATTGAAGAATAAGAAAATGGAGGAATGGATCATGAAGAAAAAATTTAAATTAGAAGACCTTGACTGTGCAAACTGCGCAGCAAAAATGGAAGATGCGATCAAAAAAATCCCGGGTGTCAACGATGCAAGCGTAAGCTTTATGACACAGAAAATGAGCATTGATGCAGAGGATGCAAAATTCGACGAGATTATGAAAGAAGTCGTTGCTGTTTGTGCAAAGGTTGAGCCGGACTGCAAAATCTTATTTTAATGAATCAATGGCTGCTGCGTGATGCAGCAGCCATTTCTATCCCAAGGAGAGTAATTTGTGCCTGCGGCATAAAGTCTGCAGGTTACAGAAAGGCATGGTAAATAATATGACAAAGAAACAGAAAAAGATGCTTTACCGCATCATTGTCACATTTCTGCTGTTTGCAGTCCTGATGGTCTGTGAACACACGGGAGGGATGGACGGATGGAACAAAATTGTGTTATTTGTGATTTATCTGGTTCCGTATCTGGTCATTGGTTATGATATTGTATACAAGGCGGCACGAAACATCAGCCACGGACAGGTGTTTGATGAGAATTTCCTTATGATGATCGCCACATTCGGAGCGTTTGGCGTAGGTGAATATTCCGAGGCTGTCGCTGTTATGCTGTTTTATCAGGTAGGCGAACTGTTCCAGGGCTATGCGGTTGGAAAATCCCGCCAGTCCATTTCTGATATGATGGACATTTGTCCGGAATATGCCAATATCGAGGAAGACGGAGTTTTAAAACAGGTTGATCCGGATGATGTGGAAGTTGGAAGCATTATCGTAGTGAAACCGGGGGAGCGTATACCTCTCGACGGCATTGTTGTGGAGGGTGAATCCCTGATCGATACCGCAGCACTGACCGGCGAGTCGGTACCAAGAAGCGCAAAAGCCGGGGATGAGATCATCAGTGGTTGTGTGAACGGAAGCGGAACATTAAAAGTAAAAACAACAAAAGAGTTTGACGATTCCACGGTTGCAAAGATTCTGGAACTTGTGGAGAATGCAAGCAGCAAATAAGCAAAAGTTGAGAATTTCATCACACGTTTTGCAAAATACTATACTCCGGTTGTCACGATCGGTGCAGTGATCGTCGCAAATTTGCCACCACTGATCCTTGGCGGCGGATGGGCAGAATGGATTCAGTGAGCATGTATTTTCCATGTTAGTTCCTGCCCATGTGCGTTCGTGAGCTCCGTTCCTTTAGGATG
>ERZ1023694.295-NODE-295-length-8599-cov-6.041784_pt1 | contig 8599 bp, 8 predicted proteins | sample MGYA00380348_ERZ1023694 | MGnify/ENA primary metagenome ERZ1023694 (study PRJEB33179, sample SAMN07449026) | human gut metagenome | biome: Human-gut; feature: Human associated habitat; material: Faeces | host: Homo sapiens | place: India:Kasaragod | collected... | reverse complement strand
TTTTTTACACTTACGTATGGTTCTCATCTACATTGAAATCATGGTGATAATGCCCAAAGTACCAATGCTTATACTCAAGCTTAGATTCTAGCTCCTGCAAATAATCAGTCAATATGTCCGGCTTACTATTTCCATCAAGATAACTCATAATTTTATTTTGAAGCTCAGTTGCGCAACAATGAGTTATCACGTAATCAACTTTATAATCCGCCTTTTGCAAATTCAAAAGCCCTTCCTGCATCTCCTCTTCTGAAGGCAATTCCTGACTCCACCATGATTCTCCAATTATCCTATACGGTAAATACAATGATCTTGCCCTTTGAACCATAAATTCAAATTCACAAGATGTCCTATCAAGTATTCCGCCCTGTGTGTCGTGAGATGAAGCTCCACCGAATGTGAAAAATGTCTTTCTCTCAATATTGAATATCTGGCCTCTCTCAAGTAATATCACCTTGTCTCTCACGATATGACGAACATTGCCACCATGCCATTTTTCAATTGGATATTCATCTATCATATCATAATTCTCATGATTTCCCTGTACCCATAGTAAAGTATATGGTTTTTCAGCAAACCACTTACAGTTCCATTCAAATGTCTTATCCTTTGACCAGCACAGCCCCAGATCACCACATACTATGATATAATCGTTCTCTCCTATTTCCCAATCATACTTTTTAAAATATTTATTTGATAATCTTGTAAACTCATTATGTGTATCACCTGTTAAATAGACCATATTTTCCTCTATCTTTCATCTTATATGATTTAAAAGCATATTATAAAAATTTTCATACTCATCAGGTTTCATCATCCACCCTCTGTATATCGCCCTTCTCAAATCCACCGGCTCACTTGTAAGTATCAGCCTATGATTAACAAACCAGCTCTCATATACAAATATGATTATATCAAATAGCCCTGTATCCAGTGCCCCTTTATATTCAGCTTGTAAATCCTCGTCCACCTAATTCTTTGAAAAATAACTGGACGGAAATATTATCAAATCTACCTTCATTTAAATATCCTCTGCCTGAAATGCTACATTATTTCTTATAAGTTCATATGTATTGACATTCAAACATATTTCATTTTTGCCTAGTGCTCTATCAATCTGAATGTCTTATAGTTTGTATCGTCCTGTGGGCTGCAGTATATCGCAAACTCGATATTTTTAAATGCATGCCTATAATCTTTAATCACATTTTTTGCAGCATATGCAACGATATTTGCTTTATTCATAAAAGCTCCGCATCCAAATGCTCCAAGTATTACTGTATCGTTTCCTTCAGAAACGGCAACATCCAGTATGCGTCTTAATCTCTTCTCATGTATTTCAAGCATTTCCTTATCGCTGATTTTTGCTGCCTTTTTGCCATCGCCTGTATTATGTTTATTGCTTGGCATGGCTCTTAAATTCGGTGCTGCGCAAGTAATTACATTTACTTTATACCACTCATTCTCGGGCAATAAAGCCGGGTTATTTGTATCGCTTTTAAATACCGTTACCTCCGGTGTATAAATGATATCGTCGTTATGTAATGGATTTCTTGCCTGCTTATGAGGTGTATAAAATCCATCCCACATATCAGGTGAATTCAGACAGAAATAAAGATATGAACACCTGCACAGACACTCCTCCTGGGCTGTTGAACCTCTTACAACACCTCCGCCCGGATTTGAAGCAGAGGCAAAATTGTGTATAGCTACCTTATTATCTCTATATGCCTTTGCTGCCTCAAACGTTCTCTTCTTTGAAACAATCACTTTTGCAGGCTCATCATATATATTTAGATTCGGTTTTTCCAAAGCATCTGTTTCCAATATTAGTTTCTGTCCACTTGCAGATGCCTTTAAGTCAGCATTAAGCTTTCCATTCGTTTTGCTTAATCTCTCTGTATCCTGAAATATTAATACGTTTTCTTCTCTTCCCATAATGATTCTCCATTTCTTTAAAAAATGCCTGTGTTACCAGCATTTTCTATGCCATAGCTGTCTCTCCTTCCATTATACCTTACAATTCCGTCTACTGTTAATTTTATTTTCTTCATCCTGTTTTTTCAATAAACCTGTGGTTTACTTTTTTCATGTCAGTTTTTGCTGACATGATGATAATACACCAACTTCGAAAAACTATTTTCAACAGAAGTTTACACCTTATTTCAGACAGCAAAAAAGCTCTGTTCTTACGAACAGAGCCAATGCATTATTTTGCACTTACAAGCCTTACTATCACATCAATTCCAGCCGCCCAAAAGAGTATCGCCCCCACGATATATACCTTTGTCTTCTGCTCGAAACCGAAATGATATCCTGTGTAAATGCCTGCCACTATACAGATTACAGTGAGCAGCGCCACCATTATCATAATGGTGAAAAGTCCGGTACCGAGGAAGCCGAATGCTATTCCTGCAAGAACCGTATAAAATGCGGTGATTCCTGCTATTCTTAGCACCCTTTTCATATCAAGCTGCGCCTGACAGTGTTCCTCAATCCTTTCGTTTCTTATAGCCTTTCCTATAAGCCTGATCCCCAGTCCTATCAGTATTCCGATAGAAATTATCTCTCCTAAAAGTGCTTCATCCTTCACCGAGTATTTCCCATTAAGGAAGCTTGACAGGAAATACCCGATGTACATTGCTAACAACTGGCAAACTGCAACTATGAAGCAAATGGCTGTAAGCTGTTTCTTATTTACTTTCTGGATCAGGGATCCCTGACATTCCATCGCAACGAAAATCTCCAGTGAGCTTCCCGCCACGATTAACAGATATTCTATCCAGCCCATTTTTGCCTCCCATAATCTTTAAACATCCTTTAATTAATTATTTGTCGCTATCTGCCTTAGCATCTATTGAAGCTAATTTATATATGAACTTAACGCTGCCCGTCTGTCCATCAGCAATTGCTGAGTATGTCTGATATTCCTCACCTGCGTCAATTACTGCCTGAAGCTTGTTGGTGAATGGCTTTAAGTCGCCGTTATATGCGTCGAGAATCTTGTTGATTCCTTCCTCATTGAACTGTACCATACCATCTGCAAGTGTGTGTGCCCCTTCTGAAAGTGTCTTAGAGCCTGTTGTGAGCTGGTCTACACCTGAGACTATCTGATTTGTTCCATCTGCAAGCTGTGATGCTCCGCTGTTGAGCTGTGCATTGTTTGCTACAAGTGTGTTTGAACCGTCTACAAGCTGCTTGATACCGCTTGTGAGAGTTGGTACTGAGTTCATGAGTGACTGTGTTCCGGCTGAAAGCTGGCTTGCTCCGGCATTGAGTGCTGTTGCTCCGGCATTAAGTGTATCATTGTTTTTAACTAACTCGTTTGAACCATTTACAAGGCTGGTGATTCCTTTTGTCAGCTCTGGTAATTTATCTGCAAGACTTTGTGTGCCTGTCTGAAGCGCTGTAGCTCCTGTTGCAAGCTTTGTAGTTCCTTTTGCTAAATCAGATGCTCCGCTTGACAACTCTGATGCTCCATCTGACAACTGTCCTAAACCGGTATCTAATGATGACGCACCCTCTGATACCTTTGCTGAGCCGTCCTTTAAAGCTTTCACTTTGGAAGCACTGTCTGTTACACTTTGGTTCACGGCAGAATATACTGTTACAGCACCTTTTCCCTGAGATAGACCAACAACTATCTTACTGTAAGTTGCTGATGGAGCCGGATCATTCATACTAGTAGACAAGAATTTTATTATTTTTTCTGCATTGTTTACTGCTGCATCCGCTGCTGCTGATACATTGTCTGCTGTAATCTTATCTGTATCAATATATCCAAGAGTCTTAAATAATTTTCCAACCTTTAATTCATTCAGTTGTTCAAGCGATTGATTTATACTGGCTTTGATTGTTTCAGGCATATCTGATAAAGATTGTGTCAACTGACCAACTCCTTCATCAACCTGCTTTGCTCCTGCTGCAAGAGAATCAGCTCCTGTTTTTGCCGTATCAATACTTGTCTTTAACTGTGCTGCACCTGCAGATACTCCTGCTGCGCCCTTGTTTGCAGCATTAATACCATCCGAAAGCTTTTTTGCTCCATCATTAAGACTTGTCACACCTGTTGCAAGACTTCCTGTGTTATCATTAAGCTGGTTCAAGCCTGTATTTAACTGACTGGCTCCATCTGTATACGCCTTAAGTCCATCCTTAAGTGTTGCACTTCCACTTGCAAGCTGGCCTGCTCCACTATTAAGCTTATCTGCTCCTGACACAAGGGCTCCTGTGCTGTTTCCAAGTGTATTCAGTCCACCACTTAATGTACTAACACCATCAGTATATGTCTTAAGTCCATTCTGCAGTGTGCCAACTCCTGATGCGAATGTGCCGAGCTTGCTCTGCAATGTTGAAAGTCCGTCAGCAAGTGTGTCAGTACCCTCTGCCAGTGTCTTTGAACCATCCTGAAGCTGTGTTGAGGCATCCTTTAAGTCATTTATCATGTCATCGAGGTCTGATGTGTCAATTCCGTCTGTGCTTACATAATCAGATGCGTTTACCACGAAGGTCATGGCTGCAGGCATTGAGAAATTCTCCACATCTGCTGTCATTTCCATGTATTCAGGAATATTTACATCGCCATCAAGGTCTTTGTCCTTGATTCCAAGGCTGTTCTTTAAGCCCGGAAGTGCATAGCCGAGCACTACGCTTGATGAGTCGCTTACCTCAGCCTTGCCGTTTGTCACTTCAATATTCTCGAAGCCATCACCGAGTACCAGTCCCGTTATTGCTGCAAAAGGTACGGAAACTGTCTGCTTCTCGCCGTTTACTGTCTCTGTATATGATGTGGTGTTTGTGTAGTCAAAACGGATTTTAACCTTTCCTGATTTTCCTGCAAGGTCCTCAGGTGAGATTTCTTTTCCATCGAGGTAGTATGTAACCTTCTGTGTTACAGGTGGTTCCTCTGTTGCTGTGCCCTGATAGTAAATGTCCTTGCCACCGGCCTGCCAGGTGAGCTTGTCACCGCTTTGTGTGAATTTTTCCTTGCCCTTTACGTTCTCGATATCTGAAAGGTTTGAAGCATCCTCCAAGGTATCCTTTTTGTCTTTATTTTTAAGGTGATCTACTACGATTGTTTTGTTTACGTTGCCGTTTGCATCTGAGATGAGGTATACGCTCTCGTCCTTGTCTGCGTCGTTATCCTTTAATGATACGCTGTCCATGAGCTTATCTGCTATGTCATCAGCATCCTTACTGCTTCCTGTTGTGCTGTCTGCCTCGGCTGTGACTGCGGTGCTGTTCTTCTCTGCAAAAACCGCTGTTGCTCCGATTCCTGTACCTACAAGTGCTATTGTGAGGACTCCGGCTACAACACGGACAATATATTTACTTTTTAACTTTTCTTTCAATTCTGGTAATTTCATGTCTTATTCCTCCTGATTTTGTTTTTGAGGTCATATTTTTATGTTATGAGGGCCAAAAAGTATTTTATCCCTCATTTATGATTAATCAGATTACTAAGCTGTCAGGTTCTTGTTTTTAAAGCCTGCGCTTGTGGCACATATTACTTTGTCAAAAATCATAAACATTGACGGAAGTATAAATACTACTACAAACATACTGATGATTGCGCCTCGTGCAAGCAGTATACAGATAGAACTGATCATATCAATGTTTGAATAAAGTCCTACACCAAAGGTTGCAGCGAAGAAACAGAGTGCACTGACTATAACTGAGTTTGTCGAATCTGCAAGTGCCTTTGTGATTGCCGGCTTTTTGTCCATTCCGGTGTATCTGTTCTTTCTGTACTTTGTGGTCATAAGTATCGCATAGTCAACCGTTGCACCAAGCTGTATGGTTCCGATTACGATGCTCGCGATAAACGGAAGCTTCGTTCCTGTAAATCCCGGAATTCCCATGTTTACAAAGATTGCAAACTCGATGACCGCTACAAGTATGATTGGAAGCGATACTGATTTGAATACTACGAGGATGATAAGGAATATCAATACGATTGATACTGCACTTACACGCTTAAAGTCTGTATCTGTGATAGTGATAAGATCCTTTGTACAAGGTGCCTCACCGATAAGCATTGCGTCCTCGCTGTAATTCTTTACTATCTTTTTAATCTCTGTAATCTGGTTGTTTACCTCATCAGATGCTGTCTCATATTTTGATGAAACAAGCATCATCTGGTAATCACCGTTTTTGAATATCTCCTTTGCCTCATCCGGCACCATATCATCCGGTATGGTAGGTCCGAGTATTGAGTCAAGCGATACCGCAAGCTTTACTCCATCGACCTTCTTTATATCATCTATCATGCTTATGCTGTCTGCCTTTGACATATCGCTCGGCGCGATGATGATATGTGTGGCACCCATAGCATACTCCTTGTTGAGTCTTTCATTGGCCTGCTTACTGTATGCACTGTCAGGCATGGTTCCTGCAAGGTCATAGTAGACCTGATCATGAGTGTATCCGTATATTGCCGGGATGAGCACTACGATGAAAATCACTGCAAGTATCTTATAATGAGTTGTTACCCAGCTTGCAATCCTGGAAACATCCGGCATAAGAATCTTGTGCTTTGTCTTCTCGATTGCCTTATCACATGCAAGAATCAGTGCAGGGAGAATTGTTACACATCCGATAACTCCGAATACAACGCCCTTTGCCATTACGATTCCCAGGTCAAGTCCAAGTGTAAAGCTCATGAAGCAGAGGGCTACGAAGCCTGCGATTGTTGTGATTGAGCTTCCTGTTACTGAGACAATTGTGTGGGAAATGGCATGTGCCATGGCTCGCTTCTTGTCTCCGTCATATCTGTCTATCTGCTCCTGATAGCTGTGCCACAGGAAAATCGAATAATCCATTGTTACGGCGAGCTGCAATACTGCTGTCAGTGCCAGTGTCAGATATGAAATCTGTCCCTGTATAAAGTTTGTTCCCAGGTTATAGATAATAGCCATTCCTATGCTTAGGAGGAATAACATCGGAACAATTATTGAATCCATTGTAATTCCCATGACGAGCATTGAAAGCAATGCTGCTATGATGACATATATAGGAGCCTGCTGCATAACAAGTGTCTTTGTATCTGCGTTGACCGCTGCCATTCCTGCTACGAAGCAGTGGTTTTTCACCATCTTATCCATCTTGTTGACGGCTTCCATTGTCTCATCCGAACCCATTGTGTCACTGTAGGTGACGAGCATGAGCTGGCTGTTTGCATCCTTGTTGTTGAATGCGTCGTACACCTCATCCGGAATTGCCTCTCTTGGCAATGTGGAATCAGCGATTGTTCCGTACCAGATGACATCATTTACACCCTTAAGGTCCTCTATGTCATCTGCCAGAGTCTCTATGTCCTGATCCTTCATATCCTCTAAGATCACAAATGACAACGCTCCGGTTCCAAACTCATCTACCATGATATCCTGACCCTTCATAGTCTCTATCTGGCTTGGCAGATAAGAAATGATATCAAAGTTGATTCTCGTGTTGATAAAGCTGATGCCCGACGGTATAAGCAGTGCAAATGCAACTATCAGTATCAGCACACGATGTTTTACGACTCCTTTTCCAAATTTAATCATTAGATTCACCACTCTTTCTTTTATTCGTATTGAAGTATAAAAAAAAAGACCGAATAAATAAATATTCAATCTCTTCGATTTGTCATGTGAGATATACAAATCCATCAATTTGTATATCCGATATGACACATATATGATATTGTATTTGATTTCTGACACTTTTTCACAGCATTTTCATATTTATATGAACACATGCCTCTTTATGGTGTCTCTTTATGATTCTGCTTTATGAGCTTGCTTAAGCCGTCATTTTCCATGGCAATTGTCCTCTACAGCTCACTTAGTATATCATCCATCGAGCGCGTAATCAGATACATGTATGCCTCCGCCATCTCCTTCGGCTCAATATCATCCATGCCCTGGGCTATCCAGCCCTCCGTGATAAAGCACAACGACTGCGCATAATATGTAGAAATCACCTCCGGTGTGAGCCAGCGGTATTTGGATTTCTTTCCTGTACTCTTTTCGTTTATGATATTCATAAACATCTCGTAGACGCACTTCATGGCAATCTGATTGAACGTCACTGCACCCTCCAGCTTTAGTGCTTTCTTGTAAAAAACACTGTTTGCCGAGATATTATTGAGCATCAGCACAATCGCTTCAAAAATCATTCCGGCATTGAGCAGTGGCTTGATGGGCTCAAGCAGCTCGCTTTTGATAATCCACTCTATCAGCTCGTACTTGTCCTGAAAATGATTGTAAAACGTAGGGCGGATAACTCCGGCCTTGTCCGTTATCTCTTTAATTGTAATCTTATCGATTGGCTTTTTCGCTGAAAGCTCTATAAGGCTCTCAGCGAGCACCAGATCTATTGCATTCTTACCTTGCTGTGTCATTACTCATCAAACTCCATCGTGACAAAGTAGCCCTTCTCAGTCTCCCTCACATCCACGACATCGCCCTCGCGGCTTTTGAGCCTCTCGCTGACCACGTAGTTTCCCGACATGGCAATTGCATGCTCTATCGTGTAATAATAAGAAGTTGGATGATAGCTCTCAGTTACCTTCAGATGGTCACCGACCTTGGTAAGTCCGGGTCTCTCCATCTTAAAC
>ERZ1023694.294-NODE-294-length-8639-cov-74.055801_pt1 | contig 8639 bp, 7 predicted proteins | sample MGYA00380348_ERZ1023694 | MGnify/ENA primary metagenome ERZ1023694 (study PRJEB33179, sample SAMN07449026) | human gut metagenome | biome: Human-gut; feature: Human associated habitat; material: Faeces | host: Homo sapiens | place: India:Kasaragod | collected... | reverse complement strand
CAGCAGCCTCAGCAGGGTAACAGGCAGCAGAACGCAAAGCAGCAAAACAGAAAGCCAGCCCAGCCAGGCGAGCAGCCAAAGAACAGCAACAGCCAGAAGCGCCGCAATAACAGCAACCAGCAGCGCCCAGGCACCGAGAACAATGTTCGCCCGGGCAGCAACGGCCGTGGCAGAGGCGTAGCCCAGAAAAAGGGCGACAAGCCGGCTGCACGCAAGCACACCCCTATCGTAAATCCACAGAAGAAAGAAAACGCTGTGAAGACATTCATCAAGCGCATCTTCGGATTCAAGAAATAGGAAATAAATTATCTTTTAAAAAGGAAAGAGGAATGATGAAAGAGCTATCCCTCACCCCGCTCATGACCATCAGCCTCACACTGACGATCGGAATCATCATAGCCAAATGGGGCTATGATGATTTCAACATGCGCTTCTGGCTCATCATCTCCATCATTTCATGCGCCCTTGGCAGCATCATCTTTTTCCTTACTGAGTTCTTAAGCCAAAAAACTTACTTCAGCAGGAACCACCAGTTTCTCATCTTCTCCCAATGCGTGATGATTCATTTATGCATCCTGAGCCTTGGGGCTTTTCTTACCTGTAAGCAAATAGCTGATTCCCAAACCTCTACACAACTGAAAAACTGGCAGGAACTGTCTTACCTCACACGGGCAAAAATCAATACCGAACGCTATAAAAGCAATATTGAAAGCAAACTGGTTTCCCTTCACGTAAAACAGCAAGACTATGCAGTCATCGCAGCCATGGCGCTGGGCGACAAGAGCGCACTCGATTCGAACACCCGAAACAGTTACTCCATTTCCGGAGCCAGTCACATCCTGGCAGTAAGCGGACTTCATATAGGCATAATCTTCCAGCTTTTCATCTTTCTGCTAGGCGGCAGAAAGTACTCAGTTTACACCATCATCCTGTCCCTCATCTCCATCTGGACCTACGTTTTTCTCATAGGATTGCCGGCAAGTGCAGTCCGTGCAGCCATCATGCTTTCAGCCTACAGCTTAAGTTTAGCTTTCCATCGTACCGGCCTGCCGCTCAACACCTTAGCCTCAGCTTATATATTGATGCTCTTCATCAGTCCGCTCTATCTTTTCGAGTTGAGTTTCCAGCTTTCGTTCCTTGCTGTAGCCTCCATTCTGCTGTTCTTCACACCCCTTTACACCCTCCTCCCCATCCGCAGCCGTTTCATCCGTTGGGCATGGGGACTCCTTTGCGTTTCACTGGCAGCCCAGATAGGAACCCTTCCGGTCATCGTCTACACCTTCGGCAGAATATCGTGCTATTCACTTCTCACCAATTACGTCGCCATTCCCGCAGCAACCCTCATCCTATATCTTGGAGCTGCATTAATCCTGTTCTCCCCACTCACGTTATGGGCGCCCATAGCACCGGTTGTCGCCCCACTCATCAGCCTTACATCAGGCGCCCTGACCAGCATCACCCAGTTTTTGAATACAGCCATAAAACTGATTAGCATGCTGCCTGGAGCAAGCATCGAAAACGTAAGAATCAGTCTGCCTCAGGTAACCGGTCTCTACGCTATCATCCTGCTCATTTATGCCCTATGGCGCAGGATAGATAAACAGAAGTCGTCAGAATGCAAGATTCCCTAAAACAGAAATAAAGGCTAAAACCCCGAAAAACGGCTCTTATATAATAAGGTGTGCGTACACAAAAGCGCTACAAAACGTGGCTAAAAATGTTAAAAAATGACTTTTTTCTACTTTTTCTGCATTTTTTCTTTCTTTTTGTTGGTGTTTTCAAGAAAAACATGTATCTTTGCAAGCAGAAATTAAAAATAAGAATTTAAACACAATAAAAGATTAAAGATTATGAAAGCATCTGAAGTAATCGCGAATCTCCAAAGAAGATTCCCAAACGAGCCTGAGTACATTCAGGCAGTTAGTCAGGTTCTCGGTACTATCGAGGAAGAATACAACAAGCACCCAGAGTTTGAGAAGGCAAACCTCATCGAGCGTCTCTGCATTCCAGACCGCATCATCCAGTTCCGCGTATCTTGGGTAGATGATAAGGGCAACGTACAGACTAACATGGGTTACCGCGTACAGCACAACAACGCGATTGGCCCTTACAAGGGAGGTCTTCGCTACCACAAGTCAGTAAACTTGGGTATTTTGAAGTTCTTGGCTTTCGAGCAGACATTCAAGAACTCTCTTACTACTCTCCCAATGGGTGGTGCTAAGGGTGGTTCCGACTTCTCTCCACGTGGCAAGAGCAACAACGAGGTAATGCGTTTCTGCCAGGCTTTCATGACAGAGCTTTACCGTCACATGGGTCCAGACGAGGATGTTCCAGCTGGTGACATCGGTGTAGGTGGCCGTGAGGTAGGTTACCTCTTCGGAATGTACAAGAAGTTGACACACCAGTTCCAGGGTGTCTTGACCGGTAAGGGTCAGGAGTTCGGCGGTTCATTGATCCGTCCTGAGGCTACAGGTTACGGTAACGTATACTTCCTCTGCAACATGCTCGCTACCAAGGGTATTGACATCAAGGGCAAGACTGTTTTGGTTTCAGGTTCAGGTAATGTAGCCCAGTACACTATGGAGAAGTTGCTCCAGTTGGGTGCTAAGCCAGTTACATGTTCAGATTCAGACGGTTACATCTACGACCCAGACGGAATCGACCGCGAGAAGCTCGATTACATCATGGAGCTCAAGAACGTAGAGCGTGGCCGTATCAAGGAGTATGCAGAGAAGTATGGTGTAAAATATGTTGCGGGTGCTAAGCCTTGGTTTGAGAAGGCAGACATCGCTCTCCCATCAGCTACTCAGAACGAAATCAACGAGGAGGCAGCTAAGGCTCTCATCGCCAACGGCGTAATCGCAGTAAGCGAGGGTGCTAACATGCCTTCTACTCCAGAGGCTATCAAGGTATTCCAGGATGCTAAGATTCTCTACTCTCCAGGTAAGGCAGCCAACGCAGGTGGTGTTGCAGTATCAGGTCTTGAGATGAGCCAGAACTCAGAGCGTCTGAAGTGGTCTCGTGAAGAGGTTGATGCTAAGCTCCACGACATCATGAACGATATTCACGCTAACTGCGTGAAGTATGGTACTGAGCCAGACGGTTACGTAAATTACGTAAAGGGTGCAAACGTAGCCGGCTTCCTGAAGGTAGCTAAGGCTATGATGGCTCAGGGCATTGTATAAGGCAAGAAAATTAACAATAAACATTGTTTAAAAATTTTAAATGATAGGAAATAGCGGGTCTGTGACAGATCCGCTATTTTTTTTTGTTTACTCCTTCCCCCACTCCTTCTTTACATTAAAGCAGGGACAGGCTTTGTTGGCAAATTCATTATGACCATGAATCGTGGCTAACGGATATTCCTCCTTCAGCTGCTCGATGAGCGAGCGCATTGCCGCTTTCTGGTCTCGGGTTCTTGTATCCTTCGGCTTGCCTTTCTTTGATAAGCCGCCGATGTAGCAGACGCCTATACTGATGGAATTATGGCCCTTGCAATGGGCGCCAACCTCCTCTATCGCACGACCTACATGAATGCTGCCGTCACGATAAATCACGAAATGATAACCTATGCAGCGCAGTCCGCGCTCCCGGTGCCAGCGGTCAATATCCGCTACGGTGAAGTTGCGACCTTCCTTGGTCGCACTGCAATGAATGATGATTTCCTTTATCTTACGCATGATATTGAATATTAATTATTGAAAAATAAGCAGATAATTGAGGGGGATTTCGTCAACACCCCAATCCCTGATAAACAGATTGATTCTGCACGATCGATGCTTTTTCTTCATCCTCTTGAATTCCTCATTCAACAACTGGCAAAATTCATTATAGCATTCTTCTGATTGCGTAACGATTCCGGTATAATGAGACTTGCCCAGAATGATACTCTTGTTTCTCAGACGTAGCGGACCGTTGCCAGGCACGAAGCGAGCTCTGCGCCTAACAGTACGAGGCACGTAATGGGATCTTAACAGAATAACAGGCTTGATAACAATTTCATATTTTCCTCTTTCATACTTATTTTTCTTCTTTGTCTCCGACACCTTCTTTTGCTTGGTAGGAATGAGAGAAATCTTATAACGTCCTGCTGGCAAATGACGGTTAGGACGTTCTAAGGTGTCACAGAAAATCTTGCCACCTATAACCATTGTGCCATCCACACTCCATGGAGTGAAGCGACGGCGGAATATATTGATGTTCATGATAATTTACAATTAATAATTGATAATGAATAATTGGATCAAGGCCGGCCATTAAGGCTGATTTAAGAACCGAAAACTTAATGACACTTAGTGACCTTGACCCTTAATAACCCCCCAAAATTATATGGTAGGCGAAACTTTCTGATAATGTCTGTCTGGCAATACGCTGATTAAGCCCTGGCGTTTCCAGTTTTTCAGCATCTGTTTCACTGATTCATGAGTGGCACTTGCCCCCTTAACAGCAACGCTCTGCTGCTCTGCCTGTTCGAAGGTGAAGGTTACGTCCAAACGTTCGAAGATGGAATCATTCTTACCCCGACGACAACGGTCCCAAGCAGATTGGCAGCAATAATCCTTTGATGAGAAAGCCTCTTCAATACGATTACGGAAGAAGTAAAGTGCATTATCCAGCTGATAGTCAGCCAGTACATCAAAGACATTCAGCATGGTTGGTGTCTGCGTCTTTACGAGCATTCCCTTCCACAAATCAGGTGACTCCTTCAGCTGTTTCTCGGCTCCATTGAAACCATGCTTCTGAATCAGCGTTTCCAGAACCTTGCAGAGCATGATGCAGGTCATCATTCTCATCGTGGTTGGACAGATACGGAAACGCTGGCGGGCTTTCACCTTGTCGTCATTTTTCATCGTCTCCAGTCTTATCTGTTCCAGCCATTTTCTACCCTTTTCCTCCAGCTTCGGCAGCACTACCTCACCCGACATCAGCGGCAGAAGATGAGCAATCTGAATAATGCGGTCGCGCTGACGTTCGTTCATTACATACATGTTGTCAGAAAGTGGAGTGAAGGTATTATCGGGCGTTTTTGCCACGATGATACGGCTTTGGAAACCATCCGTATAATTGCTTACCACACGATAGAGCGCATCAGGCGTTCCGCACATCACCACGTTCCATAACAGTCTGTCTATATGAACATTCACTGCATCTGCACTTCTTGCTTCACGCTCATAGCTTGTTCCGTCGTAAGCCTGTCTTAACATAACGGAAAAGTCGCTCATTGCCGATTTCCACTTCTGCGCTACGGTGTCAGCTTCCGGAGTAAACGAGAAGGCGTGCTTACCTTCCGTGTTAGCCAGTCGTTCAGCCAGATTTGCCACCGTATTGTTCAGTGTCAAGCATCTTACAGGCAGTTTCGGCTCTTCCGGCTGCTCCTTCTTGTTCTTGGCTGCACGTTTCTTGGCTCGCCATTCATCCTCCTTCTGCTGATACATTTTGTCCATTTCCTTCACTTCCGAAGTCCATGCGTCAATCACGGGGTCAATACTACCCTTGCCAGATGCAAAATCTCCGGCGATGTAGGAGATGAGGTTCAGCGAGTTCATCTTGCCGTGAACGGAAACCTTCACGCCCGTTGCGAGCATTCCGATGGCAGGACAGATGGCTGTGATTACAGGCAGTGCCAGTGCCGGACCCACTGCGCTGATAGAGTCACGAATGCCTTGCGGCAACTTAGGCAGCGCATTATAATAGAACAGATCGTCCTTGGAGTTAGCCTCGTCCAGCGCATTTACCAGCGCCTCATTGTCAGCCGCCGAACCACCACCCGCATTTCCCTGCTTCATTCGTTCCTGACGGATGGCAGCCAGCACATCCTTCAGTCGCTTAGGCATTTGCGTGATTTTCTCGTTCAATGCCGAGTTGATGCAAGCCATCTTTTCCTGTTCGGGAAACCCATCGTAGCAGGGAATAATCTGAGCCAGCAGATTGCGATCAAAACCACAGATGTGGCGCAGGTTCACAGCCAGCTCAAAGGTCAGCGTATTGCGGTTAGAGCGCATCGGCTCCTGCCCATCATTATACAGTTGCCACCACTTCTTAATGATTTCCCCATAAGGAATCCCAAGATAATTGTCCTGAGCAGCAGAAGTGGATGAAGTAGCAGAAGTTGCTGCAGCAGAAGTTGACGCAGCAGAGGCAGAAGCAGCAGAGGCAGAAGCAGCAGAAGTAGAAATTCTCGAATTTTTAAATTCCTGACCCTTAAAACCCCCTTGAGAATCCTTCTTGAATTCTTCCTTCCAAGGCTCATAATGCTTGTTTGCCTTGTGCGCCCCTTCCGGCAGTTCCTCCTGTCCGTATCTTTCACGCTCTTCCAGGACTTTCCCTTCAGCAGCCACGGCAGCCTCATCATATTCATCCTTGAAGAGTCGTGGCGAAAGGAAGAGCAGATCTTCGCCATCCGATGTAGTAGTGAAATAAACCCGGTTAATGTCGTGAGCCGAAGTATCCATTTCACACTTGAGCATCGTAGCAATTCTCACCTGATTCTCTAGAACCGTCTTGCCCTTTTCGCGTTCAAACACCGCATGACCGCCTTGTCGTGCGCTGCGTTCCAGCATCAGCAGTCCGTACTTATCCGGTTCCTTCAGCAGCAGCTTGGCAGCCTTGGCAAAAGCCTCCGGCTCATCCATATCAAACCCGAAAGCACCGCTTGGCAGTTTCATTCCCTTCACCACCCCTTGCGGATAATGGCCGGAATAATTAAACTGCACCAGTCTTCTTTTCGCAGCATCGTTTCCGGCACGAGCCAGACGAAGATTCGCCTTCTGCTCATTGCTTCCACGCAGCTGCTTATACTCCTCTTCCGAGGTGATGGAGCGGGCAACCTTGTGCCCATTCTCCACCTTTATTAAATAACAACTCATCTATCTGTTTCTACTTATCGTTTTAAGTTGAATACAAAATCCTAATGTTTCAGTTGGTAATCCACTACCGCATCAGCACCTTCAGCTGCCTCAACAGCCAGCGTTTGGGAGATGTTGATTCCCTCATGACAGAACACCTTTAAGGTAAGCTGAACAGCACCGTCCTTGGTCTTGCTCACACGACCATGCGCCAGTTTCTTAATCAGTTCCGACTGAGTTCTGAGGCGGTGCTGAACCACGAAATCAAATGTTCCGTCAGGCATTTGCTGAGCCACGCCCATCGAACGGAATCGAGGAACCTTATTCACCCCCGATTCCTGAGGACTGAAGAGGAAATACTGCTTAGCATCATAGTAAGCCATTCCACCCAACTGCACATGCTGGCAGTCATTATTATTCACCTGCTGGTTCTGAACATTATTCTGAGCATTGTTCTGAACCTTGTTTACTTTCTTAACCATAATCTGAATTGAATTTTTAGGAGAAGAAACATCCGGATTGTTGCGCGCTTTACCATGGAAAATCCTCCTCTGTTTCAACTCAGTTAATAACTAAGAATCTCCGCAATAAGTCTCCAAGCGAAGCCTCCCTTTTTACCTTTTTACTTTTTTACCCTTTTACTTTTTCAATGTCCGTAACCAGAATATCCTGATAAACCTGACCATTGTGCTCATGGGTAGTAAAGCGGAGCGTAACAGCCACCAGCTCGCCCGGAGCATACTTACATTGCGCCATATTGCCCAACATTGCCGCAGCGTACTGGTTCTCATACTTGCCGCCCATCTCCTGGAGAACGATGTTGCATTTCATCATCTGTCCGTTCTCACTTTTCTGACTCTGTACAGCGAAGGTCTCGCCCTGCTGCACCACTCTCATAATCTGAGTATACATATTATATAATGTACGAAGAGGTTTTCAAGAGCACCAAACCATTTCAGCGTTGTCTTGTTTCTTCGACGCTGCAAAAGTACTGCGAAAACAAAGGCAAAACAATGCTTTTCCCACAGCTTCCCCGAAAAACCCACGTATTTGGGAAAAATCGGGCATTTCTTGGGAAAAATAAAAAGGCTACACGCTCAGCAGGGAAAAACAAGAAAAAATCGCATAATATTAACAAAAAGGCAAGAAAATACCCTCATTTTCCTGCAAGCCTTCCCCCACACTTTTCCCGAAAATCTGCTGTATTTGGGAAAAATCGGGGCTTTCTTGGGAAAAATCGGGGCATTATTGGGAAAAATCCCATGTTTCTTGGGAAAATGGTAATTTAGTAAAAAATATAGTCCATGCCCCACACGCCCTGAAGGGGCAGAAGCTCCTAGCCCAGGGCACTCGCCCTGGGTAAACCAGCAATCAACCTTGCGCCCTGTAAGGGCAAAAGCTTTTAAAATTCAAACATTAAAGGCACATCCTTCACAATTCCATGAAGAAGATGCCTTTAACAAGTTCAACCTTAGTTACCAGAATATTTTATCACCAAAACGGGAACTTAATTCTTGTCTAAGAGTATTTGAGAGATTGCAATTTGCAAAAGCATGATGCCCAATGTAAGTAACACTCACTGGAATAACAATACTGCTCAAAGAAGAGCAATCATAAAATGCACACTTTCCAACACTAGTAACACTATTAGGAATAACAAGACTTCTCAAAGAAGAGCACCCCCAAAACGCCCTCTCCCCAATGCTAGTTACACTATCAGAAATAACAATACTACTCAGAGAAGAGCAATCATAAAATGCACACTTTCCAACACTAGTAACACTATTAGGAATA
>ERZ1023694.291-NODE-291-length-8745-cov-7.647756_pt1 | contig 8745 bp, 10 predicted proteins | sample MGYA00380348_ERZ1023694 | MGnify/ENA primary metagenome ERZ1023694 (study PRJEB33179, sample SAMN07449026) | human gut metagenome | biome: Human-gut; feature: Human associated habitat; material: Faeces | host: Homo sapiens | place: India:Kasaragod | collected... | reverse complement strand
GTAAAATAGATCAGCAGCTAGTTATTATCAAATGTGTATTCTGCATCCACTAACTTCATATCCAGCTTGTGTTTTGCAATCTTTTCCAGACAGATCTTAAACGCCTCTTTTTCCTTCTGGCGGTTCTTCTCTGCCTGCTTTTCATCCTGCTCAGTCGCAATGCGGATGACCGGTTTTAATGGCTGGACAACGCTCTCCTCGGACCCCTCCCTCGCATCGGTCATGCCAGTTCCCATCTCTACGCCTCTTGCAGTCTCTACAATTGCATGCATGCCTGCTTTTAACTGTAACTTTCCAGGTCCGAAATAATATATTTTACCTGCATTCCGGAAACGGATTCCTACTACTTTTACCATTCTAGTTCTCCTTAATTGTCAGCAGTAATAACTCAATCACCAGATCAAAGTTTACGTTTGCGTCCAGACGTATCTGGGCTTTACGCAAAGCTTCCAAAATACTGTTGATTCCATTGTAAGAGCTTTTTTCTGCCTGTCGTTTTATGTCGTAGACCTCATCCTTGAAAATAAGGCCATTTACATCACCTGTTGCTTTAAAATATAATACATCACGATACCAGATCATCATCAGATCAAAGTAATCGTTAATTTCTAATTTATAATCTGCAATCTGCTTTACCGCAGCGGTCATCTCGTAGAGATCAATATCATCGAGACGCTTGATCAGCTGCAGTGCGCTTGCCTTCATCTCATTAAAATCATCAGAGGACGCAAGCTGGATCGCTTTTCCCACATTTCCCTGTGCAAACGCCACACACACATCCGCCTGATAGTCAGGGATCTGATACTTTTCCATCAGGAACTTTTTAATTTTCTCATCCGGCACAACTTTAATATTCAACGTCACGCATCTGGATAAGATCGTTGGCAGAAATGTGTCCGCATTTGTTGTCAAAAGCATAATGATTGCATATGCCGGCGGCTCTTCGATCGTTTTCAGGAGCGCATTCTGTGCCTGCTGGTTCATCTTCTCCGCCTCATCAATGATATATATCTTGTGCTCACTGCTGTATGGCTTTACATCAATATCATTATTTACCTGTGTGCGGATATCATCCACAGAAATGGTATTTGGCTTCTCATGGTTTACATAAATAATATCCGGCTGATTATGTCCCAGTGCCTGTCTGCAGGAATGGCACTCCATACATGCCTCTTTTCCATGCTTTTCACACTGCAAAGCCATTGCAAATGCCTCCGCCAGCATCATTTTTCCGGATTTGTCCGGTCCATTGATGATGTACGCATGGGATACTTTATCCATCCCGATCGCGTTCTGTAAATGCTCTATAATCTGCTCATGTCCGATAATATCTTTAAATCCTGCCATATGCCGCTCCTTTAAGTCAATATATCCAACAACAATCCACGGATCTCACCTATCCTGCTCAGGATCGCAATGTGATCCTTCTCATCCTTCACAAGCTCCCTTGCCAGTTCATCCAGATTTGAATCGATCAGCCGGATCAGTCCATACACTCTGTGCCGTCCTTTGCGGTCTAAGAAATTCTCTCTGGAAAACTTGTGTGAACGATACACCACCTCATTTAAAAAGTCTTTGATCAGTCCACGGTATTTTTTCATATCGCGGATATCCATATGCTGTGCAATACGGTTTCCCTGTGCCGTGATATCATTCATCAAAAGATCGACTTTTGCCTGAAGATCTGCATCGGTGATGGCACTCGCCAGAGTGAATTTGAATGTTCCATCTCCGGTTTCCGTTGTCACTGTATCAGGTACCTGTGTCACCTGTGCTATATTATTTACTTTAATATCCACCAATGCCCACCTTCTTTCCTACCTGTCTTCTAAAATTGCCCTGCGGATCTCTTCCTCTGTCTCATCGAGATCCTGATTGACAAATCTCCTTGTGATCCCTGCTTCCTTTAACTTTTCCCCGGAAAAATCTTTTGCATCTGACAGAAATCTGCGGCAGAGTTCCTCATACTTCGGGCTTTCCTGCATCCGCTCCCTGTTTAACGCCCGGCTCAGGCGTTCGCCGTCTTCCACTTCTATATAAATCGGCACAACTTTCTCTTTTCCAAAGTAATCACGGATCTTTAAATAAGATTCCAGTGTTCCTATGATCAGATAATTCTGGTGTTCCAGATCGATCTGGTCATCATTCACGGTAAAATATTTCCAGATCCCATGGATGGTATCGTAAGCTCGAAGCTCGATAATTCGCCCTTCACGCTCCAATTCTTCCACTTTCTTCTCATCACAGAAAAAATATTCTACCCCATTTTTCTCCCCGGCACGCACCGGTCTTGTCGTATATGGAACAATGGTCTTTAATGAGAGACTTTCATCTCCCAATATCTTTTTAAACAGGGTATCTTTTCCCGTGGAACTTTTTCCCATGATACAATATATTTTACCCATTTTTCCTGCCTCATTTAGTATAATATAGTCTTTAAAAATATACAATCTTTAGAATTTTTTCCTGCACATCAGAACTACCTTCTATTCGCAGTCCAAGTGATAAGCATTCCTCAATATTATCTGCCAGACGCTTCGTGATAATCTCTCCCGGAACAATCATCGGAATTCCCGGCGGATACAGATAAATCGTATCCGCAGACATATTTCCGACTGCCTCCTCTAACGTTACTTCTTTATATGGAAGCTCCTCTGCCTGATAAATCTGCATTTCACGCGGATATTTCTGATATATTTTCTCAATAAACGAATGATACTTCTCATCACTTGCCGGATTCTTCAAAATTTTGTTTCCATTTGAAACGTCCTCTGCCACCTTTGCATCGATCTCATGCAATGCGCCTGCCAGACGCTCCAATCCTTCGTCCTCATCCATCAGACTTGTCATTCCCAGCACATAATAACCGGAAACCATCTCCATCTGTAAATGGTATTTTTTCAAAAGAATCTGATGCAGTTCATCCCCTGTCATCCCGGCTCTATCCGCAAAAATGACCAGTTTGGAATCATCCCAGTCAAATGCTTCCCCGGTGTCCAGATCTTCCTCCTGCATGACATGCAGGTATTTTAAACCGGCTGTTTTCCCATAAAAATCCGTCAGACGCTTCCTGTATTCTGCAAAGAGCTGCTGCCCATGTTCTGCGATCAGCCGGATACATGAATCCATTCCTGCCATGAAAATATAGGATGGTGAACTCGTCTCGTAAATGGACAGATACCGCTCCACCCGCTTCTCATCAATGAGATCAGACGTCAGATGCAGCAGCGCTGTCTGGGTAAACGACGGCAATGTCTTATGTAAACTCATAATCACTGCGTCTGCGCCAAGTTTTACGGCATTTTCCGGGAAACCGCCTCCGAATCCAAAATGTGCTCCGTGGGCTTCATCCACGATAAGCGGAATCCCATGTTCATGGCACACCTCTGCAATCTTTGCCACGTCTGAAACAATCCCCTCATACGTCGGGGAAGTGAGGATCACTGCCACCGCATCCGGATTTTCATATAGCGATTCCTGCACCTGCTCTGCTGTGATCTGCCCCTGGATTCCATTTTTTGTGATAGAAGGATACAGATATTCTGCCTGCAGTTCATTCATATATAATGCATGATAGACTGCTTTGTGACAATTTCTTGCGACTAATACCTTGTCCCCGCGCCTCGTGGCAGCACTGATGGCAGCCAGCAAGCCACAGGTACTTCCATTTACAAGAAAAAAGCACCGTTTTGAATGGTAAAGCTCTGCTCCGCGCACCTCGGCTTCCTTTATCATACCGGTCGCATGATGCAGATTGTCAAATCCGTCAATCTCCGTGATATCAATCTCATACGGATTGGGAAACGACAGACTTTTTCTTTTATGTCCCGGCATATGGAACGGATAATAGTCCGACTGCGCATATTCCTCTAAATCATCTATCAAATACTTCATGTAAGCCTGCTCCTGATGTTCGATATCCATATCAGTATATCATACCAGATACATACCGATATACCTTAGTATAACACACTTTCCCCGCAGATTCAGCAACGACTTGCATTACCATCCACTCATTACTCTTGAAAAAAAAGTATTTCCTATGCTATAGTATTTTAGATTGCGGATCAAACAATAACATTCCGGAGGTATAGTATGGAAAATGCGCTTGTGATCCTCTGTGGCGGAAACAGCACACGGATGGGAACTGATAAGGCTCTTCTTCCTTTTGGGGACACCTGTTTAATTGAATATCTTGTCAGAAAATTTCAGCCGTATTTTTCCAGGATCTATCTCTCGGTAAAAATAAAGGGGGATTACTCCCATCTGAAGCTTCCCGTAACTGAAATCCCGGATATCTATCCGAATCAGGGACCAATGTCCGGCATTTTTTCCGGCTTATCCATGATCGATGAGGAATGCGCATTTTTTATGTCTGTAGACACCCCGTTTCTGGAACCGAAAACAGGACTTGCCCTGCTCTCAGAGCTCGGTGACGCCGATATCTGCACACTTGAGGGAAAGGCTTCCTATCTCGAAACGGCAACTGCTGCCTACTCCAAAAATTGCATTACAACCATCGGAAAATGTCTCCTGCTCCACCAGCTCACGTTCAATACGCTGCGGGAAAAATGCAGCACCAGATACGTGACTGAGGCTGTGATCGCCGAGGCTGCACCGACACCGATCGATATCCAGTACTATAATCTGGACACCAGAGACAATTATTATCATGCGCTTCGTATTTTAAGCGGAATTGTACCGCCAGATTCTTCTCAGGCGTTGATTGAATATTTTAAAGACACCAGAGATTTATTTTTGCATACAACTCCGGTGATCTCCTTTGTGGCAAAACCGGGAACGATCATGACACCTCTCATTGAGCGGCTGCTTCCTTTATTAGAGCGTGAGGGGTTAAAAGTCGTTCACCTCATCAAAGAAGATTCCTCTGTCGTATTCAAAAACGTCTTTTTTGAGCCGACTCTGGAAAATCTCTCCTCGTCGCTCTCCGGTGCCGACCTTGTTCTGACGGAAAATTTTGGAGCAGATGCGCCGAATAAAATTGAAATTCTGCGGAAATACTGGTCGGAAACACCGTTATCTGACGAAAAAGATCTGATCGCTGTATTTGCTGATTTTCCATATCATGCAGAGACTACCCTTCCGGTCTTTGATCTGAACAAACCAAAAAATATTGTCACATTCCTCCGGGAATATCTGGGCAGACAATAAAACCAGAAATAAAGGCTGCCTGTGGGCAGCCTCTTATAAATATCGTTCCAGATCCGGCATCCAGTCTCCAAAGAAAACCTCATCTCTGCACATTGCATTCCAGACAGGACTTAAAAAAGCAATGATCCGATGCAATACTGTTTCCCAGGAAACATCCTCTGTTCCCTGCTTCCTTATATATTTTTCCCACCGTTTTTTCATATAGGTGTAGGTTTCATAAGATGCCAGCATTTCAATCCTTTTTTCCTGTGGAATCACTTCCTCTTTTTCGCAGAAAAAAGAGAGTGTCTCGTAAATATGCCGTCCATCGACAGTTTCCTGCTTCAGCAGACGAAATGTTGTATCATATACCTCCATAGAAGGAATCAGTTCCAGATATTTGAGGATTGTAAAAAGTTGTTCTGCCAGATATGTTTCAACCGGAAAATGTTGATACGCTGCACATTTCTTCTCAAAAAAGACTGACTGCAGCTCCTGTTTTTCCGGCTTTGCTGCATCATATACCAATGAACTAATACGGATGGTAAGCGGAACCTTCATTTCCTCCCATTCTCCAGTTATGTAAACCAGATAGTCCTGTTCCTCTTTTTCCACAGAATAATTCCAGCGGATATGATATTCCCGTTTCGCGCAGATCGCCTCTGCAAAATCAGTGATCCACTTTTCGTCCAATACCTGCTGTTCTTTCCCATCATCCTGCCCGTATACAAAATGAAGCGGCTTCTGCCACTCCTTTCGATAACTGTCGAGGTCAAAAGCCTCACGGTTTTTCAGCCATAACCGCTTTGCAAAATCGGTTTCCAGAATTTGGAACATCAGTGTTTCCTGCAAAAATCCTTCCAGCAGATTTGCAAATGAGATTTGATATTCTATGCTTTTTTCTTTTAACTTCTTCTTCGTAAGTAGATTCTGTTCCATTTAAAGCCAGACTCCAATCATATTCTGAACTTTTTTCACAACTTTACGCTCTTTTGCATAATACATCAGTTTTGCGATATCTTTCTTCGGGTCTTTTATGTAAGCCATCAGTCCTTCTTTGAATCTTTCCCGATCCATCTTGTCCTCGTATTTTAAACATTCACAGATCAGTCTTTCCTTTTCAAAAATCCGAACTGTCACATCAGAAAACTGTATTTCTGTCACTCCAAGCTCCAAAGTCTCCGGCTCTGCATACATCGGAATGATCTTCGGATAATCCATTTTAAAACGTGATTTGGAAGTATTCTTATCCACCGCAAGCCGCCAGCCATACGGTTTCTTTTTGATATAGCCATACGCATATAACGCATTCTCCAGATTCAGCACGCAGTCCGGAAACAGCTTTGCCACAAGCTCCTCCTCCGTAAAATCACTGAGATGAACTGCATAATAACCGCTTTTTACGCGCAGAATATCCCCTTTTTCCACAAAATCAAGGATTCTGCGATAATCGATCCCCAGCCCGGCAAGCTGGCTCTTTTTTACAATTCCGCCATTATCCAGAATAAACTTCTTTACTTTGTCTAACAGCAACTCTCTTTTTTCACTGACTGCATATGACTCCGACATGCTTTATCTCCATCTTCTGCGTCTTCTACGTTTTTTTCTGATTCTTCGTTTCTGATCTTTTCTGTCTCTACGAACGGCTCTGTTGTGTTTGATAATATAGTAATTATCGTAAAAACGTTTTAAGAAAAATAAAAGTACACCAAGCAAAATCACTGCAACAATGAGTAATACCACAACAATCGGTTTCACCTGCACCGTGGAGACTGCTTCCTGTTCCTCCTCCTCGGTCGACTCATTGTCAAATGCATAGCCTTCCACGACCACGCCGGTTGTCTTAATATCTGCTTTTCCTACATTTCTTCCCGCATAAGTATATGTGATGCTCCCTGCGATCTCCGAATCGCTGTCATTATATTCCACGGAAGATGAGGTATCTGAAAATTCTGCTGTTTTCGGCAGAACAATGACGGCATCTTTATCAAGCTCCACAAATGGCGCAATATTGTTCAGATTGCCATTATCCACCGTTGCCTCTGCGCTGTAATCCGTATCATTTTCCGATACATTCAGCACCTGAAAATTGTCAAATGCATAATCAAATAAATTTACCGTATCAATAAACTGATTCGGTGACTGCGTGTTCATTACCACACAGATTAAAGTCATGCCATCTTTTTCCGCATAAGTCACCAGAGTGCTGTTTGCGGTCGCCGTGTATCCGGTCTTTCCACCGACACAGTACGGATATAAATACTTGCGGTTCGCATTGTGGTAAGTACAGAGCATATCGTGATGGTTTCTTAACACCGTTTCCTCCGCATGCTTATTGGTCGGAGGGATCGTATACATCTTCGTCCCGATAATGATACGAAACGTTTCATTCTGATAAGCCGCCTGCGCGATCAGCGCCATGTCATGTGCGGTCGTGTAATGATTTTCATCCTGCAGGCCGTGCGGATTGGCAAAATGTGTGTTGGTACAGCCTAATTCTTTTGCCTTGGCATTCATCATGTCCACAAAATTTTCTACCGTGCCGCCCACATGTTCTGCGACAGCGTAGGCACATTCATTTGCCGACTCTAACATGACACCGTAAAGACACTGCTCTAAGGTCATCTGCTCGCCGTAATCTCTGGCAATTCCCGATCCTTCCGTGTTGTTGATCGCATCATCCGAAAAAGTGACCATGTCACTCAGATTACCATTTTCCAACGCCAGCAGCGTGGTCATGATCTTTGTGATACTTGCCGGGTAATGCGCTTCATCCATGTTTTTTTCATAAAGAATCGTGCCTGTGGACTCTTCCATCAAAATAACACTCGGTGAGAGTGTTTCCGGTGCATCCGGCCAGTAGTCTGCCGCCTTGACGTCCACTTTTCCAAGACAGACAGTAGATATAATCGTAAGGATCAGGCATGCTGCCTTTTTCCATCTATTTTTCAACATCATAAAAACTCCAAATCTATATTAAATCTATTAATTTCGCACAATCCGTCCCATGTATACACAATTTTTACGGATTGTTACTGTTCACCCATAACTCGTTCCTGTAACAACAACGTTACTCTATCAACATTATTAGTATAATAGTTGGAAAAAATACATGCAACCACTTTTCATCATTTTATGACTTTATTAATTTGTCAGATTATGCAATGTGTGCTTGAAAGTTGGGGTTTCTTTATTGTAGAATGTAACTGATCGCTTTGCGCTTAGATATATTTGCTGCAAAAAACGAAAATACATTTTGAAAAAATATTAGTTTACATCATTAGAGAGGTTGTTTTATGAGATTAAGAAATATCCCTGGCGCGGATGACGCCATTTTAAATAGTGAATACTGCATCAAAAATCCAGAGGAGCAGAAAGGGCACTGGCAGGACTGTTTTAACAAAGTGCAGCCGCTTCATATCGAGATTGGGATGGGTATAGGCCGTTTTATTATGGACATGGCTGCCCTGCACCCAGATATTAACTACATCGGTATCGAGCGTTACTCCAGCGTACTTTGACGTGCTTTACAGAAAATGGAGCAGAATCCGCTTCCTTATATTAAGATTATCTGCATGGACGCTGCCGCGGTAG
>ERZ1023694.288-NODE-288-length-8781-cov-6.573802_pt1 | contig 8781 bp, 9 predicted proteins | sample MGYA00380348_ERZ1023694 | MGnify/ENA primary metagenome ERZ1023694 (study PRJEB33179, sample SAMN07449026) | human gut metagenome | biome: Human-gut; feature: Human associated habitat; material: Faeces | host: Homo sapiens | place: India:Kasaragod | collected... | reverse complement strand
GGTAGTAGCCGCCCTCTGCGGTGAACTGTTCTACGGGTATCTGCATATCCTCGTAGTCATACTTCTTGTGCAGGTATTCCCCGCCAATCACCCAGCGGTTGGCGTTCTTGGTGTAAACGCTGTACGCCGCCCCGATATGGTAGGCAAAATCCGTGTCGGAGTTCCAATGCACCCCGTCCGCCATGCCCGCCGTGAACTGCAAGCCTTTCATGCCCGGCAGGTATCTTTGTGCGTGTGCCTGAAACGAGGTCAGGCACAGCGCAAAGAGCATCATTATAAAGATGTGTTTCTTCATTCCCTATTTGATTTTGAGTTCGTCAATCACTTCTGCGTTCACGATGTCGGCGTTCTCCACCCGTATGGTCTGATGCCGCCCGCCGTTCTTCTCGTAGAGTTCCACCAACAGCAGCTTGTCGTCAGGAATGGTGAACTTCGGCAGGGCGTACACCGTGCGCACGGTCGTTTTCCCGGCAATCTCTATCACCTCGTTGTAGCTGCGTACCGCATCCAGTACCGTTTCCTGAATAGCCGTGCGCTTGGGTACTTTCTTATCGGTTATCTTAAACTTGATGAAGTCGGTATCGAAAGGCACGTTGGAACTGTTCTTCGTCTGCGTGTGTACGTAGAGCATCCCGTTATAGGTATAAATGCCCTTGATTAAGAACTGTATGCCGAAACGCTTGCTACCCAAGTGGCGCACTTTCCGGTCATTGTTCTTGTAGATGCTTTGCATTATCAGCTTCACTAATAACGGGCTTTCATTACCTAATTCCCGGAAATAGATGTTCATGCGGGTATGCGAAAAGTCGCTGGTGTCCTCGTTCTCCAAGAAGTCTTTCATCTCGATATTGAGCATTTCCGGTTCACGGGCGTACTTGGCGTTGAATGAAAAGAAACTCCCGTCCTCGCAGATAACGGAGAAGTTCGTTTCGCCCGGAAAGCCCTCTGTCGTGGCTTTCACACGTATTACGTTCTCCGCACCGTCCGCCTTGCCCGCTATGATGTGGTTGCTTCCCAAATCCACGTAGCGGACGGCGGCGGGGAAGATGATATGCACCGTCTTGGCAAAGGTCACTTCCACGCCGTAGGGCGTTACCATTTGGCGGTACGGGAGTTTCCGGGTAATCCCCCGGTACAAGTCGTTACCAGCCGCATACTTCACGGTGTCGGTTTCCTGTGCGTTTGTCGCACACACGCCCAGCAAGAGGGCGAACATTACAAAAATCTGTTTCATCGCTAATTGAAATTTTAGTGGTTAAATAATTATTGTTGTTTGGCGTAAAGCATGACTTTATAGCCTGCTTTCAGTTTTACTTTTACAGTCCTGAACTTTTTGGCGAGGTAGCCGGACGTTCCTTGCAGCAATCCCCTTGTCACGTCCATAGCCACCTGCTGCCCGGCACTTTGGGCAAAGGAAATGCTTGTACCCAGCCCGCTTCCGATATTCGCCATAGCTTCGTTGAACGCTTCCTGCTCCATAGAGGACGGCACAGATAATCCCTTTTGCCCGTCCGTGTCGAACACGGCGAGTTCCACCGGGATGATGTTGCCGGCGTACTCAATCGAGGACACCAGTATGTCGAGCCGTTCGCCCTGCACCTTTGCCGTCCCCGCCACAAGGGTATTCTTCGGCACGACTATGTTTCCCGCCTGCATGGGTTCGAGCAGCCGGAGTTTCACCGCCTGCCCGTCCGTCAGCGTTTGGTCTTGGTGGATGCAGGCGGCTACCGTGTTCTTTCCCATAGCGTACCCCGTGCCTACCGCCGTGTTGAAGCCGTAGTTTCGTGGCTGGCTGTAAGCCCGGATGAAGTCGGCATCGCTCATGGGCTGCTGCAATCCCGAAACGGTCGTTTCCCGGATTGCCTGCACCGCCACCGCATCCGGCTTGCGGTCAATGCCGCCCGTTACCGGGACTTGTGCGACTTGTCCCTGCCCGCCGTTCATGTACTTTGCCGCCAGCTCGTAGGATTTTTCCAAGAGTGCCATTTGGTCGTCAGCGGTGGGTGTGGCGTTCTGCTGCTGTTGCAGTCGGTCGGTCAGTTCCGCCACCTGCCGCTTCAAGTCCTCTTTTTCCTCGTCCACAGGGGGCGTTTCGTAAAACGTGCTTAACTGGCGGTTGATGTCCCGGTAAGCGTATGCCGAAGAAGCACCGCCGCCCCTTTGTGGCTGCGCATCTTCTTCCGGCATCAGGTCGATTTCCGCTTGCGGTTCTTCCGTTTCATCGTCCCCCGTGAAACCGAAGTCCTGCAAGGATTGTATCTTGTCCTGTTGTTTGCGGTTCAGCATCGCTTGTTCGTAAGCCTTTTGCTTGTCGGCTATAATCCCGTCCTCTGCGGGCAGGGGTATGTCGGCGTTGAAGCCGCCCACGCTCTCCACGTTCACGCCCTCTTTGCCGGAGGGGGCGAATATCAGGTACATGCACCCGGCAAAGGCAAGGAACATCAGCGGGAAGACTATCATTTTCCTGCGCTGCTGCACCTGCTGCGGGGTAAGTTCCCGTTTGGGTTTGTCTTCCTTTTTCGGCTTCCCGTCCGCCTGCGGTACGGTCGTGCCGTTCTCATTCTTCTGTACTTCTTCCATATTCCGGTCTGTTTAAGGGGTTGATACTGTTGATTGTGTCATTGCCTTGCAATGGCAGTTGTTTGATATGTTCTATTTGCAGCCGCCTGCCGTCCCGTTTCCCGATATTGTAGATTGATGAAACGGTGATGTAGATAGACAAGCCGCCGAAAAAGAAGAACATCACGAGGATAACCGCCAGCCTTTTGCCCGGCGTAATCCGTCCGCATATCCGGCGCAGGCGGTCGTCCGCCCAGTCCTGCACCTTTTCGATGTAGTTTCGTTTTCTCTCCATAAGGCTATCTCTTAATGGTTTGCAAATCCTTGTTCTCGGTAATGGTGAACGCTTCGATGATGAAGCCGTGCGGGTTGTTGTCGCTCCGTGTGGCGTTGAGCAGGCGGCACGAGGTCACAAGGCTTCGCACCGTCAGGCTGCTTTCCCGGACAATCAACTGGCGGGCATACGTGTTCACCTTGTAGGGGTACTGGTCGAAGTCGCACTTCACGCTGTCAATCTCTACCGTCTGCGTGACGTTTCCGGAAATCACCCGGTTATAATACCCCTTTTCCGCCAAGTCCTTGTAATAGTTGAAAGCGGTCTTGTCGGCAAGGAACAGCGAGCGTTTGATGTTGCTTTCGATAGCCCCCTTTTCGGGTGATAAGGTGAAAAACAGTTCGTGGAAACGCCGCACGTGCGATTTCGCTTCCACGGGTCTGTTCTGTGCCATGTCCTGCGAGAGTGCCAGCATCAGGCTTTTGCCGTTGTCGAGGACGTATATCTTCTGCCGCTGCTTTTCGGCGAAGCTGTACGAGTTCCACACGGCGAAGCCCGTCACCAGTGCGCACAGGCAGATGAATACCAGTGCGAAGAGCCGGATTTGCCGGAAACTCGTTTCGATGTTTGTCAATGACTTAAATTCCATTTGTCTGTCATTTTATTTATGATACTTGTTGATTGAATTATTTGAGAAGTTTCCCGGCTACTTTCCCGGTTGCCGCACCGACCGCAGCCCCGGCGACTGACCCGGCCCGTGCCACGTTACGGTTATAGGCAGACATTCCGCCAGCCGACACTATCCAGCTTGCCACCGTAGGAATGGTGAAGTAGCCCACGATGCCGATAATCATAAAGATTACATACACGGTGCTGCTCCCGTCAGGAATGAAATTCGGGTCTGAAAGCTGCTCGATGTCCTTTTGGAGCATCAGCGTTTGTATGCGTGCCAGCACGCTGCTGAACAAATCCGACACGGGCAACCACAGGTAAATGGAGATATAGCGTGAAATCCACTGGGTCAGCGTGCTTTGGAAACCGTCATAGACGGAAATCGCAAACGCCAGCGGACCCAGTATCGAAAGCACAATCAGGAAGAACGTGCGCAGCGTGTCTATAATCAGCCCCGCCGCCTGAAAGAGCATTTCCAGCAACTCCCTGAACCAGTCCCGGACAGACTTCTTGATATTGTAAGCCGCCCTGTCCATGTACATGCCCGTCATAGTCACCATGTCGGAGGGCGACCAGCCAAGTTCTTCCAGTTGCCTGTCAAATTCCTCGTCCGATGCGAGGTAAGCCGTTTCGGGGCTTCGCATCAGGGCTTCGTATTCCAGCCTGTCTTTTTGCGCCCGGTACTCGTTCATGTCGAAAGTCTGCGTTTCCATAAGCTGGTTGCACCCTTTCACCACAGGCGACAGCACCGTGTTGATAGTCCCCAGCACGAAAGTTGGAAAGAACATGATACACAGCCCCAGCGCAAAGGGGCGCAGAAGCGGGTACACGTCTATGGCTTCGGCACGTGCGAGCGACTGCCACACTTTGGCGGCTACATAGAACAAAGCTCCCAGCCCGGCTATCCCCTTGGCTACCCCCGTCATGTTGCTGCACAAGGGCATCATTTCATCGTACAGCACCCGCAACACTTGGTGCAGGTTGTCAAAATCTACTGCTGCTAATAACATAGGCATACCGATTTATATGTTACCAGTAGCGTTCATCCGCCGAGCCGTAAAGAGCCAGCACCCGGTCGGTGTCGTTCTTCTTCTTCGCCCGCAGGTAGGACACGGATATGTTCTTTCGGGTGTAGTAGTTCACGAGGTTGCGGTAGTTGAGCAGGCTTTTATAGGCGTTGTTGATTACCGCCAGCCTTTCGGCATCCGTCAGCGACATGCCCGTCACGTTCACTACATTCTTCAAGTCCTGCAACACGTCCGCACTTTCGGAGAGCAGCTTGGCGTACCCGGCTGAAATGGCGGTGAGTTCATCCGGCGTGTAGTTCGGGTCTGCCAGCATGTTCTGATAGTTTCGCACGTAGATTTCGGATATTTCCGCCACCAGTTCAATGGACTTCTTCACCTTGATGCCGCCCTTGACAACATCGTGTACCGCTTTGAGTGCATCGTAATAGACTTTTCCCTGCTGGAAAATCTTCTGCGCTTCCATGAAGCCGTCCAGCGTGTTCTTGGCTGTGGTGGAGGTCTGCACTATCTGCTTGGTGGTGTTGATGATACCCTGTGCCAAGTTACCGGGGTCTGACACCACCCACTGGGCGGATGCCTTGCCGATGAAGCAAAGGCATACCGCCATAAGGAGAATTGTTTTCTTCATGTTCCTGATTTTTAAGTTGTTGATGATTGGGGATTACGTTTGCTTTCTGCAAGCCGTTTGATAGCCAGTTCAAGGTTGCCGCCCAGCTTGTCGGCAAGTGCGAACAGTTCCATTTTCTCGCTTTCCTCTGTCGTGAAGGTGTAATATTCTTCCAATGAAACTTCTGTGGCATATACCGCCGACTGCGTGCCGCCCAGCGAGAAGAAAACTTCCTTGTACTTCCGTCCGGGGTGGTTCGCCATGTTGATAGACAATATCTGCGAACGCTCCTTGTCGGTCAGTCCCAAGAGGTTCTGTATGCTGTCGAACTTGTTGAGATATTTTCTTTGGTCTAACAGTATTTTGCAGTCCGAGTTATTGATGATACTCTCTTTCACTATGGGTGAGGAAATAATATCTTCCACTTCCTGCGTTACCACAATCGCTTCCCCGAAATACTTTCGGACGGTTTTGTACAAATATTTTATATAGTCCGCCATGTTCGCCGATGCAATCGCTTTCCACGCTTCTTCAATTAGTATTAACTTCCTTATTCCCTTTAACTTACGCATCTTGTTGATGAACGCTTCCATGATGATGATAGTCGTTATCGGGAATAAAATCTTGTGGTCTTTGATGTTGTCCAACTCAAAGACAATGAAGCGTTTATGCAGCAAATCCAGCTCCTTGTCGGAGTTCAGCAAATAGTCATACTCGCCACCCTTGTAATATGGTTCAAGCACGTTCAGGAAGTTGTCTATGTCAAAATCCTTTTCCCTAACGTTCTTCTGTTCAAGCTGTCGGCGGTAATCATCCCGGACAAACTCGTAGAACGTGTTGAAGCAGGGCGTTACCGACCTGTCGCCCGTGATACGTTCGATATAGGCACTTACCGCATTTGACAACGCCACTTCTTCCGACCGCTTGGGGGCTTCATCGTCCCGCTTCCACAGGGTGAGTATAAGGGTTTTTATACTCTCTTTCTTTTCGATGTCAAATACCCCGTCCTCGACATAGAACGGGTTGAACGCTATCGGGTTCTCGTTGGTGTAGGTGAAATAAATCCCGTCCTCGCCGTGCGTGTGGTTGTGGATAAGCTGGGACAGCCCCAAGTAACTGTTACCCGTATCGACCAGCAGCACGTGCGCACCCTGCTCATAATACTGGCGCACCATGTGGTTGGTGAAGAAAGACTTTCCCGACCCGCTCGGCCCAAGTATGAACTTGTTGCGGTTGGTGGTGATGCCTTTCTTCATGGGCAAATCCGATATGTCGATGTGCAGCGGGCGACCGCTCACCCTATCCACCATTTTAATACCGAACGGGGAAAGCGAACTCTTGTAGTTGGTTTCTTCCACGAACAGGCAGAGAGCCTGCCCCAAGAACGTGTAGAAACTTTCCTCTGCGGGGAAATCCGCCTCGTTGCCGGGTATGCCCGCCCAAAAGAGCGTGGGCGTGTCGGTGGTGTTGTGGCGTGGTTTGCACTCCATTAGTGCAAGCTGGCTTCCCACATCGTTGCGTATACGTTTGAGTTCGTCCCGGTCGTCACTCCATGCCATGACGTTGCAGTGGCAGCGCACCGAGATAAGCCCCTTGCTGTGGGCTTCGTTCAGGTATTCGTCTATCCACTCCTTGTTCACTTGGTTGGCACGGGAGTAGCGGGAGAGCGATTGCATATTCCGGGCGGTCTGCTCGAAGTTCTTCAGGTTTTCGGCGTGGTCGTCTATGAAGATGAACTGGTTATAGACGTGGTTACACGACAACAGCACGCCCACCGGGGCGGCGAATGACAGTCGGCAGTCGCTCCGGTCAGTGGACAGCTTCTCAAACCGTGTGTCCGTCCCGACCTTTCCGGGCAAATCTTCCACGTCCGAAAGCGTGTGCAGGCACAGTATATCGTCCCCGACACGCATTTCTTCCGGGTACAGCCCGATGTCTTTCAGGCAAGTAGTGTCGGTTTGAGAGAGCGAGAAGTATTTCTCGATGATGCCCGCCTTTCCGTCCTGCCCGGTGATTTCCGATGCCGCCAGTCGGGTAAGGGTGACAAACCCACTGTCGTTCATAATCCTTTCAAACTGCCCGACCGCTTCGATGAACTTTGCCGCCGTTTCCTTGTCGGCTATCTCCTGCGGTACAATCCTGCCCCGGCAGAGGGTGGAGAAGTCGCTCCGTCGGCGGCTTCTCTCCCTTGTCGTCTTTGTCAGGAACAGGTAGCAGTAATGGTTCAGGAACGGGCGTTCATTGAAGTGCCGTTCAAAACTCCGGGACAGGAAACTAAGCTCGTCCCTTTCCGTGTCGGGCTGGTAGTTCTCCTTGATGAAGAAGTCCTGCTTGTGTACTATGGAGTAGTCGGGCAGCACTTTGATTGCCTTGTACCATGCCGAATGTATGGCTTCGTACTCGGCACTGGTGACGGTGAACAGTTCGGGCAGTTCCACCCTGAAAGCCACCGTTATGTCCGCATCCTTTGAAATGATGCAGCCGTTCTCCACCGCCAAAAGTGGAAATTTCCTCTCCAGCGTGGTAGCCTTTAATGTATTCCTCATGTTCTTTCTTCCTTTCTTCTTTTGTAGTTGAACAACCGGGGTATCGCCTTTCGGCTGATAATGAAGCGTGGGTGTCTTTTGCGTGCGGCTGCTTTCATCAGCCCGTGCGTGCCGTACTTGGCGTTGAGCCGGAACGTCTGCCACACGAGCAACAGCGAAGCCGACACGATGAAACCGATACATAGCCACTGGTTCACGCCTGCCATGAACAGGACGATGAACACCACGAAGACGGCGAGCAAGCCGCCGCAAAAGATAAAGAGGTACTGGCTTTTCAGCCCCATGACCTCAACCGGCTTCCCGATACCCCTGTTTACCGGATATTCAGACATAGCCACTGGTTTAGAGGAAGAACGACCGCAGGATAGTGGCGGCGACAATCAGGAAGATGCACGCCCCGAACCAACTGGCGGCGGTCTTTGAGGTGTCGGGGTCGCCGCTTGAAAACTTGTTATATACTTTTACCCCGCCAATCAAGCCGCAGACCGCCCCGATTGCGTACACCAGTTTTGTGCCGGGGTCGAAATACCCGGTGATTAGGTTCGTGGCTTCGGTGATGCCCGCCTGCCCGTTGCCCTGTGCGTAGGCACTTGCCACGGCGGCAAGGAGAGCCGCCGACAAAAAGAATTTCTTTTTCATTACGAATAGATTTTTAATGCCGGGGCAGCGGGTGGATAGTCCGCTGTCACCCGGCGGATGAATAATTTGAAATTTTAGTGGTTGCGGCACGGATGCCGTCTGTTGGTTTTTGGGTTGCCAATCAACCGTAGTCACGTTGCTTCATATTGTTATACATTATTATATTATAGGAAGTCGTTCATGTCGAACGCTTCGTGTTCCTTGCTTATGTTGCCAGTTCCGGCAGGAGCAGCCGTAGCCAGTTCCGCTTCGTTACGTCCCAGCAGTTCCGCCACCTTTGCCAGCCCGCCGTTGATGTTCTCCACCACCGCATCGTAGAGGTTCGTCCCCTCAATGCTTGCCAGTGTCCCGGCGGCTTGCCGTTTCTCCGCTTCGGTGGGGTTGTCGGCGTTCGCCGTGCGTACCGCTTCGCCCAGTTCGTCAAAGCTCACGCCCGTAGCCCGCCCGGTATCATCG
>ERZ1023694.277-NODE-277-length-8899-cov-147.882632_pt1 | contig 8899 bp, 8 predicted proteins | sample MGYA00380348_ERZ1023694 | MGnify/ENA primary metagenome ERZ1023694 (study PRJEB33179, sample SAMN07449026) | human gut metagenome | biome: Human-gut; feature: Human associated habitat; material: Faeces | host: Homo sapiens | place: India:Kasaragod | collected... | reverse complement strand
AAAAATATCGGAGATTACCAACTTTTTTAGGCACTATTTCTTATCCCGAACTGAGCTAAAGAAATTAGTAGATGAGAATACCGGTGAAGTATGGTTGATAGGATACGTTTTTAGCGATACATTGCGTAGAATTCCTGCACCTTGTTATGGAGCATAGAAGCATAAAGAAGACCATTTCTCCATTCTTCAGGAATTTGGCTTATTCCAAATTTAGCACCCAGGATAGCCCCTGCTACAGCAGCATTTGTATCCGCATCTCCTCCTGATAAAACAATCTTCAGGATACCCTCTTTATACGAGGTTGCATGCCAATAAGCCCATAGGGCAGCCCCTAAAGTTCTGAGCGTATATCCCATACTCTTTTCATCATCCAAACACAAAGAATCCAGACCTTCATGGTATGCCAAGTCAATAAATGGAATGATTCGCTCATCATATTGTTTGGCAATGCCAATCACATCTTCATAATCTAATATCCTGTTTTCAAAGACAAGAGCATGTATGATAGAAGAAACGATAACGCAAGAGCCTACACAGCGTGGATCATAATGAGTTAGCTTACAGATATTCTCTGCATTACTAGCCACATTTTCTTTCAGAAGTCCTACCACCGAAGTTCTCATGACAGCCCCATTAGCTGCAGCTTTTTTCTTTCCCATCTTCCAGATAATCTCTGCAGCCTTCTGTGGATTCGAAGTATAGTCGCCAAGAGCCATTACATTATATGTATGCCGACCAATTCCCATGCCTCCGTTCATCATCCATTCCTTAAGCCTTCTGGCAATATCAAGAATATCTACCTTTTGACAAGCCACAAAAGAATCTAAGATGCATAGCATCATGTCGGTATCATCAGTCCAGTCGCCTCTTTGCCAACGACGACGATGATCATCCTGCACGATTTGTGAATAGTCCTCTATCCCATTAGGATAGAAACGATCCACCTCTTGCTTGGACATAAACTCCGTGCTCAGTCCCAAGGCATCTCCTACAGCTTGCCCGAAGATGGTACCGAGGAATCTTTCTTTTATAGTTTCATTTTCCATATTTTTTCTATTCATACAACCAACCAATCGTAAAATCATCCATATCAATCACTCCTTGGTGATATAATCCTTTGAGATATTCCTCAAAAGTTAATTGATTATCTGATGCTTGAAGTATTTGTGTCCCTTCTTTTAATGGTGAAACAGACTTTTTCTCCACAATAGAAGCAGATTCTGGAGAGACTACTTTTACCTGTTCTGATTCAAGAGAATGCGAAAGAACCTCTATATAGACAAACTTGTTGCATGCAGCAATAAATGGCTGAGGTGTTTTCTTCATCCCCATACCTATTACCTCCTTTCCTGCCTCTCTCAGACGCATAGCAAGACGTGTAAAGTCGCTATCGCTAGATACCAGACAGAAGATATCCACTTGATTGGAATAGAGAATATCCATAGCATCGATTATCATAGAAGAATCGGTGGCGTTTTTCCCGGTTGTGTAATTATACTGCTGAATCGGGTTAATGGCATTTTCCAAGAGTACATCTTTCCATTCATGGAAGGCTTCGTGAAATCGCCATATATACGTTTGATGGTGAGATTACCAAATTTCGCCAACTCATCGGTCATATCCTTGATATTTCTGTAAGATACGTTGTCCGCATCTATTAACATCGCTATCATGTTTTCTGTTTTCATTTTACAAATGCTATAAACCTATATTATATGATAAAATATTCTACAGTATCATCCAATATAACATTTACTTGGGAGTAAAACCTGCATTTTTTTGCCCTGGAAGTATCAAAAGATCCTGTGGTTCTAAAGTCTTCGAGATGTAGCTGGAGACTTTTATACATCTTACACATTTTATAAGGTGCATCAAACCACGAAGAAACTGTTACGAAATTCCTACATGAGTTACAATTAGAGATATGGTATTTCTGAGAACAAATGGTATAGGCATAATTATATGCTTCATATCTGTTATGTGCAGAGAATACAACTTCACATAATGCTCGATGGTCTTTTCTCTTTATTTGTTTGCAGTTGCAATGTTCATTAGAAAGATATATTTTCCCGGATGGCATAAATGCACAGCGAGTGAGCCATACGCTTTCATTTATGTTGGAGTTGTTATAATCTTTGTTTTTGAAACCATAGAATGCAACTATTTCTATTTTCCTACCTTCCCACTCTTCGCCAACGGTTTTAGACTTCTCGACAAGTCCAGATTCTACCAAGGAAGAAATACTGTTCTCATCTTCTATAAGGATTTCTATTATTTTGTTTCCGCTATGCAACTTGGCTTCATCGCTTGCATGGGTTACACAAAACTCTATATAGATAGGTTTACGTTTCGGAAATTCCTTAGAGAAAAATTTCAGGTCGCTACGCCTTCTAATATTGTCATACGAAATTTCCTGCTCACAAGAGTCATACAATGTCTTAAGGTCAAACCTTTTCCTCTCCTTATTGGAACATCTTCTTGAATGGGACATGAAAATGCATTTCTCTTGGTTGCAAAACGAAGTATATTCAAACTCTATATATAATGATGTTCTATTATAGAATGCTTCCTGTATTTTCTCTTTAGCCAACAGGTGAAGCATTGACTCATAAGCAGCTTCACATTCTGTTCCTGACAAATGAGAAAAATGGTGCTTGCGCTTTGCACCTTGTTTCGCCTGAAGAGGTTCGCCACAATAGGTGCAAAAGCATCTACACTCTTTTCCATTCGCCACACTATCGATATGTACCAATTTCCCTTCAGCACTAAGTGCGTATGTTAAATATGGCTTTTTCATACTCCTAAAATATTAAATGTTTAAGGTCGCAAATTGCGACCTTAAACATTGGAAATCACAGTTTTTGATATCCAATGTATTAATAAAATCGAGAGGTAGTCGAAATATTTGACCACCTCCCTCGCAACTTTATCAATAGCGGTATTGTTGTAAACTCGTGCTATATTTTTTTAGCTATGCCCATCTTCACCATTTCTTCAAGAGAACTCGCCTTTCCATCCACTACCCAGGATTTGCCGACTCGCTGAATATTATGTTCCTTGTTGTCTATCCTGTATGATATTCCTTCTCTTGTTGTATAGGTGGTGTCACCAATAAAATTGAATGTTCTCATTTGTTTTTGACTTAACCGTGCTGTCGAGGGCTTATTTGTGCTTGCAAAGGTATAAATAAATTCTTAGAAATCCACTTTTTTTGAAGTTTTTTTAGCTAGGATTATTTTTTCGGGCAGGTCGCACACGTTGAGCCACATGTAGTTTTGTTTGTTATGGTGTTGGCTCATGTCTTGCGTGACCTGGAACAGCGTATGACTGAGGCGCTAAAAAATATGATGAATGTTTGCTTGCTTCAAAGAAAAGAAATATCTTTGCAGACAAGTAAACGCAGGCGTTCACAGAACTTATTCTATGTCGTGTACATCTGTAAATCGCCAAACAAGAGGGTAGAGGTGGAGAACATTCTTTTTATATATGGAAAAGGAGAAGGCAAAGGAGGATGCCTTGAAGGGGGATGGAAAGGCATTTCTATTTATGATTGTATCGATTTTGCTAGTATTTCTTTTTCGTCATAATAATCAAGGAGTAATCTAAAAAGTTACCCAAATATTTTTTCTCCGAATCGGGAGATTAATTCCTGTTTAAGATCAGTTGGGGAGATTGCAACTTGCAAAAGCATGATACCCTATGCTAGTAACACTGTCAGGAATAACAATACTACTCAAAGATTCGCAACCACTAAATGCATAACACTCAATGCTTGTAACACTATCAGGGATAACGAGGCTACTCAAAGAAGAGCAATGCCTAAATGCATATTCCCCAATGCTGGTAACACCATCAGGAATAACAACGCTATTTAAAAAAGAGCAACCCCTAAATGCACTTTCCCCAATGCGAGTCACACTATCAGGAATGACATATGATGTCGTATTCTTATCTCTAAATGCGATAATTTTGCTTTTGTCCTTATCAAACAATACTTTATTGTCATAAATAAAGTAAGGTGACAAACATTTCAGTTCACCATCCCACCTACAAAATGGATTACCATTCAAGTTCACTACACTTTCAGGAATAACAACGCTACTCAATGAAGAGCAATGCCTAAATGCATTATCCCCAATACTTGTAACACTATCAGGAATGACAATATCTGTCAAAGATTCACAATATGCAAATGCATTATCCCCAATACTTGTAACACTATCAGGAATAACAATATCTGTCAAAGATTCACAATATGCAAATGCATGATTTCCTATGCTGGTAACACTATCAGGAATAACAACGCTACTCAATGAAGAGCAATCCTCAAATGCCCATTTTCCTATACTAGTAACACCATCAGGAATAACTAGATTAGACAAAGAAAAGCAATATTCAAATGCATTATCCCCAATACTAGTAACACTATTAGGAATAACTATGTCTGTCAAAGAACGGCAATCCCAAAATGCACAATCCCCAATGTTCGTAACGCTATCAGGTATAACAATATCTGTCAAAGAACGGCAACCAGAAAATGCATAATCCCCAATGTTCGTAACGCTATTAGGAATAACTATGTCTGTCAAAGAACGGCAACCAATAAATTTACTCCAACCAAATGCCTCATCACAAATAATCTTTGTTCCTTTTCTGATTGAATAAGTACCATCAAGCTCTTTTGGAGCTTGTAATAATTTTCTTCCATCTTTGCTATATTTCACGCCCCATTCATCAACAAAAGCCTCCCTCAACTCTTCATCTGTAGCTTTGGTTGATAAGTCTTCAATTGTTTGAGGAAGGATAGGCTTTTCGCCAATAAACAACCTGAAAGAACATGTAGAAAGTTCCTTTCTTGCCAAAGCAAGCATGAAAAGAGAGTAAAGTGTACAGAAGTCTTTATCACACATCAACCCCTGCAGGGCTGATATGACCTTGCTATTTGATGGAGTGCGATAATCTTTTTCTGAGAAGAGAAGCCTGTCTGATGCGCCATAGGTATCTAACAAAGTAGAATTCATGGATATAGCCTTCAATGACAAGGCGATGCTTGCCAAAGAAAAATCATCTATTGTTTCATCGAAATCATCCATAGTACGCAATGGGTGACAGAAATCCTTGGTACCTACAGTTGGAGATTTGCAACCCTTCATAGAAGGTACAAACATTCCATCATAATCCACCAATGTAAGAGAGCCATCTGGACTGATTATGATATTGTCTGGCTTGACGTCGCCATGGGCAAAAGATTGTGAACGGAGCCAAGCCGCCATTTTGCCAAAGCGATAACAAAGCATTGACATAGCAGATTGATTGTGATAGTTTGCTGCAATGTAAGTTTCCATCGTCTCCCCTTCTACCCAATCCATCAACAATACAGGAAATTCATCCTCCTCGCATTGACTGTCAACGAAGAGTTCCTTCTCCATATACTTTACTGATGTAATATATGGAGAATCTAACAAATCCAGTTCGTCTGCAATCTGACGATAGGCTTCGGCTCGTCCCTGCTGTTCTTCCGTAAAACACTTGAGGGCATAATATTTCCCAGTGCTCTTGTCCTGCATTTTAAACACCACGGCAAAAGCACCACTACTACGATATGGCTCTCCGTGATCATCTAATACGGGAGTCAGGTAAGCCAATTTATCAAGATTATCGGCAGCATCTTGAATGGCCTTTACATATTCTGATATCAATGGATACTGCATATTGTGTACTGTTATTTTATCTGCTTCTACAAATTTTAATGACAACAAATAGGGGCATAAAGAAGATGGGCGCTAGCCTTTAAAATAAACAAGCGTGAAATCATCCAAATCTAAAATCCCTTCCGAGTTCAGTTCTTTCAGATACTGTTCAAACAGACTGTCGGATGATGTTGCATCCAACAAAGATTGGAGCACATCCTTCCAAAAAACAAACTTCATGGTCTCTGCTGTTTTCAAAAGTTGTGAATTGCCAGATGCTTTTAGATATTCTTCAGCAAGTTCCTCACCATATTCCTTAGTTTTTGTCAATTCATACATCATCATGATATAATGCGATAAGGCATCACTTGCAGCAAAGACTACCGAAGATTCATCCAGATAAAAGTCACCACAACTGAAACCTTCCTCTTCCAGGGGATCTTTACAGCTAACCAACCTGGGAGGATTGCTAAAATCTGACAATTTTGTAAAACTGTGTTCCAAGACACCAGTTTCTTTGCTATAATGGAAGACTACGCTATCACCGTATGCCATCCATTTACATTTCTTTTCTCCTGTTATCCATGCCGCAGCAATTGTAGCACAAGACCCCTCATTATAATATTTATTCAAAAGGATACCATCACCTTCTTTTGCTTTTTCTTCATGTTCATTATAGTATGACTCCCATATACCATCCACCCATTCGTCAAGTTCTGTAAAAGACGTGATCGGTTTATTCTTTGGTAACTGCTCTATGAGATATTGCGACCATTCATCAGCAAACAAGCCACAGCCTCCTGCCCCATCCGATACCGCTATGCAGGTATCAGATGAGAAGAAGGAATCTTCGTTTGCTACATGGTCATTCCATTTTGCTATGCTTACGCCTCTATTCATATATATTATAGGTTTTGATTAACGAGCATACTCGACAACGTACCAATCTTCATCATCTTGACCAATCGCTCCATACCGGTATTCACACCCATAGCATGATAACGGATGTCCGTTTGCTTATCACCAAAGATGGCACGAATCTGCTCATTATAATTTAACGGCAAGAGACTCGACATATTATAAAGTTTCTCACCATATCCATTTCCGTTCAGTTCATCTACAGTTGCAGGGAACACTACTGATTCTGCATGTCCAGGTACAACGTGAATATTGAAGAATAATACATTACCATCATTGGTAAACATCGATTTCAACTGATTAGCAAGTTGTTGCATTTCATCATGTGAGGTGCCATTATACTCACCATCTGTGATATTGATAATTGTAGGAGGATAACAATCCTTGTCGTGATGGTCTTTCATCCAGTTTTCGAGCAAACCTTCTGCACGTTTGAAAGCCTTATCCATGTGTGTCCAACTACCATCATGGCGAGCTACCATCCATTGTTTCTTCTCTACTTCTTTGATGGTTACACCCTTACGAGTACGCACCTCTTCCTTCACCATTTTCTTTTGGTAAGGATTATTGCGAATCTCTTCTGGAGTAACAAAGTCTCGTCCTTCAAGATTGCCATTCCAAGCGCTATAAGCCTCAGTGCCATAGCCTATCATGGCAATATCGAAATAATGACGAGTCTCATTGTTCTTCACGCATCGTTCCACCAACTCGTTGATTTGGGCATTTACGATACGGGCAACAGACTCAGATAAAGTCATATCCTCACCATTGAAGGTAGTAATTCTACGCATAGAAACACTTTGATCTACCAGGAAGATGAATGCTGTAGGATGCTCACGATCAACACGAGCCGTATATGCATTCTTGCTCTGCAACATCTGTGGCTGGCTTGGAATCGGAATACCAAAGTTGCCGATGTTCTTGATATACTTCAGGGGAATACTGTTCTTTACCAATATCTCCGCCTGATAAAATGGCTGCTCATCCACATCGAAATCGAAGTGATTGCGAGCCTTGACTGTTTGGAAGTGAATCGTCTTGAAATCCTCCAGACTTCCACCCACATGAGCACCATTTCGCACAGCATTTCTGTCTGCATACTTGGTATCCTCATCATAAATCACTTCTGGATCTATCTCCAGAATGACAGGGTTAGAAATTCTATCTTCATTCATTGCCACATACATCATTGGATGGTTCATGGTAAAGCTGACACGAACATAATGTTCCAGATTATCACGCTTATCCAACGACCAGGATGGAGAACCAGGTCCTCCACCTCCTGGTTTAGGAATATTGATACCACGTTCCTCACAATCCTTCCAAGAATAGAGTCCTCCATTCTTGATAATATTCTCCAAGTTATCACGGTCTGTGAAGTGATAGAGCTTGGTGATATGATTTTGTTCGAGAATATTCTTAAAATCCTCCCAATTACTTCTTCTGTTCATTGTTTTGTCCTCCAATAATATATGTATGTTAGAATAACGATAGTTGCTTTGATTCTATTGTCTGCGGTTTCCACTTTTTATCACCAAAAGGATATAGACCTTCTACGTATGCCTTGATTAGAAAGGCATGCGAAAGAGGCTTCTTCGGGTCATCCACATCACAATTTGTATTATAATCCAAAAGTACGATGGTCTTAGTCTGGCTAGCCTCTCGTAATCTTTCGATAATACTTTGAACCTTATGTTCAAGTACCCACTTGTAAGTAGGGATATAAATCAACTTTCGAGCCTCAATATATCCGAGCAATTCAGTTCCGTTTACTCCTTTGCGATGTCCAAGAGGCTTACCAAACTTGCGAACAGTTCTCTTGATATTCTTCATCGACTTATTCTTAAACATTTTCATATCTACATCAGCCGATTCAAATACCTTTAGCCCTTGCCACACAGCCTCAACACATGTAGCAGTAACACCCTCACTAAATGGCACAGGTATGCCACCATGAGGATAGAATGGGCTTAACTTTATCAAGTCATCTTCAGCATGACTCGTTACATCCGCAATTATTGCATCGGGATATTTCTTCAAGATATTCTCCCGTTTCTTTCGTTTTGATTCAATTTGTATCATAATTACTAAATATTTTATTTCCAAACCGAGAGATTAACTCTTGCTCAAAATCGTATGACAAACTACAACCAGAAAATGCACCATATCCAATATCAGTCACACTATCAGGAATGACTATTTTGGACAGAGAACGACAATATTCAAACGCATAATCTCCAATACTAGTCACACTATTAGGAATGACTATGTTGGGCAGAGAACTACAATCA
>ERZ1023694.262-NODE-262-length-9821-cov-6.255581_pt1 | contig 9821 bp, 9 predicted proteins | sample MGYA00380348_ERZ1023694 | MGnify/ENA primary metagenome ERZ1023694 (study PRJEB33179, sample SAMN07449026) | human gut metagenome | biome: Human-gut; feature: Human associated habitat; material: Faeces | host: Homo sapiens | place: India:Kasaragod | collected... | reverse complement strand
ATTTTCTTTTCAGGGAAGCGGAACCGCATACCCATAACCATAGCATCTACGGTAAGATCTCCAGAAAATATCTCCATCGCAGAAGGCATCTGTTTAAAATTAATTTCAACCAGTTCTTCATAATTTTCTTCGGCAAAACGTTCAACGGTATATGTCTTTCCTGTTTGTCTGGCACCCTGAACGACAAGGCACTTCTTATCCTTTGTGTTTATCCAGTTTTTCATAAAATTTGTTGCTTTTCTTTTTAACATAAGGCACCTCTGATCAACATAAATAACACTTTTTAATGTAAATCATCAACATTTTAGGGAGATAAAATGTATATCTGTCAACATTTCAGAAAAATTATATCATTAATTTGAATCGATGAAAAGGATTATTGCAAATTTCATCCGCAGTACCTGTAAAAGTATGGCATAATTTCCACGAAAACAACTGTAATTTTCTTCCTGCATGTGCTATGATGATGACATAAATGTAGCTACACGAAAGACATTCGAGTGCACTTTTCCGTAAGCGCTGCGGATTTATGACACACAGAAGGAGGATTTTATGTACGAATTTACAGAAGACTGTATGCTTCATATTGATGCAATCGATGAAGAACACAAGCGTCTGTTCCAGATGATAAATGAAGCATTCGAATTAGTTGAGAAAACAGAGGATGTGACAGCCATCGGTCAAAGCCTGATCGCAAACCTGAAAGATTACGCAGCTACGCACCTTGCTCATGAGGAGGCTTATATGGAGAGTATCCATGATCCTGAGCTTCCTCTCCAGAAGACAGAACATGCTGCATTTGCAAAGACGATCAACGAATTTAAACTGGATACCACATCACCACGCAATGCCAAGAGATCGTTAAATGAACTTCTTACTTACCTCGTGCACTGGCTTTATCATCATATTTTAAGCAGCGATATGATGATCGGGAAAATGATCCCTACGGAAGAATCTACAGAGGATCCATTTGCATTCACGGACAAATACAAAACCGGCATCACATTTGTCGATGATGAGCACCGCAAGCTGTTTGAGATCATCAGTGATACCAATGACCTCATCCACGACCAGCTTTTACATGATAAATACGATGAGATCATGCGTCTGCTGGCAGAACTGAGAGATTATACGGAATTACATTTCAGCGAGGAAGAGGCTCTGATGGAGCGCATCCATTATCCTGAACTTCCTTCACAGAAACGGGCACACGCTGCATTTGTAGACCGTCTTGTAAATATCGATCTGGATGAAATGGAGGATCTGGATGACAACCAGCAGGTATATCTTCTTGATCTGATCCAGTTTTTACTGAACTGGCTTGCAAACCACATTCTTGCCTGTGATAAAAAAATTGGTGAATATATGCGCGAAAATCATATTTCTGAATAAGCAGGAACGGTTGTATGGGTTTTCACCCGAATGATAAAAGATCACAAGTCATCCGGTCAAAAACTCATACAACTTTTTTTATTTTCTTACTTGACAAAGTCAAGTATCGGTTTTATACTGTGTGCAGTTGGAAACGAAAATACTCAGTTTTCGATATGAAAATTGGATTTCGCTTTGCGATGTAAGGAGGATTTATGCTAATATCAACTCTTTCCTACTATACAACTGAACTATATAAAGAATTTGCTGCTTACACAACAGAAAAGCTCCATGAGTTAGGTCTTAACTTTGGTCAGATGTACTTTATCATTTATGTGGGCAAACATCCTGAGTGTACCCCATCAGAACTGACCAGCGCCTTAAAACTGGACTGGGGACATTCGCAGCGCTCCGTTGCGAAACTTGCAGAAGATGGTTTTCTGATCAAAGAAAAGAAATCCGGCCGCAGTTACCGGTTAACCTTAACCCCTCTTGGGAAACAGGCTTTTGATGTCTGCCATCAGGTACTTTTCGACTGGGATGCCACCAAATTGACCGGTCTTACGAATGAGGAGCAGCAGCTCCTTTTAAATCTGCTGTGCAAAATATCAATTCAGAAAGTGTGAGATTATGTACGAAACAATTCAGACTCCCTTCAATTATGGAGGATTAACCTTAAAAAACCGCATTATTTTTGCCCCTACAACATTCGGTTTATCGGATGAAGATTACTTTGAAAAAATACGCCGGATCGCAGCTGGCGGCTGCGCTATGATCATTGTCGGAGACGTTCCGGTTGGAAAAAGTCATTTCGGAAAATCACTTTTTGACAAAAAAGGCTTTGCATTCTATGAAAAAGTGATCGGGATCGCCCATGACAATGACTGTAAGGTATGCGCCCAGCTTCATCAGTCCGATTCCAATATCAAAGCCATGTTAAAATATGTTCCGGGCGTGCTCACAAAACGGATCAGCATGCAGGAACTCCGCCCTCTTTTAAATAATGAGGTTGCTCCATATATTACGAATATGCCTCACAAAAAAGTAAAAGAGATCACCTCTGCTTTCGGCACTGCCGCTGTTCTCGCAAAAAAAGCAGGATTTGATATGATCCAGATCCACGGTGACCGTATGTGTGGAAGTTTCAGTTCTTCCATTTACAACCACCGCACCGATGAATACGGCGGAACTGCCGAAAACCGTGCCCGTTTTGCAGTGGAGGCTGTTTCTGCCGTCCGCGAAAAACTGCCGGATATGCCAATCGATTACAAGCTTGCCGTCCGTCAGGAGAATCCACACTACGGAAATGCAGGTGTTATCGAGGATGAGCTGAAGGTATTTGTTCCAATGCTGGAAAAAGCTGGCGTTACAAGCTTCCATGTTACGCTCGCAAACCATTCTGATCTTGAAAATACTATTCCACCGAAAAACCATCCGTATTTTGGTGAACCGGGATGTTTCCTGAAATTCTGTGATGAGGTAAGACAGTACACCAATCTTCCGATCTGTGGTGTCGGCGGACTTACCGATCCTGATTTTGTGGAAAAACAGCTTGCCGATGGCCGCATCCAGTGTGCTGCCATGAGCCGCCAGTTACTGGCTGATCCTGACTGGGTAAACAAGCTGAAAGATGGTCATGCAGACCAGATCCACCGCTGCGTCCGCTGCAACAAAAAATGTCTTGGCGGGCTGATGCAGCATCAGGGAACACACTGTATTTATGAGAAATAATTTTTTAAAAATAGTATGCATCAGGATTAATTTCCTCCGGATACATTCTTTTTTATTTGTTCTTACTTTTTTATTTATTCTTACTTTTCTATTTCTTCTTAGTGTTTTGGAACGATCTTCTCAATTCCACCCATATATGGCTGAAGTGCTTTTGGAATGTTGACGCTTCCGTCCTCATTTAAGTTGTTCTCTAAGAATGCGATCAGCATACGTGGTGGAGCAACAACTGTGTTATTTAAGGTATGTGCAAAATATTTGTTTCCGTCTTTTCCTTTTACCCTGATCTTTAAACGTCTTGCCTGTGCATCTCCTAAGTTTGAGCAGCTTCCAACTTCGAAGTATTTCTTCTGTCTTGGAGACCATGCCTCTACGTCGCAGGATTTTACTTTTAAGTCAGCGAGATCGCCGGAGCAGCACTCTAATGTACGGACCGGAATATCTAAGCTGCGAAACAGGTCAACGGTGTTCTGCCATAATTTATCATACCAGATTTTGGATTCTTCCGGTTTGCAGACAACGATCATTTCCTGTTTCTCGAACTGGTGGATACGGTATACACCACGTTCCTCGATACCGTGTGCTCCTTTTTCCTTACGGAAACATGGAGAGTAAGAAGTCAGTGTGTATGGTAATTTTTCTTCATCGTTGATCGTGTCAATGAATTTACCGATCATGGAATGTTCGGAAGTTCCGATCAGGTAAAGATCCTCTCCCTCGATCTTGTACATCATAGCATCCATCTCGTCAAAACTCATAACACCTGTTACAACGTTGCTTCGGATCATGAATGGTGGTACACAGTAAGTAAATCCACGGTCGATCATGAAATCTCTTGCGTAGGAGATCACTGCGGAATGGATTCTTGCGATATCACCCATTAAATAATAGAAACCGTTTCCTGCAACTTTTCCTGCTGCGTCAAGGTCGATACCATCAAAACGATCCATGATATCTGTGTGATATGGGATTTCAAAATCAGGAACGACAGGTTCGCCGAATTTTTCGATCTCCACGTTGCAGCTGTCATCTTTTCCGATTGGAACAGACGGATCGATGATGTTTGGGATTACCATCATGATCTTTGTTACTTTTTCCTGCAACTCTTTCTCTGTTTCCTCTAACTCAGCAAGGCGTGCTGCATTGGCACTTACCTGTGCCTTTACTGCCTCTGCTTCTTCTTTCTTGCCCTGTCCCATTAACTGTCCGATCTGTTTGGATAAGGTGTTACGGCTTGCACGAAGCTCATCTGCCTCTTTCTGTGTTGCTCTTGCCTTCGCATCTAACTCGATCACTTCGTCTACTAACGGTAATTTCTGATCCTGGAATTTGTTCTTAATGTTCTGTTTTACGATTTCCGGATTTTCTCTTAAAAATTTTAAATCGATCATTTTTTCTAAGCTCCTTTTTCTTTTTTATAACACAAAAGCCTTCCGCCCCTGTGCCAAAACACATGGGACGAAAGGCTGTATTCTCTTCCGCGTTGCCACCCATATTGCCGGAACACTCTGCCTCTCTTTCTCTATGTTAAAGAACAGATCTTCTTCCGACCTCTCAAACGTACGATACAGGGTACGAACCTTGTGACTTTCATCACCGGCTCTGAAAGTGGAAAGACCTTACTCACTGCACCGGTTTACACCTGCCACCGGCTCTCTGAAACAGCTTTGCGGTCGTAGCTTTCGTCACTGCCAATTTCTTCCGACATTATACCCTCATTATCTGCAAAATGCAACTGTTTTATGCGGAATTCTTCGCTTTTCTCCGATTACTCCCGTTTCTCTCTCAATCTTTTCTGTCTGTCCCGCGTGCATCTTCCTCGATCCATTCCAGCAGCTGATGTGCTCGCCTGATCCACGTATGTTTTTCTTCCACCACAGGGATACCGGCTCTTACAATCTCCTCCCGGCGTGCATCGTCCGCCAGCAGATCTCTCACCAGCTCCGGCAGTTTTTCCATATAGGCAAGATCGTAATAACATACGCCCTGTCCTTCTTTTAATTCCCCGCAAAGATATTTGCTCGTATCGGTCACGCTGACAGTACCATTTAAAATTGAATTAAAGACACGGTCATGTGCTCCGTCCTTAAACCATGGCATGACGTTTAATGATATTTTGGACGCCGCAATTGCTTTTAAGCACTCCTCTGAAGTTGTCTGCGGATGCAGGATCATGTTTTCCGGGTGACCGCAGGTGAGTTCATCCCAGCCCTTGCCGAATACATCCACCTGTATTCCTGCGTCCACCAGCACTTTTACCGCCTCCCTGCGCCAGTAATTGCGCACATAGATATCAATAAATATCATGCGGTGCAGCGCCATGCGGAGATCCTTATAAGTATTCTCCCCCATCTCACGCTCGCAGTGTTCCAATGCCACTTCCTCGACCGTGCGATGCGGATGCGCAATGATGTCATCGATGATCCCCTGATAAAAGGCTGCATATTCATCGTTGATCCAGTGGATATACGGTTCACAGAAAGACGTCGGGGTAAAGTTTCCTGTCATAATGACATTGTATTTTTTCTCAACAGTCTTCCTATTTGCTTCTGCCGGATATTCAACCGATTGTTTTCCATCTTCCTCACCGCTATTCGGTTTACATAACTCTTCTAAACTACTTCCTGCAAGCGGAAGAAATCCACGGTGCGTAAACTCCGGATAGAAATGTTTAAAATAATCCTCATGCAGCCGGTCGATGCTGATGTGGTAATATTTTTCCGGAAGATCAGCAAGTCTCTCATGGTAATAATACGGATGATCGACGGCGATGTTGTAACACGGAACTGCATATTCATCCCATACATAGCCAATGCCTTCACGGTAAACGCCTGCCTCTTTTTCCAGACCTTCAAAATTAAACGTGACAAGCACTGTCTCCCCCAGCTTGATAAATCTGCGTAGCTTTTTGGCGCTGTTCCTCTCATCCTCCAAGTCAAAATAGAACACCTTATAGCCCATGCGCTTCCATTCATTTCCCATCTGTATGGAAAAGTAGGCAAGCGTTTCCACACCGCCAACCAACAAAACAATTCTTTTCATAAATACATCAAGGCGGTATTCTGTCCTGAATACCGCCACTCCTTTATTTTTTCCAATGTCACTGTTTTTTTACCGGACGCTCTTGTGCTTTCACATGTTTCATCCAGATCCGCAGCTCTTTCACAAACACCTTGATCCACTGCACCAGCTTCTGTCGGATTTCAGTCTTGTGTTTCCACAGCCAGTGTATTTTCCCGGCTGTAAAAATGACCGGATAGACCAGACATAACAATTCCAGAATTAACAGCAGCGCTGCAAGATCCTCATAAGCTCTCGCCCGGTTTTCCCAATATGGAAAAACAATATTCTTTGTATTCATCGAACGGATCCCAAAATTTCTTAATACCGTAAAACGATTCATCAATCCAAAACGGGAAGAATTTTCAACGATCTCATAACTGCTTTCATCCAATCCCAATGCTTCTTTTAATGCATTGAATCCGAACTTCTGCACCGGATTTTTGATGAGAAGCTCATAGCTGTCAAGCGTCGTTCCTGCTGACTGTCCGTAACTTCCACCCTTTGAACCCGTTGTGCCTGCTGCCGGTGTGCTGGCTGCTGCGCTGTCCATGCCGCCTGTACTGCTGTCTGATCCGCCTTCTAAAATCTCATAAGAGACATAAACGGTTGCTGCTTCCTCGTCCGCCGCATCACTGAAATATCCCTTATCGCTTTTTACCACACCGCGCACCGGATACTGTACTCCGTTGATCTCCACATACATTCCTGCGACATTGTTGGAACCAAATAACTGCCATGCAACATTTTCATCAATGACCACACCGTCTTTGTTTAAATCTTCTCCATCAAAATAGCTGCCGGACAACAGTTTCAGCGGATGAAATGTGAAAAAATCTCCTCCAACACCGAATGCTCTCGCCGTGATGGATGCCCGGTCAGAATAAAGGGTAAGTTCCCCTTTTGTGCTGTAACAGTCCACCAGCGTTCTTCCGTTTACATCCGATGTATCCTCTGACGCCTCCTGCAATGCAGTTTTTAATTTCTGTTCCAGCTGTATCACATAGTCCTTCGTCACTGCTGCATCTTTGGAAAAAAAGCAGGAAATCTGTGCATAACTGTCTTCTGCTGACCACTCTGATGCGATCTGCTGTGTGGAAAGCTGTCTGCCGAGTGCCCGTTCCACACAGCCGAAAAGAATGGCAGCACATATCATCAGCACTAATAGAAGTATTTTTCTGTACTGCTTTACCTTCATGTGTCATTCCTTTCTGCTTATTCTGATGCCAGACGTACCTGTTCGTTTTCCTTGATCGGTTTTGTAGTCGTTGTGATCACATACTCATATCCTTCCAAAGCTCCGGTCACTGCTGATTTTGTATCGTCTGATGTGATAACATCCACATCCACACGTCTCGCATAGTAGCGGTTTCCAAGCGGTGTGCTCTTTGACTCTATGATCAGAATGAATTTTCCATTGGAATCTTCCCGGATAGCACTCGTCGGTACGATCGTGTCATAGTTGGAGCTCTGCTCCCCGATAGACAGTGTATAGCTGTCTCCGACTGACACATCCCCTTTCATCTCACAGATGATAATACTGTTGGAGCGGTTCTGTGGATCTTTGCGGATGGCTGACACGACTGCGGAAACATCATTTCCGTACCAGTTATTCAGTATTTCCGCTGTATCTCCGACTCTGACCTTCTTTGCCTGATTTTCAGTCACAGAGAACTGTAACACATACGCTTTGTTTTCCGGCTGAATGGTCATCATGACATCATTGGCGTTGACTGTAGTTCCTGCTGTCACTGCAATATCAGTAACAGTTCCTGATATTGGTGATGTAATCTCTGTTCCGATGGATTTTGCCTGTAATTTTGCTACTTCTTCCTGAAGATCTGTCATTGTTTTATAGGCAGATGCGATCGTCACCTCTCCACTGATCTTATCGGTCACTTTTTTCTGATCATTGGTTGCGCTGGTCAATGCTGAGTTTGCATCGGTCAGTGCCGCCGTTGCCGTGTTCAACTGCGCCTGCAGATTGTTTGCTTCCGCGGTGTTCGTGCCAGTCAGTTTTTTCACGGAGAGATTGTAGTTTGCATTGCTCAGAGCATTCTTGCTGTCGGTTGCTGCGGACTTTGCAGAATCGTAGGAACCCTGAACTTTGTTTAAGTTAGCCTGACAGGTGTTAAATGTGGACTGGGCAGTATCTAACTGGCGCTTTGCCTTATTCATTGCTAATTCAGCCGCATCCATAGCATCCTTTTTTGACGCTTTTTTTGTAGCATCAGTTTCATCGTTATATGCTTTTTTTGCAGCATTATACTCTGCCACAGCCTCATCATACGCACTCTGTGCGCTCTGCAGACCTGAAAGCGCCGTATCATACGCACTCTTCACCGGCGTATAAGCACTCTCCGCACTCGTCAGGCTGTCCTGCGCCTCACTGTTCTTTTTTTCTGCATCTAACACTGCCTTTTCCTCTGCAGTCGTATCTGCTGTTGAGTTGCTGACCGCATCGATCTGTGCTTTGATCTTATCGACACTTGCCTGTGCAGCATCCACTGCAGCCTGCGCATCCTTCACTCTCTGATTTGCTGCTGCGATCTCATTTTGTTTCTGGGTGAGGCTAGATCCCTTTCCAGCCTCAATGCTCTGACGCTCTGCCCCTGTGATCCCTGCGGTAAGCACTGCGGATTCATAGGCTGCCTGTGCCTCGTTTAGACTCTTCTTTGCAGCATCTAACTCATCACTGTCTGTATCCTCTAAGGTAAACAGTAAATCTCCGGTTGCTACTTCCGCATCCTTTTTCACGTTGACCGTTGCGATCTTCCTTGTCTCCTCGATCGTGACGGAATAACTCTCACTCGCCTCCACAGAACCGCTTCCGCGCACCTTGGAAGTGATCTGACCGCTTGTCACCTGCTGTGTGCTGACTTCCACAAGCGAATAATTCATGATCGTATTGGAAAAAAAGGTAAGTATCAGCATCACCAGTAAAAATATAATTGTGATATTCTTTATTTTATCTTTTCTATCTGTCATCTTTTTAACTCTCCATTTTCTATCCTTTGACACCGCCCTGATAAGCGATACCTTCTACCAGCTGAACCTCACCGTATAAGAAAATCAAAAGGCTTGGGATAATGTAAAAAGTCGCCACTACAAATGCCAGTCCCACTTCCTGCGCATTGATCTTTGACAAAAAGATCGACAGCGGGTATTTATCTGTATCGTTAAAAAACAGCAGTGGCTGTTCTACCATATTCCAGTAATCCATAAATACCAGGATCGCACAGGTTGTGATCACGCCCTTACAGATTGGAATACATATCTTTGTAAAGACCTGAAACTCGTTGGCTCCGTCAATCTTCGCCGCCTCGATGAGCGGCACTGGTATTCGTCTCATATACTTCGTGATCAGGTACACACTAAACGGTGAAAAAATACCCGGAAGCCATATACTCCAGTTCGTATCCAGTAGCTTCATCCAGTTTAAGACCAGATAATTTGGCACCAGTGTAACCTGATATGGCATCATCATTAAGATCACATATGCAAAAAAGACGATTGCGGAAAGTTTTCCTCTGGTCCTTGTGAAGCCATATGCGGCGAGCACTGCCACCACCAGCTGGAATACCACGATCGGCACCACTAAGATCACGGAATTCCAAAACTTCAACAGATAGTCCGGACTCTTAAATAACACGGTCGCATAC
>ERZ1023694.254-NODE-254-length-10394-cov-81.156108_pt1 | contig 10394 bp, 7 predicted proteins | sample MGYA00380348_ERZ1023694 | MGnify/ENA primary metagenome ERZ1023694 (study PRJEB33179, sample SAMN07449026) | human gut metagenome | biome: Human-gut; feature: Human associated habitat; material: Faeces | host: Homo sapiens | place: India:Kasaragod | collected... | reverse complement strand
TGCAAAGATACAACATTTTTGGGCAGAATGCAAGCTTTCACCCTAACTTTCTATGTGAGAAAATCTATAAGTAGCTGCAATACAATAAGTTCTGTTGATTTTCTTTCTGAACTTTATTGCAAATAACAAAAAAACGCTAAAAAAGTACAATGGAGAACAAAGAAAGGTAAAAGCGGTCATTTCCGGTCATGGTCATTTTCGGTCATTTTCAAAAAGAGTTGGGTCATTTTGAGCTATAGTAAATATAAATATTATTTATATTATACTATAGATGACCTTTTCTCCCCCGAAACGAAAATGACCGGAAATGACCATGACCGAAAATGACCGGAATATAATCCTCATAGTGATGGGAGATAATAAATTATTAGATGCGCTAAAGTGTTGGTTATTAATGTTATATATGATAGTGTGTGTAGTCTTGCTATAATTGTGTATGTATAAAATAATCTACATTCATCAGGCTCATATTCGTGCTTTATTGTTCTTCCTTTGCCCTTTTTCAACCTATTCTGTTTTCTATTTTGTCAAAAATACCTACATTTGGAGCATGGTTTCACGTCCGAGGAGGGGCATTTTTACCCATACTAGAGGGGGTAAAACATCTTCCTAACCCCCATATTTTGCATTTTTCCGTTAAATAACGTGATAAAATTCTTGGGTTTGCCAACTTTTTATTATCTTTGCTAGCAATTAACAAATTATTGACGTAGCAATAGTCTGGAAAGCTAGAAACTACATAATAACAGTACTAAGATGAAAAGATATAACTTATTGATACACAAGGTTTTAGGGGGGGGGTAATTTTGCTCAGGCAAAGTTAGTCCAATATCATCATGTTCTTATCCGCAGGCGAATATTATCTTATTTTTATATGATAATAGTCGCTTTTTTTATGCTTTCTTCCACCGCCTGTTCTAGCGACGATGAAACAGAAAAATCAGAGGTTTTCGATTACGAAACCACATTTTTAGCCCACGAATGGCAGATTTCAGCCCTTTATCAGCGCGTTGGAAGTATCTTTATCGACGTAAAAGAGGCTCCTTTGTTCTGCAGTTTCACCTCAGATGCGATTTCTTTCTCCGAAACGACGGAAGTGAACCACTTCGATGAAAACGGAAACGTGACCCAAACAACCACCGAAATCATCCCTTGCGGTCACTACACCTATTTAATAAAGGAGAACAAAATACAGATAGATAATCAGATATTCACCATTACTGACAACAACGGGACCCTCGTTCTGCAGAACGAGGACTGGAAGCTTGTGCTCGTAGAAAAATAAACATATTATGGCTAAGAAACAAGATACAATCAGCATAGGTTTTGAAGAGAAAATATGGAAGGCTGCCGACATTCTGAGAGGCAACCTCAGCGCTTCGCAATACGAGGGCGTGGTGCTCGGACTCATCTTCTTGAAATACATCAGCGACCGCTTCGAACAGAAATTCCAGGAGTTGCAGGGCGACGAATACGCCGACCCGGAAGATAAGGACGAATACACCGCCGAGAACATCTTCTTCGTGCCTGCTGAAGCCCGATGGAGCAAGATTAGTGCTGCTGCCCACACACCGGAAATAGGCGTGATAATAGATGAAGCACTTACCGCCATTGAGCGTGAAAACGAAAGACTGAAGGGCATTCTGCCTAAGAATTTCGCCCGTCCGGAGCTTGACAAGCGCCGTCTGGGCGATGTGGTAGATCTCTTTACGAACATAGAAATGCACGATGCTGGCGAGGAGAAAGACCTGCTGGGCAGAACCTACGAATACTGTCTGCAGCAGTTTGCCAGCCTGGAGGGCAAGAATGGTGGCGAGTTCTATACGCCTTCCTGCATTGTCCGCACGCTGGTAGAGATACTGGAGCCTTACGAGGGCAGAGTCTATGACCCTTGCTGCGGAAGCGGTGGTATGTTTGTGCAGAGCGCCAAGTTTATAGAGCGCCACAAGGGAAACCTGCGCAAGATTAGTATCTACGGTCAGGAGGCAAACCCTGATACGTGGAAGATGGCGCACATGAACCTTGCCATCCGTGGCTTGGATGCGAACTTAGGAAAAGTCTTTGCCGACACATTCTATGATGACCAGCACCCTACGCTGAAGGCAGATTACATTCTTGCCAATCCTCCTTTCAATCTCAGCGACTGGGGACAGAGTGCGCTTCAGGAAGATGTGCGCTGGCAGTATGGTTTGCCACCAGCTGGCAACGCCAACTTTGCGTGGATGCAGCACATGATTCACCATCTGGCACCTAACGGAAAGATAGGTTTGGTGCTGGCGAATGGTGCGCTTTCGAGTCAGAGTGGCGGCGAGGGACAGATTCGCCAAGCCATCATCGAAGCCGACCTGGTAGAGGGAATCGTGGCTTTGCCTTCTCAGTTGTTCTACAGTACGGGTATTCCTGTAAGTCTTTGGTTTATCAGCCGCAACAAGGCGCAGAAGGGCAAGACTGTGTTTATCGACGCCCGCAATCTGGGCACGATGGTAACCCGCAAGCTTCGTGAGCTGATGCCTGATACGGATATTAAGAAAATCTCTGACACCTTTCATGCGTTCCAGGAGGGAACTCTGGAGGATGAAAAGGGCTTCTGTGCCGTATGCACCACCGAGCAGATAGCTGCTCAGGACTTCATCCTGACTCCTGGAAGATACGTAGGAATCGCCGAAGACGAAGGCGACGGAGTGCCTTTTGAGGAGAAAATGACGAATCTCACTGGAGAGCTGAAACAGCTGTTTGAGGAAAGCAAGAAGCAGGAAGAGGAGATCAGATTGCAGTTGAAGAAAATTGGATGGGAGGTGTAAGGTATGGAGTTTACTACATATACGCTTGGCGAAGTTTGCTCTCGGCTTAGTTCGGGTAAAAGCATCAAGGCTGCAGAAATTTTTCCTGCTGGAAAATATCCTGTTTATGGAGGAAATGGTCTTAGAGGATATGCTGATAGAAGCAACTTTGAAGGAGAATGTGCTATAATTGGAAGACAAGGAGCATATTGTGGAAATGTAAGATATTTCAGAGGTGAAGCTTATATGACAGAACATGCTGTTGTATGTCAGGCAAATGAGAAAGCTGATACATACTATCTTTCTGCACTTCTTTCTACTTTGCATTTGGAAAGATTATCAGGTCAGTCCGCACAACCAGGGTTGGCTGTTGGAACTCTTTCTGTGCAAGAAATCAATCTGCCTTCTCTTGAAGCTCAGCACCGCATTGCCTCCATCCTTTCTTCTCTCGACCGGAAGATAGAGTTGAACAACAAGATTAATGCTGATTTGGAGGAGATGACACAGGCTATTTTCAAGAATTGGTTCGTTGACTTTGAGCCTTTCAAGGATGGTAAGTTCGTGGATAGTGAATTGGGAATGATTCCGGAAGGATGGAAAGTAGGAAGCCCATATGAATATGTGAAAGTTGTTTATGGTGCTCCTTATAAATCTGCAAAGTTCAATGATAATGGAGAAGGTCTTCCTTTAATAAGAATTAGGGATTTAAAAGATTGCAATCCGCAATTCTATACACCGGAAATACTTCCGCAAACAGAATATGTTAATATGGGAGACATAGTTGCTGGTATGGATGCAGAATTTGTCCCTCATATTTGGAAAGGTAATACGGGATTGCTGAATCAGCGAGTGTGCAAATTAATGCCGCAGCAGACATCAATTAGCAATTTGTTTGTTCTTTATTTAATGAAACCAGAGTTAGAATTTGTTCAGTCATACAAAACGGGAACAACTGTTAGTCATTTGGGTAAAGCAGACATAGATAAGTTTGTTGTTGTTCTTCCTCCTTTGAAAGTAGTAGAAGAATGTAGTAAAATACTTGATTCAATACTTCAAAGAATAAAGAATATCTCAGCAGAATCTCGCACCCTCTCCCTCCTCCGTGACACTCTTCTCCCTCGCTTAATGTCAGGCGAGCTGGAAGTCCCGGAATAAGAAGAGCAACGAAAGAAAATAACGAGAAAAAATATAAAAAATAACATTATGGCAGACGACAAGAAATTCACCGAAGACGCATACGAGCAAACACTCATTGCCCTGTTCCGGGACGAACTCGGCTATGCGTACGAATGTGGCTACGACGTGGAGCGCAACTATAAGGAGCCCTTCTATCGTGCCGATTTGGTCGCCTCGATGCGACGGCTTAATCCTCAACTGCCAGCCGATGCAATGGATGAAGGAATCAAGCAAATCGCCAACATCAGCATCGGTACTTTAGAACAGAACAACGAGCAGTTTACACTCTGGATGCAAAACGGTCTGGAGGTGGGATTCCTGCAAGATGGCGAAGAACGAACAGCCCTGATGAGGCTCATCGACTTCGACCACCCCGAAAGAAACCTCTTCAAGGTGGTGAACCAGTGGAGAGTAGAAGAGTATAAGAACAAGCGCTGCGACATGGTGGTGATGGTCAACGGATTGCCCCTCGTGGTGGTAGAGCTGAAAAGCGCCATTTCTGAAGATGCAACCGTAGAAGATGCCTACAAGCAGATCAGAAACTATCAGCAGGACGTTCCGAGCCTCTTCAGCTACAACGCCTTCAACGTCATCAGCGACATGAGCGAAACTCGTGCCGGAACCATCACCGCCAAGCTAGAACGCTACATGGAATGGAAGACCGTGGACGGTTCATACGAGTCAACCCTCTTTGCCGACTATCGCACCTTCTTCCTCGGCATGTTCCAGCAGCAGCGACTGCTCGATATCCTGCAGAACTTCATCTGCTTCGACAAGAACCAGGGCAAATACGCCAAGATTCTCACCGCCTACCATCAGTACTACGCCGTGGGCAAAGCCCTGCAGCGCACCCGTACAGCAGTGGAAGGCAACGGAAAAATCGGCGTGTTCTGGCACACGCAGGGTTCGGGCAAGAGCCTCTCCATGGTGTTCTACGCCCACCAGCTGGTGCAGCGGCTGCCCGAAGTAACCATCGTGGTGGTAACCGACCGCAAGGACCTCGACAACCAGCTCTTCGGTCAGTTCTGCCGCTGCCAGGACTTCCTTCGTCAGGAACCACAGAACGCCCAGAGCCGTGAAGACCTGGGCAATCTGCTCCGTAACCGAAAGAGTGGGGGAATCATCTTCACCACCATTCAGAAGTTTGAAGAAGGCGACTCGGCACTCTCCACCCGCCGCAACATCATCGTGATGACCGATGAGGCGCACCGCTCGCAATACGGCGAGGAGCACTGGGACAACAAGAGTCTGACGATGAAGAAGGGATTCAGCCAGAAGATGAGAGAAGCCTTGCCAGGTGCCTCGTTTATCGGCTTCACCGGAACGCCTATCAGCGACCGCGACAGAGACACGGAGGAAGTGTTCGGCAACTACATCGACGTTTACGACATGAGTCAGGCAGTGGATGATGGAGCCACCCGTCCGGTCTATTACGAGAGCCGTGTGGTGAACCTGAACCTCGACGAAGACACGATGAAGCTGCTGAACGATGAGTTCGACAACCTAGCCGATGAGGGAGCCACCGAAGAGCAGATCAGGCAGGCGAAGCAGGAGCACAGCCGACTGGAAGTGCTCTTGGGTGAAGACGCCACCATCGACACGCTGGTAAGGGACATCATCCAGCACTACGAGCAGAACCGTGCGCAGGAACTCACCGGCAAGGCAATGATTGTGGCACTGACCCGAAGCATCGCCATCAAAATCTACCGCAAGATGCTGGAGCTTCGCCCCCAGTGGACGGAGAAGGTAAAGGTGGTGATGAGCGGTTCGAACCAGGACCCCGAAGACTGGCAGCCGATTATCGGCAACGAAGCCTACAAGAAGGAACTGGCAAGAAAATTCAAGGACAACGACGATGAGATGAAAATCGCCATCGTAAGAGATATGTGGCTCACGGGCTTCGATGTTCCGTCGCTCGCCACCATGTACGTATATAAGCCGATGAGCGGTCATAACCTGATGCAGGCAATAGCCCGTGTGAACCGTGTGTTCCCGGGCAAGGAAGGCGGACTGATAGTGGATTACGTAGGCATTGCGCAGGCGCTGAAGAGTGCCATGCAGCAGTACACCAACCGTGACCGCCGCCGCTTCGGAGACCCAGACATCGCCAAGACCGCCCTGGTGAAATGGAAGGAAGAGATGGAAATCTGCCGAGACCAGCTTCATGGTTTCGACTATTCCGGCTTCTTCGAACAGGACAACTCGAAGCGGGCACTCGCCATTACGAGCGGAGCCAACTTCCTGAGTTCTCCAGCCATGGTTCAGCGCAAGAAGAATTTCATGGAGCACAGCAATCTGCTTCACAACGCCACCACGCTCTGCCGTTCGCTTCTGGATGAGCAGCAGAAGGCGGAGGTGTGCTACATGGATGCGCTGCGCGTGATGATGCTCAAACTCTCGCAGAAGGGCAAGATCAGCCGCCATGAAATCAACGAGCGCATCGGTGAGCTGCTCCGGCAGAGTGTGAAGACCGACGGAGTCATCAATCTCTTCGGCGACCGCCAGATAGAGTTCTCGCTCTTCGACGACGCCTTCATCCAGGAGGTGAAGAACATGAAGGAACGGAACTTGGCGGTGGAACTGCTCACCAAACTGATGAAAGAGAAAATCAAGCAGCAGCAGAAGACCAACGTGGTTCAGAGCGACCTCTTCTCCGACATGCTCAGCCAGAGTCTCTCCAACTATCTGAAGGGCTTGCTCACCAACGAGGAAGTGATAGAGGAACTGTTGAAGATGGCTCAGCAGATGAACAGGCAGAAGCAGAGGGCAACGACCTGGGACTTTCGCCCGAGGAGAAGGCATTCTATGATGCGCTCTCCACGCCCGAAGGAGTGCGGCAGGCTTACTCCGACGAGGAGTTTGTGGCACTGACCCGGGAACTGACGGAGGTGTTGCACCGCAACCGCACCATCGACTGGAACCGGAAGGAATCGGCGAGGGCGAAGATGCGAGTGATGGTGAAGCGACTGCTCAAGAAGTATAAGTATCCACCAGAGGGTGCAGAAAAGGCGCTGGAAACTGTGATGCGCCAATGCGACCACTGGGCGGATGATGAAGAAAACGTAGTATCAACCCTTTAAAATTTGAAGTAAGAAACAGAAAGTAAACAAGAAAAATAACATATAGATATTGACGCTGATTATCTGCACTTCTACAGTATTTAGAACCTGCAAAATTCAAAAACGACAAGAAGAAGGTGACAGCAAGGCGTCCACTCCTCTACGGCGTGGGCAGTACTTGTTTGTACCTTGTCGTAGGTTCTTGCAGGTACCTTAATACTGGTACTTACAGGGAACCCCATGCCGCTTATTAATAACAATTCAAACCTAGAAATGTAATATGCAGACAGAGGAAATACCCAATACTGACAATAACTACAATTCTCTTCTGAAGATTTCATCAGAAGAAGATCTTTTTGTGGAAGATGAAGTAACAGGAGTCAAGAAATACACTCCAGTAACAACTACTGATGTGGGTCAGTTTAAGAGAGAGGCAGAACATTTGTATAAGGAGATTCAGCATGCTAAGGATGAATTTCTATGGAATGCAGGAAAGCATAAAGGTCTTACCTGTTATTATCATATTTACCTGAATCTTGCCGAGCAGTTGACAGATTTTCTTAAATATATTCATACGCTCCATAAGAAAGTCTACATTTCCATCTACAAGAGCTACGATGATGAATTCATGGGGATTTATACTGATGTTTTAGAGAAGGTGCTCCAGGAAATTCAGACCATCGCCCGGAAGCATTCAGACTATTTGCTCGATAAGGAAGAGGAGTATGGTCAGATTCCCAGTGCTAAGGCTATTTACGAGCAATGCAAGAAGCTTAAAGTTCCTGCCGGAGACGACTTTCCCAAGTTTGATTCCCATTACAGAAACTTTGTCTCTATTGGGTTGAAGATGGCTTTGGATGAAACCATCTCCACAGTTACCGCTATTTGTGCTGATTTCCTAGCCTTATACAGAACCCGCCTTTTCCGCACCGACCGTGAGGCTGTTATTATTTACCATTATATCAAGCGAATTTTCGACGAGCGCACGCTACCTGACCATCTGAAACGTGAGGTAAAGGTAAAGAAACGTCATCTGAGAGAGAGAAGAATAGATATTACCACTTTGAGCTTGCAGAAAGTAATGAATGATATTGAAGGGAAATACAACAATTATACGCTTTGTTCTGACTGGTTTGAGCGAGAGGAGGATGAGGAAGAAGAACTCGTCCGTACGCTAGTCAGAGAGCAGGCTTCGCCCGAGGATTTTGAAACGCTATTCAAGTATCAGGGTGAGCATAAAATGTGGGAGGCAGAAATTGCCAGGGCTGATGATTTTGAGCGTAACAGCGACTCTTTCTTTGTGAACTGGGTAGATTCCATAAAGTTGGAGGAGAAGTTGAAGTTCTGGATAAAAGGCAACATTACGTCTCAGCAAAGCTGGTACATAGTCTGGTGCCTGATGAAATATACGTTCCACATGGTGCGTGATAATCAGGACAAGGCAGCCTTTGCCGCCCGCATGAACCTGATGTTTCCTGATGCAGAAAAGAAATGTGTGGTGGAGTCGTTCCGCAAGCAGGAAACGCAGAAGAACCACAACCACCATTTTTCGGAGTGGCTTGAAGGCTCCGATCCCGATTATCATACCGCCCAGGATCTGTATTATAAGCTGGCGAAAAGGGATGGTTATATGAGAAGTATTTGAGTTTGTATAGGAAAGTAGAGAGGAAGATTTAGAGACAACTATCGTCCCTGGTTATAAAAACAAGGATAATTCTGGTAATATTCTACGGCTTTTTTGAAAATATTCCGTAGAATATTACCGCTTTTCAAAAAAATATTGTATTTTTGCAGCGACAATGATATTAATATAAATGTGATATGGACAATATAGTTTGTAAAGTGGAAGCACTAGGAGGCACAATCTCTACTACTGATATTCCTCATATGGCAGAGTATAAGCGATTGTTGAGAGCTAAGGAACGTGGCGACTTGATCAAGTTGCGCCAGGGCATTTATGCTGTTCCGGAAGCCCTGCTGAATACAATGATAGATGTGGAGCGTATTGTTCCTAAAGGTGTTGTGTGTCTATACAATGCCTGGGCTTATCATCAGCTTTCGACAACTGTTCCACCAGCTTTTTGCATTGCTATCGACAATAAAAGGAAAGTAGAGATTCCTGAAACGCTTCCGATAGAATTGTATTATTGGAAGAAGGAGAATCTGGAGTTTGGCATTATGGAAGCAGAAATATCCGGTTTTCATGTTCGCATAACCGACTTGGAGCGAAGTGTTTGTGATGCAGTGAAATACAGAAACAAATTGGGGCTGGATGTTTGTGCGGAAGTAATTCGTTCTTATTTGAGAAAGCCCAATCGCAATCTCAGTCGTTTGCAGGATTACGCCAAACGCCTCAGAGTATTCAATACATTGAAAAATTATGTTGAAATAGCTATAGAATAAGATGGGAAAGAAAAACTACGGTAAGTCTGTTAAGACCCGCTTGCTCAATCTGATGAATGAGACAGGCTATAAATATATGTATCTCTTGGCAAGATATTTCAACGAGAGGTTGCTTTACAGAGTATCTGTAAGCCAATATAAGGACAATTTTTTGCTGAAAGGTGGCTCTTTGCTTTATGCTATGAACGGACTTGAGGCACGTCCTACAGTAGATGTTGATTTCATGGCAGATAGAATTAGCCGTGATAGGGATTTCCTTGCGCACGTGTTCCAGGAAATTTTGGGCATTGTATGCGATGAGGATGGAGTATCGTTTGATGTTAACAGCATTAAGTTGGAGCCTATAACTGTTGAAAAGAAGTATCCTGGCACAAGATTTTACTTTACGGCCCACATGGATACTATCGCTTACAATATGTCTGTTGACATTGGCTTTGGTGATGTTGTAACTCCATATCCAACAACTATTGACTTCCCATTGCTTTTGCCTGACATTCCATCTGTGAACATACAGGCATATTCCTTGGAGACTGTTGTTGCCGAGAAATTCCATACGATGATAGACCGTGATGTGCTCAACAGTCGCATGAAAGATTTCTTCGACTGTTACCAGCTCCTGACAAAGAGAGACTTGTCTGATGACACATTATATGATGCAATCAAGGCGACTTTCGATAATAGAGGGCTTACATACAATCCCGAATTGCAGTTGTTTACAGAAAGTTTTGCGACAGACGCAGCACGTATAGTTCGCTGGAAAGCATTTCTGAAAAAGATTCAATGGAAAGAAACTCTTGATTTCAAGATTGTTATGGAAGTAATAAAGGAAAGGTTGCAGCCTATGGCAGAAAGATATTGGGGAAAGTAGTGCGTGGTGGAGTCGTTCAGCAAGCAGGAAACGCAGCTGATGACTAGCCCCAACACGCCCTGTTTTACTCTAATTGAGCAAGCTTTGAGCGTATTTTTTAACGTTAAT
>ERZ1023694.248-NODE-248-length-10703-cov-5.672427_pt1 | contig 10703 bp, 8 predicted proteins | sample MGYA00380348_ERZ1023694 | MGnify/ENA primary metagenome ERZ1023694 (study PRJEB33179, sample SAMN07449026) | human gut metagenome | biome: Human-gut; feature: Human associated habitat; material: Faeces | host: Homo sapiens | place: India:Kasaragod | collected... | reverse complement strand
TTAGAACAGGCGCTCCTTTTGGACGCGCCTTACTGTTAAAATTTATATCTCCTCATTCTGAGCTGCTTCTGCTTTTTTCTTTTTATTTCTGCGGTACATTTCCTCGCCGGTTACACCAAGAAGTGCAATGATGAGTAACCACCACCAGGACATTTTCTCCTGCTGCATGTTTTTCACTGCGCCAGCCTCTGCTGCAAGTGGAGTTTCTTCATCGGCAATTGTCGAGCTCTCCTGCGCTCCGTTCGCTGCAAGAGGTGTCTCCTCGTCCGCAATTGTCACATCTGTGTCAGCGTCCGCATCTGTATCAGCTGCGGCATTTGCATTTGCAACCGCTGCTGTTCTCGTTGCTGCCGCCGGTGTTGCAGCTGCTGCAAGCGCTACCGGTGTCTCTGCGATCTCAACCGGTGTTGCAGCTGCTGTGGCTGTTGTAACAATTGTGGCTGCACTTGCCGGAGCCGCTGCTGTAGTTACAGTGCCTGCAGGTGTTGTGGCTGCGCCGCCCGGTGTCGTTTCAGTGCCGGATGGGGTAGTTGTGCCACCCGGTGTCGTTGTGGAACCGCCTTCGCCCGGAGCCGGTGCAGGGGTGAGTTCTGCGATCTTATCAGCCAGTGTTTCTCCTGCAATTCCTAACTTATCTGTCAGGTCTTTTGCCATGTCCTCTGCCTCTTTTAATTTTATCTCTGCCGCGCTGATCTGTCCCTCTAACTCTTTTACCTGATCTGCTGTGTAGTTCTGGCTTGTAAGAAGTGCTGTAAGCTTATCCTTTAAGCTGTCCGCATCTGCTTTTGCTTTATCAACTTTTTCCACCGCATTCTTTGCTGCGTCAATGATCGCATCCGCTTTTGCTACTTTCTCTGCTCTTTCAGCCTCCGCTTTTAATGCTGCATCTTTGAAATCATAGAAGCTCTTTAAGCTTTCATGTCCCGGGAAACGATTATCATCTTTTCCGGTGAGCCAGATTCCTTCATTGATTTCTCCTGTTTTCTTATATTCATCATAATATTTGTTGCTTGTATAAGCTGTTTTTTCCTCTGCCTTGGCAGTCTGATTGTATTTCTGTGTTTCCACGGTCTGCGCACCAAGATCTTTGGAATTTTTCTGCTGATAAGTTCCGGTGTAGGAAACGGATAAGGTTGTGGAGCTGTTCTTCTCGTCAACAACTGCCTGATCCGTTGTCTTCTCTCCCTCTGTGAATGTGTCATCGGCATCATGGATTTTGATTGCTACGTTGGAGTTATGTTTTCCATTCCAGCCTTCATAACCGTTAATATGCAGATCTCCAGTTTTCAGGTTGTCTTTAATCTTCTTATTCTGGGAAACTACATCTCCAAGAAGTTTTTCTGCATCTGCTTTTGCAGCATCATATGCCTGATCCTTTAACGCTTCCAGATTCGTATTGTCTGCTGCATTTACAGCATTTGTCTTGGATTCCACAGCGTTTGCTTTTGCAGTCACTGTCTGCGAATAAGTAATAACGATCGTGCCTGAAAATACGTTTTTATAAGCAGCAGAATCTGCACCCCAGTCTACCCATCTGCCGGAAGTATTTTTGTACTTATCTACAGCATTCACTTTTGCATTATCTGTATTAATACTTTCGATCTTATAATCGCCGCCAAGCAGGTTCTCTAACGCCTCTTTGTTGGTGAATTTAGCAAAAAGTTCCTTTGCTGCAATCTCGGCATTTTTCTTCTCGTATTTATCGTTATCATTATTGATTTTTTTCATTTCAACAACAATTTTCGATAAATCAATAGTTGTCGTAAATGTAGTTTTCTGGCTTACGGTCACATCTGCAGTCGCTGTTGCGCTCATGGACGTCTCGACATCTTTATCTCCGTCTTTCAATGCTGCTTTTTTATCGGCCAGATCCTTTTCTGCTGCCTCGACATTGTCATATGTCTTATCAGAAGATAATTTAGTTTCCGTGTATGTAATCTCGGAAACGTTTTGTTTTACCGTTTTGACCAGTTTGCCATTTTCATCCACTGAATAGGTGGTCTTTTTCTCACCGGAAGTTTCATATTGTTCACTGTTATAGTTATCGTTCACCTCAACGTCCTTAGAAGCTGAGTCGACCACATAGAACTGTCCACCTATATTTACGATTGTGTATACCACTCCGTTATTCTCATAAACTGCGGTATCCTGATCATTCTGAAGCTTATCTGCCGGGAAGTTCTCTGCATTGATATTGAATGCAAGGCTTCCGTCTGTGCCCTTCACATCATAGGAAACCACTTCTTCTGCCTTCTCGAAAATAACAAGATCATCGCGGGTATCGTTGAGCTTGTAGTTCAGATATACGGTTTGTGTGTCACCTGCCACATCTTTGTAAGTCACCTCACAATAGTTTTTGTTATCATTCCGATTCCAGGTCCACTTGCAGTCAACAAGTTCTCCCTTGGCAAGTTCCGGAATGTAGTAATTCTTAAGGATCACTTTGAACAGCTCATCTTCTTTTCTCCAGTTTGTGGAGGTATCCCCTGCACGTTCTTTTTCCAGAGCGATGATCTCAAGTGCTGCTTTCTGTGCATCGGTAAGCTCCGGAATTGCTGTTTTTGCTTCCTCTGCTGCCTTCTGAAGCTCCTGTGCTTTCTTCTGGACAGCTTCAAGATTTGCTGCGGCTGCCGCTGCCTCGGTACTTGCTTCGGCAACTGCTGTATCATAAGCTGCCTGTGCCGCCTTAAGCTCGTCTAACGCTGTATTGTATTCGGCTACTTTGCTGTCATAAGCTGCTTTGGCAGTCTCATACGCTTTCTGTGCATCGCCTACAATACCAGCTGCCTGATTGTAAGCATTCTTCGCCTCCTCAATGTCTGTTGCAGAATCAATTCCGGCTTGTGCTTTATCAAATGCGTCTTGTGCTTCCTGCTGCTCTTTCTTTGCATCATCCGCAATTGTATGCCTCATCTGCTTTTTTATCTGCCTTATCAAGAGCTGCGTCGGTATCTGCTGCGGCATCTGACGCATCTTTTATGCGATCCATTGTTTTGTCAACTATTTCTTCTGCCACATTCACATCTGTACCGCCTTCGAATGTTCCGTTTGCGGTAGCATCCAATACGCCTGCTGCATCTTTTGTTGTCTGGTCTGCGCCACTGTCATCCGCAATTGTTGTATCAACTGCTGCATTTACCGCATCCTTTGCTGCTTCTGTTGTTTTGCTCGTTTCTTCAGCGGCTTTCTGAACTTCTCCCACCTGTTCTGCTACAGATTTCTGTGTTGTTACAGTTGTTGTACTCTCTTCCGGTGTTGTTTCACTGCTATTCTGTCCATCTGCATCCTCAGCAAATGCTGCAATCGGAGTAGATAATGCCATCATTGCTGCCAGTCCGACCGATAATGATCTGATCACGTTTTTGCTGGCTTTTTTGGTTAATTTTACGCCTGTAGCGTTTTCCATCATTTCCTTTTTCATCTGTATAAACCTCTTCCTTCCATTTTAATGTTTATCTCGCTGCACTTTTGCCAAGGCTGCAAAAAAACATATTTATCCTTTTTGTTATACTAACTATAACATTCAGGGCGTTACATAAAGTGTTATAAAAAGAACTAATTTTTGAAAAATCAGAGGTTTTATAGTAGTTCTTCTAATAAACGACGCAGCATTTATAATTTAGCAGCGCTGCTCGGTCTCTTTTGTGTAAGTTGCAAGATATTCCCGGGCTTGCTGCGGAGTTATTGCAAGTTTTTTCTGTAAACGTTCTAAAATGGTTTTCTCCGAAAGACCAAATTCGTATCCTGCCGCAATGATTTCTTCCGCTCTTCCTTCCGCTCTTCCTGCCTGTTCTCCCTCTTTCCATGTCTCTTCAAATACGGTAAACATTTCATTTTCTCCTTTCCGCTCCAATAATTGATAATCCAGTTTACTGTTCATTACACTTGTCACTGTCCTGATCACAGTTATATCGACATGATTCTTTTTAACATAATGAATCGCCTGCTCTTTTCTTTTTCCAGGTGTCTCCCTTTTATCGATCAACATTCCCACTAAGTTGAACAAGTCTCTGTTGTTGACATTATGTAACTTTAAATTATTATTTCCAGCCTCGATCAATATCATTTTATAATCATTTACATAACGACTGAATTGCTTGGGAATATCTAACATCCCATGTAATGATACTGCGCCATCCCACGGTCGTTCACCATAATAAATAACAGCCGTGATCACTGGTATAAATTTGTCTGTTTTTCTCATTTTAGACAAAAATTCATCCGAAGATAATCCCTTGCCATTCTTATACTTTACTGCATTATTATCATACTGCTTTTTGTATGCTCCATAGTCATAACCCATTATTCTCATAGGCATTGCATAATGAATATGTTCCTGACTCTCCATCCCAAGCATCACAAAATTAATCCCATATCTGGTAGATTTCTTGCAAATTGCAATATTATCCCGTGAAGCTTTCAGTGTTTCTGCATAATTTTTATGCTCTAATATGGAAGATTCATCCGTATCTAAATCTTCTAATTCTTCCGGTCTGATAACCGTTTTTCCATCAAACAGAACCGCATTAAAAAAATCTGAAAACCGTTCCTTGTTTTCCCAATACTTTTTCAATACTACATCTGGTTTGTTATTTCTTTTTTCTTCTAACAATAATATTCTCCTTCTATTATACTATGTACTGCATTTTTCTTTCAATAATAAACTCATGTTCACTTACCATTTGCTATATAGTTGTGGATATTGGGAATCCATGCCGATCCAGCATATATGATTTCACTCATTTGATAAAAAAAGATTTTTGCTTTACGCATTTTTAGAGTAACGGATTGCTTATATTCTGTCAAGGGATTTAAAAAATTAAGCCAGAGGAATTTTCATGTTTTTCCTCTGGCTTAGTTTTTGATTTGTTTAATCTGTCAGATTTTCTTTCAAAGTCTTGCGCACTGCGCCCGGGCCTGCGATTTCTTTTACAAATAATTCTTCAATTTTCTCTCCGATACCGGCTTTGTAAAGATCGATGCCGAAAATATTTTCATTGGATAAAATACTCTTTAACTGTCCTGTATAGGATTCTTTCTCACCAAATTTTACATCTTTTAAGGCAGCTGTTAATTCTGCAAGCATTGGATCAGAAGATAATTCAAACTTTTCTCCCTTATCATCGATGCCAAGCAGATATCTGCACCATCCTGCAATTGCAAGTGGAATTGCTTTTAGCTTCTTCGCATCCCCATACTGAGCCACATAGGCTTTGATCGTTTCGCCGTAGCGAATGCCCACTTTCTGGGAGGTATCTGTTGCAATACGCTGCGGCGTATCAGGCATAAACGGGTTTGGAATACGCACATTGATAACTTCATCCACAAAAGCTTCCGGTGATAAGATACCCGGATCTGTAACCACCGGCATTCCCTCTACAGGGCCGATTTCATGGACAAGCCTGTTCAGTTCCTCATCTTTCATTTCGTCTGCGATCAGGGTATAACCTAAAACGCATCCGTAGACTGCAAGTGCTGTATGCAGTGGATTTAAGCAGGTTGTAACTTTCATGCGCTCTACTTTATTTACAGTATCCCGGTCTGTCATATAGACGCCTGCCTTTTCCAATGCAGGTCTGCCATTCGGAAAATGATCTTCGATCACAAGATACTGTGGTCCCTCTGCGTTTACAAACGGCGCTATGTATGTATTTTTTGAAGTGATGACCGGTGCAATATCCTCAATGCCAAGTTCCTCCAAAGATCTGCAGACGGATTCTGCCGGTCTTGGGGTGATCTTATCGATCATTGACCATGGGAATGACACCTGATCTTCATCTGAAATGTAATTTACAAACTCGCCTGTTACATATCCTTTTTTCTCCCACTCTTTTGCCATAGTCAGAATGGAATTTCTTAATTTTTCTCCATTGTGAGAGCAGTTATCCATGGAAACTACTGCAAGAGGAGCCTTTCCTGCCTGAAAACGCTCGTACAGCAATGCGCAGACAACCGCCATTGCAGACACCGGTTTTTCAGGTCCGTTGTCAATATCTTTCTGAATAAATGGAAAATAATTTCCATCCACTCCCTTCAACGCATATCCTTTCTCCGTGATGGTAAATGAGATCATCTGGAGATTTTTATCGGAAAAGATTTCTTTTAACCGATCCCACTCCTCCGGCACTTCTGACTGCGCTTTGATTGCCTCTGCCAGAGAACCTAGCACCTTTTTATCCGTTGAGCCGTCGGCTTTTAATGTCACAGCTAAAACGAGGTTATCATACGGTCTGTATATTTTATCTACCACATCGAAATCAAACGTTTCCACACAGGTAATCCCTTTTTTCATCTCTCCGGAAGATATCAGTGTATCTGCGATCCCTCCGATAAAAATACGGAAAATATTTCCGGCTCCAAAATGTACCCACACCGGGTTTTTCTTTGTCTCTTCTGCCACTTTTTCAATATCATAAGAAGGAAGTCCGATTCCTGCGTTTTTCCACTGTTCTTTTTCCTGCAAACCCTGTAATGTCAGTTTCATCTCTGCTCTCCTTCCTTTTTTGCAGCTTCCCACAGTCCGCGAAGATATGCTGCGCCTAATGCACGGTCATAAAGTCCATACCCCGGCATTGCTTTTTCTCCCCAGATCATTCTTCCGTGATCCGGACGGATTGGGCCATCAAACCCATCTTCATAAAGCGCTTTGATAATGGCATACATATCAAATGTGCCATCCTCGCTGAGATGTGCGCTCTCCTCAAAGTCTCTCATTCCATCGTTAAATCTCAGGTTTCTGATATGTGCAAAATGGATTCTGCCTTTTAACATATGAATGGTTGCGATCAGGTCGTTATTTAAGTTTGTTCCATACGAGCCCATGCAGAATGTCACACCGTTATGTTTATTTGGCACCATATCCATCATTCGTTTTAATTTTTCCTGTGATGAAATGATTCTCGGCAGACCGAACACACTCCAGCCCGGATCATCCGGGTGAATTGCCATATTTATATCATATTTGTCGCAAACCGGCATGATTGCTTCCAGAAAATATTTCAGATTCTCAAAAAGCTGATCCTCATCGATTCCTTTATATAATGCAAATAAATCCTTGATTTTTGCCATTCGCTCCGGCTCCCAGCCCGGCATGACTGTTCCATTCATGTCATCTTTGATCGCATCAAACATTTTCTCCGGGTCCATTTTATCAATTGCATCCTGATTATATGCCATTACCGTAGAACCATCTTCTCTCACACGGTCAAGTTCTGTTCTTGTCCAGTCAAATACCGGCATGAAGTTATAGCAAACCATATGGATATCTGCTTTTCCGAGATTTTCTAATGTCTCAATATATGCCTGGATATCATGGTCTCTGCCCGCTCCGCCTGTCTTGATCGCATCGCTGACATTGACACTCTCAATTCCTGCCAGATGAAGGCCTGCGTCCTCAACCTCTTTTTTCATTGCAAGAATTTCATCCAGATTCCACACTTCTCCCGGCATTTTATTATATAATGTAGTAATGATCCCGGTTGCATAGCGTGTCTGTTTTATCTGTTCCAAGGTGACGGTATCATAATCTTTTCCGAACCATCTCATTGTCATTTCCATTTTTCTAATCTCCATTTCTATCTGTTATATTCAAAAACAACTGCGAAGTTTTAACCTGAATCAAAACTCCGCAATCACTGATTTATCCGAGGAAAAAGTTCATCGGAACCGTCACAAGAGACGGGAACAAAACCATAAGCAGTAATATCACTACCTCAGCCAGAAGGAACGACCATATCGATTTTACCATTCTCTCCATGTTGATCTTTCCTGCGCCGCAGGCAACATTTAATACTGTTCCTACCGGTGGTGTAAGTAAACCTAAAACCGTCATTAAGATAAATACCACTCCAAAATATGCAACATCGATTCCTGCTGCTTTCACTGCCGGCAGTAATACAGGTGTCAGGATCATAATGGTAGGCGTTACATCCATGGAAGTTCCAACAAGGAGCACGATCAGGCAGATAATTAGCATTAATGCTACTGGATGCTCAATAAATGGTGCTAAAATTCCCGTAACAATGGATGGAACATTTGCCACTGTCATCATCCAAGAAGATACCATTGCTGCTGCAGCAAGAAACATGATTACAGAAGATGACTTTGCCGCAGAAACAAGGCATTCCATCAGCATGCTGATTTTTAATTCTTTGTATACAAACAGTCCGATCACTAATGCATATACTGCTGCGATAACTCCAGCCTCTGTCGGTGTAAATTTACCACTGCGCAGTCCAACAAGAATAAACACCGGAAGAATCAATGCCCAAAGTCCGTCAAGCAATGCTTTTGCAACCTGTTTTGCAGACTGTCTCTCTGCTTTTGCGAGGTTGTCTTTTTTCGCAATAAAGAACCATAATACACACAAAGCACCTGATAAATATACAGCCGGTGCAATACCACCCATAAATAATTTTGTAACGGAAACACCTGCCTGCACGCCAAAGATAATCATTGGTACAGACGGCGGCATGATCGGCGATAAAATATTTCCTGCTGCGATCAGTCCGGTACAGGTATCACGCTTATAACCGGCACGTACCATCATAGGAATGAGGATCGCTCCAAGGAATGCAGTGGAAGCAACAGCTGATCCGATCATACTTGCAAATAAGAGAATTGCCATGATTGCAACATAGCCCAGTCCGCCGCGGACATGTCCGATAATCGCATTCGCTGCATTTACAATACGCTTTGTAATACCGCCGCGGTTCATAAATTCACCTGCCATGATAAAAAACGGAACTGCCATCATGGAAAAGGAATCTGCACCAGAAAATAAATTCTGTGATAAAATCTGGGCATTAAAGCCATTCAGATATAACATCATACAAACACCACTGAATAAAAGTGCGAAGCAGATTGGAAGTCCAATCAGCATACCACCGATCAGGGCAGCTAAAAATATTACTAATGTCATGTTATTTTCCTCCCTCTTCTCTCAGTCTTCTTGCATATTCTTCATCCGAAAGATTCTCTGCACCATCTTTTGCTTCTGCAGCGATCTCATCATCATCCGAAGTACTCATCGTAACAATCTCTGAGCTCTTCGAAGGATTTTTCAGAGCAAAAACGATGATTATCACCGCCATAATTGCAATCGCCCCACCTGTGATGATTCCAGCAAAATATAATACAGAATATGGGATTCCGAGTGCTGCTGTTCTTGAGGCGGTATTCTGTGCCACCATTTTTTCAGAACCCCACACTAAAATAATCATTAAGATCGCAATAATTGTCTGGGAAACAATATACATTACCATCTGCACCTGCGGCTTCATTCTGCTGATGAGTGTATCCACTCCCAGATGTGCATTAGCACGCATTGCACTGATTGCTCCGATATAGGTAACGTATACAAAAAGGTATCTTGCCAGTTCTTCTGACCATGTCAGCCCGGCATTAAAAAAGGTTCGAAGTACAACATTTAAAAATACAAAGAACACCATTAAGCCGGTAAGAATACCTGTAAAATAATCAATACCTTTAAATAGCTTATCTACTAATTTGTTCATAGTCTGCTTCTCCTTACTCTACTTTAATGTCATCTACCATTTTTCTGACATCATCTACCCAGTCATACTGTGCATTCAGATAATCGTAAACCGGCTGTATTTTCTCTTTCATCACTTCTCTGTCCTCATCGGAAAGTTCTGTAACGACCAGTCCATTATCTTTCATAAACTGCTTGTCATCTGAAAGCTGCTCCTCATATAAATCCCATGCGTAATCTGACGCTGCCTGTGAAGCCTCTTCAAATGCTTTCTGATCCTCTTCACTCAAGCTGTTCCAGAACTCCTCCCCTGCAAATAATTCCAAAGATGAAATGATATGATTTGTGTCATAAACATAATCCTGAACTTCGTACCAGCCTTCTGTCTTTACCGTAGCAAGCGGATTATCCTGTCCATCTGCCACTCCCTGCTCCAATGCAGTAAACACTTCACCCATATCCATGATAACAACGTTGGCTCCAAGACTTTCGGCAAGTTTCACATGAATTGGATTATTTGGCATTCTGAGCTTCTGTCCGTTGAAATCATCAAGGCTTTCCAGCTTCTTATTAGATGTAAACTCTCTGGCTCCGTTCGGATACCAGGAAAGCAGCTTCAATGGCTGTGTACTCTCAAGGTCTTCTGCAATATATTCCCCAAGTTCTCCCTGATAACAAACCCTTGCATGTTCTACGCCGTCAAACAGGAATGGAAAATCCGGGATAGACATTTTCGGTGTTTCAGACCACATGGTTGTTCCGACTACGCACATTTCCACGATTCCACTTTTCGTATAGTCATATGTTACCTTTTCGCTTCCAAGTACACCGGAATTATAAATCTGGATATCGTAACGTCCATCTGTCGCCTCTTCCACCATCGGTTTAAATACATCCGTTAATGCCTGTGCGGCAGGTGTCTGATCTGATACACAGACCGCGATTTTTACTAATTTACCTCCACTGTTTTCACCGGTCGCTGAGCAGCCTGTAAAAAGTCCTGTCATCATTGAACCGATCAGTAATGCACTTGCGCCTCTTTTAATCGCCTTTGCAAGTCCCATAATCACTTTCCTCCTAAATGAAATGTTTGTAAGTTGTTTCTGGCGTTTTGTTTGTATGCTAGTATGGTAGTTCCTGTCACTTATACACAAATGACGCTGCCGACGAAGCTAGAAGTGTAGATAACGGTGGTCGCCGTATCATTAAA
>ERZ1023694.237-NODE-237-length-11606-cov-108.633538_pt1 | contig 11606 bp, 10 predicted proteins | sample MGYA00380348_ERZ1023694 | MGnify/ENA primary metagenome ERZ1023694 (study PRJEB33179, sample SAMN07449026) | human gut metagenome | biome: Human-gut; feature: Human associated habitat; material: Faeces | host: Homo sapiens | place: India:Kasaragod | collected... | reverse complement strand
GTTTGGTATCCCTGCCCCTTATTGCCGCCATATTGTTGTGGCGCTGTTCTATGGTTAAACGGTCCGACATACTCTTTATTTACAAAGACTTCTTTTAACGTAACTTAGAAATAAAAACGAGGTCACTCTTACCAGCAACATCGTTCAAATATTAGTTGAGTTTTAAAATATCCTCCTTGGCAAGCCCTGTATATCTTGCGATTTTATCAATAGGCTCGTTTTCCATCAGCATATTCTTAGCTACTTCAATTTTAGCCTCTATGATAGCTCCTTTATAAGCTGCAATATGGTCACGCATCACCTTGATTGCATCATCATATTTCTCTTGATCTTCCTTGCAGAGTGCAGTAATGTCCTCTATTGCAGCAAGTTTCTGGAAGAGTTCATTTTCTGCCAAAGAAGGTATTTTGTCCAATATACTCATATTATTTAATTCTATTTAAAGAAACAATTCTTATATCAATTAACACCATTCATTGGCAAAATTAATCTTTTCTCACGAAAACACAAAAGAAAAAGCCCAAAAACTTGCAGAAAAGAGAAATATTTCATATATTTGCAGGCAGATTTAAAACATAACTTGTTTGAATTCCCATCATGTGACTTATCCAAAACATTTAAACTAGAGGAGGGAAAATTATGAAAACAATAAAAGGCATTTGCATCAAGAACCGCAACTTCGACAAATTCAAGAAAGTGGCCGATCTTATATATTTCGATGGACCATTGTTGTCACACTACGTTACCAACAAGGGTGACAACTATCTCTTCTATTGGATAGACCAGGATGATACAAACAATCGTTGGATGTTCATCAGAACCGATTACGACAATATACAAAAGTACACGAATAAAAAGCAAACATTGCGTAACGTATTAAGTTCGCCATTAGACGACATAGTATATACTGTCGATATTGATGAAGAAGGCAATCATCACAACTTCCAGGCCCACTCCATAGAAGATCTTCCAGAGGATTATCTCCCTACCGAAGATTCTTATTATGAATTTGAGCCAGAAGATGTGAACAAAGAGAACTTATCCATAGCAGAAATGAGCGGCAAGAAACTCGACTGGTTCCGCAAGGTCTGTGCAGCGGTACTGTAGTCACTTTTTCCGATTGTCTGCAATTCGTCCGCAACTTGCGGACAAATTCACTGATTGCACAATAACCATTGATATTCAACAAATTGCAGCCAACAAGCAAAATCGTCAACAGCCTGTTGACGATTTCAAATTATTGGTTCCTATCTCTAGTTCCGCATGTGGTTCAGGCACGGGCTGAAGGCCCAGAAGCCCCTAGCCCAGGGTAACACCCTGGGTATAAGCGCAATCCGCCCTGCGCCCTGTAAGGGCAAAAGCCTTAAAAATGCAAGGATATTAAGAATGAAAACAAGAGAAGAATACATAGCCCTCATCACATCTCATGCCGAAGAACTGCAAAACACCTTCGGCATCACCTCCCTGCGCCTCTTTGGTTCTGTAGCAAGAAACCAGCACCATGATGGCAGCGATGTAGATATCTATGTAGAAATGCCCCCTAAGTTTTTCCTGATAGTCCGTCTGAAGGCATACCTTGAAGCCCTTCTGGGTTGCCCTGTTGATATTATCCGGAAGCATCAGCACCTCAACCCCTTCCTGCTCAAGGAAATTAAGAGAGAGGGGATTGAAGTAATGGCGGAGCGATAGATGCGATAAACTACCTAATTTTCATACATATTGACTGTATAGTTCAAAGAAATCAACTCACCTGCTTGCATCTTTGTGCCGTATATATGCACCCATTTGTCTCCCAGGCTATGATATTCTCCCAATCTTAAGCGTAAAGCTGGCTTATTATCTTTTTCTGTAAAGCCAATTCTTACAACATCATAGTAGCCATCAATCTTACCGCCAACCATCGGTAAAAGATATTTAATACTCATCAAGTTGAATGATGGTATTTTTTCTACGACGAACACCTTTCCTCTATGCTGCGTAAAAGCCATAAAATCATTATCTGTCTTGCGTACTACGCAAGTAAAGATATTCTTCTCGTCGCTGCCTGCTTTAACAACTGGAGCATAAACACCCTCTTCAGGCAAGACTTCATGCGGGTCGGTACCCAGACTGCACTCCTTTACGGTAAAATTCTTCCTAAGCTCTGCAAGCAATGCTTCATTGTTTTTTTCATCGTTTTTATCGAGAGCAAGCGAGAAGATGTTTTCTTCCTCAAATGGGGTATACACCTTACCCAGAACCTGCCTGAAATGTGTTTCTACATATTCTTTTGCATTCACAGACGGAAGCGGACGCATGGCATAGAAGCTGAAATCCTGCTGGAGCCAGTTTCTTATCTCTGAACAGAATTTAGCCCTGATATTCTCCTTCCATCGCTGCTGTTCTCCCCTATTATTTCTTGCATAGAGCGAGAGAACAAACAGGAAGTTTACATCATAATGGAACAGAAGCAGCGTATCACGGTCAAACAATCTGTTCTGAAACTGCTTGGAAATGTATCTGTTGTTCTTTCTGTCAGTTTCCTTGATACCATCTATGGCATAGCGAAACTTTTCGTCCATAGTTGCAGAAATGAAGAAGTTAGGAATGATGTTATATCCTTCTGTTTCATCATCCCGAAGCTTTATACCGGATTCAGGCTTTCTGCCGCTGTTAAAGATATCCAGGTTCCACTGTATCACGTTTCTCGCATAGGTGTATTGCTTATAAATGGACTCCTTCCCGAGTTCGTTGCCCATCTTATAATACTTACTGTCACCGATATAATAAGTATTGCTTGATTCGTCATTAATCAAGCTCTTCGCCGTAAAGAGGTGGTCCACTATCTTACCGTCTTCCTGTTTCTTGTCCATTCCGTCAGGCAGCGGATTATCGCCCACCAAGGCATCAATAATTGCCTCAAACACGATATGAAAACTCTTGACAAGCAGATACTCTTTCTGACTGGTATTTACATATATCTGATGTGACTTGTCGAAGAAAGCATAGCACAGCTTCCAAAGCTGCAACGCCTTGTCTGAGAAATACTTATACTTTATCTGATTCAAGCGTACTTTGCCATATCCGTTTCTGTATTTCTCAAACTGTTTGCCCTTTATCAGGTCAAAATTGCAGTTAATTTCTTTAGGAAATCCGTATGTATCGCCAATATAATTGAGAATCGAGAAGAAGATGACAAGCAGTTCTTCATCGAAGTTAATCTTGCGTTTCTTGTTGACAGGGTTTAAATAGATGGCATCTCCACCCTGGATGATAGCAGAAGTAGTACTGATAGTGCGGGTCCAGTTTATCTTGTTCAAGCCTGAATGGAGATTCTTCAGCACGAAGAAGAAGAAACTTTTATTATCCTTATTAAACTGGATCAGCGACAGAAGAATATCAAGGAATGTATTGCTCTTTCGCTTGCTGCTACCACCCACCTGATTAATCATCTTCTGATAAACAATAGTCGAGTCGTTGCTCTTGTCGTTCTTATATACAACGATGGCTCTATATATCCATACAGCAAAGCCATAGAGGAAATCACGCTCCTCTTTTGTCAGTTTTTCCTGACCTTCAGGGTTGATAATATCGTATGGCTGGTACTTGCCAAAAGCAAGTTCCTTGCCATCCACGTCACGCAGCAATACTTTAGGAAGAATAAACACGCAGTCTCCTAATAGGGGATTATAATAATACCCTACATAATGGATGGACACCTTGCCCTCTACGTTCTCCATTGGATCGATGCCGTATAATACATCGTGCACATCAGATACATTGTATTGATATTCTTCTATCAGGATTCTCATTTTCCTACTTTTTAAAATCGTTTATTGCAGATAAAAGTCTTATTCATAACATACTTTCAGCTGCAAGTCTAAGCGGTTATCCAACAGCATTACCATGCGGTACATAGTGATGTTGTTAATACCCTTAACAATGAAACAATCGCCCTCCTGGATATAACTATATTCAGGTTTATTCAATATAGCCTCATATTTACTCTTTGTTACCAAAGGTGTATGAAGACGATGATACTTCATTTCTGCCGCAATTTTCTCCACCTGTTCTATTCCGATTTTAGAAAGCGTCTTATGATAGGTATCAAACTTATTATTCTCGTTTATTACGGTTCCGTCAGGGAATTCAACAGAAAACACTTTAGACGTTTTTGGAAGTTTCTTATCGCCTTCGTTTTCAAATCCCTCTTCGCTGTTGTCTTCATCAGCTTCAGAATCAGGACTCAAATTTAAGTTACTCAGGAATTTTACGATTTTTGTCCCATTCACTTTGACCTGATTGTTTTCTACAGAGTAGAACTTGTCGAATGAGAGTTTTTCTCCATCCTCATCTTTAAAGGTATCTCCCTCAAATTCAGAGTCTTTGAACACATCATTCCAAAGATAGAAGATAACCTTGCTGACAAATTTATCGGCACTTATCACACCGTCATTAGCCTTGCAGAAGAAATAGCCTAGCTTCTTGTCTTCAGAATAGGTTGCATGGTAAACTTTGTTATTAATAGCCTCAAGGAATTTCCACCAATCATACTGAGCACCATTCACTTCAATCATCCATTTCTTACCAGCATCACTTATTGGCACATAATGCCAGTCCCAGCGACGCTTGAAGGCAGAATCTATCGGGAAGAGACTCTGGTCGCTGGTATTCATGGTTGCCCAGATATAGAGGTTGTTAGGAAGCAACAGGATGTCACCAGCCAACACTTGGGCAACAATATCCTTATCGCCTTTAAACAGAGCGTTAATACCCTCCTTATTCTTGATTTCCAGTCCTTTAAATTCTTTTTCGAGCAGTTTCTTCATGTCAGAATCAGCCTTGATAGGATACTCAGAGAATCCTTCATCGCCACGATCGAGCAACTGGAAGAGATCTCCGAAAATCTGGGCGCAGTTGCCTCGGTTAATCTCTTCTATAACCAGGAATTCGTCCATAGGCTCTTCGCCCTCTTGTACGTCACAATACTTCCTCCATGCCGCAACGTATGCCTGTAGGAAGGCCTGACTCACATACTCGTAGACGATTTTATCTTCCATCATTTCCTTGCCGTTAAGTTTTACAGGGACGGCATTAGTACCAATAACAGTCGTTACAGGTACAGACTTAGTGGTAGGCTTATAGGCGCCTACAAAAGTGGAATAGTCGGTATCAGGATGGAACGTTGTTCTGATAACATCCTTGCCCGCTGTAAGCTCGTTTATAGCGTGGCTTTTGCCGGTGCCAGGGGCACCGTAGAAGATTTGCTGGAGAGGTATTGTACTCTCAGGGTTCTTTTTTGTAGAAGTAGTGCTAGCCGATGATCCTTTAAAAGACTTCCATTCAGTCGATTCGAGAAGCAAGTTCAGACAATTTTGATTTGCCAGTCCTTTTACTATAGCCCCTATCAAACTACTAGAAGCGTTAATTGTATTTGCAATATTAAGCACAGGAGAATCGGTAAAATCATTCGAACGCTTTATATTCTTTCCACCTCCCCAAAACTCGTAATCCCAAAGGAATTTTACCAGAAGCTCTTTGTCTGTACCATCATAGGATTCAAGAAAATGCTCTGCTTTTTCCTTACAAACCTCTTTAGTTTTCTGGTTCTCTGGAATGCCTTTATTATCTTTACTTGGATGGCAAGCTTCATACATATCATCCGTGAAACCAAAATCTTCTAGCTTTTTCTTATACTTAACCAATTCTATATAATACTGACAACAGCATGCAGCTATATATACCCATTGGTTAGGTATTACCAGTAAAGACTTTTTAGAACTAACCTGCAATGTATACATGTTATACCGTTCTATCTTATATTCGCCAAAGGATCGAAATTTTGCTTTGAACTCATCTGGCAAAACACAGTCGTCCATGTTTGAATGAGCGATAAGCTCACTCAAACTTGCTTTCAATACTCCTAAATCTAACAACTCCTCCATACTATGACTTATTTAATAATTGATTGACTATTTCTTGTGCTAACCTTTTTATCACAGGTACAGCTACACTATTTCCAAATTGATGATATGCTTCTTTCTTTGAAACTACTATTCGGAATTCAGGGTTAGCAGAATTGTAATTCTGGTTATCAGCACATTCCGGATATTTCCATCCGTTTCCAATAATTCTATACCCCTGTAATCTTCCTGCTTCTACAGGTGATAATGTACGAGGGTTTTTATCTGCTTGATCTATTAAGATTTCGCTTCCATCTTTCCAATATCTTGCAGAAATCGTACTACAGTACTCACTATCACCGAAGAATTTACGATAACCAAAACCTTTGCCGTTAGCCATGTTGCGTTCCTTACGTCTCTGGTGACCTTCCCACATTCTGTCAGAAATAGTAAAGTCTGCCACAGCATCATCTGGTTCGAATATATCAGAAACCTTAGTAGGCATTGTTCCTTCCTTTAACTTTGATTTGTCATATATCGTATTACCATCTGCATCAATACCGTATGGGAACTTGAACGTTTCTACATTGATAGCTTTCTTGTACCATGCTATGATAAATAATCTTTCCCTGTTCTGGGGTACGCCGAAATATTTAGCATTAAGTACTGTATATGAAACGCCGTAGCCTAACTCTTCCAATGTAGCAAGAATTACCTTTAACGTATTACCTTTATCATGGCTCTTTAGACCTCTAACATTTTCTAGAAACAAGACCTTTGGAGGGCATCCATTCTCTATCTTGTACTTTACAATATTTGCTATATTGAAAAACAAAGTACCTCTAGTGTCTTCGAAACCTCTTTTAAGTCCAGCCACAGAAAAGGGCTGACAAGGAAAGCCACCACAACAAACATCAAAGTCAGGTATGTCAGCAGGATTAGCCTTGGTTACATCCTCATTAAAATATTTGTAATTTCCAGACGAATCTTTTTCGAAAAGACCAGGCTCGATATCCTTATAATTTGCTTCATATGATATACGAGCATATTTATCCCATTCACTTGCAAAAACGCAATGAGCTCCTACGCTATGCATAGCTGTATGAAAACCTCCTATGCCAGCGAATAAATCTATAAATGTATAATTTTTATTAGCCATAGTTCTTTTTTAGTTTATTTTAATCATTCGCTTCCCTCTTTGCTCAGTATATCCCTTTCGACTTCGGCAACAAAGTCTACAAATGAGATACCCAGAACTTGGCAAATCTGTCGAAGTTCTATGAGATCCAAGCGACGGTCGCAAGTTTCAATCCGGCTTACGAAAGTTTGGTTAACTTTCAATAATTCAGCGAGTTGAATCTGCGTAATCCCCAATTTCTCACGCTTACCGCGCAAGCGTCCTATGACTTGATGATATAAATGTGAATGTATGCTCTTGTCCATCTTCTCTTAATTTTTGGGCACAAATATATATTCTTTTTTCGAATATACAAAAAGTGAATATATCATATTAAAACACCTTATAGCCTATCCATTTATCATATTAGAATAGGACTCAGGAAAGGGGGTAAATCCTGCAATGTATTCTTCCAAGGAATGGCAGAAGTATAGGAATACTGCTTTTTGTAAGAACGTGGAAAAGGAAAGCATTAGATTATTATAAACAAGAAAAGGCCATAGATTACTGATAAACAAGCAGTTCTAGTAACGCAGCAAAACACTGCATCACTAGAACTGCTTGTTTGTGCTATACAGCTTGGCTATCCAAAGCTATAGGGAATGCTAACACATATTGTGATAAGGGGTCAAAATAAAACAGTCACAACTATAATGTAACGCTTTTTGTGAAAGTAAATTCTAAGCGATTAAATGCTATCATACCAGTAAGGGGATTTCAAATCCCCTAGTTTTATAGGTCGAACATTTTTTTCGCCGAATTACAAATTCGGCGGAACGCCTAACGGAAAAGCCATCTGTCAAGTCGAAGACAGGACAGGAGGAATGATGAAGGCCTATGCAAAAGTGTGAAAGCCCCCTATATAATTACCCTCTATTATATATTAAAAACAGGGTATAATATATTATAGTTCAATATCTTATATATTCTCGCACACGCTGCTATACAAAGTTACATATATATAGAGTTCATTCTAACCAACACCTTCTCTAAAAAAAAGCAAGATTGAATATGCAAATATGCATCATCAGATAGAGTTAGTGACGATAGCGAACCCTGATACCATTAACAACGCTATCCTCACTAATTATCTATAGAAGATTATTGTTCTATTTGCAACTCTTTAAAATTAAAAGAGACTGATTTCTTAAAACCAAAATCCTTAATTTTTTTAAGAAAATCCTTATATTCTTGAAGCTTAGCAGTTTTTACATCCAGCCTGTTTACATCTTTATCATATTCATCCCAACTTTCCCATATTTGCAGTACAATACCATTTATACGATATTTTCGACTAGTATTTGGTAGACTACAAGAAATCGTATACTCTACGAATTCTGTTATGTGATTTATCGCATAATCTTTCATCGCTTTGCGTGATACTTCCGTATGCTCCATCTTTTCAGGATGTCTATCTCCATTACTATCTGCAATCCAAACATCATGCGAGGTATCAAGCCAACAATCCAGCACATCGCTCATCGGATGATCTGCTTCTATATATTGCAAAAACAGATCTTGCTGAATCTTAATAACCTCATCTTCAGACAAAATAAAATCTTCTTCAAAAGAACCATTATAAAATAGTTTACACAAAAAACCTAACATAAAACTATTGATACCATTTTCATATAAGCAGTTCAAGAATTCTTCTTTATCTTCTGCAAGGTAGTCACGTGATTCATCATTCATCTCCTTCAACATTTTTATTCGTTCTACAATCACCCGAAAATCTGGCACATACTTATGCCCTATAGAGCCCATATAAAACAACATATGAAGTTGTTTATAAGTATCTGCTTTATTTTCAACTTTTCTCTTTTCTACTTTATTCACCAAAGAATAAGATTTGTTTACCATCCATTTCTTTAACGTTGATTTCACTTCATGAAAAGGAGATAGCCATATCTTGTTAAACTCCACATCAGAAACTTCTGAATCCAATATAGAAGAATACAAATACCTTTGAGTGTATTCTGGAACATTAATACCCTTACTACTGTATGTTCTATATTCACCCCAAAGAGCATCTAACAACTTCTTCAAACTATCAATCTTAGCTTTAGGCACAGATAATGCTTCACTATTTGCCTCTATGTATTCTAAGATATTAAAACCCTTAAAGGGATACATTTTAGCAAGGATACCTTCCTTTTTTTCAGGACCATTTTCCCCATTAAAATAAACATATTTACCACTATTATTAAGCAACATAATATCTTTTTTCCTATCCACAATAAGTTCTAAAACAAAAGGATACTGTTGTCTTAAAATTTCTACTATAATATAATCACAGATATCAATTTCCCCATGAAGTTTTCTAAGATGCAAACGTAAAGCGTTTGCAAGACGCTTTATATCCCTTAGAGTTCCTATATAACTAAACACATCAATTGAATTAAACAATTCTCTGTTAAGAAGTTTATCTACCTGTTCCATTTCTTCTGAATTCAAAAAAACAGATAATTTTTCCCGCAGAACAACTTTCAAGACATTGTTTTTGATTACAGGAAGGAAAAACTCTTCTTGTAGTATCTTTTCAGTATAGCTTAGGCTATGGGATGGAAACATATTTTTAAGAGTATCTACTACATACTTTTTATCATAAGCCATGACAAAATACATAGAAGGCAAGTTTGATGTATTTCGTACTAATCTAAACAACTCCTCTATTTCATTTGCCCCCAAACGGTCAACATCATCAATAAAGACAACAATTTTCCTCTGCATATTACTGATTTTCTTCTTCAAATCCTCATACTGTTCTTCAACTGTTTGAGGAACCAAACATCCCAATATACTTCCAAGAAATTTCATCGTAGAATTCTCAATACTAGACACAGTACGAGCATATCGAATAATATCACGAGAAAAAATTGTGCTATATGGTGCTAGAGCCTTACTCAACTCTTCAAAGAACAAATATGTTAAATTAGACGACTTTCCATATTTCCAAGGATGGAATGATATGACAACTACATCATCAGCAAATTCTGCATCTATATGCTCTTTCATCATATACAAAAAAGAAGTCTTTCCGTTTCCCCAAGGTGCAACAATGCCAAAAGTAAAGGCATTATTTTCTGTTTTTGTAGCCAACAGTTTTTCAGCAGCATCATAGGCATCTATTTTTCGATTCAACAAATCTTCCTCACTACTTGTTATTGGCTCATCAATAAAAAATCCATCAGAAGAGTCGTTACTCTCCTTAGGGGCACGACGAAATAACCTCAAAAAGATATATTCTCCCACCAGAAGTGGAATTAAATCGACATAACTAAGAGAAGATATAAATAATGAATAAGCAGAATTAGTACATAGACGATATTTTCCCCAAAGATATAAGATAAAAATACTGAAGCCAATAGTTTTATTACTGACAAGTACTCTTCTCTTATACTTTCTACAACCATTATAAAGAATCCCTGTAAGTAACAGAACAAACACTATTGATGACATCACACTTACAGTAAAGTATTTCAATATTGGCAACAAATATACATTACACAAAGAGTCAAATAATTCTTCAAAACAAAAATAAAAACCAACTAAATATATCAGCAATTTATTATCTGATATAAATGTATTCAAACCTTTATTTTCTAAGAAATGCATACTTATATTCCAAACTCGTTTAATGAATTTATTTCCCATTTTCATTATACGTTAAAATGATATTATACTAAACACAATTAGAAAGACTACGTAACTATTTTAACAAATATCTAATCATCAAAATAGCAGTTGGACGAAAACATCGTTTTCGCTCAGCAACAAATCGATTGAAGAAAAACTTTCCTTCATCAATACACACGATATGAGTATTTGACATATAATTCATAATCCTATATACTTTTCTGCAAAAGTAATAAAAAAAATTGGAACCCAATACTTCTTCCGCATTTTTATTTTCCTCACAAAAAAACAAAAGGCATTTAATCATAAGAATCATAGGTATTTCTCCCTTATAATACAGAAAGTTACGTTAATATTTGGCTCTATAAATATTTTGCTATATCTTTGCATCACCATTGATTTCATTAACATGCAGAAAGAACAAGAACATATTTTGGCTGCTATCCGTGAATGCCTGGCGAAGAACTTGCCGGCTAGCGGGAAGGCGATACTTTTCGGCTCGCAAGCTAGAGGTACCGCTAGGGAGGATAGTGACTGGGATATCCTTATCATATTGGATAAGGAGAAACTCCTGGCTGACGATTATGACAACATCACCTACCCACTGACCGAACTCGGATGGGAACTGGGCGAGGAAATCAACCCCGTGATGTATACCGCCCAGGAATGGGAAAAGTATAGGAATACACCCTTCGTCAGGAACGTGGAAAAGGAAGGGGTCAGAATATGAATATAAAGGAGAAATTACAAACTTTACCGGCGATAACTCCAAAAAACGGCGATAAAGATACAGAAACCGGCGATAACGCAGGCCGTAGGCGTCTCCCCCTTGTGCCATATAAAGCTTTTGCCCCTACTATTATATTTGCACTTGGAAAAATAAAGAGGTAAAAATCTTTATATCTGCAAAC
>ERZ1023694.232-NODE-232-length-11993-cov-9.497571_pt1 | contig 11993 bp, 10 predicted proteins | sample MGYA00380348_ERZ1023694 | MGnify/ENA primary metagenome ERZ1023694 (study PRJEB33179, sample SAMN07449026) | human gut metagenome | biome: Human-gut; feature: Human associated habitat; material: Faeces | host: Homo sapiens | place: India:Kasaragod | collected... | reverse complement strand
TAAAAATCAGTTGTCGGTATCTTTTCTTTTTATTCAAAATCAAGTTTGAACAATTCGAAATTCATGGTCAGATGAACAAAAAATACTTTCCGGTTGATAAAGCCCCCCCAGTTGTTGACTCTCTCAAATTTGAATCCCGTCTGAATAGGGGTAACCGAAACTTTATCCAGATTCTCTTCGAATTTATTGCCTTGTTGTGACAAGCCTTTCAGGAAGAAATATCCCGTATCAAATCCCAGCATGCCGTATTTGGGGAAAGTGTTCGCCATGTCTTTGCTATACCAGCGGCGGTAGCTTTGGGTGAACCGAACAGCTTCCGGGAACAGGTTGTTGGTATAGAACGATGAATAGAAATACGTATCCAGTTCATAGAAGCTGGCCAGATGCTCCTGTGTGTAAGTCTGCCATTCCGGATAACCGAACAGGTGCATGTCGAAATGCGGATGTGAACGTAACACATTAGTCAGCTGAGGAAGTATCCGGGTCAGTGCCGAACTACGTCCGGAAGTCGGAATAAAAATATTTTCCCTCAGTGTATCCATGGCTGCAATGATTCTTTCCGGAGCGATTTCGCTGCTTAGCTGAATCTGCTTGAAGTCTACACGGTTGTCTTTCAACTCGCTTTTCAGGCCATTGATGAATTCATTTTTTTCCTTGTCTCCATTAGCCGGATCGACAAATATGATGCGGGCCTTACTGAATTTACGGAGAAAATGGTCATACGCTTCTGAGTAAAAATAAGATTGCGGTGTGTTAATCTGATATACCATCGGATTATTGAACACCTGGTCCACTTTCGGAGCAAAAGGAACGACCAGTCGTATTTTGTTACGCTCTGCAAAATTTGCCAGCGGTTCGATGTTTGAAGTATGGACAGGTCCGAAGATGATGTCCATATTCTTCATTTCCGGTTTGTTGAGAATGCTTGAAATAACATTGGTGCTGCCTTTCGTGTCGTAGGTATATAAATCAACCGAAACACCCTGACGTTTCAAACTGTCTACGGCAATCAGGAAGCCTTCGTAATATTCCACCATACGGGTCTGCTCTTCAGGTTTGATACTTCCGGAAGCAGTGAACGGAAGCATCACAGCTGCCTGAATGGTTCGCAGAGATTTAGAAGCCGTTTTGCTTTGCTTGAACAGTTCTTCATTGGATGGTGTTTGAACCATTGTAGGAGTAGGTGTTGCTGCAGGCTGGCTGCTCTTAGGGTAAGGAATAAAGATGAACATACCTTTTTTCAGCTTCCCGTTTTTCAATTCCGGATTCAGCGCCAGCAAATCTTCTTGTGTGATACCATATTCCTGACAGATACTGAAGATAGTTTCCTTTCGTTCCACTTTATGCATTTCTTTCCATCCTTTCTGAGTAGTAGAAGGAGTGGAAGATTGAGCTGGAGCGAGGGGAGTGACCGGAGCCGCCACACTTTCTGTAGGGATTGAGATTACCTGTCCCACGCGGAAATTGCTGGCACTCAGACCAGGGTTGGCATCGCAGATAGCCTGTGCGCTGATATTGTATTTCACCGTCAGCTGGTAAAGCGTTTCTCCAGCCTGTATAGTATGGAATCTTCCGTTCTTGCTGGAAGAAGAGGAGTTTGCCTGGGGAATTTTCAATGCTTCTCCTACCCGGATTTGCTTGTCGCTTCCCGGATTCAAACGTACAATGTCGTCAATGGACACATGGTACATGTTTGCAATGGAGTAAAGACTCTGTCCTCTGCTTACTGTATGTAGAAAATAATTGTTTCCGTTCTGTGCGAAGGTAGTTATTCCGGCGTTTCCTAAAGTCAAAGCCAGCGAAAGGCAAACTATCTGAAAGAATCTCATGGTTATTATGGATTTGTTGAGTGGCAAAAGTACAAAAAAAATTGCATTGTCGAATGAAAATGGAAAAGTAAATATCTCTATCTTTGATTCTCGAAGATAGGATGCGGCTCGGCATAGCCAAATCTGAAAACTTTGTTTTCCGTTTGTCTCTGTTCTCGCCTTTCACTATCTTTGCAAAGATATCATTGATGGATAATGTATGACTGAAGGAACAGAAACGATTTGTGTACAAGGAGCTCGGGTACACAACCTGAAAAATATAGATGTGGAAATCCCTCGTGACAGCTTGACGGTGATTACCGGATTGAGCGGAAGCGGAAAGTCTTCTCTGGCATTTGATACGCTGTTTGTAGAAGGGCAGCGCCGTTATATTGAAACTTTCTCTGCCTATGCCCGTAACTTTTTGGGAGGGATGGAACGGCCGGATGTGGATAAGATTACAGGATTGAGTCCGGTGATTTCCATCGAACAGAAGACGACGAACAAGAATCCACGTTCTACCGTGGGAACAACCACCGAGATTTATGATTATCTGCGACTGCTGTTTGCCCGTGCGGGTACGGCTTATTCCTATCTTTCGGGTGAGAAGATGGTGAAATATACCGAAGAACAGATTCTGGATTTGATACACCGTGATTATAAAGGAAAACGCATTTATATCCTGGCACCTCTGGTGCGTACGCGTAAAGGACATTACAAGGAATTGTTCGAGCAGGTACGTAAGAAGGGCTATCTCTATGTACGTGTAGATGGAGAAGTGAAGGAAATCGTACACGGCATGAAGCTGGACCGTTACAAGAATCATGACATAGAGGTGGTGATTGACAAGATAGTGGTCACGGAAAAGGAAGAAAGCCGGTTGAAGCAGAGCGTAGCTACAGCTATGCAACAGGGTGACGGATTGTTGATGATACTGGATGCACAGACGGAAAGTGTGCGTCATTACAGCAAACGCCTGATGTGTCCGGTGACGGGACTTTCTTACAAGGAGCCGGCACCGCATAACTTCTCGTTCAACTCTCCGCAGGGGGCTTGCCCGCGGTGTAAGGGACTGGGATATGTCAACTTGATTGATGTGGACAAGGTAATTCCAGACCGCTCGCTTTCGGTATATGAAGGGGCCGTGGCTCCGTTGGGGAAATACAAGAACGTAATGATATTTTGGCAGTTGGAAGCGTTGCTTGAACGCTATGAAGCTACGTTGAAGACACCGGTGAGTGAGTTGCCGGAAGATGCCATCAATGAGATTCTGTATGGATGCGATGAGCGCTTGAAAATCAAGAGTACACTAATTCATGCCACTTCCGATTACTTTATTTTATACGAGGGCATCGTGAAATACATTCAGATGATGCAGGAAAAGGAAGCTTCTGCCACCGCACAGAAATGGGCGGAACAGTTTGCCAAGACGGATGTGTGTCCCGATTGTAAAGGGGCACGTCTGAACAAGGAAGCCTTGCATTTCCGCATCCACGACAAGAATATTTATGAACTGGCCACGATGGACATCAGTGAGTTGTATGACTGGGTGTGCCATGTGGAAGACTTTCTGGAAGACAAGCAACGTCTGATAGCAACGGAAATCCTGAAAGAAATACGTACCCGACTGAAATTCCTGCTGGATGTGGGACTGGACTATCTGTCGTTGAACCGTTCATCAGTCACACTTTCGGGAGGAGAAAGCCAGCGTATTCGTCTGGCCACGCAGATTGGTTCTCAGCTGGTGAATGTGTTGTATATTCTGGATGAACCCAGTATCGGACTGCATCAGCGTGACAATATCCGGTTGATTAACTCCTTGAAAGAACTGCGCGATTTGGAAAATACCGTTATCGTAGTGGAACATGACAAGGACATGATGCTGGCTGCGGATTACGTGGTGGATATGGGACCGAAAGCCGGTCGTTTGGGTGGTGAAGTCGTTTTCTCCGGTACACCGGAAGAAATGATGAAGACCAACACCCTGACATCGCAGTACCTGAATGGAAAAATGAGTATCGAAGTTCCGGCAGAACGAAGAAAAGGCAACGGGTATTCCCTTGTGTTGAAGGGGGCGCGTGGAAACAACCTGAAAGGCGATGATGTGGAATTTCCATTGGGAAAACTTATCTGTGTGACCGGAGTATCCGGCAGCGGAAAGTCTACTTTGATAAATGATACCCTGCAACCGATTCTTTCCCAGCACTTCTACCGTTCACTGCAAGATCCTTTGCCGTATGACAGCATTGAAGGGCTGGAATACATTGACAAGGTGGTGAACGTAGACCAGTCGCCCTTAGGAAGAACCCCGCGTTCGAATCCAGCTACCTATACCGGAGTCTTTTCCGACATACGTAACTTGTTTGTCGGTCTTCCGGAAGCCAAGATTCGCGGCTATAAGGCAGGTCGTTTCTCTTTCAACGTATCGGGTGGACGCTGTGAGGCATGTGGAGGAAACGGTTACAAGACCATTGAAATGAACTTCCTTCCCGATGTGCTGGTGCCGTGTGAGGTCTGTCACGGAAAGCGTTATAACCGTGAAACGTTGGAAGTGCGCTATAAAGGTAAATCCATTGCCGATGTGCTGGACATGACCATCAACCGGGCAGTGGAATTCTTTGAAAACGTGCCGCAGATACTGAACAAAATCAAGGTGCTGCAGGAGGTGGGATTAGGATACATCAAGTTGGGGCAGCCCTCTACTACTTTGTCGGGAGGAGAGAGTCAGCGTGTGAAACTGGCTACTGAACTGGCTAAAAGGGATACCGGAAAGACTATCTATATTTTGGATGAACCGACCACCGGACTGCATTTTGAAGACATTCGGGTACTGATGAACGTGCTGAACCGTCTGGTAGAAAAAGGAAATACCGTCATTGTCATAGAGCACAACCTGGATGTCATTAAGATGGCAGACTATATTATCGATATGGGACCGGAAGGCGGAAAGGCCGGAGGACAGTTGCTGGTGTGCGGTACACCGGAAGAAGTGGCCCAGTCGGGTAAAGGATATACATCCGGATTTTTAAAAGAAGAACTGAAAGGAGTAACAAAATAATGGCAAAAGACAAGATTGCAAAAACCAATGCGGCCCGTTTGCTGGACCGGGATAAGGTGAAATATGAACTGGTTCCTTACGAGGTAGATGAAAATGATTTAAGTTGCGTACACGTAGCCGCTACTTTAGGAGAGAACATTGAACAGGTATTCAAGACGTTGGTGCTTCAAGGAGATAAGTCGGGTTACTTTGTCTGTGTGATTCCCGGTGAGCACGAAATCGACCTGAAGCTGGCAGCCAAGATTTCAGGCAACAAGAAATGCGACCTGATACCGATGAAAGAACTGCTTCCGCTGACGGGATACATTCGTGGAGGATGCTCTCCGATAGGGATGAAGAAGCATTTCCCTACATATATTCATCACACATGCAATGATTTCCCTTATATATACGTAAGTGCAGGAGTGAGAGGCTTGCAGGTGAAACTGGCTCCGGCTGATTTAATCAAGGTGAGTCAGGCTGAAGTTTGTACTTTATTTTAACTTGATAGAAAAAGAATTTATAATTTATGGGATACGGAAAATGGATTGGGGGAATCATGGGTTTCATGACCATGGGACCTCTTGGAGCCTTGGCAGGATTTGCCATCGGTTCTTTGTTCGATAAAAGCGTGACAGCACAAGAGGAAATGGACGGTGGCTATGGAAGTACGGCACAAGAAGATGTGTACACAGGCCAGCGTAACAGTTTTTTGTTTTCTATGCTAGTCATGGCTTCGTATATCATTCGTGCCGACGGACGCATCATGCACAGTGAAATGGAGTTTGTGCGTCAGTTCTTGCGCGTGAATTTCGGAGAGGCTTCTGTCAGTGAAGGAGAGCGTATTTTGCTGAATCTGTTTGAACAGCGCAAGCGCATGGAGCAGAATGACCCTTCTGCCTTTCGTCGTACCATTCGGGAGTGCGGAGCGCAGATTGCTGCCAATCTGACGTATGAACAGCGTTTGCAGTTGCTCGATTTTCTGGTGAAGATTGCACAGAGCGACGGAAATGTTTGTGCGGCAGAAGTGGATGCCTTAAAGGAAGTAGCTCAGTCCATGCAGTTGTCCATGCAGGAAGTCGATTCCATGTTGAACCTGAGAGGCGATTCGCTGGAAGATGCCTACAAGGTGCTGGAAATCGAACCTACAGCTTCGGATGAGGAAGTCCGTAAGGCGTATCGTAACCTGGTACTGAAACATCATCCAGACCGTGTGGCTACGTTGGGAGAAGACATCCGGAAAGCTGCCGAAGAAAAGCTACAACGCATCAATGATGCCAAGGAGCGTATTTTCAAGGCAAGAGGAATGAAATAAATAGCATAAAGGCCTGCTTCGTTTTTTATGTTGCAGGCCTTTATTGTGTTTCCTTTTATTGTTTTGATATACAGTACTATATATTCCGTGAGTACTACTTAAGGAGTACTGTAGTACTTTCTTGGCAGTACTGCAGTACTTTCAGCAAAGTACTCGAGTACTTCTTAGAAAGTACTGGCTAATCGAACCAGTTGAATCCCTCTTCCTTTAAATCGAAGTCTAGATTTTCTGTGACTCCTGCCTGTTTCAGGGCCTTGCGAATGATTTCTTGTTCTTGGAGGTTCAGCTTTCTGTCTCCTCTTCTTCTTTCAAAGTAAGGATTTCGTCCGAAACGTGCAATCAGAAAATTCATGAACTTCTGGTATTGTTCGGGATACATTCGCTTTTTCATTTGTGTGAAGCCACGCATGTAGGTTACGGGAGCTGCATCACGGTAATATGGACATGAATGGTCTTTAGTGCATCGGGTAGGATTGGCCAGATGTAGAAAAGCTTCTCGTTCCAATAATACCGGATAAGCCAGTTGACGAAGACAGGTGGAACCGCAAGTGCAATCTGTATGTACGCATACGGAAAAATTGGCCGGAGCCTCTTTGTAAGGATTCTTTTTCATAAACGTGTTTTTTTATGTTTGAGTTTGATGACAAAGTTATACAAAAAAACAGATTTTTATGCTTGATTGATAAGAAAGTCTGATTTGTAAAGCAAATTGTGTTTTGAACAGGACTTTCCAAAACTTTTATTATTCTTCAGGTGATGAAAGAAGTGTCAGATAATATATTTTTTAATGTAAAAGAAATCGAAACCCTTTCCATTCCCTCTAAAACAGTATTATTGGAGGAAGGCAAGATTGCGGATAAGATATATCTTGTCCGTAAAGGATGCTTGAGGTTGTTTTTTTATAATGAAGGAAAGGATATAACTTTTCAATTCTTTTTTGAAGGTGATTTTGTGGCCTCGTTTGATAGCTTGTATAGAGGGACACCCAGCTTGTTTTCACTAGAAAGCATTGAGCCGTCTGAAGTTGTGTCAATTAAAAAAGAAGATTTCTATCACAAAATAGGAAGCAATCTTTCATTGAGACTGTTATATGAAGAGAAAATTATAGAACGGTTCAGCTTTTACCAGCACTTGTTTTTGTCCCGTATCAAGAATACGCCACAACAGAGATACGAAGAACTATTGAAGGAATACCCTAATATTATTCAACGGGTACCGCAACATTACATAGCTTCCTATCTTGGTATTACACCTGTTTCGCTGTCCCGTATTAGGAATCGTCGTTAAATTCCATTTCTTTACAATTGTTATCGTCCATTTCCAATAAAGTAGTGACCTTTGTCGCGTAATAAAAACGGAAATGTATGAAAAGAATTTTTGTAATTGACTGGATATTGATAGTTGTATTTATCATGTCTGCTATTTCAGGATTTGGTCTGCATGTGGCCGGACATGGTGGCACTCATGAAGTCTGGCATAACTGGGCTGTGTTTCATGTCTTTGTCAGTATGTTATTCCTCATAGCCGTAATATTTCACGTGGCAATGCACTTGGAATGGTATAAAGGGATTATAAAAAAGGGAATAGGCAGGAAGAGTAAAGTTACAGCTGTCCTCTCTGTCATATTTTTATTGCTGTCGGTTACAGGTCTCGCACTATGGGGTATAAATGGGGCAAATTCTCTGTTGGGATTATGGCATTATAAAATAGGAGTGATAACCACAGTTATAACCCTTGGACATGTGATAAAGCGACTGTCTGTTTTTCGTAAGTCGCTGAATTGTAGGAGGTAGGATTACGGTCAGTTTTGAGGGGATGTACTGGAAATATTCGTCTTCGACTTCCCGAACCATTTGTCAATGAGCAGAGCCAGTGCGCCATCACCTGTTACATTGCAAGCAGTACCGAAACTGTCCATGGCAATGTAGAGGGCAATCATCAGTGCCTGTGCATTCTCATCGAATCCCAGCATGGACGACAGGATGCCGAGCGAAGCCATGATGGCACCTCCCGGAACACCCGGCGCAGCTACCATTGTCACTCCTAACATAAAGATGAATCCGGCGAACATCTGGAAATCGTAGGGAATGTCCTGCATCATCATCAAGGCCAGGGCGCAGGCCACAATCTTCATGGTACTTCCGGACAGATGGATGGTGGCACACAGAGGGATGACAAATCCGGCGATACCTTCATTCACTCCGTTTTGTATAGTCTGTTTCAGGGTGACGGGAATCGTAGCGGCCGATGACTGTGTACCTAATGCCGTAAAGTAGGCCGGCATCATTCTTCCTAACAGGCGGAACGGGTTCTTGCCTACGAACATTCCGGCGATGCAGTATTGGAATATCAGCAGGAAAATATGCAGAAGGAAGATGATTCCGATAATCTTGACAAAGACAGCCAGCACGTGGAATACCTGTCCGGAGTGAGTCATGTTGAAGAAGATTCCGAAGATGTAAATCGGAAGCAGGGGGAGTATGACAGCCTGTATGGTCTTGACAATGATTTCCTTGAAGTCGTTGCACGCATTTTTCAAGTAATTTGTATCCAGATGTGCCAGTCCCAGTCCGACGGTAAATGCCATGACGAGGGCAGTCATCACGTTGAGAGGTTCCGGAATAGCTACCGTAAAGAAAGGGGTAACACCTTTGGCCTCACTGATTTCGGATAAAGGAATATTTCGGGTAATAAGGTCAGGAAAGAAGGTTTCTCCTACACCGAATGAAAGAAAACCGGAGAACAGTGTGGCCCCGTAAGCCAGAAGTACAGTGGCTACCAGCATCTTTCCGGCGCCTTTCCCAATATCGGCAATGGCGGGAGTAACCAGTCCGACGATGATAAGCGGAATGATAAAATTCAGGAACTGGCTGAACAATGCGTTGAATGTCACGAACACGCGTACGGGAAGTTCCGGTGAAACCGTTCCGGAGGCAATACCCAGTGCGATGGCAATCAGAATTTGTGGCAGGAGGCCTAGTTTAATCTTTTTCATATCGTTGACCTTTTGGAGCAAAGATAGTATAATAATCCTGAATAAATGATACACCCTGCCTGGAGAAATGATTACTTTTGTGTCCGTGAAAAAATAATTTAACGAAATTATGGAATCGACTCAAAAGAAGATTAACAAAGTAGAGCTTCGAAACTTGCAGATTGAAGACTACGCACAGCTTGCCCAGTCGTTTACCCGCGTATATGCAGATAAAGATGTGTTCTGGACACACGAACAAATTGAGAAACTAATCAGTATTTTTCCCGAAGGACAGATTGTAACGGTTGTAGATGATAAGATAGTGGGGTGTGCACTTTCTATTATCGTAGATTATGATATGGTGAAAGGTGATCATACCTATGCCAAGGTGACCGGAAATGAGACTTTCAATACGCATAATCCGAAAGGTAATATTTTGTATGGTATTGAGGTGTTTATTCATCCGGAATATCGTGGATTACGCTTGGCACGTCGTATGTATGAGTATCGCAAGGAGTTGTGTGAAAAGTTGAACCTGAAAGCTATCATGTTTGGTGGCCGAATCCCCAACTATTACAAATATGCAGACCAGATGCGTCCGAAGGAGTATATAGAGAAAGTCCGTTCGCGTGAAATTTATGACCCGGTACTGACTTTCCAACTCTCCAATGACTTTCATGTTCGCAGAGTGATGCGTAATTACCTTCCGAACGACGAGGAGTCAAAGCACTGTGCGACTTTGCTTCAATGGGATAATATTTATTATCAGCCGCCTACAGACTCGTTTGTGGATAAAAAGACGACGGTGAGAGTCGGACTGGTGCAATGGCAGATGCGTTCATATCAGACGCTGGATGATGTGTTTGAGCAGGTAGAGTTTTTTATCGATGCCGTATCGGGCTACAAGAGCGATTTCGTGCTGTTCCCTGAATATTTTAATGCACCGCTGATGGCAAAATTCAATCACATGGGTGAGGCTCAGTCTATTCGTGCATTGGCACAGTACACGGAGGAAATCAGAGACCGTTTCATTAATCTGGCCATCAAGCACAACATCAACATCATTACCGGTAGTATGCCTTATGTGAAGGAAGATGGTGGTCTTTATAATGTAGGTTTCCTTTGCCGTCGTGACGGAACATACGAGATGTACGAAAAGATTCATGTCACTCCCGATGAAGTAAAGAGCTGGGGATTGAGTGGAGGAAAAAGAGTACAGACCTTTGAAACCGACTGTGCTAAAATCGGTGTGTTGATATGTTATGACGTGGAATTCCCGGAACTGTCTCGTCTGATGGCAGATCAGGGCATGCAAATTCTGTTTGTTCCGTTCCTGACCGATACGCAGAACGGATATTCACGTGTACGTGTATGTGCGCAGGCACGTGCCATCGAAAACGAATGTTTTGTGGTTATTGCCGGAAGTGTGGGTAACCTTCCTCGTGTGCATAATATGGACATCCAGTATGCGCAGTCGGGAGTCTTTACTCCTTGTGACTTTGCCTTCCCGACCGACGGAAAACGTGCGGAAGCTACTCCGAATACGGAAATGATTCTGGTTTCAGATATTGACCTGGATTTGCTGAATGCACTTCATACTTACGGAAGCGTACGTAATCTGCGCGACCGTCGTAACGACTTGTATGAACTTCGTATGAAGAAGAATGCGTTGGAAAATAATTGAAGAGTAAAATAAAAGGCATAAAAAATCCCCGGGTTGCATTGAACGACCCGGGGATTTTTTTATGCTTACTCTTTGTATAAATCTTCATGATAATCAAACAGCCATTCCGCATCGGCCAATAGAGGATGGTGTTTGTCTTTTTCTGAAAGGATGACCTTCTCCGTAGGAATTCTCCAGTCAATTTTCAGTGCCGGATCGTTCCAGGCAATGGCTCCCTCGCTTTGAGGTGCATAGAAGTTATCACATTTGTACTGGAAAATAACTTCGTCGCTCAATACGCTGAACCCGTGAGCAAATCCGCGTGGAATGAAAAACTGGCGGTGGTTGTCTTCTGTCAGTTCCACGGCTACGTGCTGTCCGAATGTCGGAGAGCCTTTTCGTATATCTACCGCCACATCCAGTACGGCTCCTTTTATGACCCTTACCAGCTTGCTTTGTGCAAAGGGTGGTTTCTGGAAATGCAGTCCACGCAATACTCCGTAGCTGGATTTACTTTCATTGTCTTGTACAAAATGAATGGTGCGTACCTGTTTGTCAAAATCTCTTTGGGAAAAAGATTCAAAAAAGTAACCTCTTTCATCTTTAAACAGGCGAGGTTCAATGATGACCACTCCTTCAATCTCAGTCTTTATTACTTCCATTTTTATATGATGAAAATCATTTATTGGTTGTTTCTTTCCAATTCGTCAATTACCTTCAATAGATATTGGCCGTACTGGTTTTTCAGCATCGGCTGAGCCAGTTCACGCATCTTTTCAGGAGTAATCCATCCTTGTCGCAGGGCAATGCCTTCCAGGCAGGCTACTTTCAGGCCTTGGCGTTTTTCGATAACTTCGATATAAGTGGATGCTTCAGCCAATGAATCGTGTGTACCGGTATCCAGCCAGGCAAATCCTCTGCCTAAAGTTTGCACTTTCAGTTCACCATCGGCCAGGAAACGCTGGTTAACGGTGGTAATTTCCAGTTCTCCGCGTGCGGAAGGTTTGATTTGTTTGGCTACTTCTACGACCTTGTTAGGATAGAAATAAAGTCCCGTTACGGCATAGTTTGATTTAGGATGCTGTGGCTTTTCTTCAATGGAGAGACAGTTTCCTTCTATGTCGAATTCTGCCACTCCGTATCGTTCCGGGTCACTTACCCAGTAACCGAATACGGTAGCTTTTCCTTCTTCTTCG
>ERZ1023694.230-NODE-230-length-12301-cov-7.066144_pt1 | contig 12301 bp, 7 predicted proteins | sample MGYA00380348_ERZ1023694 | MGnify/ENA primary metagenome ERZ1023694 (study PRJEB33179, sample SAMN07449026) | human gut metagenome | biome: Human-gut; feature: Human associated habitat; material: Faeces | host: Homo sapiens | place: India:Kasaragod | collected... | reverse complement strand
TGATTTCGGTAGTCAGAGGCTTATTTAATTTTATTATCGGAATAATCGAGATGGTCTATGTGATGAGTATTCAGGAGACTCTCGCAGGACAGAGCAAAAAGATAATATATGCTGTCTGCAAGCCAAAGACAGGCAATATCATCATTGAGACGATCAGAAAGACAAATGAGATTTTTGGAGGCTTCATAAGCGGTAAGATTATAGATTCACTGATTATAGGTGTGATTGCATATTTCGGATGTCTGATTTTAAGGATTCCATCATCGGTACTCGTTGCAGTGATTATCGGCGTCACAAATGTGATTCCGGTATTCGGACCGTTTATCGGTGCAATTCCATCGTTACTCATAGTAGTAATTCAGAGTCCGTGGCATGCACTTTATCTCCTGATATTTATTGTCGTGCTGCAGCAGGTGGATGGCAATATAATAGGGCCTAAGATACTTGGCTCATCTACCGGTCTTTCGACCTTCTGGGTTATGTTTGCCATACTAATCGGCGGAGGAATGTTTGGTTTTCTTGGAATGTTACTTGGTGTTCCAACCTTTGCTGTGATATACTATATTGTGAAAAGAGTTGTTAATTATGCTCTCAGGAAAAAGAAGCTTCCTGAGGACACAAGGGATTATACAAAGACAACAGGCGTAGATACCAAAAATAATAAGCTTAAATACGAGTAGGTGAAATAAGTGGATAAATACGAATACAATCTCAAGCTGGATCAGATAAAAGCCCTAAGCGCCGAGGAGGGCTATATGAGCGCAGCAGAGATTGCGGATAGCATAAATTGGAACAAAATTAAAAATGTAAATACACTCGTTAAAATCGGCGAAATCTACGAGAAGGCCGAAAGATACCAGGATGCAAGGGACATACTTTTAATGGCCTATGACCGTTCACCAATCGGCAGGATGATTATATACAGACTGGCTGAGGTCGCCATCAAGATGGGTGATTATGATGCTGCTACAGAGTATTATGATGAGTTTGTTGAGATAGCGCCTCATGATGATATGAAGTATGTATTAAGATATGCCATCAAAAAAGGGCAGGGGGCTTCATTTGATGAGCTTATCACTATTCTTGAAGAGTACAAGGATGAAGAATACACTGAGGAGTGGGCATATGAGCTTGCATATCTATACCACAAGGCCGGAAAAGCCGATAAGTGTATAGATGCCTGCGATGAGCTCATTCTGTGGTTCGGAGACGGACCATATGTGGAGCGTGCGCTGGAGCTTAAGATGCTTTATCAGCCACTTACCAAGGCTCAGGAGGAAAAGTACAGACGATTCAAGGCAGAGAAGGAAAAGCCGGCTAAGATAAAGGATGAGGCTGAGGTCACTGAGATAGGTGCCATGGAGATGGTAAAGGGCGGAGAGATAGTGCATGATGACGTAACTATTCCGCAGATTACTGTAAATCAGGAGAAGTTCAATACTGTAAATTTACAGCAGGAGATTGCCAAGGGTATGCAGCAGATCATGGAGGCCAAGGGCAAGAATGAAGTTGCTGATACGATGGATACCATCAAAAAGATAGTTGAGGATATTCCTTATCTCAAGCTCGAAAAGGAGCAGGAAGAGTATGTACAGCAGCCGGAAGAGACAGAGCATATCGCTACAGATGAAGAGATAGATGGTTCACTTAAGTTGAATTTCAAGGAGCTTTTGGGTGAAGACGCTGACGGACAGATGTCTATGGTCATGAGTGAAAAGACTCAGCTTGAGCATCAGATTACAGGACAGATGTCTATACAGGATGTGCTTGAAGAATGGGAAAAGACCAGACATGCGGCTGAAATTGCACTTAAAGAGGCTGAGCAGCAGAAACTTGAGTCAGCTAAGGCAAGAGCACTTCAGGAGGCAGGAGACATCATGGAGAGACTAAATGATGTCATTCCAAAGCTGGATGCAGGTGTCACTCCGAAGGAACTTCTTGAGGAGGAGTATTTGAAGGTGCCGGTTGATATTATAGAGCAGAAAGCTGCCGTGAAGGAGCCTGAAGAAGAGCAGAAACCGGATATGCAGGAGCTTTATGCAGATGAGACGGTGGATGAAGTACAGGAGCCGCAGGAAGCACCCAAAGAGGCTATAGACGAAGCACAGGAGCCGCAGGAAGCACCGGAAGAGGCTATAGAAGAAGCTATAGAAGAAGTGCAGGAGTCACGGGAAGTACCTGAAGAGGCTGCAGATGAAGCCAAGGAACCGGTTGGAGAGCCGGAGGATATAATTATGGCAGAGGAGTCTGAGAAAGACGAGATACTCATGCAGCCGACTACCATGATGCCTGAAATAACAGATGATATGTTAAATGTCGATGATGATACATCAGATGATGAGACTTCACAGGAGAAAGAAAACGTTTCTGAGAAGAGAGATTTTGATCATGTGACATCATTTATCGAGCAGGAAATAGCCAAGATGACAGCAAAAAATCCGGGACTGGAGAAGAAGCTGGATATGGCTAAGACAAGAAAAATGCCGGATATTTCATTGCCGGAGGATTTAGACAGCGAAGAAGATGACTCGAAATTGAAAGAAACAAAACATATAAAAGAGCTTACAAGCGAACAGAAAGCTATATTTTCATATTTCATACCGGTAAAGGGTATGGAGGATCAGATCTGCAAGGCATATAATGCAGTGCTTGATCATTTCAACAGGAAAGAAAACGCATCCACAGGCAACCTCATTATACAGGGAGAGCAGGGTTGCGGAAAGACAATGCTTGCTACAAGCTTTATAAAGGTATTACAAAAAGATGGTGAACAGCTTACAGGAAAGATGGGCAAGATTGATGCTGCCGCACTCAATAAAAAGGATGTGCAGCAGGTAGTCAGAAAGATAACAGGAGGCTGTCTCATCATAGAAAGAGCCGGTGATATCGACCGCAGCATAGCTGCCCAGCTATCATTTTTGATGGAGCATGATATTACAGGAACACTCTATATACTTGAGGATACATCAAAGGGTATAAAGAAGGCTCTCTCAATGGATGAGGGCTTTGCATCCAAGTTCACGGAAAAGATATCGGTTCCTATTTTTACAAATGATGAACTCGTATTGTTTGCCAAATCGTACTCTGCAGAGCTTGGGTACAAGATAGATGAGATGGCTATTCTGGCATTGCATAACAGAATCAGCAATATTGAGAGGATAGACCAGGCTACCACTCTGACAGAGGTCAAGGATATAATTGACGAGGCCATAGACAGGGAGGCTCACAGCGGACTTAAGAAGGCTATAAGTATTCTGACAGCCAGGCGATATACAGATGATGACCGAATTGTACTCAAAGAGGATCATTTCAGGGAAAAATAAATACTTATGGGGGGTATATATATGTGTAATTTTACAGCAATGGATTGTTACCTGTTTGGTCAGGCAACACACTATGATATCTACAAGAAGATGGGTGCTCACTTAGCTGAGCGTAAAGGAAAAAAAGGAGTGTGCTTTGACGTCTGGGCGCCACATGCGAGGGAAGTATACGTGTTTGGTGAGTTTAACGACTGGAATGAGACCAGTCATGAGATGAAGCGTGTAGAGCCGGAAACCATGGGAGTGTATGAGCTTTTTGTACCGGGAGCGCAAAAGGGTCAGATGTATAAGTTTATTATAGTCACTGAACAGGGTGATAAGCTGTACAAGGCGGATCCATACGCAAACTACGCAGAGCTTCGTCCGGGAACAGCGTCAATCATCACAGATATCGAGCACTTCACATGGACTGACAAAGAGTGGATGGATAAGAGAGCAGCAAAGTCAGATGCTGATGTATATTCTTCACCTATGGCTATATATGAGTGTCATCCGGGCTCATGGATGAGACATCCGGGCAGGGATGATGAGGGCTTTTATACATACAGGGAGCTTGCAAAATCACTCATATCCTATGTGAAAACTATGGGATATACACATATTGAGCTTATGGGTATTTCAGAGTATCCGTTTGATGGCTCATGGGGATATCAGGTGACAGGCTACTATGCACCTACATCGAGGTATGGAGAGCCTGAGGATTTTGCATACTTTGTTGATCAGTGCCATAAAAATAATATCGGAGTAATCCTCGACTGGGTACCTGCACATTTCCCAAAGGATGCGCATGGACTTGCCAATTTCGATGGAACAGCCACATATGAGTATGCAGACCCAAGAAAGGGAGAGCATCCCGACTGGGGCACAAAGATATTTGACTACGGTAAGAATGAAGTAAAGAACTTCCTTATCGGAAGTGCACTTATGTGGATAGAAAATTACCACGTAGACGGACTCCGTGTGGATGCAGTTGCGTCAATGCTTTATCTCGATTACGGAAAGAGCGATGGACAGTGGGTTCCAAACCAGTTCGGTGGCAATAAGAATCTTGAGGCAGTGGAATTTTTCAAACATATCAACACACTCATACTTGGAAGAAATCACGGAACTGTAATGATAGCCGAAGAGTCTACCGCATGGCCAAAGGTAACAGGCAAGGTAGAGGAAGACGGACTGAACTTCAGCTACAAATGGAACATGGGATGGATGCATGACTTCCTTGATTATATGAAGCTGGATCCATATTTCCGTAAAAATAACCACAACAAGATGACATTTGCGATGAGCTATAATGAGAGTGAGAAATATATTCTGGTACTGTCACATGATGAGGTGGTACATCTGAAGTGTTCTATGCTCAACAAAATGCCGGGCTTAGAAGGGGATAAATTCAAGAACCTCATGGCAGGATATGCATTTATGATGGGACACTGTGGAAAGAAGCTTCTTTTCATGGGACAGGAGTTTGCACAGAAGCAGGAGTGGAGTGAGGAAAGAGAACTCGACTGGTATCTGCTTGAGAATCCGGAGCATAAAAAGATCCAGAACTGGGTAAAGGAGCTGCTTCACCTCTATAGGAGAAACCGCTGTCTGTATGAGCTGGATTCAAGCTGGGAAGGCTTTGAATGGATAAATGCAAACGATGCAGACAGAAGCATTTTCAGCTTTATCAGAAAGAGTAAGGATGGCAAGAATAATATGCTCTTTGTCATCAATTTCACACCGGTAGAGAGACCTGATTACAGAGTCGGAGTGCCAAAGCACAAGACATATCAGCTTGTTTTAGATAGTGAGGATCCTAAGTTTACAGGCAAAACGGTACAAGAGCCTGTAAAGAAGGCTGCAAAGGGCAGAGGCAAGGCAGCAAAACAGTCATATAAGAAGCTGGACTATAAGGCAGTCAAATCAGAGTGTGACGGCAGACCATTTTCATTTGCTTATCCACTTGCGCCTTACGGAGTTGCTGTATTTAAATACTAATATACCGGTAAACAGCAGGCTAAAGGACCGCGCCAATTTAAGGCGCGGTCTTTATTTTTGCGTATTATATGTCGATATAAAATAAAAAGATAACTATTCAGAACCACCCCCTCACATATGAGCAAAAAATATCCATAAATAAAGGCTGCAGAGATGGTATATATGCAGGGCACGGAGCAGGAAATATGCAGATAGAGAATTTGATTAATAAAAGCACAGATACGAAAAATACGGACACAAAAACCATAAATGACATGACAGCGGGTATGCGTGTGTCAGACTACATAAAGACAGACAGCAGTGACAATATGTCAAAAAAGGCGGCTGTTGTCGGTTCGTCAAATTCTGTTGATATGTCGGATACGATATATGCAAGACCACAGGCTAAAAACGAAGCCGGGAACAACGATGGCACAGATATGGCAGAAAATCTGCTAAATGACATGAATCAGACCTCAGAAAACAGGCGAAATGATATGATTGTCACTGCAAGCACCACAACGAGTGATGATTACAAAGCTGCAAAGGATGACGGATATGATGTCATTGTCACTGAGACCGACAAGATAAAAGCAGTGCTGGCAAAGGCTGGTGTAGATATATCCATATATGGAGATGATCTGAGCATGGAGCAGCTCACAGACATCACGGGAAGCCAGACTGAAGCGGCCATGCTTGTCAATCAGATGAAAGGATATGATATTCCTGCTACAGATGACAATATAAAGGCAGGTACAGATGCCATAGACCGGGCAAAGAGCCTTACAAATATATCCAATGAGACAAAGGCATATCTGGTCAGAAATAACATGAATCCGACGGTTTCCAATGTATACAAGGCTACGTACAGCAGCAGTCAGGTACAAGATTACAGGCAGAAAACCAAAATGACGGAGATATCAGATGAGCTGTTTGATGAGCTTAAGCCACAGCTTAAACAGATATTAGAGGAAGCTCATATAGACAGTAGTGATGAGAATCTGAATCAGTGCAGATGGCTGATAGATGAAGATATAGCCGTTACACCTGACAATGTGCTGCTTGCGAATCAGGTAGACTGCATCAACGCAGCAGAAGAAAATGTGAGCAGTGATTTTTATGCAAGGGCAGTGACAGAAGCACTGGCAATGGGAAAAAAGGCTACAGATGCCACTATGTCACAAGATGGTCTGACATTTGACATGGCAAAGAAAGCCTGTGATGTATTAGGTGAGGCGACTGCAGATGACATTGTTACATTAGAGTCAGATAACATACCTGTCACGATAGAGAATCTGTCAAAGCTTATAGCTGCAAGGGGCAAGGATAGTGCAGCATCGCAAGCCTCAGCAAATAAAACTGCGGATAATCAGATTACAGACAGCCGGGAAGCAAAGCTTGTGACAGCTCAAAGAAAGCTTGAGGAAGCGAGACTTTCCATGACAGCAGAAGCCAACCTTTCACTCATAAAAAAAGGAGTTTCAATAGACACAGAGCCTATTGAACGTGTAGTGGAGCTGCTTAAGCAGCAGGAAAATAAATACTACGGAGCGCTGTTTGGTGAGAGCAGTGTAGAGGCATCTGATGATAGAGTACGTATGTACAATAATGTCTGTGATATTTTCAATCAGATGAAGCAGCAGCCGGCTTATGTACTGACCTTGGAATCTGCTGATGACACTGTGTATGAGCTGTATACAGCAGGCAAAGCAATGAAGCAGTCATTAGAAGCAGCAGCCTCAGGATATGAGACTCTTATGACATCACCGCGGGCAGATATGGGAGACAGTATATCAAAAGCATTTCAGAATGTGGATGATATACTTAAAGAGCTTCAGATAGATACATCTGAAAGCAATCGCAGGGCTGTGCGGATACTTGCGTACAACAGTACCGACATCACAGAGGAGAATATAAAGCAGATAAAGTCTGTAGATGAGCAGGTGCAGAGAGCATTCAGCGATATGACACCGGCGGTGACGATTGAGATGATAAAAAGAGGCATATCACCGCTTGATATGAGCATGAGTGACATAAGTGACACTGCCAGACAGATAAAATCAGAAAATCCTGACGAAAGGGATGAGAAATTCAGCGAGTTTCTCTGGAAGCTTGAAAAGAAAAATGAAATCTCAGAGGAGGAAAGAGACTCATATATAGGCATATACAGGCTTATTTCACAGGTGGAGCAGTCAGATGGTGCTGTGATAGGCTCACTTGTTAATCAGGGAGCAGATATCACAATGAAAAATCTGCTTACAGCGGTCCGGGTACGAGGAAAGAGCGCCATGGACTATAAGGTGGACGATACCTTTGCCGGAGTGGACAGTGTAAGCAGGGGCATTAAAATTGACTCACAGATAGAAAGCGCATATCATACAAACTGCCTAAGGGATGTGCTTGATACACTTTCACCTGAGAAAATGGAGTTTGTGCAGTATGACAGCTGGCTTGATATGACTCCGGAGCAGTTAAGGCAGGCTGTATATGAGGCAGACGAGGATAACGCACTGTCAGAGCAATATGCCACAGAACAGCTAAGACAGTTCAATCAGGCAGTTTCGGTGCCTGAGAACGTATATGCTTTTCTAGAGAAATATGATGTAAAAACAACCGCAGTAAACCTCATGGCTGCGTCACGGCTAATGAAAAATCCGTCAGAGGCAGTAAGAAATCTCTGGGAGCGTGGAGACAGTGCTACGGCAAGGGCTCTTTTGGATGAGACTCTCAGACGGTTTTCTGAGTCGGTCAAAAATCCAAAGGAGCTTGCGCAGGCGCAGGAAACGCTGGCTGATACAGCAGAGCATGTTATGGATTCGATGATTATAGAGGATAGGCACACCGGTTCAATAGACCTCAGACAGATGAAGCTATTGTGCAGTCAGCTAAGGATAGCTTCAAATATGTCGAGACAGGAAAACTATATTGTACCAATAGAGACTGCAGACGGGGTCACAGGTATGAAGCTTAGTATAGTAAGAGGCGAGGATAAAAAGGGCATGGTTGACATATTCCTTGAGGATAAAAAATGCGGCAGGGTAGCTGCATTTTTTGAGGCAAAGGAAAACTCAGTATCTGCTATGATAGTCACAGACGATGAGCAGACTAAAAAGCTGTTTGAAGACAATATCACTATGTTTGAGGCAGGAATAAGTGATGGTGAACAGCGTGTGCGCATAGATGTGGCACTGGAGCATGATATATCTGCAAAAGAGTCTAAGATGTCAGATATGAAATCGAATACTGAGTCAGATAATGAGACTAAAAAGCAGCTTGATGGCAGCGAAAGTGTCCAGACAACCAGACTATATCACATCGCAGAGCAGTTTATTGTAAATGTCCAGAGGGTGATTGCGCAAGATAGTCTGTAACACCGATATATATTGCATGTGCCAGGTCATCCTGATAGTTTTTGTCAGTAAGAAGAAGTGTCTCAGCAGGATTACTCAAGAATCCACATTCTACGATTACGGTCGGGGATGTGGATTTTTTAAGTATAAAGTATTCTTTATTGGGCTTAATGCTTCGTGGCTTTGCGACACAAAGAGAAGTGTTTAAAGCTCCAAGAACAGAGGATGCGAGCTCTTTTCCTTCATCAGAGGCTTCATAATAGAATACCTGTGGACCGCAGCTTGAACTGTCCTCAAAGCTGTTTTGATGGATACTGATGCTGACTGCCACATTGCTTTTAGACATCAGGGCAGTTCTCTTTGTCAGATCATCTGTCTTTGGATGTTTGGAATTATCAGGAGCGAGGTCGCAGTCGGTGGTTCTGGTCATGACAACAGTAAAGCCTCTGTTTTCAAACAGCTGTTTAAGAGCCATTGCAATACTCAGGTTGACATCCTTTTCCATGACGCCGGAGGTGGAAATCTTACCGGGATCACTTCCACCATGGCCCGGGTCTATTACAATAACAGTTGAATTAGTGTTTTTGCCAGTGTTTTTTGCAAGAGCGCAGACACCTCTTCCGAGGTAGAAGGACAGAATAAAGAGAGCTAAAATAAGACAGTATTTGTTTTTCTTAATAATGTACATATATTTTTTCATATAAGATACCTATAAAAAACCCGATGCTCATAGAAGGCATCGGGTGTGTTTGTATATTATATGATTGGCTGATATTATTTATAACCTATAAAAGGTACTGAGTTAGACTGTAGCTGTAAAGGTACGGCCTCTTTCAGTAAGCCTTAAGCAATCAGTTCAGATATTTGATAACAGTATCCCAGACAGATGAATTCTCAAAGCCAAGCTTCCAGAATGCTGCACCGGCGAGCTTATTGTCGTCAACGAGCTTGAGCCTTTTCTCTAAAGATGTAGTGTCCTCGAGCCATACCTTGTACAGCTTGTTGGATACAGACCACTCAGCGTAGTTCTGACCGGATTCTTCATCAAGAGCAGCAGTGGCATTGTTTGTGGCAAGCTGTGCTGCAGCTGCGTCCATACTATATACCTGTGAGGCAACAGTGTACTTTGACTGATCCTCGGTATCGGTTACGGCATCATCGTCCTCCTTTGGAGTGAGCTCCCATATTCTGGTATAAAAAGGCATGCCGAGAATAATCTGGTCAGCGGGAACCTCCTTCAGAGTGGATTCAACACCCTCAGTTACCCACGGAATGGAAGAAACTGAGCCGGCATCAGAGCCCTTATAGTGTTCATCGTATCCCATAATCACAATATAATCGGCAAAGTTTGCCATATCAGAGCGATTGAAGAACTTGTTGAAGCTGGCAGGTACTGTGACATCAACTGAAAGTGATATACCGTTATTGTGACACTTTATGGCGAGCTCTCTGATAAACTCGATGTAAGAGTCTCCATATGCTGCTTCTGTGATATTTTCAAAGTCAATATTTACACCATCAAGCTCATAGTTAAATGCAGCCGACATAATCTGATTGATCAGGGTAGTTCTCGTGGATGTATGTGTGAGCACATATGCTGCATCTACATCAGTATTTTCAAAGTTGCTGAACAGTCCCCATACTTCGATGCCCTGGGAATGGCAGTAGCTGACATAATCTTTGCTTGCTATATCTGCCAGATTACCGTTGTTGTCATTTAAATAAAACCAAGTTGGTGACATTACATTTATGCCCTTGGTTGATGAAATTACCTGGGGCACTTTACTGTTTGCTGACTGGCTTGTTACCTGATTCCAGGCAAGACAGATATCCTTATCCTTCTTGATATGCGTAAAGGTCTCTTCCTCATAGTCAGGATTCGTAAGCTTAGTTTTTTTGCTTTCGGACAGAGCCTTGCTCTTTATATATCCAATAACACCATCCTCAGTGGCAACCTTATCCCATTTGTCACCGGAATCAAGAAGAGTAATCTTGTCATCCTTTTTCACCTCTTTTAGAATAGGGCTCTTTATGCCGCCCTTCACGCGGACCTGGGTAGACTTGCTGACAGTGGCACTGTCTATTTCATCCCATTTGCTTGTGATGACGATGCGTGCCGGGTCATCATATGACTTAAAGGTGATATTGGAGTATTGTTTTACATAGTCTAAAGCGATAAGCGCAGAGTCAGAGGTGGCTTTCACAATCGGATAGCCAAAGTCATTGGTCTGCTTGGTGACACTGTAGCTATTGCTGTCAGCCGCCGCTGAGATGATATCAGATGCGGTTGTGTAAAGAAGCACATTCTCATTTGCATCCCAGTAAAATCTGGAATTTAATGAGTCGTGAACAAATTTGTAATCAACGTATATTTTTTTATCTATTATTTTAGCCTTGTAATCGGATAGCTCATTATCTACAATGAGAGCAGCCTCATCATCAGAAGAGATATTGAAATACTCTTTAAGATCCTCTGTCTTTTTCGTAGGGGTGTATTTATTGATAAGAGCAGTTATACCCATTATTATTACAACGAGGATAATAAGTCCGGTTACTATAAGTGCAGGCAATAATTTCTTTTTCATGTGTAAAAATCCTTTCCTATTATTTGGTGTCGAAATTGCTTAAGCTAATTATACCATTGTGAAATAGCATATTCAAATAATATGAAATAAATTTGTAATAAATTAAGAAATTTGTTTATGCATTTTGGCGCGGAAGGAGCAAAAGCTTCCCCCGCGCACATAGCTTTTCTTTTTAAAATATGTCTTTTGGTTGTCTTTTTGCATTTAAACGGGGTAAAGGACCAAAAATATGCTGACATCGATTTCTGCAGAGTAATAAAAATGATATTAATCGGTAATGAATGATTTTTTATAGAAATTGATATTTCCGGAGCTTTCCACACCCAATTTAATTGCTGATTTTTAGTTTCGTTTAATTTGATAAAATATCTGTAAAAATTCCAATATATAAATATAGTTTATTCTTCTATAAAAATACCTCCGTCTATATATAATGATTATGAGTAAAAACTGACAAGTAACAAATGGCCCTATGTCATGAAGCGCTCTGTGGCATTAAAAGTATAAGCCCTCCGAAGGCTTCGGACATAAAATTGATAAACAGCTGGTTAAAGATGTCATTTTGCATCGTGATATTAATTCCTTTCTGATATCTTATCCAGAGTGCCAAACAGGCTGGTATTGATGAGGAACGGGTCCTCTAAGTAAGGAAAGCCTACAACCGGATACTTAAAATGTTTATGGTTAATTGTCTTTTTCTTTTCCACGAGATTAAACAATATTTTTACGCTTTCTGAATCAGTTATTTTGTTTGAATTGAATAGCTCGATAATTCTGTTCAAAGCGCCCCGGTTCCATTTACTTATTGTACACACAGCGATTCTTACGTCACACCTCATAAATTCCTTTAAGGTGTTTGGATTAAGTATTCCGAAATCAATAATCACACGCTCGTATCTCATGTTTAAAATCTCAGTTAGTGTGGACATGATTGCGTGAGGAAAGAAATCTACATTCTTATAAGTAAAAACCTTTTCGTCTGCTGTCTTTGACAGTGAAAGAATTTCGTCTGAACCAATCATCTCAACATAGGCGGTTCAATACATACATTTATTGCTAATATAATTACAAATAGCAAGGCTTA
>ERZ1023694.228-NODE-228-length-12411-cov-27.811428_pt1 | contig 12411 bp, 10 predicted proteins | sample MGYA00380348_ERZ1023694 | MGnify/ENA primary metagenome ERZ1023694 (study PRJEB33179, sample SAMN07449026) | human gut metagenome | biome: Human-gut; feature: Human associated habitat; material: Faeces | host: Homo sapiens | place: India:Kasaragod | collected... | reverse complement strand
TAAGCTGTGCAAGTCCTGCACTTATCTGTGCTATACCACCATTAAGTGTATCATTGTTACCACTAAGCTGTGCAAGTCCTGCATTAAGCTGTGATGCACCTGCGTTAAGTGTATCGTTATTCTTAACAAGTTCACCAAGTCCGTCTGTTAATGACTGGCTTCCTTCTGTAAGCTGCTTTAATGCTGCATTAATAGTTTCATTATTGCTAAGATTGCTAACAACTGCATCTAATGCACTTGAAGCCCCTATATTACCAGCAGCCTTAATAAGTAGTCCTAACTGGTTAACATATACATAATCCTTTGAACCAGCCTGTGATACCTGTGGAGAATATGGCTTACCGCTTGTCATAGCTTCTGTATATGTCTCTGTTATTATATTAGTTGTATAAGCTGTAAGATACTTTACAAAATAAGCTGATATATCTGTTGCTGCCTCACTACTGCTCTTCTTACCCAGATCACTAAGGTCTGTTGCTATAGTTACATCACTAAGACCTAATGCTGTTCCTAATTTCTGTAAATCAGCTGCCTGCTCCATAACAGTCTTTCCTGTTGAGTCTGCTACAGAATTCATCTTATAAGCTGTTGAATTAGCTGCAAGTTCCTTAACAACATTTCCAATAAGTGCTGTCTTAATGCTCTTTATTCCTTCATTTAATTGTGAAGCTCCTGCCTCTGCACTAGCAACACCATCTGTATAAGCCTTTAAACCTGTCTGTAATGAAACTGCACCTGCTGCCGCACTGGCAACACCGCCTGTATATGTTGAAAGACCACTCTGTAATGTGCCTGAACCTGCATTAAGTGCTCCTACACCATCAGTATAAGTCTTTAAACCTGACTGTAACTGTCCTGCACCTGCACCAAGCTGGTTAGCTCCTGCTGTGTATGCACTGATACCATCCTTAAGCTGTCCTGCACCTGCTGCCAGAGCTGTAGCACCATCTGTATAAGCATAGATACCATCTTTAAGCTGGCTTGCACCATCATTTAACTGGTTCACGCCATCTGTAAGTGCTGGAATACTGTCAGAAAGTGTCTGTGTACCATTCTGGAGAGTAACTGTTCCATCTGTAAGCTGGTCAGCTGCTGACTGAAGCTCATTCATCTTATCTTCAAGCTTAGCAAGTGAGAAATCATCTGTATCTATATCATTAAGTGTGCTTGTTGTAGCAACTGACATAGACATATCAAGCTCGAAATCCTCTACATCTGCTGATATTTCAAAGTATTCTGGAATATCCATATCAAGGCTTTCACCATCAAACTTAAGGTTTAAAGTATCCTTTAAGCCTGGCATAGCCATACCAAGTGCAATGATATTATCGCCAACCTTGCTTACCTTGCCGTTAGTAACTTCTACATTACTGAACTTATCTGTTGGAAGAAGTGTTCCTGTAATCATAGTAAATGGAACATAAGCTATCTGTGACTTTCCATTAACTGTTATATTCTTCTTCTCATTGTTAGTATAGTCATATCTGATAGTAACCTTACCACTCTTGCCAATCATATCTTCTGGCTTAGTTTCAACACCATTTAACTTGTAAGTAACCTTTATTGAAACAGGAGCAGTCTTATCAGATGTGCTCTGGTTAGTTGTTGTTTCGCCCTTAGAATCAGTAACCTTTTCTGTTACAAGAACGTGATCCTGAGTTCCGTCTGCCTTATCAAATACATATACCATCTCGTCTCTTGTATTTGTCTTTAATGTACTTGTATTTGATATTGAAAGCTCGTTCTTAATAGCATTTGTTATAATATTCTCTGTATTAGAAGCAGCCTCACTGCTTATTGCAACCTCACTGCCTGTCTGATTATATGCTGTGCTAGTGCCACAGCCTGTAAGTGTTGAAGCAATAAGAACAACACTTAATAATACTGAACTATATTTAAATAAAGTCTTCTTAACCATAACTATTCCTCCATTTTCTTACTTCCTGATATATTCTTATATCTGTTACGGCATATACACCTTTGACCCGTTCATACATCTTTCTGATTACATATCCTGATTCTTCTTAGGCTTAAATCCTATACTTGTATTGATAATGAGCTTATCACATAATACAAACAATGATGGAAGTATGAAGATAACTACGAACATACTTATAATTGCACCACGCGCCATAAGTGTACAAAGCGAACCAATCATATCAACTGAAGCTATACATCCAACACCAAATGTTGCGGCAAAGAAACCAAGCGCACTAACAATAATTGATGGTATTGATGTTGAAAGAGCTATCTGGATTGCTTCCTTCTTAGCGTATCCCTGGCTTCTTTCCTTCTTATATCTTGTTGTCATAAGAATAGCATAATCGACTGTTGCACCAAGCTGGATAGTACCGATAACTACTGATGCAATAAATGGTATCTGTGTATGCGTAAAATATGGAATACCCATATTAACAAATATAGCAAATTCGATTGCTGAAACAAGTATAATTGGAAGCGATATTGATTTAAGTACGAACAGGATAATAACAAATATAGCTACTATTGATACCGCACTGACTGTCTTAAAGTCCTTATCTGTTATAGTGATAAGATCCTTGGTACAAGGAGCTTCACCAACTACCATTGCCTTAGAATCGTAAGACTTTACAATATCATTCACCTTACTAATCTGATTGTTAATTTCATCTGATGCTATTTTGTAATCTGTAGCAATCATCATTATCTGATAATCTTCACCCTTAAGCTCTGATACTGTCTTAGCCGGTAAGAATTCCTGTGGAATACCAGACTTAAGTGCTGTGTCAAGTCCGAGTGCGAACTGTACACCGTCTACATCACCTAACTTATCAAGCATTTCGTTAGCTGTATCTGTAGACATACTAGAGTCAGCAAGTATCATATAGATTGAATTCATATCAAAGTTTTCTTCCAGCTTCTTATTAGCCTGTGAGCAGGCAAGGTCATCTGGAAGTGTATCAGACAAATCATAATATACTGATGTATGATTCTGTCCATATATAGCAGGTCCTAATAATACAACAAAGACAATTACAAATATCCATGAGTGGTTTACTATAAATGTAGCAAGCTTATCGAAGTTTGGCATAATCTCACGATGCATTGTCTTCTCTAATGCCCTGTCAAATGTAAGTATCAATGATGGAAGGATTGTTACACAACCGATAACACCGAATACAACACCCTTTGCCATAACGATACCAAGGTCAAGACCAAGTGTGAAGCTCATAAAGCAAAGTGCAATGAAACCTGCAACTGTTGTTATAGAAGAACCAACTACGGATGTAAGTGTATTACCAATGGCAACTGCCATCGCTTCCTTGTGGTCATCCGGATATATTTCCTTCATTTCCTTGTAGCTGTGCCATAAGAAGATTGAATAATCCAGTGTAACACCTAACTGAAGTACAGCCGCAAGAGCTTTAGTTATATATGAAACCTCACCTAATAAAATGTTAGAACCCAGGTTGTATACAATTGCCATTCCTATACTTATCATAAAGAATACTGGTACAAGAAATGAATCCATAAATATAGCAAGCACGATACATACAAGAACTACTGCTATAAGTACATAAAGTGGTGTCTCTTTCTCCGAAAGATTCTTAGTATCCGTAACTACTGCTGACATACCACTTATAAAGGCCTGACCCTCTGTCTGCTCTCTTATCTGTATGATAGCATTCATAGTATCATCACTTGAAGTTGTATTATCGAAGAATATTGCAAATAAAGTTGTATCTGTGCTGTCATTCTCGAAATACTTTCTGAATTTTGATGGAACAATCTCAGATGGAACATCTTCACCAACTATTCCTGTGTAAGAAATAACCTGTGCAACGTGGTCTACATTCTCTACCTTCTTAATAAGTCTGTCAGTAGACTTCGTATCCATATTCTGGACAACGACCATCGCGTATGCACCCTTATTGAAGTCATCCATAAGAATGTCCTGACCCTGCATAGTCTCTATCTCATTCGGAAGATAATACAGAATATCGTAATTAACTCTTGTATTAAAGTATCCGATTGCAGATGGAATAAGAAGCAGGAAACTCAGAATAAGAATTGGAATTCTGAGTTTAACAATTACTTTTCCAAACTTTTCCATAACTCGCCTCATTTCTACGTCTGCGACGTAATTTTACTTTGATTGGACTGATAACCTCTCAATAATTAATAACTCTCTTAATTAATTACATTTATTATCAATTCAATACATATGACCGTGATCTCTCAAATATGACTTTTGGTCATTTTCTTTGCAAGTGTTATTCTAGCACAAAATGACCGATAGTCAATACTCAAAATGACTAAAAGTCATTTTTTTATAGATTTTTTATTTTCAACATGGTAGAATATTAATTGACAGAACAACTAATATTATGCCTGCATTAGATTGGAGATTTTATGGGAAAACTTGAGAACAACAAACAACAGAAAAGGACTTCCCTCTTAGATACAGCTTTTAAGCTCTTTACAACGCAGGGTGTTTCCAAGACATCAATTGCCGAGATTTCACAGAAAGCTGGAATTGCCAAGGGAACTTTTTATCTGTATTTCAAAGATAAATATGATATAAGAAATAAGCTCGTTTCTCACGAGGCAAGCAAGCTCTTTAAAAATGCAGTGAGTGCATTAGAGCTTCATATAAAAGAACAGCAGATTAATGACCATTCGTTTACAATTACATTTACCGAGGAGATTATATTTATTGCTGACCACATAATTAATGTGCTTAACACCAACCAGACACTTCTTACATTTATATCAAAGAACCTGTCGTGGGGAATATTTAAAGAGGCTCTTACAACCAATGTCGCTGATGACGACATTAATTTTAAAGATATCTACTATGAAATGCTTGAAGACTCTGGTCTTAACCTCAACGAGCCCGAGATTATGCTGTTTATGATTGTCGAGCTTATAAGCTCAACATGCTACAGCTCAATCCTTTACAAAGAACCAGCTGATATTGACAGGCTCAAGCCTTACCTTTATAAGGCCATTAAGGCAATTATCAATGAACATACAATAGAAGATTAGAAGATAAGAAATCCCCTTCCTTACCAGAAATATTATCTGACAAAGAAGGGGATTTGTACCACTCCACCTATAATTTTAAAATTTACTCTTAAATTTATTTTAGCTAAGACTCTCTTTTAATCACTCTTTTATATAAGTTTTTAACATTTGTGTAACATTTTTTCTTTTAAGAACTAATTTCCCAGAAGCTTATTATATATATCCCTCTTAGATACGCCCCTGTCCCTGGCTGCTGCCTTCATAGCCTCTTTTTTATCAAGTCCCTGTGCTATATACATATCAACGTGTTCCTGCTCAGACATAGTAAGCCACTGTGCCTGTGCTTCCTCTTTAAGCTCATTTCTGTCTTTTCCAGCAATTACAAGAACATACTCGCCCCTTGGCTGGTTATTCTCATAATAACTGCACGCCTCTGCAAGCGTTGTAACCATACTATTCTCATAGCGTTTGGTAAGTTCCTTGCATATAGTAACTGCCCTGCTTCCTCCTAACACCTCAGAAAGCTCTTTAAGTGTCTTTAAAAGCCTGTGTGGAGCTTCGTATATAATCATTGTTCTTGTTTCATCTTCAAGCTCTTTTAATATGTCTTTACGCTCATTCTTGTCCGCCGGAAGAAATGCTTCAAATGCAAAACGTCTTGTTGCCTGTCCCGACATTGTAAGTGCCGTTATACACGCTGCCGCACCAGGAACTGATGATACCTTAATTCCTGATGCAAGTGCCTGCCTTACAAGCTCCTCTCCCGGGTCAGATATTCCAGGTGTTCCAGCATCAGTTATTACAGCGACTGACATTCCTTTAAGCATCTTCTCAACAAGCACCTTTGCCTTATCATACTTGTTATATTCATGATAGCTTGTCATCGGCGTATTAATCTCAAAATGATTAAGCAGCTTTATGCTGTTTCTCGTATCCTCCGCCGCAATAATATCAACTTCCTTTAATATCCTTAACACCCTGAACGTAATATCCTCAAGATTACCAATCGGAGTTGCACACAAATATAACTGCCCAACTCCGCTATTATTATGAGAGCCATTAACTTCTTCAAGTGCCTGCACACTATCATAATCAATATCTGTAATATTATCTTCCATACTGCTCCTCTCTTAAATTCATACTAATTGTACATTTTTAAAAGTTCTTCCGTGTAACTTCCATCGCTATTGTATACAATAAGTGGTTCTTCCACTATAAGCTGTGAACGTCCGCCCTTTACCGCCTCTATAAGCACCATATTAGCTGGCTTATCTATATGCGGATACACAAGCCTTATACGCTTTGGCTCAAGGTGGTTATTCTTCATAGAAGTAAATATATCTACAAGTCTTGATGGTCTGTGAACCATATACATATGTCCCTTAACCTTAAGGCACTTTGAAGCTTCCCTTACAACGTCCTCAAGACTGCATAGAAGCTCGTGTCTTGCGATTGCCTTGGCACTCTCAGGATTAACAATTCCGTGATTCTCATTCATATATGGTGGATTGCTTGTAACCACATTAAAAGAAGCCCCACCTAAAATATGTGAAGCTTCTTTAATATCACCTTTTACAATATTAACCTTGTCTGACAGACTATTAAGTTCAACATTTCTGACAGCAAGGTCATAACTGATATCCTGAATTTCCAAGCCTGTATACATACTGCCTGGATTTTTCGCCTGCATAAGAATTGGTATTACACCATTTCCAGTACCCATATCAAGCACCTTCTGGTTCTTTCCGGCCTTCGCAAATGTAGACAACAACACAGCATCCATTCCAAAACAGAACACATCTGTATTCTGGATTAGTCTGAGATTATCCCTGCATAAGTCATCAATTCTCTCATTGGCATTAATACCTGCATTAATCTTAACATCAGTCATCATTAATATGGGCTTTTCCTTCCTTTTTCTCAAGCTCTTCGAGTTCTTTTAACTCTTTATCATCTATATTCATTCTGTCGTTTCTTCTCTTAGGCTTAAATCTAAGCTCAGCAACAGGATACTCTCTTATCTCTTTCTCATCTCCATCAAGTGTGACAATTACCTTAACAAGCTGTCTTAACACATTAACGCTTGATACCTCACCCTTTAACTTCTCAGGTGTAGTAACATAATCTCCCACATTAGGAAGGTTGCTGTTAAGCTCCTCGTAAGTTTCCTGCTCATTCTTAAGACAGCACATAAGTCTTCCACACACACCCGATATCTTTGATGGATTAAGCGATAAATTCTGTTCCTTTGCCATCTTAATTGACACTGGTATGAACTCTGGCATATATGTTGCACAGCACAATGGTCTTCCACAAGAACCAATTCCGCCTAATATCTTAGTTTCATCTCTTACACCAATCTGACGAAGTTCAATTCTTGTCTTAAATACTGCTGCCAGATCCTTTACAAGCTCTCTGAAATCAATTCTTCCATCCGCTGTAAAGTAGAACAATACTTTATTATTGTCAAATGTATACTCAACCTTTATAAGCTTCATTTCAAGATTATGCTTCTTAATCTTCTCAAGACATATCTTATACGCTTCTTTTTCCTTTTCCCTGTTCTTAGCTTCCCTTTCATCATCATCAGGTGTCGATATTCTGATAATAGCCTTAAGCGGCTGCACAACTGCTGAATCCTCAACCTCTCTTTCACCAAGAACAACGTGGCCATACTCAATTCCTCTTGCTGTTTCAACAATAACGTGCTGACCAACCTCAACATTATACTGTCCCGGTGCAAAGAAATATATTTTGCCCACCTGCCTGAATCTAACACCAACAACTTTAGTCATCTATTTTTAATCTCCAATCCTGCCAAATATTAATTCCTAACATCAGCCAATTATTCACTAACTGCCTACATATCCTCTTTCATAGCCATAATAAGAAGTTCTATGCATAAGTCAAAATTAACATTGGCCTTAAGTCTTACCTTTACTTTATCTATAGAATTAAGTATATCCTGAATTCCTTCGTATGACATAACCTCAGCCTGCGATTTGATAAGCGAAATCTCATCACTAAATATTAGATAATTCGTATCATTGGTACTCTTAAACATAAGCACGTCCCTGAACCACATAGCCATAAGATCAAGATAATCGTCTATTGTAAGCTTGTAATTAGTCACATCTTTAACAACTGCCATTATGTCTGCCGCCGTCATATCCTTCACATTCTTGATAACGTGCATAACATCATTCTTTAAATGTGCGAATTCCGTACTTTCTATAATAGTCTTAGCACGTCCAATCTTACCCTGTGCAAAATCAGCCGCAAACTTACGTTCATATTCCGACACGTCATAGTTATCCTTAAGATAATCCATAACTACGCTTTCCTTTAATGGCTTTAAATCAAGAAGCACACATCTTGATATAATAGTCTGTAAGAAAATGTCTGCGTTAGTCGTAAGAAATATAACAATACCATACGCTGGTGGCTCTTCTATTGTCTTAAGAAGTGCATTCTGTGCCTGCACTGTAAGCTTCTCAGCCTCATCTATAATGTATATCTTATAACGGCTTGAGTATGGTTTAATAAGCATATCTGATATTATCTGATCTCTTACATCATCTACACCTATACTTGCAGGCTTCTCGTGTCGTACCCATATTATATCAGGCTGATTGCCTGACTCTGTCTGTATACAGGAATGACATTTATTACAAGGCTTATTACCGCCTTCTGCCTCACACTGTAATGCTTTTGCAAATATCTTGGCAATCATCTTCTTTCCAGCACCAAGCCCTCCATTGATAATGTAAGCGTGTGATACCTTATCTAATTTAATTGCGTTCTGTAAATGCTCTTTAATTGTATCGTATCCATAAATATCTGAAAATGTGCTCATTATATACTCCAATCTTATGCTGATATATCAAGCAATAAACCCCTGATATCATCAATTCTTCCTACAATCTCAAGATGATTTTTCTCTTCTTTAACAAGTTCTCCTGCCAGCTCATCAAGATTCTTATCCACAAGTTTAACAATACCATACACTCTGTGTCTGCCTCGTCTATCAAGAAAGTTCTCTCTTGAGAACTTATGGGAACGGTTAACAACCTCGTTAAGAAATCCCTTAACAAGCTCCCTGTACTTTCGCATATCCTTAATATCCATATGCTTTGCAATCTTCTCACCCTGCTCAGTAATCTGTTCCATCATACTGCCAAGCTTTTCCTGAAGATCCTTTTCTTCTATATTACTAATAAGAGTAAACTTAAAACTACTGTCCGTACTCTCTGTATTCTTCACCTGCTGAACTGAAGATGATGTCTGTATATCATTAATCTTTATATCCATAACTTTACTCTCTTTCGTGTCCACCATCATGTAATTGTATCATATAAATATCATTAATACAATTCAAGCCAACTCACTCTTACTGCATTTATAAAAGCTGCTGTTTAATTGCCTCTTTGATGTCCCTTATACAATCCTCTATTGTTCCATCGTTGCTAAATCTCTGATTAATTCCGGCTTCCTTAATCTTTTCCTCCGAGAAATCTTTACTGTCTGCAAGAAAACGCCTGCACATTTCCTCATACTGTGGTACTTCCTGCTTCTGTTCCCTGTTGATAGCTCTCATAAGCCTTATTCCATCATCGACTTCTATATATATCGGTAATATTGCTTCTTTTCCAAAGTATGCACAAAATTTATTGTAAGCCTCAATAGTACCTATGACAATATACTTATCACCGCTTCCAAGCCTAATCTGACCATCATCAACTGTAAAATATTTCCATTCACCATATACCGTGTTATATGTCCTCATTTCTATTACTTTATCAGCCGCTTCAAGCTCCAATGCCTTCTCATTATCTACATAATAATACTCTACACCTTCTTTTTCTCCAGCTCTCATAGGTCTTGTTGTATACATAATAACAGTCTTAAGATTTAGCTCCTTATCACCAACTAAAGCCTTAAATATATTATCTTTACCACTTGAACTTTTTCCCATTAAAAATGCTATCTCAGGCATAACAAAGCTCCTTCTTTTACACCTACAACCTCCAGACCTGCCTCACCGGCCGCCTCAAGTATTGCAATAATCTTTCGTGTAATAACCTCTCCCGGACACAATATCGGTATTCCCGGTGGATATACATACACTGACTCTCCACTTATCTTACCATATATCTTCTCATTATTCATCTGAATTTCATCACAACCTGATAAATCCCGCCTGTTAAATGCCTGTGCAATTGTCAAAGCCTGTTCATCCCTGAAATCAGCAACATTTATCTTATTACCATTATCCTCATCATTAATTAAAATCTCATCTTTACTTCTATTATTATATTTACTCCTACTCTCATCTATTTCTTCGTCTATCTCCTTTAATGCCGCAAGAACTCTATTATCTAATTCTTCGTCTATCTCTTTTAATGCCGCAAGAAATCTATCGTAATACTCCTGGGAGTCAAATATTGATGTCATCGCTATCACATACTTTATAGATGACATTTCAAGCTGGATTTTATATTTATAAAATAGAGTGTCATATAACCATTTTGCATCTTTATATCCTAATACAAGCTTTGATATGTCATCCGTCTTTATTAACCTGATATGCTTTAATTCTGACAATCCATTTCTTAAAATAGTGAGCTTATCAACATATTCAGCAAATAATTTATCACCGTCATTCTTAACAATGCTTAAGCTTCTTGCTATGGAAGACATTAATATATACGATGGACTTGTCGACTGGTATATGTTCCAATATCTTCTTATACGTTCTACATCAACTATTCCATAATTAATATGCATAATTGCTGTCTGTGTAAGTGATGGAAGGGTCTTATGCACACTGTTAATTACTACATCAGCCCCACTCTTAACTGCTGACTGAGGAAAGCTTTCTGAGAAATTAAAATGTGCACCATGAGCCTCATCAACAATCAATGGAATATTATATTGATGAAGATACTCTGCTATTGATTTAATATCAGATACATTTCCCTCATAAGTTGGTGATGTAAGTATCACTGCTTTAATATCATTTCTGTCATGGTCTGAGCTGTATTTATCCACAATGAACTTAATTTCTTTTAATGTTATCCCCTTATAATACCCATATTCCTCATCATATTCTGGATAAATATACACAGGATTCAGTTCATTGAGGATAACTGCATTATACACTGATATATGACAGTTTCTTGCCATTATAACAACATCATTTTTATGGGTAACTCCGCATATAGCCGACATATTACCTGCAGTACTTCCATTTACCAGATACCAGCTCTCATCAGCTCCATAAAGCTCCGCCGCCTCATCAAACGCATCTTTAATAATAGTTTCGGCATTGTGCATATTATCAAAACCATTAATCTCCGTTATATCTTTCTCATATGGATTTCCCATATCACCCATATATAACTCAATTAATTCTTTATTTCTCTTAGCCCCCGGCATATGCATAGGTACTATATTTTCATCTTTATATTTATCTAACTTAGACAATATATCATTATATTTAACATTCGGTTTAATGTCTGAATTTTTATTTGTAGTTCCTGCATTGCCATTCAATAATATATCATCATATTTAATATCCTTATTTGTAGTTTCTGTTTTATCCGATTTTCCTGTTTTATCTAAATTCATCTTTATACTCTTATCTTCATTACAATTCATTGTTACACTCTCATCTTTTATTTACTGTTATTTATTATTGGGATACAAAAAAACCATAGATACTACATAACGTAATACCTATGGTATAAATAAGTGCCTAGAACCGGAATCGAACCAGTGACACGAGGATTTTCAGTCCTCTGCTCTACCGACTGAGCTATCTAGGCAAAGTAGCGGGGACAGGATTTGAACCTGTGACCTTCGGGTTATGAGCCCGACGAGCTTCCGAGCTGCTCTACCCCGCGTCATCTATAACTATTGTATTCATATATGATGAAGATTATTCATCAAATGGGCGGAGAAGGATTCGAACCTTCGAAGGCAGTGCCAGCAGATTTACAGTCTGTCCCCTTTGGCCACTCGGGAATCCACCCATATAAAATTAAATTAACAATAATCCCAATATCAGCGACATCAAGATACATTGTTAATAAAGAGCCGACAGTCGGAGTCGAACCAACAACCTGCTGATTACAAATCAGCTGCTCTGCCATTGAGCCATGTCGGCATATAAATGGGACCTACAGGGCTCGAACCTGTGACCCTCTGCTTGTAAGGCAGATGCTCTCCCAGCTGAGCTAAGATCCCATATATACAACATTATTCTATTGTAAACGACCCGGATGGGGTTCGAACCCACGACCTCCGCCGTGACAGGGCGGCGCTCTAACCAGCTGAGCCACCAGGCCATACTTATTAGATATCTCTATTAAGTAAGAAAGATTGCTCTTTCAAAACTGCACA
>ERZ1023694.223-NODE-223-length-12820-cov-5.927223_pt1 | contig 12820 bp, 14 predicted proteins | sample MGYA00380348_ERZ1023694 | MGnify/ENA primary metagenome ERZ1023694 (study PRJEB33179, sample SAMN07449026) | human gut metagenome | biome: Human-gut; feature: Human associated habitat; material: Faeces | host: Homo sapiens | place: India:Kasaragod | collected... | reverse complement strand
AAGATGAAGGCCGTGAGAAAAATATTCAGGCTGCAACGGCAAAAACCCTCCAATTGTTGTTGGAATTATGCCAAAATCAGGGAAAAGAGGAGTAAAAGTTCAATTTATTGGAAAAAGATTTGTTTATATAAAATAAAATCACTTACTTTGCACTCCGTTTGAGAGAACCATGGAATAAAACTATAAAAACTAGATAGAAATGTCGAAAATTTGTCAAATTACCGGAAAGAAAGCCTTGATAGGCAACAACGTTTCACACTCTAAGAGAAGAACAAAAAGAACTTTTGATGTGAACTTGTTTACAAAGAAATTCTACTATGTAGAACAGGATTGCTGGATTAGCCTGAACATCTGCGCTAACGGCTTGCGAGTTATTAACAAAAAAGGCCTGGATGCAGCGCTGAACGAAGCGGTAGCAAAAGGTTATTGTGATTGGAAAACTATCAAAATTATTGGTTAATTAAAAGGAGAGAAAGACTATGGCTAAGAAAGCTAAAGGAAACAGAGTACAGGTAATCCTTGAATGCACAGAAATGAAGGATAGTGGTATGCCGGGAACTTCTCGTTATATTACAACTAAGAATAGAAAAAATACCACTGAAAGATTGGAGTTGAAGAAATACAATCCGATTTTGAAAAGAGTAACAGTTCATAAAGAAATTAAATAATAACAGACCATGGCAAAGAAAACAGTCGCAACCCTTCAGACAGGTAAAGAAGGACGTTCTTATACTAAGGTTATCAAAATGGTTAAGTCTCCGAAAACTGGTGCTTACGTTTTTGATGAACAAATGGTTCCTAACGAAAAAGTACAGGACTTCTTCAAGAAATAATTTATCTTTTGAGATATAAAATGCTAAATAAAAGTTCCTTTCATTTAAATATGGAAGGAACTTTTTTTGTGTGAAAGCGAGAATAGTTATATCTTTGTGTCAGAAACTGATAAAAGTAAGTTGTATGGGATTTTTTAGTTTTTTCTCAAAGGAAAAAAAAGAAACATTAGACAAAGGATTGTCTAAGACCAAAGAAAGTGTATTTGGAAAAATAGCACGTGCGGTGGCTGGAAAATCAAAGGTGGATGACGAGGTGCTGGACAATCTGGAAGAAGTGCTTATTACGTCTGATGTGGGAGTAGAAACTACGCTGAACATTATCAAGCGCATTGAAACCAGAGTGGCAAAGGATAAGTATGTGAATACACAGGAGCTGAACAATATCCTTCGTGAGGAGATTGCGGCGTTGCTGATGGAAAACAATACGGTGGATGCTGCCGATTTTGATGTGCCTCAGGATAAGACTCCTTATGTGATTATGGTGGTAGGCGTGAACGGAGTAGGAAAAACGACGACTATCGGTAAGCTGGCTTATCAGTTTAAAAAAGCCGGGAAAAAGGTCTATCTGGGTGCCGCAGATACTTTCCGTGCCGCAGCTGTAGAACAGCTTGACATCTGGGGAGAACGTGTGGGTGTACCGGTAATAAAACAGAAAATGGGAGCTGACCCTGCTTCAGTAGCTTTTGATACGCTGAGTTCTGCCAAGGCTAATAATGCTGACGTGGTAATCATTGATACGGCAGGACGTTTGCACAATAAGATTGGTTTGATGAACGAGCTGACAAAAATCAAGAACGTGATGAAAAAGGTGGTACCCGATGCACCTCATGAAGTGTTGCTGGTACTGGACGGCTCTACCGGGCAGAATGCATTCGAACAGGCCAAACAGTTTACTTTGGCTACAGAAGTAACCGCCATGGCTATCACCAAACTTGACGGAACAGCCAAGGGTGGAGTAGTGATTGGAATTTCCGACCAGTTTAAGATTCCGGTGAGATACATCGGGCTGGGTGAAGGTATGGAAGACCTGCAGATATTCCGTCGCCGTGAGTTCGTAGATTCATTGTTTGGCTCAACCACTGAAAAATGAGAAAGAATACAATCGATATAATTACTTTAGGATGCTCGAAAAATCTGGTAGATTCCGAAAAGCTGATGAAGCAGCTGGAAGCTAATGGATACAAGGTGACACATGACAGCGACCATCCGCAGGGAGAAGTTGCCGTTATCAATACGTGTGGCTTTATTGGCGATGCCAAAGAGGAATCTATCAACATGATTCTGGAGTTCTGTCAGGCAAAGGAAGAAGGACGCTTGAAGAAACTTTATGTAATGGGCTGTTTGTCGGAACGTTACCTGAAGGACCTGCAGATGGAAATTCCGCAGGTCGACAAATTCTATGGGAAGTTCAACTGGAATGAACTTTTGGCCGATTTAGGAAAGGCCTATCATTCTGAATTTGCCATTGAGCGTCATCTGACGACTCCGAAGCATTATGCATACCTGAAAATATCAGAAGGTTGCGACCGCAAGTGTTCTTATTGCGCCATTCCTATCATTACCGGTAAACATGTGTCTCGTCCTATGGAAGAAATTCTGGACGAAGTGCGCTTGCTGGTTTCCGAAGGGGTGAAAGAATTTCAGGTCATTGCACAGGAACTGACCTATTACGGAGTGGATTTGTATAAAAAACAGATGTTGCCGGAGCTGATAGAGCAGATGGCACATATACCGGGTGTGGAATGGATTCGTCTGCATTATGCCTATCCCGCTCATTTCCCGGAAGATTTGTTCCGCGTAATGCGTGAAAATGATAATGTATGTAAGTACATGGACATTGCCTTGCAGCATATCAGCGATAACATGCTGCAAAAGATGCGTCGCCATGTGACGAAGGCAGAAACCTATCAGCTGATAGAGAAATTCCGTAAGGAAGTGCCTGGCATTCATTTACGTACTACATTGATGGTAGGTCATCCAGGTGAAACGGAGCAGGATTTTGAGGAACTGATGGAATTTGTCCGCACGGCACGTTTTGACCGTATGGGGGCATTTGCTTATTCGGAAGAAGAAGGAACTTATTCTGCCAAGCATTATAAGGATGAGATTCCGCAGGAAGTCAAGCAGCAGCGTTTGGATGCATTGATGGAATTGCAGCAGGAAATCTCTGCCGACTTGTCTCATCGCAAGATTGGACAGGAATTCAAGGTAATCATCGACCGCAAGGAAGGCGATTACTATATCGGCCGTACACAGTTTGATTCACCGGAAGTCGATCCGGAGGTGTTGATAAAAGTGGAAAATCACCGCTTGAGAATCGGCAGTTTCCATCGGGTAAAAGTGTACGATGCAGATGATTTTGATTTGTATGCTACAATCGTAAAATAAAATGACAAATAAGGAATTCATAGAAGAATTGTCCCGCCGTCTGGATAAAACCGAGAAAGATACAGCCTCCTTGGTTAGTTCTTTCACGGAGTGCTTGTCGCAGACATTGCAGGAAGATAAGATAGTGAATTTGCAAGGCTTCGGTTCCTTTGAGGTGAAAAAGAAAATGGAACGTATTTCTGTGAATCCTGTCACTAAGCAGCGCTTTTTGGTGCCTCCCAAATTGGCGTTAGCTTTTAAGCCAAGTGCTGTTTTGAAAGAAAAGTTTAAAAACATTTCATCGGATGAGTGATAAAATAACTTTACAGGAACTTGTGGAGTCGTTTGCCCGGAAATGCCAGTTGGACCCTGCAGAGGCTGCATTGTTTGTGAAGGAGTTCTTGAATTTGATTGAAGAAGCCTTGGCAAGAGACAAGTACGTAAAGGTTAAAGGATTAGGTACTTTTAAGCTTATAAACATTGAAGCTCGAAAAAGTGTAGATGTAAATACAGGGGAGTCGATAGAGATAAAGGAGCACACACGTGTGTCTTTTGTTCCGGAAACTGGATTGAGGGACTTGATAAATAAACCTTTTGCGCATTTTCAGTCTGTTCTGCTTAATGATGATGTGCATTTTGAAGACCTTCCCGATGAAGGTAGTGTATCGGAAGTAAACGAGGAAGGAGAAGAGATTTCAGAAGCCATTTCGGATGATGAAAAGGATGGCTTACCGGAAACGGAAGAGATGCTTTCGGAAGCTGAAACTGGTATTGCCGCTACTGTATTAGTAGAGGAAGAACAAAAGAATGAAGTGGTGGAGGATACTGAACAAGTAACTGTAGTACAAGAGGATGCGCCTTCGGATGAAACAACAGCTTCTACAGAAGCTGGTACTGGGATAAAAGAACCGGCTGAAGAGAAAAAGAATATACCCTGGTGTATGATTGCTTCCATCTTGCTGGTGGGTATTTTTATAGGAGGAATCGTGACATGGGTATTGACCTCGGGCCGACGGTATATTCCGGAACAAGTGGTAGAGAAACTGATGAATGAAACGCAGAAAACGCCTGCGCCTGTGGTTTCGGACTCCTTGCAGGTGGCTGATACTTTAGTTGTAAAAAAAGATTCTTCTTTGGTACAGAAGAAGGATACCTTGAAAACCGTCGCGAAGAAAGGAGAAAAAACTCCCGTAGCTTCTACGTCTGTACCGAAAAGGGAAACCTTAGCCGATACGGTTGAATACCAGATAACTGGAAATCAGGGCTCATATACCCTTAAACCAGGGGAGAGCCTGGTACGTGTGGCCCTGAAATTCTACGGAAATAAAAAACTATGGCCTTATCTGGTGAAGCACAATAAGGCTATTATCAAAAATCCGGATAACGTGCCGGTGGGTACCCCAATTCAGATTCCGCAACTTACTCCTAAAAAATAACGAGAGGCCTTGTTTCAATTCAAACAAGGCCTTTTTAATTTTCTTTAGTTCAATAAGCCTTAAAAGGCGAAACCCGTCTATATTTTTTTATCAAAATTTATTGTGCCTGTTAAGGGAATACCTTAATTTTGGGGTGTCTTTTTAGATATATGTTTTGAAAGGGCATTTTTTAATGAAAAAAAAGAGAACTAAAAAAGAAGAAAATTATGGCTGAAGCTATTGACAATCGAGAATTGAATGAACGAATCGAACGCCAGAGCGCGTTTGTAACAAACCTGATGGAGGGAATGAATCAGGTAATCGTAGGTCAAAAACATCTTATCGAATCTTTATTGATTGGGTTGCTTTCTGACGGACATATTCTGCTGGAAGGTGTTCCGGGATTGGCAAAGACCTTGGCAATCAAAACCCTTGCTTCATTGATCGATTCAAAATACAGTCGTGTGCAGTTTACTCCTGACTTGCTGCCGGCCGATATTATCGGAACGATGATTTACAGGCAGTAGCATGTGGTGTTCGTTGCCAACTAATGACCGGCGTTTGCCCACTATGTACTGGCCGATGACATTAACCGTGCGCCGGCTAAAGTACAGAGTGCCTTGCTCGAGGCCATGCAGGAACGTCAGGTGACACTGGGTAAGCAGACTTTTGCACTTCCGAAGCCTTTCCTGGTAATGGCTACGCAGAACCCGATTGAGCAGGAAGGTACTTATCCGTTGCCTGAAGCGCAGGTAGACCGTTTCATGCTGAAGGTGATTATTGATTATCCGAAGCTGGAAGAAGAAAAGAAGATTATCCGTCAGAACATCAACGGAGAACGTACGGAAGTTCGTCCTATTTTGAAGGCTGAAGACATTATTGCTGCCCGCGAAGTGGTTCGTCAGGTATATCTGGATGAAAAGATTGAACAGTACATTGCAGATATCGTATTTGCTACCCGTTATCCGGAAAAATACGACTTGAAAGAACTGAAGGGCTTGATTGGCTTTGGAGGTTCTCCTCGTGCTTCTATCAACCTGGCACTGGCTGCACGCAGTTACGCTTTCATCAAACGTCGTGGATACGTGATTCCGGAAGATGTGAGATTCGTGGCTCATGACGTGCTTCGTCACCGTATCGGACTGACTTATGAAGCAGAAGCTACCAACGTGACTTCTGATGAAATCGTCAGCAAGATTCTGAACAAGGTTGAAGTGCCCTGATGCGCTGATACCCGTAACGGTTACAGACGGGGAAGAGAGTCCCCGTCGGCTTTTATTCGCAGTCGGAAGGCTGCATGATTATAAATGACTAAGCTGTGTTCCTTTGGTTGCTCCAGGGGAACACGGTCAAATATTAAAGGAATGGAGACAAGTGAACTTTTAAAGCGTGTCCGTCAGATTGAAATCAAGACCCGGGGACTTTCGAGCAATATTTTTGCCGGTCAGTATCATTCGGCCTTCAAGGGGCGTGGTATGGCCTTTTCAGAGGTCCGCGAGTATCAGTATGGGGATGACGTGCGCGATATTGACTGGAATGTGACCGCTCGCTTCGACAAACCATTCGTGAAAGTCTTTGAGGAAGAACGTGAACTTACGGTCATGTTGCTGGTGGACGTGTCCAACAGTTTGGACTTTGGTACCATTCAGCAGCTGAAGAAAGAAATGGTGACGGAGATTGCGGCTACAATCGCCTTTTCCGCCATTCAGAACAATGATAAAATCGGCGTGATTTTCTTTTCCGACCGTATCGAGAAATTTATCCCTCCCAAGAAGGGTCGCAAGCATATTCTGTATATCATTCGTGAACTGCTTGATTTCAAGCCGGAAAGTCAGCGCACCAATTTGCAGTGTGCCATTGAGTACCTGACGAATGTGCTGAAGAAACGCTGTACGGCCTTTATGCTGAGCGACTTTATTGACGAACGTGATTTCCAGAATGCATTGACGATTGCCAACCGAAAACACGATGTGGTGGCTGTGCAGGTGTACGACCGTCGTATGGAAGAACTTCCGGACGTGGGACTGATGCACGTGCGTGATGCGGCAACCGGTCATGAGCAGTGGATTGATACTTCGTCGAAGGCATTGCGCAATGCACATCATGCCTGGTGGAAGGAAAAACAGCAGAAGCTGAATGACACATTTACTCACAGCAATGTGGATTCTGTATCTGTACGTACAGATCAGGATTATGTGAAGGCATTGCTGAATTTATTTGCAAAACGAAACTGACAGTTGACATGAGACATCTCTTATTATACTACTCAAAAATGATAAAGGCATGTTGCTGTGCTGTGTTGATTTTATGCTGTGCAACGGGCTTGAAAGCCCAGCAGGTGACGGTGGAAGCTACCATCGATTCCTTGCAGTTGCTCATTGGTGAGCAGGCGAAAATCAAATTGCAGGTCAGCATGGATGCCAACCAGAAATTGCGTCTGCCGTTGCTGCGTGATACGCTGGTCAGGGGAGTGGAGATTCTGGATGTGGCCAAGCCCGACACGCAGTTGCTGAACGACAACAAGCGCTGGCTGGTGTCACAAGAATATACAGTGACTTCTTTTGATTCGGCTCTGTATTATCTTCCGCCGTTTGAGGTGCTGGTCAATGACAAGGCTTACCGTTCAAAGGCCTTGGCATTGAAAGTGTATTCCATTCCGGTGGATACCTTGCACCCCGACCAGTTTTTTGGTCCGAAGTCCATTCAGGAAGTACCTCTTACCTGGGAAGACCTGGCACCGATGGTATATTCCATCCTGTTGCTGATTGCTTTGGGAGTGGTGACGGCCTTCTTTATCATTCGCTATCGTGACAATAAGCCTATCATCAAGATTATCAAGGTAGAACCTAAACTTCCGCCTCACCTGGCTGCCATGAAGAAGATTGAAACCATCAAGGCAGACAAGGTGGCCAAGCGTGAAGATCCGAAAGCTTATTATACGGAACTGACCGATGTCATCCGTATATATATAAAGGAGCGTTTCGGATTCAATGCCATGGAAATGACGTCTGCGGAAATTATCGAGCGTCTGTTGGAGGAGAAGGACAAAGAATCTATCCACGACCTGAAGGTGATGTTTGAAACAGCCGACCTGGTGAAGTTTGCGAAATATGCGCCGCTGATGAATGAAAACGACATGAACCTGGTGAATGCGGTAGATTTCATCAACCAGACTAAGATAGAGGAAGATCCGAACGCCAAGAAGGAGCCGACGGAAATCAAAGTGGAGGAGAAGCGTTCCAAACAGGGACGAATTGCCTTGCTGTGCAGCATTGCCATTACGGGTGTGGCCGCACTGATTGCTTTGTATTTGTCTGTGCGCCATATCATCGACCTCTTTTTCTAATTTAATAATGAATTGAGACTATGATTTTTGCGAATATAGAATATCTGTTTCTGCTCTTGCTGCTGATTCCGTATATCGTGTGGTACGTGATGCGCCGCAAGAAGACGGAACCGACCATGCAGGTATCTACCACACGGATGTACATGCAGGCTCCGCGCAGTTGGAAGATTTATTTGCTGCATGCGCCGTTTGTGCTTCGTATCCTGACGTTTGTGATGATTGTGCTGGTACTGGCACGCCCGCAAACTACCGATAACTGGCAGAACACGGAGATTGAAGGTATTGACATCATGCTGGCGGTCGACGTGTCGACCAGTATGCTGGCTGAAGATTTGAAGCCGAACCGTATTGAAGCGGCCAAGCAGGTAGCGGCAGAGTTTATCAACGGACGTCCGAATGATAATATCGGTCTGACTATCTTTGCGGGAGAAGCATTTACGCAGTGCCCGCTGACAGTAGACCACGGAGTACTGTTGAATTTGTTCCAAAGTGTGAGCTGCGACATGGTACAGCGCGGAATGATTGAAGACGGTACAGCACTGGGTATGGGACTGGCCAACGCGGTGAGTCGTCTGAAAGACAGCAAGGCCAAGTCGAAGGTAGTTATCCTGCTGACGGATGGTGTGAACAATCGGGGAGACATTTCTCCGCTTACTGCGGCCGAAATAGCCAAGCAGTTTGGTATCCGTGTGTATACCATCGGTGTAGGAACTAACGGTACGGCACCTTATCCGATGCAGACGTACGCTGGTGTGCAATATGTACAGATGCCGGTGGAAATCGACGAACAGACCATGAGCCAGATTGCCGGAACAACTAATGGAAATTATTTCCGTGCTACCAGCAATACGAAGCTGAAGGAAGTGTACCGTGAAATTGACAAACTGGAAAAAACGAAACTGAACGTGAAGGAATTCAGCAAACGTGAAGAAGCCTATGCGGTGTTTGCACTGATTGCATTCCTGAGCATCTTGCTTGAAATTCTTTTGCGGAATACAGTTTTGAAGAAAATACCTTAAAATAAGAAGTCATGTTTCGATTTGGAGAACCTCAATATTTGTATTTACTGATCGTGCTGCCCTTGCTGGCTGTGTTCTATTTTTATTCGAACTATCGCCGTCGCAAGAAGTTGCGCGAATATGGTAGTCCGGAGTTGCTGGCACATCTTATGCCGGATGTGTCGAAATATCGTCCGGACGTAAAATTTTGGCTGACGCTTTCTGCGCTGGCCATGGTTATTTTCATGCTGGCTCGTCCGCAGTTCGGTTCAAAGATGGAAACGGTGAAGCGTCAGGGTGTGGAAACGGTGGTGGCACTGGATATTTCAAACTCTATGCTGGCACAGGATGTCACTCCTAGCCGTCTGGAAAAATCGAAGAAGCTGATTTCCCGTCTGGTAGAGACCTTCAACAACGATAAAGTGGCCATGATTGTGTTTGCAGGTGAAGCTTTCACACAGCTCCCGATTACGAGCGACTATGTATCGGCCAAGATGTTTCTGGAGACGATTTCTCCTTCCTTGATTACCACACAGGGTACGGACATCCGCGGCGCCATCGACCTGGCTATGAAGAGTTTCACTCCGAATGAAGGGGTAGGACGTGCCATCGTGCTGATTACCGATGGTGAGAACCACGAAGGAGGAGCTATCGAGGCTGCTCAGGAGGCTGCCAAGAAGGGTATGCGTGTATTTGTATTAGGAGTAGGTTTACCCGACGGTTCACCTATTCCGGTGGAAGGTACCAATGAATTCCGTCGCGATAAGGATGGTAATGTGGTAGTGACCCGTCTGAACGAGCAGATGTGTCAGGAGATTGCTAAAGCCGGAAACGGTATTTACGTGCGTGTAGACAATACCAACAATGCCGAAAGGGCACTGAATGCGGAAATAAACAAACTGGCGAAGGCGGATGTAGAGACACAGGTCTTTACGGAGTTCGACGAGCAGTTCCAGGTGCTGGCCTGGCTGGCTATTCTTTTGCTGGCTGCCGACCTGATGATTCTGAACCGCAAGAATCCGCTCTTCAAGAATGTGAAACTCTTTAAATGAAACTGGAGATGAAAGTGAAAGGATATATTCTGTGTATGTGTCTGGCCCTGACTGCCGTGGCCGGATACGGACAGAAAACAGACCGTGATTATCTGCGAAGCGGCAACAAGCTTTACAAGGACAGTTTGTTTGTCAAGGCGGAAGTAGACTACCGGAAGGCGCTGGAGCTGAATCCCAAGTCGGCCGATGCCATGTACAATCTGGGAAATGCGCTGATGATGCAGGAAAAGGCCAAAGAGGCTATGGAGCAGTTTGATGCAGCGTCTCGTTTGGAAAAGGACAAGAAGAAGCTGGCACAGATTTACCACAATATGGGAGTCATTTTGCAGTCGTCCAAACAGTTGCCGCAGTGTATTGAAGCCTATAAGCAGTCCTTGCGCAACAATCCGAAGGATAATGAAACCCGCTACAACCTCGCACTGGCGCAGAAGCAGTTGAAAGATCAGCAGCAGAACCAGCTGAATCAGGACCAGCAGCAAAACAAGCAGGACCAGAAGCAGGATGACAAGCAGCAGAACAAGGACCAGCAAGACCAGAACAAGAAAGAACAGCAGCAGAATCCGCAGCAACAGCAGCAAAACCAGAACCAGATGTCGAAGGAAAATGCCCAGCAGTTGCTCAACGCCGTGATGCAGGACGAAAAGAACGTGCAGGATAAGGTGAAGAAGCAGATTCAGGTGCAGGGACGCAAGCTGGAAAAAGACTGGTAAGGCTGGAAGCAATGAAGAACAAATGAATAATTATAAATAACAGAATAATGCGAAAGATAATATTCTTACTTTTTACGATACTTGCGGCGTGGCAGGTGAAAGCTGCCGACAAGGTACGCTTTGTGGCAGAAGCTGCCGACGTGGTGGTAAGCGGTGACCAGGTGCGCCTGGTATTCACGGTCAATTCGCAAGACATCAAGGATTTCCGTGCTCCTTCCATCAAGGGCTTTGACGTGCTGATGGGACCGAGCCGCTCTCAGCAGAGCAGTATTCAGATTATCAACGGAAAGCGTACATCGAACAGTTCTACGGCGTTCACTTATATCCTCTTGGCAGGAAATCCTGGTACGTATACCATTCCGGCAGCCAGTGTAGAGGTAAATGGAGAGAAAGTCTTTTCCAATGCCATTTCCATCAAGGTGCTTCCGCAGGACCAGACCTCGGGGAATAGTGGCAACAACGGAGGAGGCAGTGCTTCTTCTTCACGCAGCCAGGCAGCAGGTAGCCGTATCTCAGCCAATGATTTGTTTATCACGGCTACAGCCAGCAAGACCACCGTACACGAGCAGGAAGCCATTCTGCTGACTTATAAGGTATATACCGTGGTGAATCTGCGTCAGTTGTATGGCAAGATGCCCGATCTGAAGGGTTTCCATACGCAGGAGGTAGAATTGCCGCAGCAGAAGACTTTCACACTGGAACATTATAAAGGACGGAACTACAATACGACTGTATGGAGTCAGTATGTGCTGTTCCCGCAACAGACGGGTAAACTGGAAATCCCTTCCATTACATTTGATGGGGTGGTTGCCCAGCAGACCATTTCGGACGACCCGTTTGATGCTTTCTTCAATGGCGGAGGATACGTGGAAGTGAAGAAGAAAATTACGACTCCGAAAGTAGTGATTAACGTGCAGCTGCTTCCTGCCAAACCGGCCGGATTCTCTGGAGCAGTGGGTGAGTTTAAACTGGCATCGTCTATCAATGCGACTGACGTAAAGACCAACGATGCTGTGACTATTAAACTGACACTGAGCGGTACAGGAAACATGAAGCTTATCGGTACACCGGAAGTAAAATTCCCGCAGGATTTCGAAATCTATGACCCGAAAGTGACCGATGATTATAAGCTGACCAACAGCGGACTGACGGGTACGAAGACATTCGAATATCTGGCGATTCCGCGTCATGCCGGCAACTTTACGATTCCGGCAATAGAATTTACCTACTTTGACCTGAAGAGCAACAGCTACAAGACCCTGAAAACAGAGGCTTACAACCTGAAGGTTGCCAAAGGACAGGGAAATGCCGATCAGGTGATTTCAGACTTCACCAACAAGGAGAGCGTGAAGATGCTGGGTAAGGATATCCGCTTCATTAAGTTGGGCGATTCTTCACTTCGTCCGAAGGGAGACTTTTTCTTCGGCACCGTGGGATATTACCTGTGCTACCTGATTCCGTTGCTGCTGTTCGTTGTCTTTGCAGTGATTTATCGCCAGAAAGCCCTTGAAAATGCCAACGTGGCGAAGGTGATGACAAAGATAGCCAACAAGGTGGCTACCCGCCGTATGAAACTGGCTGGTAAGTTGCTGGCAGAAAACAAGAAGAATGAGTTCTATGACGAAGTGCTGAAGGCTTTGTGGGGATACATCAGCGACAAGCTCAGTATTCCGGTATCTCAGCTGTCGAAAGACAACATTGAAGCCGAACTGACCAACTACGGTGTGCAGGAAGCCTTGATTGCCGAGTTCATCGGTGTGCTCAACGAATGTGAATATGCACGTTATGCTCCGGGCAACGAGAACGAGGCGATGGACAAGGTATATTCCGCTTCTGTGGAAGTCATCAGTAAAATGGAAAACAGTATCAAACATTAAAACGGATAGGAGAGCAGACTAAATATGAAGAAATTATCTTTATTATTGATAGGCCTGATTGGGTATATTCAGTTTGCCGTGGCAGCTACCACAAAAGCGGAAGCTGACGAAGCTTACCAGAAGGAAAAGTTCAGCGAGGCAGCGTCCTTGTATGAAGAAATCCTGCAGGCGCTGGGGGATTCGGCCGACATCTATTATTATCTTGGATACGCGTACTTCATG
>ERZ1023694.219-NODE-219-length-13011-cov-6.987728_pt1 | contig 13011 bp, 12 predicted proteins | sample MGYA00380348_ERZ1023694 | MGnify/ENA primary metagenome ERZ1023694 (study PRJEB33179, sample SAMN07449026) | human gut metagenome | biome: Human-gut; feature: Human associated habitat; material: Faeces | host: Homo sapiens | place: India:Kasaragod | collected... | reverse complement strand
ATTTTGAATGTCACATGTTCGAATATTATATCTGTATTTAATTTTTTCTATCGTGGCAGTACTGTGACATGCGTATCCTGCGTATAAGCTAATACTTTTTTCTTCACGTCCTTCATGGACTGTATTGCCGTGAAATTATAGAGGACAGTGTCGATCGGTTCGATGAAAGAAGATACATAACTAAGTGTGGCAACTCCGACTCCCACTGTGATCTCATGCTTATAAAAAAGAACTGCCACCACTGCAAATGTAAATATTTTCACGAATTTAGTCGTTAATTCACTCACGCCTAATACCATGCTCTTCTTTTTCCCATACTGATACCGCTTTTCTGCTGTTTCATTTAAAACGTGTTCATGCTTATCAAGTATTTTTCCTACCGTCATCTGATTAATAACACGAAAACCTTCCAATAAATCCGTAATCTCTGTAACGTACTCCGCCATCTGTTCCTGATATGTACTTCTTGCGTCAGTCAGCGATTTTCCTATCATTCTCGGTATCAGGATCGCAAATATCGAAGTCAGAATTATCACCAGCGCAATTCTCCAGTCAACTCCGAAAAACAGCACGACACCATACACAATTATCATGTTTACGCAGCGTATGATACTGATAACCGGTTCCAGATAATCCTGCTCTAACGCTGTAATATCATTTCCCTGTAAGGAAACATATTCGCCAATGGAATGCTTATAGAACTTTGATGATTCCATATGAAACAAAGAATACAAAAAATCTCTTTTCAGTAAATTTTCGAATTTTATTCCGCCTTTAAATGCATACAACACACAAAAATACTGTGATAAAGTATAAAAGACCAGTAATGCACCATACGCCAATATCACCATCACAATCTTTTTGAGAGGGCTTTGCAGCCCATAATCAAACAGCCATTGTTGAAGCAATGGTGAAAAAGCCAGACAGATAACGCCTGCCAAATCCCATAAAATCTGGGCGATAATATATTTTTTTGTTTTATATATATACGTGTTCAATGTTCCTTATAAACCCCCGCTCTGATCTCTGCCTTTTCACATGCCATCGATGATGCTCCGTACTCACTTCCATTTTCCAGAAAAGCTGTTCCTGGACATCGCATACAGAAATTACTAATATTACAATCAATACATTTTTTCAAATCTTTCCATCGCATTTCTTGTAATCGGGCTAAATCTTTTGAGTGCTTCCATATATTTTCAATTTTGTCATCATGTATATTTCCAAGTTTATATAAAAATTTTTCACATGGGTATACATTGCCATTACAATCTATAAATAAAAAATTTCTTATTTGATCACATGCAAACTCGTTCAAATCATGACTCGTTATATTAAATCCTCTCATTCGATCCAAATTTAAACACTCCATTTCAAATTGAGCCTTTGTAATTCGCAAATCAACTGGCGTTTTATCCCCATCAGATTTTATAAAGATATCGTGATCAATTCTATATCCAAACTTATTTTTTTCACAAAATTGCTCTATCTCTTTCCAATCATTAAGGTTTACATTCATAATAATGGTCTTTATTTCTACTGGAATATTATATTTTTTTAACAACTCTAAATTAGCCAAGACCTTCTTTAGCGCACCTTTTTTTTGAACTATAAAATCATGTATCTCCTCATTTAACGAAAAAACCGTACATGAAATTTTCGCTATATAAAGTTCTTGCAATTTTTTAATTATATCTTCATTTAACAGCGAAATATTGGTAAGCAAAATCACACGAAATCCTAGCTCCCTTGCTTCACTTATTATATCTAAAATATCTGAACGAGTAAATATTTCACCACCCGTTAAGGTAATTTCAAAAGTTCCCATTTTTCGTAATTGTGCAAAAATATCTGAAATATTTTCCCTTGTCATACCATAATTATCATAAGCTGGCAAATAGCAATGACGACATCGCCAATTACAATTTGTTGTCACCTCAATTTGTGCACTAAATAAATTCTTATTATCTATAGACAACTTTACCACTTTATTCTCAATTTCCACTTCTAACACCTCGCATTGTACCTTAATCATGAGAAAAGAGCAAGACAACTTATGCCTTGCCCTCTTTTCATTACTTTCTGTGTGTACTTCCACCACTACATCTGCATACATGAATTTTTTCTGCTCTCTCGACCTTTTCTACTCTTAAAACAGGCTTATTATATTTTTTCATAGATGTATCTCCCTTCCTAAAATATTTATTCAAATGATCTAATAGTAATCAGATCGTTTGATATCATTTTCAATATAAACTGCTTTATATCCTGACTAATTTCTGCTACTAATGTATTATATATCCTTGCAATGTCGTGCTCTATTTGTAAAAGAGATTTATCTGCTGCAATACCTAACCATATATCACTTCCTACACTATCCAATTCATAAAAATAACCATTTGAAACATTTTGTATATACACATAATTTTCTGATGGTTCTACCTGCCAGGCTACTACTGAAGAAATTTTAAATTCAATATTCATTTTCCACTTACATGATTGTTTAGAAACTAAAAACCATATTCCCCTTTCCGTTTGTCTTTTATTATAAATACTTATCCAAAAATGATAATATAAGTAACCAGAAACAAAAAGGTTTCCATTTATGTATATACCAAATTTATTAACATACATTGTCTTTTTCTTTTTTCCGCTATATAATTTATTTCAAAATATATGTTGATTAGAGGTTATTACAAATGGGTGTCAGAAACGCAGGAAAAGCAATCCGTGAAGCACGATTAAAGGCTGGTTTAACGCAGGAACAGTTATCAGAAGGGGTATGTTCTGTTCTCTCGCTTTCAAGAATTGAAAATGGTTCTGCCGGTGTCAGTCCGGTGACTTTTCAGGCACTTATGGCTCATGCTAGTGCTTCCTGCGAAGTTTACCCAATCTTTGCAGGCAGAACAGACTTTGAATGCTTCTATTCGCTTAATCGTGCACGCTTCTTTCTGGGTTCCTGGCAGTTAAGTCAGGCATATGAGGAGTTAAATAAGCTTGCAGAATGGCACTTTGCAGATAACAAACTCTATTATCAGGAATACCTTTATTTAAATGGCCGGCTTCAGGTGCGCTCTGGCTGTGCAGACCATCATGCAATTTATGACCTTTTTTCTTCCGCGCTCCATATAACACGTCCTGAAATTGACTATTCAGATTTTCATCATCTTTTATTATCGATTGTTGAAATCGAACTGCTTATTGGCGTTGCACAGGAATTACTTTATCTGGGAAAAAGCGATCTTTGTTATAACATCTGTTCACAGATTGCTTCCTATCTCGCAAACGCTGAAATTGATTATCTGAAAAAAGATTATTTGTACGCAGAATACGCGATTGTCTACACAAAGTATTTATTAGAAATGAAAGATTACAAAAAGGCTCTTGCCATAGCAGACCATCACCGTCATAAAATGGTACAAAATTCCGAGGATTCCCCTTTATTAGAATTAACATTTCTGACTTCGGTTGGCTATTATCATACCGGTGAAATGGAAACTGCCTATATTTATTTTAAGAATACTTTTTATGCCGCACATTCCATTGAAAGCTGTTATGCTACCATTTGCAGGAATTATGTTTTAAACAGACATCTGTTTTCACTGGATGATTACCTGGCACAAATGAATGATGTTCCTCTGCCCGTTTTTCCAATGAAAAAAGCCATAAATACATCCGATCTAACAGATGGTACTTATGACTTTTTTTCCGCAGATGTTTTGACGATTGGCAGATTAATCCATGAGTTTCGGACAGAACAGGGACTTTCTCTGACTGCATTATGCCATGGATTATGTTCGAAATCCAAGCTTTCAAAAATTGAAAATGACGCCCTGCAGCCGGATGTCTTTCTGACCGAAGCCTTATTACAGCGTCTTGGCATATCCGAATGCGGTTTTACTTTCTGGGGAAGTGAACGTGAAAGCAGACTTTATGAATTAAAATTCAAATTAACACATACACGTCTGCTGACCAACGAACAAATAGAAAACTATCTGCACCAGTTTCACTCATTGATTACGAAAAAAGATAACATCTTAATGCAGCGTTATACTTTTGACTGTAACTTATTGTCATCTTCTCCCGAAGAATGTATCCAGAACCTGCACACCGCACTCGCTTATACTCTGCCGGATTTTGACATTCGCTTTATTTATAATTACCACCTGTCACACAGCGAACTTTCCATTTTAAATAACATTGGATTCCAATATCGAAACATTGATGGAAATAAAAGCAATTTATATTTTACAAAATTACTTGACTACCTCTCCATTCATTCTCTGGATATACTTTTTATAAATAGTGTTTTTCTACTGACATTGTATAAGTATGAACACAGTTTATATACACAACATCATTATCACGAGGCGACTGATTTGTTCACAGGTTCAAATCACCAGCTGCTCAAGGGAAATGTAGCCACCTTTGGATATTTTCTTTTTTATTATTGCCAGTGTCTAGCAGAATGCCAGCAATATGAACCTGCAACAAAATTTGCACATTATGCATGCAGCATTCAGGAATTATATGAATTAAATGCTAATTCTGAAGTTCTCCAAAGAGAGTTCTTCAAAGATTTTTCTATCAACATCATCTAATTTACATTTCATTCTCAATTACAACTTCAGCACACGGCGCAATCCCATCACTGCTTACTCCACCAAAAAGTGTAAGCAGTGAACAGACAAGCATCATTCCTGCAACCATCTTTTTCATTTTGTTTTTCAGATTTTTCTTCATGTTTTTCTCTCCATTTCATTTGTTTTTCATCTCCATTTTATCTGCCTCCACCAAAAAAGAACACTACATAAACGGAAACTTTTTCTGTTCCATTTATGTAATGTTCCTTTCACACTTATCATATTAATTTGCTTTACATCCCGTTTTCACCGCCATGAAAACCTTATTTTCCTGCGACCGCTACCCCATGAAATTCGACCGCAAATGGTCCGTCATAATCTTTATCTTTATAACGCTCGGTGGAAAATGCCATATCTTTCTGTAATTCCAACAGATTGCCGCTGACGGAACCTCCGGTTACCGGCGTCACTTTCTCACCGTCGAAAATATAGGCAAGACGAATCTCACCGCCAAAATATCCGCTTAAGCTATCCATGGAGAAGTCAGAAAAACTTACCACATAAAGGTATGGTTCTTTTTTCATCTCCTCAAGAGTTTTTGTGCCGTTATCCAGTTTTACCGCACTGTAGATTCCGGTCGGCTCGACACCTAAATAGTATGCAAACCGGGCATTTCCATGAATTGCCTTCAGTTCTCCCTCTTTTAATAGTGTAAGATCTTTCATCGGGATTCCCTCACTTGAATAAGGATTCGATGCATGGAGCGTGATATTTAATTTTTCTCCCTGCACTTTTTCTCCCTGCACATCCATTCCTGCCTGATAGCCTGAATAACCCGGATAGACCATGCCAGAGGATGACCGGTCTATGTAAAAATCGATCAGTGTGCGCACATTTTTTCCAGAAAGAAGCAGCTTATAGTTTCCTTTTTCCGGTGCTTCTGTCGCCCTTGCCCTGTCGCATACCCGTTCCAATGCTTCTTTTGCCTGTGCCGTCAGAGCCTCTGTGTCAAGATCATCATATGCGAACTCCTGATACTGCTCGACATCCTGTGGTGTGATACACTGTACGACAAACTCTCCGTTCACACTGCTTTTTTCATAAGAAACATCAATGCCCTCTGAATTGTAAATCGCAGTCGTTGTTTTTTCCATGAAAAACTCAGCCGTATTGATGAATGCATCTTCCTGCACATCCACACAGTATATCTCTTTTTCAAATGCAACTCCGAACTCCTCAAGGCTTTTTCCTCAAAGTTTGCTTTTTACCTGCACTTTATTCTCTTTTTTCCCTTTTGGAAGTTCAAAAAATGGATTTTTTACAAAGGAAGCTGCGTAATAAGCACCTTTTACCGCCTCATCCACTTCCTCCTGTGTCATCTCCGGAAAAATGTTGATATTTGCGGAACCACGCATTTTCTTTCCGTCTATCTCAAAATCACGGTAAATGGTAACCGCAGACACCGCATCCTGTTTCATCCTGCGCATATCAAGTTCTTTTTTTATAAAATAAAGTTCTGCACCCTCGACTGTTTTCTCTGTCACAAGGTAGGTTTCTATCTGAAATTTCCGAATTGCCTGTAATATTTTTTCACGCATCTGTCTCTCTCCTTTTTATCCCAATCTGATTCTGGCTTTGATATATGGACCGCCGTCAGATACTTTTACCCACTCTTTGTGTCCTTTTCCACAATATCCGGTTCCTGCAAGTTCACACTCGTCTGACATCATGGAAATGGATTTTAACAAGTCCGGGACATATCCGGTCAAAACGATCGGAGAAAATACTTTTCCGGTAAATTTACCGTCTTTGATTTCTCTTGCAATGTCAACTAAGCACTGGATTCCCCAGTTTTTCGGATCTTCCATGCCGCTGCTCGCATTTTCCAGATAAAACCCATAGGAAATAGAGGAAATCATATCTTCCACTTTATCGGTGCCTGGTTCAAAGAAAGTATTGGTCATCCGCGTGTACGCTTTGTGGCTGTTCTTTTCCCTTCTTCCGTTTCCGGTCGGTTTTGTGCCAAGTGCATAGCAGCCTGTGCATCACAGATTCCGGTCTTTAAGATTCCTTTATCAATGATGACGGTATCCTGCGCAAGTGTTCCCTCATCATCAAAAAAGAAAGTTGCGGTCTCAGACGCAGCCGATGCGCCATCATGCATGGTAACTAACGGGGAAGCCACATATTCACCGATATATTTTTCAGCCAGAGCACGTTTTTTCACAAACATATCCATCTCAACGCCATGTCCGAATGCTTCATGCACGATCATGCCTGTGACATCCGGTGCACAGATGCAGTCATACTCGCCCGGTGTGATTGGTTCACTTGTGGCAAGATCATTGAGTTTCTGCACTAATGGTGGGATTTTTGTTTCCATGTCATCTAAAATTTCCATTCCGCCACAGCCGGAGCAGCTGTCAAATGCCATCTTCATCTCCTCGCCCTTCGGGATCAGTCCCATGATCATGCCGTTTGTCCACATGACGTTCTGCGTCATGTCTTTGTTTGGAGATAAAAATAATTTGTGATAAATCTGGTAAACGCATGCTGTCTTGATCTCAACGATTTTTTCATCCTGTGCCATTGCTTTTTCACGCACTGCGCCAAGGCTTTTTACGATCTCCTCATCGCCTAATTCTTCCGGCAAAACTTCATAGTCAGTGCTTTTTTCAAAATGATATGCTTCGTCCGGAATTTCTGGATACTGTTTCACTTTCATGTCATCCGGAAGCTTTTTTGCCCACGGCATCACATGATTTTTTACTTCCTCTGCAATGGTGTCAATCTCATTCTCATCAATGTGGCTGAACGCATATTCTCCATAGCTCTCGCCATCGTATACTTTTACCACATATCCTAACTCCACAAACATGTTCTCCGTAATGCTGATTCCCTGTTTTGAAATGGTGTACTGTTTGCCTTTTGAATCTGTCATCAGAATGGACGCATACGAATATGTCTGCAGCAATCTATCTAATAATTGTTTCAGAATCGGTTTTTTCTGTTCGATCAGTCTGCTGGATGTAACCTTCATTCCTTTTCCCTTTACCTTTCACGTTTTCGTTGTCCTTATCGACTATCTCAGTATAGAAAATGGTGTTATATTTGTAAATAGCTTTCATGTAAGTGGTAAAGTTTGTACCGTAAGACGTAAAAAAAGACCTTGCAGAGTTTATACACTCCACAAAGTCTTTTTCATCTTTTATAAATAATATTGCCTGTTTTACTTGAAGTAAGCCACACCGGATTCAAAGATCTTAATATCCTGCTCTCCGTAAATATTCATCGCAACACTTCTGTCACGTCTCTCGGAGTGAGCCATCTTACCAAGTACACGTCCATCCGGGCTTGTGATACCTTCGATCGCCATGTAGGAACCGTTGACATTCCATTCTTCATCCATGGTCGGAACACCGGATTCATTCACATACTGGGTAGCAACCTGTCCGTTTGCAAAGAGCTTGTCTAACCACTCCTGTGGTGCTACGAAACGTCCTTCGCCATGGGATGCCGGATTGCAATATACTTTTCCAAGCTCTGCACCCTGTAACCATGGAGACTTGTTGGAAACAACTTTTGTGTAAACCATTTTGCTCACATGGCGTCCGATCGTATTGTAGGTCAATGTCGGTGACTCAGCTGACTGTGGGCGGATCTCTCCGTAAGGAACCAATCCTAATTTGATCAGTGCCTGGAATCCGTTACAGATACCAAGTGCAAGTCCGTCTCTCTCATTTAACAGCTTCATGACTGCTTCTGTCATCTTTGCATTGCGGAATGCAGTCGCAAAGAATTTTGCAGATCCATCCGGTTCGTCACCGGCGGAGAATCCACCCGGGAACATGATGATCTGGGACTGTTCGATTGCTTTTACAAACTCATCTACGGATTCACGGATATCGTTTGCATTCATGTTTTTGAATACCTTTACGATCGTATTGGCACCTGCACGCTCAAATGCATCCGCACTGTCGTACTCGCAGTTAGTTCCCGGGAATACAGGGATGAATACAGTTGGTTTTGCCACTTTGTTTTTGCATACATAAATGTTGTCTGCTTTGTATAATCCTGTTTTAACTTCGTCCTTATTCTCTGTTGCACGGGTTGGGAAAACTTTTTCCAACGTAGCTGTCCATGCGTGTAATGCTTCCTCCATGGAAATTCTCATATCACCGTAAATAAAGCTTTCTTCCTCATTTACCCATCCGACAAGTGCTTCGTATCCTGCAAGTCCTGCTGCATCGAATGCTGCTTTTACCTCTGCAACCTTTTCAGCCGGAACTTCTGCCACAATGTTACCGAATCCCGGAGCGAATAATGTTTCTTTGGAAACATCTTCATTTACTGTGACGCCAAGCTTGTTACCGAATGCCATTTTGCTGACTGCTGCTGCAAGTCCTTTTCCGTCAAGTGCATAAGCGGATACGATCACGCCAGCCTGGATCAGTGCATGGATGGTATCGTATAATTTCATGACCTGTGCGTAATCCGGAAGGTCAAATTCATCTTTTTTAATTGTAAACAGTACTAACTGGTCTCCCACTGCTTTTAATTCCGGTGTGATGATATCTTTTTCTTTTGCGATATCCACAGCGAAGGAAACAAGTGTTGGTGGAACATCAATATCATTGAAGGTTCCGGACATGGAATCTTTTCCACCGATGGATGGAAGTCCGAAGCCGATCTGTGCATTGTAAGCACCCAGTAATGCTGCAAATGGCTGGCTCCAGCGTTTTGGATCCTCGCTCATTCTGCGGAAGTACTCCTGGAAAGTGAAACGTACTTTCTTGTAATCACCGCCTGCAGTTACGATTCTGGATAAAGATTCTAATACTGCGTAAACAGATCCGTGGTATGGGCTCCAGCTTGATAAGTATGGATCAAAACCATAAGACATCATGGTCACGGTATCGCAGTCTCCCTTTGCAACCGGAAGCTTTGCAACCATGGACTGTGTCTCTGTAAGCTGGTATTTTCCACCGAATGGCATGTAAACGCTGTTCACACCGATGGAACCATCGAACACCACAAGACCTTTCTGGGAGCAGACATTTAAATCAGCCAGTTCTGTCATCCATGCAGCTTTCATATCATTTGCCGCAACTGCCTCTGCTACCTTTGGTGCTGCGATCTTTTTGAAATAGTTCTCTTTTTCCTCAGGCATCTCAACTTCTACGTTGGTCTCCTGATGTGCACCATTTGTATCTAAGAATGCTCTGGAAAGATTTACGATCTCTTTTCCTCTCCACTCTAACACAAGTCTTGGATCCTCTGTTACAACTGCAACTTCCACTGCCTCTAAGTTTTCCTCAGCTGCGTATCCTAAGAAGGTCTTAACATCCTCCGGAGCTACAACAACTGCCATACGCTCCTGGGATTCAGAGATTGCAAGCTCTGTTCCGTCAAGTCCGGCGTATTTTTTCGGAACTTTATCTAAGTTAATACGAAGTCCGTCTGCTAATTCACCGATTGCTACAGACACACCGCCTGCACCGAAATCGTTACATTTTTTGATAATGTGGGCAACTTCCTCACGACGGAATAATCTCTGGATCTTACGCTCTGTCGGAGCATTACCTTTCTGCACCTCTGCACCACATACGGAAGTGGACTGTGTATTGTGTGCCTTGGAGGAACCTGTTGCACCACCGATACCGTCACGTCCGGTACGTCCTCCGAGTAAGATAATGATATCTCCCGGATCAGAAGTCAGTCTCTGCACTGCACGTCTTGGAGCAGCACCCATAACAGCACCGATCTCCATACGTTTTGCGACATAGTCTGGATGGTATACTTCTTTTACATAACCGGTTGCAAGTCCGATCTGGTTACCATAGGAACTGTAACCGTGAGCTGCCTCGCGGACAATTTTCTTCTGTGGAAGCTTTCCCGGCAACGTGTCTTTGACAGAAACGGTCGGATCAGCCGCACCGGTCACACGCATTGCCTGATAAACATAAGTACGTCCTGACAACGGATCACGGATTGCTCCGCCGAGACAGGTTGCCGCACCACCGAAAGGCTCAATCTCCGTCGGATGGTTATGTGTCTCATTCTTGAAGTTGACAAGCCACTCTTCGGTCTGTCCGTCCACTTCTACCGGAACAACAATGGAGCATGCATTGATCTCATCGGATTCTTCCTGATCCTGTAATTTTCCTTCTTTTTTCAGGCGCTTCATGGCAAGTAATGCGATATCCATTAAACAGACAAACTTGTCGGAACGTCCTTCGTAAAGATTTTTGAATGTATTCAGATAGTCATTGTAAGTCTCTTCGATCGGTTTTTTGTAAAATCCGTCATCAAACTTCACGTCCTTTAACTCTGTGGAGAATGTCGTATGACGGCAGTGGTCTGACCAGTAGGTATCAAGAACACGGATCTCTGTTACGGATGGATCTCTGTGTTCCTCATTCTTGAAATACTTCTGGATATGTAAAAAATCTTTGAATGTCATTGCAAGATTTAAAGAACTGTAAAGCTCTTTTAACTCTGCTTCCTGCATCGTCTGGAATCCATCAAAAGATGCCACATCTGCTGGCTCTTCAAAGTCCTGTACTAAAGTTTCCGGCTTCTCAAGACCTGTCTCTCTGGAATCAACCGGGTTGATGCAGTGATGCTTGATCGCCTCTAACTGCTCCTCTGTGATATCGCCTTCGATCACATAAGTAGTTGCGGTACGGATAACCGGTTCTTCCTCTTCGTTTAATAATTTTACACACTGTTCTGCGGAGTCTGCTCTCTGGTCAAACTGTCCCGGTAAATATTCTACAGAAAAAGTTTTTGCATTGCCAAGTTCGAAGGTTTCCTCGAAAACCGTATCTACCGGCGGCTCTGAAAAAACAGTGACCAGTGCCTTCTTGTAGGTCTCCTCTGAAATATTTTCTATATCATAACGAATCAGTTCACGTACACCTGTCACGGAAGAAATTCCAAGATAGCTCTTAATCTCAGCCTGTAACTCTTTTGCCTTGACTGCAAAAGCCGGTTTCTTTTCTACATAAACTCTTCTTACCTTGCTCATAAATGTTCCCTTTTCCTTTCGCGATATGTTTTCTTTTATTCTGCTTCTGGCATGATTTTTTCTGCCACGCTAGATATTACGCTTCGCAATTATGACGTACTGAGTCATTGCGATTCAATCTTAGGATAGTATAACATATGGTATTAGATTAGCATAATTAATATATTTAATTTGTTTTATAAGTTTATTTAATATTTAATCCACTATTTATCACGCACACTTCACACTCATTTAATCATAAGAATCGATTGACACAATTATAAGTACGTCTTATAATTATATCTATTCAGGCACATCAGTCTGTATATACGCTCATTATAATCTGAGGTTTTCTCTGACATGGAAACCTTATTGGAAAGGTACACGCATTTTTATGGATATCAACTACGAGTTATATAAAGTTTTTTATTATGTTGCAACCTCTTTGAGTTTTTCCGAGGCAAGTAAACAGTTATACATTTCACAGTCGGCTGTCAGCCAGTCGATCAAGACATTGGAGAAAAAATTAGAGCAGCCTCTTTTCATCCGGAGCACGAAAAAAGTACAGCTCACCCCTGCCGGAAAAGTACTCTTAAAGCACATTGAGCCTGCCATGAACTTAATCCAGCGCGGTGAGAGCCAGCTTCTCGATTCTGGCAGCCTTGGACTTGGACAGCTCCACATCGGTGCCAGCGATACGATCTGCCGTTACTTTTTAGTTCCTTATTTAAAGCAGTTCCACAAGAAGTTTCCAAATGTGCCAATCAAAGTAACCAATGCAACTTCTGTAAGCTGTGTGGATCTCTTAGAGCAGGGAAAAGTGGATCTGATCGTGACGAACTTCCCAAATGCACATTTGAATCATTCCTATATTCAGAAAACAGTCTGCAATTTTACCGATGTTTTCATTGCGAATCCTGCCTACTTCAATCTGAAACAGCAGGAGATTCCGTTTGAAGAACTGAAACAGTATCCGATCCTCATGCTTGACCGCAAGAGTACCACAAGTGAATTTCTGCACAATCTGTTTTTACAGCATCAGTTGGAACTGATCCCGGAAGTGGAATTAAGCAGTAATGACCTGTTGATCGACCTTGCCCGCATCGGACTTGGAATAGCCTTTATCCCGGACTACTGCTTAAGCCGGGAATCCAAAGACCTGTATGTTGTGAAAACAAAAGAAAAACTACCATCCCGTCAGATGGTAGCTTCGATAAATCCAACTTTGCCAGTGTCACAATCTACGGAAGAATTTTTAAAACTCCTGCCGGAGTTATAAACCGGAGTTTAACTGGCGTAGTGTCGCAGATTCTGTGGTGCGGTTATAGGTTGTGAAGGGCAGATATAAGCGTCCTCTCACAAGTCAGAATTTTATAGGTTTATGAAAAGAAAAACGGTACAGACGAAATATGATGTTCC
>ERZ1023694.218-NODE-218-length-13471-cov-7.807021_pt1 | contig 13471 bp, 11 predicted proteins | sample MGYA00380348_ERZ1023694 | MGnify/ENA primary metagenome ERZ1023694 (study PRJEB33179, sample SAMN07449026) | human gut metagenome | biome: Human-gut; feature: Human associated habitat; material: Faeces | host: Homo sapiens | place: India:Kasaragod | collected... | reverse complement strand
CCACTTCTACCAGCCCCCCACGGCGCTATGCAGGAGCGTAGCCGTCAGTTCAGCCACCCACGCAATCGCCGCCGTCGGCTTCTACCTGTTAGGCCTTACCCCGCATCAGCAAGCCTTCTTCGTGGGCATCCGCAGCACGTTCTACCGCTTTGCCACCATCGCCGGACAAGGACTGCTCATTATGCTGGCCGGCTGGCTGGAAGAAATGACCGGACGCACATCGTACGCCTGGAGCATCACCTTCTTCACGTTAGCAGGCTGCCTGCTGGCTCTGTGGCTCTACCATTCCTTCGTACTGCCCTGTCCTGACCAGGACTGTCCGTCGGTCGCCCGACAAGGAGAAGCCCGGAGCATACTGACCGATTTCCTGCTCACCTTCCGTTCCTTCTTCCAGAAAGAACAGGCGCTTACCGCCATTCTGTTCATGCTGCTCTACCGCCTGCCCGAGGCACAGTTAGCCAAGATGGGCATTCCCTTCCTGCTCGACCCAGTGGAACAAGGAGGACTCGGCATGACCACGGCACAGATAGGCTTTGCCCAAGGAACGCTCGGCATTGTCGGTCTCACCTTGGGAGGTATCCTGGGAGGCATTGCCGTAGCACGCCACGGACTGCGCCGCTGGCTCTGGCCGATGGTATGGGCCATCTCCCTGCCCGATATTGTCTATGTGTACCTGAGTTACGCCCAGCCCGACAACTTAATCATCGTGAACAGCTGCATCTTTGTGGAACAGTTCGGCTACGGATTCGGATTCACGGCCTACATGCTCTACCTTATTTATTTTGCCAACGGCACACACAAGACCTCGCACTATGCCATCTGTACCGCCTTCATGGCCTTGGGCATGATGCTGCCGGGCATGATAGCCGGCTGGATGCAAGAAACCTTAGGCTACCAGCTGTTCTTCATTTGGATTATGGTGTGCACACTGGCCACCTTCGGCGTTACCGCCCTGCTGAAAATCGATCCTGAATTCGGAAAGAAATAAAAAGACACGTTTTGTCCGGCCTTTACTTTCCGGAAAGGAAGTGCCGGACAAAACGCATAAAATTCAATACCGTATCCGACTCCTGTCCCTGAGCCGATACAAAACAGAAATGCCGCTTGAATTGCAAGCCCTCAATGTCAATCACCTGAAAGTCTCCTTCCTTCAGTTCCCTCTCGAGAGCACAGATTGACACGATACCCATACAGTTGCTGCACCGCAAGAACGACTTGATACCTTCCGTACTGCCTAAGTGCATCCGCACGTTCAGCGAAGAAAGCTTCAGCCCCTGCTCTGCCAATACCATCTCAATGGCATCCAGCGTGCCGGAACCTCGCTCACGAAGCACCAATGGCACACGAACAAACTCTTCCAGCGTCAGTTCCTCCTTTCCGGCCCAATGGCCGCGCGGACAAACTACCGGCACCAGTTCATCGCACAAGAACGGGTCGTAGCGCAGGCTGGGCAGACGGAACACTCCCTCCACCATACCCACATCAATGGTATGCTCCTGCAAAGCCTTCTCCACATTGCGCGAATTGGTGTCCATCAATGACACACTCATCTTGGGATAACGCTCCGTGAAAGCAGCCAGCACAGGCGGAAGCACATACTGTGAGATTGTCGTACTGGCCCCTAACCGTAACTCTCCCGCATACTCATTGTTCAACTGGTGCATGTCGTACTCCAGCTTGCGGTAATCGTCCAAAATCCGTTCGCAGTGCTCCATCAGCAATTTTCCAGCCTCAGTGAGCGAAATGGAATTTCCCTTCCGGTCGAACAGACGCACACCATAGAGACTCTCCAGTTCCCTAACATGCTTGGTCACTGCCGGCTGACTCACAAACAACTCCTGCGAAGCCTTGGTAAAACTAAGGTTTCGTGCCACACTATAGAAAGCTTTCAAACGGAAATCCGACATGCCTCCACAAAGATTAAAGTTCCTCTGCCCGGATGCCCAACGACTGAAGAATGGCAAATCCTAACATTTCAAAGGAATATTCATAATCGTGTGCCGGAGGATTCATACCGAACACCGTCACACCATCTTTTCCCTTTATCTTTGCTGCCTGCTGCTCCACAGCAGTCCCATATCCCTCTTCATCGGGCACCAGCATGATTCGGCGTGCATCTTTCGATTCGGTCAGCAGTTGCAGTGATTCCGTAAACAAGTCCTCCCGACGGGCCATATCCGAAGGCTGGAAAGCATAAAGCGCAAACTCGCCCAGGCGGCTCTGGAATGCCATACCGTGAACCTCTTTTTCCAAATCGGAAGGAAGGCAGAAATTCATCCGGCTATGCTCCTCATCATACACAAAAATTACCTGTATCTCATTCTTGCCCGGCTCAATTCCGGCATCCAAAACCAGGCACTCCAGCAACACGGCCAAATCAGCCTTAGGTAGTTCACGCCCCACCAACGGTGCGAAATGTGCCGCCATATCCTTCCCCACACGGTCAAGGAAAGCTGCATCAATCAAAATTACATCAGAAGCAAAGGGTATTTTCTTTTCCATATTAGTTAATGTGTTTCTATTTATACTTGTTTCCAGTTGATGAAATAACCGTCTTCCATGATGCAATCAGAATTTTGTATTCCAATTGGATATTTCATACTAAACAATTAATAATGAATAACGGGGAACGGCAAATGCTTATTTGATTCAAGCCTTTATACAAAGATAAGAAAAATATCCAAGAGCCAATATTTACCCCTGATTATTTAAAATTCATTGCAATTCCTGACAGGATATTCCATCTGTCTCATTCAAAGCATTCTCATTTCTTTATTCAATGCATTTTTGTGTACAGCTACCGATTTACTTCTTCCTCCAACGGGCTGGCGAACACTCTTCTTTTTCTTTGAACAGACGTATGAAATGGCTGGCCGACTGGAAACCTGACTTTTCTGCAATTTCAGCAATCGTCAATTCCGGACATTCCTTCAGCATAGTCTTTGCATATTCCAACCGAAGACTGGAAATCCATTCACGGAATGACAACTGATAAACCAGCTTAATATAACTGGAAAGATAAGTACGGTTAGTCTTCAGTATTTCTGAAAGCTCTTTCAGTGTCAGCCCTAATTTAAGATAGCCCTTCTCTTCTATCCAGACAGCCAGTCTTTCTGCAATGTCAGAGAAACTAGGAGGAAGAGCCTGCATTTCCCCTATCGCCATAGCTGAAACATCTCCTTCCGATGGCATTTCTGACTCGAAGACCTGCTCCACTTGCTCGTAGAACAACAGATAGTTCATATAGGAGCAATAAAGATAAATATAAAAAGGAACAGACGACAGAATCCAGATATACACATATTTGTCAGGAAGGAAGGTCAATAGGCCACACCCTACTCCAAAAATCACCGCCCAATAAGTAAAAATGGACAACCACTGTATATAAGCACCCACATTATCAGAATGGGTATCATCACACAGTCGTACTGCTCTACGATAGGCCAGAATAAGCCGGCGTGCCAGAACAAATCCATACGTTACCAGCCATACGCACATAACCAGAATACCCATTTTTTGAATCAAACCTTTTGGCAATCCTAATAGTACCACCCCCGACAAGGCTGTAAACAGCAACCACTGACACACATGTACCATAAAGCGCCGCCGCGTAATATAGAAACGATCAAGCAATGTAGTAAGCGCCGAACTGAAAAGCCAGTAACAAAGGAAATAGGTAGACAGATTCATCAAGATGGCTGCATCCACATTCTGGAAACGGATTTCTGCAAAGAAATGTACGGAATAATTGGCAGCCAACAATAGCACGGCAAATCCCATTACCCTACGCGAACGAAGATAATTGCTAAAGATTGCTTTGTCCGGCACCGGGGCAAAAATAAAATAAAAGCCGAAAAACAGCATCAACGGCAAGGCGATGCAAAGCGAATAACTATATATAGGATGTGTTATCATTTTTCAATGCCTCCAACCATTATAAGAACTCATAAACTATACCCCAAATGTACAAAAAATATCTGAAAAACTTAAAGCCTCCAGCAAGTTTCCTTGCCAGAGGCTTCTTTTTATTTATCGATTAAAGAAAATTAATCTTCCATCAACTTGCGATAACGCACGCGCTTCGGCTCGACATTGCCCATACGCTTCATCTTATTTTCTTCGTATTCCGTGTAAGAACCCTCGAAGTAGAACACCTGACTGTCTCCTTCAAAAGCTAAGATGTGGGTACAGATACGGTCAAGGAACCAACGGTCGTGGCTGATAACTACGGCACATCCGGCAAAGTCTTCCAAACCTTCTTCCAGCGCACGGAGAGTGTTTACGTCAATATCGTTGGTCGGCTCGTCGAGCAACAACACGTTACCTTCTTCCTTCAATGCCATGGCCAGGTGCAGACGGTTACGTTCACCACCAGAAAGCATACCACAGAGTTTTTCCTGGTCAGAACCAGAGAAATTAAAGCGACTCAGGTATGCACGGGCATTCACATCGCGGTTACCCATACGAATCAGGTCGTTACCGCCACTGATTACCTGGTATACGGTCTTGTTCGGGTCAATGTCCTTGTGCTGCTGGTCTACATAGGCCACATTCACAGTCTCTCCTACTTCAAACTCGCCTTTATCCACACATTCCAGTCCCATAATCAGGCGGAACAACGTTGTCTTTCCGGCACCGTTCGGACCGATAACTCCCACGATACCGTTAGGCGGCAGCATGAAGTTCAAGTCGTCGAAAAGCAGTTTGTCGCCATACGCCTTGGCCACATGCTTGGCTTCGATAACCTTGTTTCCCAGACGCGGACCGTTCGGGATAAAGATTTCCAGCTTTTCTTCCTTCTCCTTCACATCTTCGTTCAAGAGTTTGTCGTACGAATTCAAACGAGCCTTACCCTTGGCCTGACGAGCCTTAGGAGCCATGCGCACCCATTCCAACTCGCGTTCCAGCGTCTTACGACGCTTGCTGGCCGTCTTCTCTTCCATTTCCATACGCTTGGTCTTCTGCTCCAGCCAGCTTGAATAATTTCCCTTCCAAGGAATACCTTCACCACGGTCAAGTTCCAGAATCCATCCGGCCACATGATCCAAGAAGTAGCGGTCGTGTGTTACGGCAATTACCGTTCCTTCGTACTGCTGCAAGTGCTGTTCCAGCCAGTCAATGCTTTCTGCATCCAAGTGGTTGGTCGGCTCGTCGAGCAACAGGATGTCCGGTTTCTGCAACAACAGACGGCACAAAGCCACACGGCGGCGTTCACCTCCCGAAAGGTTCTTCACCAGCTGGTCTTCGGGCGGACAGCGCAATGCATCCATCGCACGTTCCAGTTTGCTGTCAAGATTCCACGCATCGGTAGCGTCAATAATATCCTGCAGTTCGGCCTGACGCGCAAAGAGTGCGTCCATCTTTTCCGGATCTTCATAATATTCCGGCAAACCGAACTTCTGATTGATTTCTTCGTATTCGGCCAGCGTGTCTACCACCTGCTGCACTCCCTCCATCACGACTTCCTTCACGGTCTTCGTGTCGTCAAGCTGAGGTTCCTGGGCCAGATAACCTACAGAATAGCCCGGTGAAAATACCACTTCACCCTGGTAGTTCTTTTCGATTCCGGCAATGATTTTCATCAAAGTAGACTTACCGGAACCGTTCAAACCGATGATTCCGATTTTCGCGCCATAAAAAAAGGATAGGTAGATGTCTTTCAATACCTGTTTGTTGTTCTGGAATGATTTGCTCACTCCCACCATTGAAAAGATAATTTTCTTGTCGTCTGCCATATTCTTTATATTAGTTAAGTTATCTATTCTTCATTCGTTTCATGAAATAGCCGTGCACCACTGCCTGATAAATCAACAGACCAGCCAGCAAAATGAGCGATGCAGCCCGGAACTGTTGTCCGGAGCTGTCTTCTGTGTATTTTCCGAAGAACACGCCCAGCATGACGCCCGACTCCCAAAGCAACTGATAGGTGTGATAGCCCGTTCCGCGCTCACAGTGCAAAGGAAGACGTATCATCATCCGCAAGAACTGAAGCAGAGAAAATCCCATGCCCAATCCGGTCAGAAGACCGGCTCCCATTAGCATTTCTTTTTCGGTGGAACAGCCCAGCAGCCATACTGCCACGCACATCAATACCAGTCCGACACCATTCAGCAGGCGGCCGTTCACTTGCTTGCGAACCACGCGGTCCAGCAGCAGGAAGACGATAACTCCGGCTATGATACAAATGTAGAAAAAAGTATCGAAAATCGAGCAGAACAGCACCCCTAAAATGAAGGGAACCACCATCATGTTCAGCCCCGGAATCAAGGTACGGAAAAGCAGAAAACGGTCGAACGACAGCAACGGAAGGTCCAACGGAGCACGGAAACAGACTTCCACCATGGAAACCAGTACGACCGGAAGGGCACAAAGTCCCACAAAAAGATAAATCTGCTGCTGGAAAGAAAGATACCAGCCTGCATTATATCCCAACAGGATGCCGCACAGCATACCGAGTACCCCCGACCAGGTGAAAACCACACTGGCCTTGTTTCTGTACTGGCTGGGAGTTACATCGATGACCAGGGTACTGCCCATGGCCATCAGTACCACCCCAAACAAGGCTCCCTGAAGCACACGCAAAAGGAAAATCATCCCCCACTCTCCGGCGTATGGATACAACAATCCCAAAAGCGCCAGCAGCAGAAGGCTGCGCGTACACACATTCTTACGCTTAAACGTATCGACCAGGTAATTATTGAAAGCTCCCAAAAGAAAGAGAGAAGCTCCAAAGATGGCTATGGCCCCTCCGGCCTGAAATCCCGTATACCCTCCTTCTGACACCATCCAATGATGAAGTGCGGGAAACAGCATATACACTGCCGTATACAGGAAAAAATTAGCGATGAGCAAAAGATTAAAATTCTTGTTCCACATTTTTTCTACATCTAATAGAAAACACAGATGCACAGACTGCGACTTTTAAATTGTCCGGAAGAACCGGACTTTGCAGTCCATGCATCTGCGGCTTATAAGTGATAATCTTAGTATTGTTCTGACTCGTTAGGGAAGTCACAAGCTTTCACGTCGGCTACATAATGTCCGATGGCATCGGTCATTACGGTATTCAGGTCAGCATAGCGACGAAGGAAACGCGGGCTGAATCCTTTGGTCATACCCAGCATGTCAGTCACTACCAATACCTGTCCGTCTACTCCTCCACCGGCTCCGATTCCGATAACCGGAATAGTCAGCTCCTGAGCCACACGGGTTGCCAGTGCAGCCGGAATTTTCTCCAGTACCAGAGCAAAGCATCCGGCTTCTTCCAACAGACGCGCATCCTTGATCAGCTTTTCAGCTTCTGCGTCTTCTTTGGCGCGTACACCGTAAGTTCCGTATTTATTGATAGACTGAGGCATCAGTCCCAGGTGTCCCATCACGGGCATTCCGGCACCGATGATACGGCGAATCACGTCGATGACTTCTTCACCGCCTTCCAGCTTCAGGGCATCGGCATGTGTTTCTTTCATGATGCGGATAGCATTGCGTACCCCGTCAAACGGGTCTGCCTGATAAGAACCGAATGGCATATCCACCACTACCAATGCACGCTTCACACCGCGCATCACTGACTTTCCGTGATAAATCATCTGCTCCACGGTAATAGGCAAGGTCGTCACGTTACCCGCCATCACATTCGAAGCTGAATCACCTACCAGAATCACATCCACACCTGCGCCGTCTACAATCTGCGCCATTGTATAATCATAAGAGGTCAACATGGAAATCTTTTCACCTCTCTGTTTCATCTCAATCAAACGGTGAGTCGTTACCTTACGAGTATCACCAGAAAGATATCCTGCCATAGTTTTCTTCTGAATTAATAAAATTTCCGCAAAAATAGCCGATTTTTCCGAATCAGACAAGCCTTACAGCAAGTTCATCATCTCTTCATACGTAAAACAGGTGAAATCTGGAATCACCCGGTCGCACTGATTTTGAATGGCTTCCGCCGGATTGGTGGTGCTCAGTCCCACTACAGGCATGCCTGCTGCGTTTCCCGCCTGAATGCCATGGAACGAATCTTCAAACACAACGCAATTGGCCGGGAGAGTTTCAAAAACTTTTGCTCCAAGCAAAAAACAATCGGGGTCCGGCTTGGATTTCTGAAACATCTCGGCTGTGAGTATCCGGTCCACCATGTCCTTCAATTCAGGATGTGCCGCATACACATTGGCCATTTTCTTCTCGTTCGAGCTGGTCACTATGGCTATTTTCACTCCATGAGCACGAAGACTCTGCATGAACTCTGCCACTCCCGGCACATATTCATAGCGCATCTCTGTCTCGAAACGGTTCAAGCCTTCTGTAATTTCAGCCTGTTCATGCTCCATTCCCTGAAAATAACGGTCGTAAATCTGCCGCAGCGTCTGTCCCTTGATGATTTTTCCGAATTCCTCGTATTCCGGATGGTATTTCTTTCCCACCTCATTCCAGAAGATGCTGTACTGTGACTCAGTGTCCATCACTACTCCGTCAAAATCAAAAAGTGCTGCTACGCATTTAGTTTTGTCCATTGGTATGTTTAGTTTGATTTAACGGTACAAAGTTCTAAAATATTGCTTCATATTCCTAACTTTGGAAATTAAAATAAACAAACGTACATGAAAGAAAACAATCCGCACATATTGGGAGAAGCCCCTATCGGGAAACTACTGGTAGAATATTCCATTCCTGCCATTATCGGAATGACACTGACTTCCTTGTATAACATCATAGACAGTATTTTCATCGGTCATGGTGTGGGAGCCCTGGCCATCTCCGGTCTGGCCATTACCTTTCCGCTGATGAACCTGCTGGTAGCCTTCTGTACACTGGTGGGCGTAGGAGGTGCCACACTTTCTTCCATCCGACTGGGACAAAAGGATAAAAAGGGAGCAGAAGATATTCTCGGTAACGTAGCCATTCTTTGTGTCATTAATGCCATCTTCTACGGCGGATTGGCATTTATCTTTCTGGAACCGATTCTCTTTTTCTTCGGAGCCAGCGAAGCTACCCTGCCGTATGCCCGCGATTTTATGCAGGTAATTTTATTGGGCAGTCCGATTTCTTACGTCATGATCGGGCTTAACAACATCATGCGTGCCACCGGTTACCCGAAAAAAGCCATGCTTTCTTCCATGCTGACCGTAGGCTGCAACATTATTCTGGCTCCGATTTTCATTTTTGTACTGAACTGGGGAATCCGGGGAGCGGCACTTGCGACCATCTGCTCACAGTTCATCGGCATGCTGTGGGTATTGTATCACTTCTACAGTCCGAAGACTTATATCCGCTTCCAGCGTCACAGCATGCGACTGAAACAACACATCATAGCCAATATTTTTGCCATCGGCATGTCGCCCTTCGTCATGAATGTGTGTGCCTGCTGCATCGTGATTTTCATCAACAACCGTCTGCTCAACTATGGAGGTGATATGGCAATCGGTGCATTCGGCATCCTTAACCGTATCCAGATGCTCTTTGTCATGATTGTAATGGGTATCACCATGGGAATGCAGCCCATCACGGGATACAACTACGGTGCACAACATTTCGACCGCGTAAAAAGAACCTTGAAGCTGGGAATCACGGCAGGATGTATCATTACTACCTTAGGATTTATAATCGGTGAGCTGTTTCCCGGTATATTTGTCGGCATGTTTACTGACAACCACGAACTGACTGATGAAGCGACACTGGCCCTGAGAATTGGCATTCTATCCTTCCCGGTGGTAGGTGCACAGATTGTCATCACCCAGTTCTTTCAGTCCATCGGAAAAGCCCGGATTTCCATCTTCCTGTCTCTTTCCCGCCAGCTGCTCTTCCTTCTTCCGGGACTGGCTTTTCTCCCACCCTTCTATGGCGTGGAAGGTGTATGGTTCAGCATGCCGTTATCCGATGCCTTGGCCTTCGCCGTGGCAGCCTTGATGCTGGCATACCACTATAAGAAAAAGATGTCAGGCACCGATTTACGGACAGTTTAAAAGCTTTCTGAGAAAAGAAGAGCCAGATTCAGCACAGATACAATCACTGCCATGGTGTAAAGCACAAAACTGCTCCACCGGGAGTTGGCATATTGCCCCATGACCCGTTTAGAGGAGGTCAACCCTACCTGCAAGAAAATGGTAAACGGAAGCTGAATGCTCAGTATCATTTGTGAGATGATCAATCCTTGGAAAGGATTCTCGATGAACAGAATGACAACCAGTGCAATTCCCAATGAAAGTAGAATTCCTACACGAGAGTGCACATCCTTTACATGGTAGGATTCACCAAACATGCCGGCAAAAATGGAACCGGCAGCCATCCCGCTTGTCACAGTGGAAGAGATACCTGCCATCAGCAAGGCAAGAGCAAAGATAGTAGCAGCCTGATTGCCAAGCAAAGGCTCCAACAAGCTCTTGGCCTGCTGCAACTCTTCTACTCCAATATGGTTAGCAAAGAAGGTAGCCGCAGCCAGCAAAATCATCGCACTGTTGATAGCCCAGCCTACTCCCATAGAGAACAGGGTGTCATAGAATTCATATTTTAATAATTTACGGATAGAAGCATCGTCCTTCTTGTTGTATTCCCGGCTCTGTACCACTTCCGAGTGCAAGAACAAGTTATGAGGCATCACCACGGCCCCCAGCACACTCATTATCACCAACAGACTACCCTCGGGAATAGAAGGCGTCACCCACGAACGGGCAGCCAAAGGCCAGTCTATATCAACCAGGAAAAGTTCATAGAGAAATGATAGTCCTATCACCGACACAAATGCAATAATAGAGCGCTCAATCCGCTTGTAGGAATTGGTAAACAGCATGATTGTGACAAAGAATGCCGTGAGAAGGGAACCCCAGATAATAGGAATATCGAATAACATTTCCAAGGCAATGGCTCCTCCCAAAATCTCAGCCAGAGAAGTGGAGATAGATGCCAATACGGCTGTTCCCAAGATAGGACGTGACACCCATTTCGGCGTATATTTCGTGGCAGCCTCACTCAAGCAAAGTCCGGTAACAATTCCCAAGTGAGCCACATTATGCTGCAACACGATGAGCATAATAGTAGACAAGGTAATCACCCACAACAAGGAATAGCCAAAGTCTGCTCCTGCCGCAAAATTAGAAGCCCAGTTGCCCGGATCTATAAAACCAACGGTCACAAGCAAACCGGGACCAATATATTTAAAGAAATCCAGTCCACCAAGATAACGCTGGTGGTCCTTACGTCGTAATTCTTTGATGAAATTCCACATACCTATAAAGCTGTTTTAATAAATAAAAACACACTTAGCCGATAGAATGTTCACACAAAGAGTAAAGAAATTTGTAATTAGTTCAATTTTAAATCTGCCCAACCTGCGGCACGATACCATGAGATAGACTGTTTGTAATAATCATTCCAATTATTCCAAGAAATATTATCAGGCACGTAATCATTAATCTCCTTCGGAATATACATACCGATTCCACAAAAACGGGTTTCATCAACCCTAAAACTAGAGTTAGAAGGATTTGGAATACACTCTTTAGCTATTACTGCCTCATTCAATACAGTTTGTATAGAAGCAATAGCCTCGTTTAAATCTGTTTCTGCCACTCCGCTTTTTCCTCCCAACTCTCGAAAGAAATCAAGTACATCATAGGAAAAATATTTATAACTATTCACTCCATACTGCTGTACGTTCTGCATGGACACAGAAGAAAGCGCATCCTCCCACTCTGAAAGTTTTGCCTTTACTGCACTGGCCAGATTTTCCATTTGGCTACAATCCATCACTGCACATGTCCCCCAAACATCCTTTGTTTTATTGAAAGAAATAAATTCATGGCATACAGCAGAATAATCCACGTTTTCAGAATACAAATAAGGAAGAATCCGATCATACGGGAATCCATACACCGGGGTCTCCATTACGGAAGCAATACAATGTGAAGTTACGTCTTTCAATTCATAGCCCACCTCTGCATTACCCATCATACAGGCATCAAACAGCACGAAATCCAATTTTTCCGAGAAACTTTTCTTCAACACATTGGCCAAATCAGGAATATCTATATTGTAACCATCATCATCGCCAAAGGCTTTTGACTGCACAGAATTACCCTTCATCCAACCTGAAGCATGCGAACCTAGAATAAGACCATAACTGTCAGAAGGAGCAATCTTCTGCATGTCCTTAAGAACTTCTTCCATGACAACCGGATCAGTAGCTATCTGGCTGTTCATCGTATATTCTTTCTTCTGTGCTACCTGGCATACAGACTCAAACGTCAGATCCGTCCCTGTCACGGCTGGAAGGTTATTGATATTGCCACGCCCATCCGTATCAAAACATAGCAACGTGGGTACATCCAAATAACTGCTATATTCCTGCGGACGATAAAATACCAGTAACGTACAGGAATCTTTTATTTCAGCCAATGCCATGTACATATCCACCACATTGTCTTGTAGATTCCCCTCCAAAGATTTAGGACTATTTGAAATCAAATAAGCCAATACCGTACGCCCGGAGCGCTTTGCCGGCTGTTGTTCCGGAATTTCATTGGAACAGGCGGCCAATACGATCACCAACAGGGTGTAAAGCCATTTCTTCATCTGCATTATTCAAAATCAGGCTTTTCAAACTTAAATTCTGCATTCACATCCTGAAGGAACAATGAACCACCCTTGGTATATTTCTCCTTCAATTTCTTCAGTTCCTTCTGCACGTTTTTCTTTTTACGGCTGAAAAACATGAAGCAAGTACGGTTCTTTCCATTCTGTTTCTGTTCCAGATAGTCCTTCAACTGGATGCTGTACAATGCACGGCCCACTAACATTCCTTTATCATCTACAGCAGCACTATCCAGATACTGCACATCTGTGAAATACACTAATGAGTCAGTAAATGAAGCAGACACACCAGCCAGATACACTCCATATTTGTTCTTATCTTTCGGCTGCTTGCTGAATGCAGAAGCAGCAAATACCATCATTAACAGAAAACAGAAAAACTTTGTATAACGCATAATTCATCAATTTATTGGGGGCAAAAGTACACAATTATGCGTAAAAACCGAAAGAAGACATATAAATTAACAAAGAAAAAGCCTTTCTACATACAAAAAGAGATGTATCAAGGTCTGAGCTAACCTTCATACATCTCTTCTGTTTTTTGGAAATCAATCTCTACCTTATCCCAAATAAGATTTGAGCAGCTTACTACGAGAATTTTGTCTTAATCTTCTAATTGCCTTTTCCTTAATCTGACGAACACGCTCACGTGTGAGCCCAAACTTGTCGCCGATTTCTTCCAACGTCATTTCCTGCATGTTAATACCGAAAAACATCTGGATAATATCCTTTTCTCTTTCGGTTAGCGTAGAAAGTGCTCTGTCAATTTCCCTCGAAAGTGATTCATTTACCAAGGAGCGATCGGCCATAGGAGAATCATCGTTCACCAGCACGTCCAGCAGACTGTTGTCCTCTCCTTCCACAAAAGGAGCATCCACTGAAA
>ERZ1023694.198-NODE-198-length-14752-cov-116.960672_pt1 | contig 14752 bp, 16 predicted proteins | sample MGYA00380348_ERZ1023694 | MGnify/ENA primary metagenome ERZ1023694 (study PRJEB33179, sample SAMN07449026) | human gut metagenome | biome: Human-gut; feature: Human associated habitat; material: Faeces | host: Homo sapiens | place: India:Kasaragod | collected... | reverse complement strand
TTGAAAAATGTTGGATGTGCTAACTGCTGAAAATCAGTAGTTACGTTCTAACGGTGATTTACGTAGAAAGCAATAAAGAAATATTGAATCATGATACCAAAGATATTGTTAGTGTTACACACCGAATGTTTTTAGATTCGACGATGCTTACACTAAATAAAAATAGGGTGTTAATTTCTGAGGATTGGGTTATGTCAATAATGACATATTGTCCCAACAACTTCTGCGCTATGTCTGTAACAAATTGGCTTGCTTTAACAAAAACAGATTCCCTACAAGAAATAGATGACTATATTTTCGGATTAAAATATTTAGGATGTGAAATAACAAGTGACCACATCTTTAAAATTCCATTTTTGGATGCGACAACAAAAAAGCAAGTTTTGCCAGTTTTAATTGAAAATATTGAACGTTTCAAACCAGTTTCTGCAGTGGAAGAAGCGACAATAAGACTTATTGATGGTAGAATATTTACTCCAGACATTACGAATTTTGTATTAAGCATTTTTATTGCTTTGTTTAAAGATATGGAGTATGTTCAGGCAATTCGGTTAAAGGTACAACTTCAGAGAAGTCATGGTAATGAAATGTACAGACAGCTTTTGGAAGATGCTTATAAAATTACACATCCATTGATTTTATAAGATATAGAGAATCGACATAAAATTATGAACACAAATACGGATTTTGACAAGATAGATAAAGTACTCTCGAAGATATCGGGCAAGGAGATGAAAGCCTTTGTACGGCAGTATGCAGCCACGCATGAGGACTTCGCTACCGCTTTGGTGGAAAAGTATTGGAAGCCGGAGCGTGGTAACTACAAGGAGCAGGTGGAAGCTTGTTTTGCCCATGCTGGTGTGTTGGGTAAGAGATTCGGACAACCCCAATTGGACTGGAGGAAGATAGAGCAAGACCTGGCTGCAATGATGAGAAAAGCCAAGAGCATGAAGAAGAAAGGTAATCTGATTGATGCTGCCTTGATAGCTGGATATGTGATGACCATCACTTGCCGAGAGTTCAAACACGACCATCTGGCTTATACTCCTGCCAGATATGATGTTTGGGCAGAGGAAAACAATATGTTAAAGGACATTGTCACCCAGTCGACAGACATGGTGATGGAGTTGTTAATCAATAGTGATGAGATAGAAGAGGATTCTCGCTTGGGTATGCTTGGAGAGATTGCAGAGCAGTGCGAGGAAATTGGCGATAACTATTTCATGCGCTTTGAGTGGTTTGTGGACGAGGCGATGCCGTTGCTTTGCGGTGATGATGAAAAGGCATATCTGGCTCATATCAGCAAGCGATTGAAAAACAAGAAAGAGAAATACTTCCACTATCGCTATTACATCCAAAAGGCTGATTACTGGGCTGCACATGGTAAGCGTGCAAAGGCAGAGAAACTGATGTGGGAGAAACGGGATGACGAGAATATCCGTGACCATTATATCGATAGCCTCATAGAATGGGGTGAGTATAAGAAAGCTGTTGAGGTGATAGACGATAACAAAGACGACTTTCACTCCTACTCCAAGAAATGGGAGGACAAAGTGGTGAAAGCATTGAAACAGTCAGGTGATAAGGAATGGCTGATAGAAGAATGCAAGAAACGATTTATCGTCAGTGGTTATCGAATCAAATATTATGAGGCTCTGAAGGAGGTGATAGACAGAAATGAATGGCCAGCCTTCTTTGATGAACTTTGGAAAATGCCCGATTGGGAGCATGATTATGAGGATGCAGAAGCCAAGATCCTCATCAAGGAGGAACGATTGGACTTGCTCAAGGATATGTTTGTGCATAAGCATTGGAACCTGTGGGAACTTTATCCAGAATATATCAAATATGTACCCAAGCAAGACCATGCTTTTGTGGGTGAAATACTGTTCAAGGACATCAAGAGATTGGCTTTGCTCAAAGAAAAACCAAAAGAGTTCAACTGGTTGTTGGGACAAATAGAGAGGGTAATGAGAAAGTCTGCTGCCGTGGATAAGATGATCAAGAATGGTATTAGACAGCTTATTGCGGATTATCCTGACAAATATTATTTCAAGAGTTATTTGGGAAGCATCCTGTAGTAATGTTGAATGTTTCGTGCTTATTTAGCGGAATGACAAGAGAAGCAAGCGCATGTTTATCTGGAAGGCAGCAACTATGCTTATGCTCATTTTATCGCCTCTTCTATTGTCTTCAGTGGTACCAACTACTCAGATTGGTATATCGCTGACTATCCAAAACAGGCTACTCGCATGAAAAAGATTGTGCGTGATGGCTTTGAGGTGGCAATGGAGACATTGCCACACGACCCATCCAACTGGCGAGAAGCCTTTGTGAAGACATTGAAGCAATTGAAGTCTTATGGTTGGGAGATTTTTAAAGGCAAAGGGGCTTTTGACCTTGATAAAGCCATCAAGGATATCGAGAATCTATTGAAGAAATAATTTCTTTGCAATGAAGGAAATAAAGTTATTTGATTATCAAGAAGATATGAAGGAACGGATAGAGAAGGCGTTGCGCCTTCATCGGTCCGTGATGGCACAAATGCCAACGGGAACAGGTAAGACCTACCTGTTAACAGCAGTCATAGACTCTTTCGTGAGCAACAATCCAATGGAGAAAGTATGGATTGTAGCCCATAGAAGAGAGCTGGTGTCGCAGATAGATGAAACCGTAAGAAAGTTCCATTCTTATTCCGCATCAAACACCTCTACCCTATTGTCATCCGTCAAGGCTGTGTCGATACAATGGTTGTCGAAGCACTATGACGAGATAGAGGAAGAACCAGGAATGATAGTGATTGACGAGGCGCACCATGCCCTTGCCAAGACCTATAAGGAGATGTGGGAGAGATTCCCGAAAGCTAAGTTTCTGGGACTGACGGCCACACCTTGCCGATTGAACGGTAAGGGTTTTACTGATCTGTTTGACGTATTGGTGCAGTCGTGGAGTGTTCCTGAGTTTATCAGCAAGGGAAGATTGGCAACATACGATTTCGTGAGCATCAAATCGGATGGTGTGACGCAACGGCTCATCGACTCCTTGCAGAAGCGAGGGGCTGATGGTGACTACCAGAACAAGGAAATGGATATGTTGCTGAATAAAAAGCCGAGTATCGAAAGGCTCTATCAGAGTTTGGAAGAATTTGGTAAAGACAGAAAGGGCATCGTGTATGCTATCAATATAAGTCATGCTAATGCTATTGCCGAGTTCTACAGAGAACACGGCATAGCAGCTGTTGCTATTGATAGTAAGACTCCAAGTTCTTTACGAAAAGAACTTATTGAAAGATTCAAAGCTTCTTCTAATGCTTCTTTTTCGAAAACCCACCCGTCCTCCCTTACCCTTAAAGAAGGAGATTTTTCTAAAATCACCCCGTCCCTCTTTACCATTAAAGAGGGCTCCACCTCTCACCCCGACCCTCTCACCCTCAGGGGAGAGGGAGGAAACCGCCCTACTCGGTGCTCGGAACCGCTACGCTCTAAGGTTGGCGGACCATCAAAGGTCTCGCCAGATTGTGCGGGATGGGACCGCCTGGGTGCTACTTGCTTGCGGGCTGCTGATGGACTTGCTCCTATACAAGTATTGGTGAATGTGGACATCTTCTCGGAAGGATTTGACTGCCCGGATGTGGAGTTTGTACAGTTGGCACGACCAACGCTGTCACTTGCCAAGTACCTGCAGATGGTGGGATGAGGATTGCGAGTGGCTAAGGGAAAGAAGAACTGCGTAATTATAGATAATGTAGGACTATATCGGGTGTTCGGGTTACCTTCGCAAGTATGGAACTGGAATGCGATGTTCGAGGGAAAGCTGAAAGTTGGCAAGAGAAAAGAGGCTCCGAAGGATAGAGAGTTTTTCCTAAAGAACGAGAAGCAAGAAACTATGCCTGTTGACCAAGACTCTGAAATGATGATGGTGATGAGCCATGAAGAATTGCTCCAAACGATACAGTATCGTGAGTTTGTAGATAGCAAAGGGGAGTTTGCCATCATCAAGCTGCCCGATGGAAAGATGACGGTAGTGAACCGACAAGGCGAACAGGTGATAGAACCAGGCAACTATTATGACATGAAGTTCTTGCAAGGTAATATCTTATCCTATCGACCTCGCAGAAAGACTGTTTGTTACTACGACCTCTTAGCGAGAGTTGTCATAGACGAGGACATTCATGCGAAAGATGCTCCCGAGGTAATCACCATCAATAAATGGGAGTTCGTCGAATATAATGGTCTCTTCAGATCTCGTACCTACGAGTACTTTGCTTTACCTTTTCGCCCTTCCCAATATGACCTATGGAATTATGGATATTATTTGATCTACAACTTTCAACGCTCTACAGCCAGTGGTTGTCAGGAATGGATATAAAGAGGAGGATGGCGGCTCTATGCGAATGCATAAAGAAAACAGTGAAAAGGTTTGTTTTTTACGTGGCGACCATACTCATGTATATTGGCTGTGCGCCGACCTATACGACAGTGGCATAGTGGTCATGGACAGCCATGAGGATTATTACTACGTTGACTCCAGCTTGAAAAAGCAAGAGGAACAGGAGTTATTGCTGATGAAAGAGAAGACGGAGGCAGGGCATGTAGAATTATATCAAACAGGAAGGAAATGGGGTGTGAAGGTAAATGGCAAAGTTATCGTGCCACCTCTCTACCATAGTATAGCGCAACCGGTCGGTGCCTATTGCGCCTTTGAACAGATTCCCAGACATTGGGGTGTTATGACAGTAAAAGGCAAGGTGATAGTTGATGCCAAATATGAGAAGGTGGAGGTTCGTGATGGGGGGGATCGCTGTGGTACCTGATATTACGGGGAAAACACAGACCATCCATCTGAAATGATCTACTATATGAGAATGGAATGCTATTAAGGAGGAAATCAAATTCATTGCCTTCCTGGTATTCTAGTTGTCCTCTGCATAACAATCAAGCAAGCTCGTTGTTCTAAGTGTTTACGTATCGTTTGCGTTAAAATAATGCAAGAAGTTTGGCGGTGTGAGGGGGATCATGTATCTTTGCATATTCAAAAAGACTTTAAACGTTTAAAAGGAGAAGATTATGGAACAATAGTTCGTTAATAATTCAATAATGTGCTAAGCAGCTATACGCTGTAAGCACGAAGATTTTTGAAAATCTTGCTAATTAAAGTTCGGTTCGGGGTGTACGAGACCATCGTCCACTACAACAAGGATTAAGACGGCTTCTTCTATTTTCTTATCGTCTATCATAATCTGTACGAGACCATCTTCCACTACAATAAGGATTAAGACTCATCGTAGAGCTTGGCTTTAGACTCAAGTTCCTTCAGGTACGAGACCATTGTCCACTACAATAAGGATTAATTTGAACTGCCTACGTGCTAAAGACTTGTGGACAGTTCAACGTGCTTTTTTCTTAGAGATACTTTTTAAGGAGGTACTGAAATAGATTTCTTTTAAAGAAATGGCCTCATTTTCATGTATTTTGAGGAATTATCAGTAAAATTCCTAACGAAAAGTTGGTATTCTATTATATTTTTAATACTTTTGTACCTTTGTATAAAAGTGCTTAAACTTATAATAATGAATAGATATATTTTCAATGAATGGTTAAACAGGCGAAATGTTCTGGTAATCCCTTTGCTCTGGATTGGTGCTGCTTTGACATCTGCTCAGGTTGAGCTTAACTGCTTGTACTCTTTTCTTCTTATGGTGTTGGCTGTTTATGTGGCTAGCAAGGATGGTATTTGGCTTAAGTCAGATAATTCTGAAGTGAGGAACTTGTTTCAGATAGCTATGTATTCTACGTTTGCCAAGAAAGAGTAAGCTGTTTAATATGGAACTTTTACTGTTAACTATGTGAGTTTCTTTGATGGTTTTTATGTAAAGAAATTCAAGAACAATGAAACATAAAAAAGAATTATGTATACTATTGATACATCGATATACAGATTATTAGGCGATAAGCTGATAACAACGTTTACTTACAACAAACTGTGGGCTCTTTCACTGTTCACTGTTGGCGACATTCAGGCTATGGGGATAAAAAAGTTGTGGGCCATACCAGGGATAGGATTGAAGGTTATCAATGATGTAGAGCATGTTTTTGCTACGATTAATTCTCAAGATCCTCTTTTGGAGATTAAACAATTTTGTGGTGATGAAATCATGCAAAAGATGGTCATCTGTTATGCTCATTTATGTGAGAATGCTGAAGATAGCAAGGAATTTCAGGCAATATTCCCTTCTTCGTTAGATATACTGAAGTTCATTTGTATGAAGGGATCTCACTTAATGTCGATGGTGGATAATTATCCTAGGGCAGCTTCATGCCTATATGTTTTCTTACTTTGTCTGGAATATTTGATGCATGATCTTCATAACGAGTTTAGTTTTTATGTTCAAGATAATGCTAAGCAATATATGCATAAGGTGGGTAAAGATGCATTGGGAACGTTACTTTATTCTCGTCTTTCTAATAAGAACAGGTTCTTGTTGGAATTGCATTATGCTGTCTTTAAAAAGAACTTTAAAGGGCTAGATTTTGTCCAGATATTTCCTTTCGTAGAGGATAGATTGACATATGAAGTTGAAATGTTCCAATCATGGACATATCATAGCTTTAATAAATTATATCGTTTTGACATTGAATATAAACTTGAACATTCCTTGAACGATCATTATCCGTTTTCTTTGCTTGATTTTCTTGTAGAGGCATATACATCCATAGACTTTGAACATACCTGTTTATGCACAATAGGATTGTTTCCATTCATGACGGATAAAAAGGTATCCTTTGTGATTGATTTTCATCGGGCAAATGGTTATTATCCGATGTTCACTCTTTTTACGGATTATCTGAATAGTGGAATGTGGAATGAAAGAAGGTGTTTTTTCTTAGAATATAGAGGAATCGGGACAGAAAGAAGAACTCTTCAGGAGTTGATGAAAGCCTACAATATAAAATCATATAAACTTAAGAAGTATCTTTTTTTCCCAATAGGGGAGAATACTGAGCCAATTACACTGGATGAACATTGGAAATATTACGACTTTTTGTATGAAATGCCGTTTATTGGATTCTATTCGCCTATTTGTAAGAATATCTTGGAAAAAGAGCATTTGCAGGATGTCATTGGGCTGATGGAACTGGTATTTTTGAGAAATTCTTGCTATCCTTTAAATAAGCAGTTTCGAAAGTACAATTATCAAGATAGATTTATATTGGTTAATGCATGTCTGTTTGATACAAAAGAAATAGCCAAGCTGGTTGAGAAGATGAAAGAACTGTTGGCTACCATTCGTTTCAAGGATGAGCATTATCAGGCAAGTATGTTTTTAAAGGAGCTGGATATTCAGAAATTAGGTGGTAAGGAGCATTTCATTTCATTCTTTACTTATCTGATGTTGGATATCTTTGGTTTGAAAGTGGATAGTGAAGGTGGTTTTGTGGCTGAAAGAAACAAAATCTCCGTTACTTATGAGCTACTGGATATACTGAAAGAAAGAGGCAAACCAATGAGAGCAGAGGAAATTAGAGACATTTTTCTAAGAAGGTGTCCTACTTATCGTCATCTTACGGTTAATACTATCCGCGTTTATTTGCTTAAAATGAAGGAAGTGAAATCCATTGGACTGTCAGGCTACTATGGGTTGGCATCTTGGGAGCATATCTATTGGGGGACGATGGTTGACAAGATTTATGAGGTGTTGTCTCTGGCCGGTAAGCCATTGTCGCTTATGGAAATATATCAGCAAGTGAAGGCGTTTTTCCCAAATTCGACGAAATCGTCCATTGAAGGTAGCATGAGACTGGATGCAAGGCATCGGTTTAAATATGACGTAGAGGGGCACGTATATTTTTTGGTAGATCATTCTACTTAACTTCTCATTACTGTAAAGTACGAGACCATCGTCCACTACAACAAGGATTAAAATTATACAGATACCTTTGGTATTTTATTAGTTGTTTCTTGCTTTTGATAGCTCCTAATCATCTTGAAAGTGTAAAAAGTCAAAAATATTAGCTAATAGTTTGGCGGTTACTCTCGTTTTTTATACCTTTGTAGGGACTTTGATATTGGAATGAAAGGGATATTGTTCTTCTTTAAAGATGAATAGTTGTAGATGATGCCTTATTATGTAATAGGTGTCAAACTTGGATTTTCGGTGGATAGTTTATGCAAGGAAGGCTTAGATACAAACGAGAGTCTTTAACTTGAAGTATAACTTATAAACAAACAATATAATGAGTATAGAAGAAGTAGATGCAGCTAACAGATTAATCATAATTTAATCTCTAAATACAGAGTCATCATTGCAGGATGCAGAGATTTCGATAACTATGAGTTGTTGAAAGAGAAGTGTGATTATTTCCTTCAAGACGAAAAGAAGGAAGATGTTGTAATCATCAGTGGTCATGCCTCTGGTGCCGATGCTCTCATCGCCTTCTGGGATGGTAAGAGCCGGGGCACAAAGAACATGATAGATACCGCTACCAAGCGAGGCTTGAAAGTGGCTGTAGTTAGATATTAATGATTAAAATCAAAGAATATGGATATTATAAAGGAAATCATCAACTGTGAGACGAACAAGAAATTCATTAAAGCTCACGATGATGGGCGTATCGAGATACCAGACGTAATCTTCTACGTTCTCTATGAGAGTGGAGATACAGACGTAGTAGGGTGCTGTCTGGGTGACGTGTACCCTCAGATTGCTGGAGAGGTAGATAATGAAGACAGTCGTCTTCTAGGCTTTCTGGAAGGTGATTATGTCGATGAGTATTTTAATTACCTGGAAGGTGAATGTGATGATGCCTTAGGCTCTGTCAAAGCATTCGGGAAAGAGATAAAAAAACTTCTTCCATATCTCCGCATAGATAAAAGCGTGGATGAATGGATGAAAGAACACTAATATAATTATAATAGATTATGTTCAAAATGCCAATTTGGCATCTTGAACAAAGTAGGGTAGTAACAATTTAAATATAATGAAACAGAATAAAAACAAGATAGAATGCACACCTACCAAGCATGAGGAAGGTGCTGTAAAAAGTTTGATTCAAATGTGCAAGGAAACTAATGCTGTAGCCTTCTTCGGTATGACCTGTGAGGGTGACTACGAAGTAATGATGACAGCTCGCAAGAAGGGAATGGTATCTTGCGATGAGTTCTCTCTAGAGCAGTTTGAGGCTATCAAGGCTATGGCAGAAGAGAAGCTTGCACAGACCGAGGATAAACAGAAGTTCCAGGACATCATCGATGTTTGCGAAAGCAATATTGCGGATGCAAAGGAATAGATGAAACTTACTTGTTAATATGTTTTTGAAGTTTTAATGTTTTAAATTAATAGATATGGAACAGAAAGAAAATGAGATAAAGGGGAAAGAACTGTTTGAGTTATCGCTTACTTTCACAGAAGGTGACGAAGAGAAACAGTTCAGTGTAACCATGAAGGCGAAGAAGGACGGCAAGGAAACGTCTCTTGACCTGTTCGATAGTGACTTCATCGAAATGAGCTATAATGGTGTGAAGATGGTGTTAAGCCAGATTACTTACCTATACGTGAAGAACCTTCATGATACAGGGCGAATGTCTGACGAAGAGTACAATGCTATCATGGCTCATGCGGGACAGAAACCACAAGGCAAAGCTAAAAGTGGAGAGTAAGAGCTCATATAGGAAATGGTATGATGCTGGGTGCGTAGTGTCCAGCATCATACCATTTTCAAATATATTATTAAGGTATGTATAGAATCCTACATGTATCTGCAGACTATCTGCAATGTTCTTTCGAGTTTGAAAACATGAAAACACGAAAACAGGAGAACATGTGATGATTCTCAGCATGGCTTGCTCTCTCTGTTTAAGTTGCAGTCTAATCATGAGTTTGAGGGAAAGGTAATATTCCTTTCTTGAAGTCTGTTTTCTCGTCATTTAATGATGTTCGTGCCTTTGGGATGAATTGGCACTATTATATAAATATCATCAAAAATCTCATTCTACAACAGTCCTGCCATATATAATGGCAGATAGATCACTCCATCCTTCTCCTCTACATCACCTGGGTGAAGCACATACGCTTCGGCAAGCATAGGAGCAAATTTGGCTCTTAGCTTATTAAGAGAGGTCGTGGTAAAGTTTTTACCTGATTTCACTTCTATAGGAGAGATGTTATGCCGATTCGTGATGACAGGCTTAGGAATCAGGAAATCTATCTCCATCCTATCTTCCGCACTTGTAGCAGAGTTCTTCGAAAAGAAAAACAATTCATAGCCAGAAGCTCTCAACATCTGCGCAACAACATTTTCGACCAACATACCTTCATTTAACTCCAGTTTTCCCAAAGCCAATTTCAGGTAAAGTTCATTTCCCATAATCGTCTTCAGGTTAAAAGCATGACTTATCAGCAAACCTGTATCAGCCATATAGCACTTCAAGGTGGTGCGTTCCTCATTCAATCGCAGTCCGATATCAGGGGCAGTAGAGTTATAGCAGATGTTTACCACCCTTGACTCAGCCAGCCAGAAAAATGAAGATTCATACTCCCGATAACGAGCCTTATCGCTAATGGCAGTCAACCGGAACTTCTTCTCATGTTTGCTGAGAGCCGAAGGAATCTCCTCGAAAATTGCTTTTACCTTGATTTCGTTGCCCACAGCATACTTCTCAATATCAGCCTTATACAGGGAAAGGATATTTCGCTTAACCATATCCACTTTCATGAAATCATGGGTTTCTACATATTCAACAACTGCCTGAGGCATACCTCCCACTATCATATAATGTCGGAAGTAATCCATTACCTTACGATGCAATGGCCCCAAAGCCTGCTTTTTCTCATAGCAATCGCGGATGAACGGCATCATTTGCTCATCTCCCATTGCCCATAGAAATTCCTCAAAATCCATAGGATACATATTCATGCGACATTCCTCCGATGGAATAACTATATCTTTCACATTCCTATTGATACTAACCAGTGAGCCTGTTTCAATATAATCGTACCGACCATCTTTTACCAGATACTTGATAGCAGCACGTGCTTTTGGATAAAGCTGTACTTCATCAAATATAATGGCGGTATTACGAGGATACAGCGTTACATTAAAATACAAAGCCAAGTAACTGAAAAACAAATCCAAGTTTTTCAGATACTTATCAAAAATTTCCATTAAATCACTATCTGCATTGTTGAAGTCAACCAGAATATATGATTTATATTCTTTTTGGGCAAACTCCTCCACAATATAGCTCTTACCTATTCGGCGTGCTCCATCTATCATCAAAGCAGATTTTCCTTGAGAATTCTGCTTCCATTGCAGCATTTCATTATATATTTTTCTCTTCATAATTTTCTGTTTATCACGTTATGACGATCTATCTTTGCCCTATTTCTCACGTTTTGATGAGATAATGGTAGGCTATTTCTCACGTTTTGACGATTTTTTTATGTTGCAAAGATACAAAAAAATGCCTTAAGTTATTCACCTAAGTCTTCTTTTTACATTATATTAACCTGTAATTTACAAATATTCTTTACGATGCTGTCCTATTCATAGATTTCAAAAAGACTGATGGTAACAATGAACATATATACAACAAGCTAACATTCCATCTACACTATATCATATCTCCTGATATGGTGTCCCAAGTATAGTCGTAAAGTTCTTGTTGATGGAATAGATGAACGCTAAAATTGCTTCTTCGCTAAAAAGTTGCTTACCGAGTTAATGGTTAAGGCTATACTATGGCGAGGCTATCGGTCATATATCCAAAATTAGCAGAATGGTGAAAAAAATAGTTGCTCTGGAGAAAATATTTTCAACCTATGAAACGAACTTTCATAGCTGCCCCGTAACTTTGCACCAGAATACAGAATCAGGCACAAAGTATATGAGTGTCAATTGTTTTACTTTTAAAATATCAGACAGATGAATACGGCATTAAAGATGAAATTGGAGGAAATGAACAGACGTTTGAATGAGGCTCTTGATACTGACCTCTTCGAAGAATCTGAGTCTGAATTTAATGAATTTCAGGCTGAGGTAGATTCCTTTGAGAGAGAGTTGGAGGAGATATCGGAGTTCAGGCAGGATCATCTGCAGCTTTCTGAGCTGAAGAAGATTGGTGCCATCCAGAAGAAAATCCGGCAGGTGAAGAATGGGTATAATTTTTATGACCCTGAGTATGAGAGAAGTGTTATGTTTCCTAATGGTGAGGACGAAGAAGAGGATGATTTCTTCATTTAAAAAAGATGACTGATGGGAAATAGACCTTATTTGAGAACCATATTGGGAGGAACTGACTTCAAAAGTCTTTCCCTCATGGAGAAAATTATATGTATTAATGTAGTGCTGTTATGGTTATGCAAACGTCATGTAAGAAAGGTATGGAGCAGATGGACTTGCTCCAAGCCTTCGAGATTATCGTAGACAAGGCCAAGGGTTCTTCACTTGGTGAGAAGTTCTATCAGGAGGCAGACCCATATCTTAGATTTGTTTCTGACAAGTTGTGTATCTCCAAGCGTGCCAGTGCCATCATGGCATTGTTTGCCGACAGGTGTGATGACAATCACATCCAGTTTTCTGACTATACGGATTTTCTGGATTGCAGAATCCTTAGCTTGCTTCGATATTCCAAGGAGACAGAGGAACTTGTTGACAAGGAATATGTCTGCCGGAGTAAGGATGAAGGTCTTTACTACTGCATCCCCATGGAGGTGATGGAGGCATTTCAGCAGAATCAACGTTATATACCCTCTGATGTGGAGGAGCTTACAGCCAGGGAATTGTTTGACAAGTTCAATGAACTGTTCACAAAATGCCGTCGCAGGAAACTTGACAGGCAAATATTGAAAAAGAAGCTCAGGGCATTGGTTCGCAAGAATGAGAACCTGGCTTTTGTCAAGGCCATGTCTTCATTTGACATAGATGAGGAGGATACAGAATTTTCTCTTTTTCTGTTGTTCTGTACACTCTTTGTCATAGATGGTGATGACGATATCCGTTATCACGACTTGGAATTTCTCTACGAGGAGGGAGAGGCTGCCTGGAGATGGGCAAAGAGAGGCTTGAGCCAAGGTGACCATTTGTTCTTGGTGGAGAAGTTTATCGAGTATACCAATGATGATGGCTTTGTGGACAGGGAGTCCTTCAAGATTACAGACGATGCCAAGAAACTGCTCTTCTCTGAACTCAACCTGTCTTCCATGCGTGGTGTCCGGGCGAAGGGAGGGATGTTGTCATTTGAGGACATCAAACCCAAGCAACTGTTCTACAACTGTAAGGAACGAAAGCAAGTTGATGAGCTGGCAACACTCTTGGAGGAAGAGCACTACCAGAGTATCAGAAATCGTCTGAGGGAAACCAATTTCAGGAGTGGCTTTGCTTGTCTTTTTTATGGCGCGCCTGGTACTGGCAAGACGGAGACTGTTCTTCAGATAGCCAGGAAGACAGGGCGTGACCTGATTCAGGTGAACGTGTCAGAGGTTAAGAGCATGTGGGTTGGCGAGAGCGAAAAGAACATCAAGGGTATCTTCGATGACTATAAGCAGAAGGTGAAGCAATCTGTCAAGGCTCCTATCCTGTTATTCAATGAGGCTGATGCTATCATCGGCAAGCGTCAGGTGGGAGCGGAAAGGGCTGTGGAGAAAATGGAGAACAGTATTCAGAACATCATCCTTCAGGAGATAGAGCAGCTGGATGGTATTCTCATCGCCACAACCAACCTCGCAGAGAACATGGACAAGGCTTTTGAGCGTCGTTTCCTCTATAAAGTGAAATTTGAGAAGCCTGATTTGGCTTGCCGTTCACAGATTTGGCAAGCGATGATACCTTCTTTGGAGGATGCTGATGCTTCTTTCCTTGCTGCCCGCTATGATTTCAGTGGTGGTGAGATTGAGAATATTGCCCGTCATTACACCATTCAGACCATTTTGCATGGTAGCCCGGAGAAGATGGTCAAGTCTCTTACCGAGTTTTGCGAGAGCGAGAGGTTGGAAGGTACCAGGGCCAAGAGAAAGATAGGATTCTAATGTATAATTAAAATTAAATATCCCCTATGGAGAAGTATATATTTTTGGATTTCGATGGAGTGCTCAATACTCCTAAAGGTAAGTTTGATCAGAAAGCGATAGGCAAGTTACGCCACTTGTTGGAAAGATGTGATGCCAAGGTCATCATTTCTTCAACCTGGCGATTGCAAGGCGTGGAGTACATACGGCAATTATGGAAGGAGTATCATTTGCCAGGTGAGGTTACTGACTTGACTCCTTCATGTAATTCCATCACTTTCTGTAGTGCAGACGGTACAAAAGAGTGGCAATGCTTACATGAGGCAAAGGGATTGGAAATCGCAGAATGGTTGAGATTGAATGCCAAGGAGCCTTATCGTTATGTCATTTTAGATGATGAAGAGGATATCCTGTTCAATCAACGTGAACATCTTGTGAAAGTTGATGGTAGCAAAGGCTTAAGTAAGACTGATGTGAGGGAAGCTATTAAAATCTTGAACTCCAAGGAACTAAGTCTTTTTGAACGCTGGTTATATGGTGCCTTAAAATATATTGCTTTATATATTTTTACGGTGATACTTTTCATGTCTTTTGTTTACTGGTATCCGGGGGAAAAAGTGATGAACACGAATCGTCGTTTCCTTATGATTCAAAATAGTTTGCATCAATATCATTTTCCTTGGCAGAAATGAAAATGAGGGTGTGTCATAAGTCTGTGACGCACCCTTTTTTTGTGTGTGTTTCTATATA
>ERZ1023694.193-NODE-193-length-14984-cov-6.351129_pt1 | contig 14984 bp, 10 predicted proteins | sample MGYA00380348_ERZ1023694 | MGnify/ENA primary metagenome ERZ1023694 (study PRJEB33179, sample SAMN07449026) | human gut metagenome | biome: Human-gut; feature: Human associated habitat; material: Faeces | host: Homo sapiens | place: India:Kasaragod | collected... | reverse complement strand
TGATTAATCAGATTACTACATGCTACGCATTCCCGTAATCTGACTCCACCTCGAAATCCGCTAATTTGCTGCATTCCGGCAGCAAATTGCTACTTTCTCGGTGTAGTGTGTCACATACAGTGCGCCTTCAATGCTTCGATATACTCCCTTGCATATCGCGAAAGTACCACACCCTTTCTGCTGATAATGCCTATCCTCATATACTCCTCCACATCAAGTGGCTTTGATATAATATTCCTTCCATTCAGCTCTGCGGAAATCACTCCTGAGCACACTGTATAGCCATTTAAGCCAATTATCAGATTAAAAAGCGTAGCTCTGTCTCTTACCCTGATATTCTTTCTGCTGTCAAGAGTGCTGACAAACTCCTCCGAAAAATACTGTGAATTGTACTCTCCCTGCTCATACGTCAGGTACGGATAGTCCTGCAGATCATCCATCGTGATGCTCTTTTTTGAAGCAAGCGGGTGACTGTCACATATGAATACATGCGGTGTGGCTGTAAAAAGCTCTGTGAACTCGAGTTCATTACGCTTTAGCATCTTTGAAAGCACCTCCGTATTCTTGGAGCTTAGATATATGACTCCCAGCTCACTCTTTAAATTCGTGACATCCTCAATAATTTCGTGAGTCTGCTCCTCCCTGATGGTAAAATCATACTGATATGCATCAAACTCTCTGATTACATCCACAAATGCATTCACCGCAAAGGAATAGTGCTGACACGATACCGCAAAGTGCGGCTTACTCACCACATCATCCTTGTAGATCCCCTCTATGAGATCTACCTGCTCGAGCACCTGTCTGGCATGACCGAGAAATCTCTCACCATCTTCTGATAGTATCACTCCCTTGTTTGTCCTGATGAAAATAACTATCTGCATCTCTTTTTCCAGGTCATGTATAGCGCTGGTCACAGTGGGCTGAGAGACAAAAAGCTGCTTTGCAGCCTCTGTTATATTGCCGCATTCTGCCACTGTCACCACGTATTTTAATTGTTGCAGAGTCATGTTCATTCTCCTCCGGTTACATATCGAAATATTATTTTACATATTAAATGTCTTACATCGCTTATGTCATCTCGAAACTATTACTGTATGCCAATAATCTTTCTCAGTATCTCACCCAACAGCTTTCCGAGCATAAGCGGAATGACAACAAGCACCACATACCACAGCAGCTTGTCATACCACACCCTGCCATCATTTATCACACAGATAAAGTGCATGGCAACAACTGCCACTGCAAATACAGATGCAAGAAGCTGCAAAAAGCTCGCCACATGAAGCTTATTTGTTACCTTTCCAAGCGTAAATAAAAGCATCGCACCAAAGAACATCGCTATATCTGTCTCCCACGGTATCATTTTACTATACGAAAACAGCTTAAACATATCACGAAACTCCATATGCAGCTCAAGAAACAAATCCACTGATGCTATCATGAGTAATACTGCTCCTATTGCCGAAAATCCCGCTGCCAGATATACATAATTGTTTCCAATCCTGTGCTGTCTGAGCTTATATTTAAGCATACCCTTTTTCTGCACATACTGTGTGCGAAGATATGAATCTGTCGCAGCGTCAATAGCCCGGTCGCAGTAATCTGCTGCTGTCCTGTATACTTTGACTCCGGCATCGTTATTTTTAAGGGCAAACTCCACAAGGCTCTCTCCTGCCCTGTTGTTGCCACGCTCCGTCGCAGTAACCAGGTACCCTGCACCAAGCTTCTGCTCCTTGCCATCAAAAAATGTAGTGACCAGATACTGTCCGTAATCGGCAAGTGCATCCACATTTCCAAGCTCCACCGCTTTCTTCCACCAAAACACTGCGCGCCCGGGATCCCGGTGTGTGCCCTGGCCTCTTTCAAACATATTTGCAGCCATATTCATGGCATCTGCATCGCCAGTCTCTGCCAGTGGCAGAAATTGACGGAATGCTCCCTCCATATCATTTTGTCTGTATGCCATCATAGCCATATCAAACGCTGTACTTTTCATATTGTTCTCCTTGACAGCCTTTGCTGTTTTCTTCTTATTATAATGTATTTAAAGCGATGATAGCAATATGACTTCTTTCCCAATTTATTATATGTTTTTCTTTAGTGCTACAGCAGATATTGCAGACACTATAGGCACCGTGAGTATCACTCCAAGCGTTGCAGAAATTCCCTGAATTATTTCAATTCCGATTGAATACATATCAAGCACCTGATAATACTGATAGTTATAGCTGTAAATATATACAAAGGTATTAATCGAACCACCTGCAAAAGCCAGAATCAGCGTGTTGGACATGGTTCCCATCATGTCCTTTCCGACATTTATGCCGGATTTAAACAGTTCTTTGGTGTCAAGCTTTGGATTTTTATCATGAATCTCATTAATAGTGCTTGCTACAGACATGGCAACATCCATCACAGCACCAAGAGCTGATATCAGTATCCCTGCAAACATCAGCTCTCCCACCTTTATATCTGTCATCTCACCAATATAAATAAGACTTTCGATATCATCCACATTATAGCCGGATATATGGCATATTTTTCCAAATATAAATGCAAAAACAGCAGCCAACACCACACCTATTATTGTGCCGACGATTGCACAGATTGATTTTGCAGTAAATCCATCTATCAGATACATAACAACGACTGTTGTTATAATTACCACAAATGCCGCCGCAAAAATAGGAGACACTCCTCTGTAGATAAGCGGCATAAATACAAATAAAATGCAACAGAATGTAAACACAAGTCCTACAGCTGATTTAAAGCCCTTGAGTCCTCCAATTAACACTAAAACTATAAGGAAAAAGGCAATTATCATATACAGTTGATTTCCTCTGTCATAATTATAGACACTTACCGTTGTAAGTTCATCCGACTCGCTGATTATCACTATTACCTTTGTTCCTATTCTACATCTGGCACCATACAGATACGATGAAGAACTGGTGGCATCCAGGATTTCTCCCTTATGCTCACCAGTTCTTATTTTGACCTTTATCTGCTGCTGCCCAGCCCTGACACTGCCATCTTCACCCACAGAACCATCATAATCCTTTGAAGTGCTATCCGAATAATCAGAGCTGACAATCTCTGTCACCGTCGCTTTTTCAAAATCACGGCCATCAGTTGATTGCAGTTCTGTCTTTTCCACATTGTTCAGTGATATTCCAAATGCAATTATCAGAGCAATACTTATTATTGCAATACAGATTTTCTTCACTATTTTCTCTCTTTTCCGGCAAATACCACTGCTGTTCCTGCTGCTCCAAGACCAATCACACAAACAATTGTCCAAAGCAGTGCCTGTGACTCATCACCGGTCTTAACCTTAGAAACTGATTTATTGTTTGACTTTTCTGATGCTTTCTCTGATTCAGATGTTTTTTCTGTTGGCTGCTCTGATGCTTTCTCTGATTCAGATGTCTTTTCTGTTGGCTGCTCTGATGCTTTTGGTGGTTCCTGTGCAGTCACCTTTACAAGACCGTTTCTGGCTGTTGTCAGGTTCTCAAGTATCTTGTTGATCTGTGCCTGCTCAGTCTCAGGGCTGATACGGTTTGCGGCATCCATCGCATCCTTTAAAGCCTTCCAGCTACCAGTTGTGTAGTCCTTCTCTACAAGTGTATTATCTGTAAGCTCTTTATTTATCTGTGCAAGCTTAGCATCAACTGCTGATTTGTCTGCTGATTTTACAATAGTAACCGTATTGTCAATTGCACTGTCATTGTCAGTACGATAAGTGTTAATTGTCATGGTTGTCTCTGTCACATCGATGAGTGAATATGTAGGGACATCCTCCTGCCATCTGCTTGCTATATATGACTGCTGACGTGATACTAGATCATAATACTTACTTCCTGATGAACTGCTGGCTGTAAGATAAAGAATTCCCTTAGGATCTACCACATACTCTCCTGTCTCTGTAATTCTGTCTGCATCCATCACAGAAGTAAGATAAGATAAGTATGTCTTTTCTGATTCGTCTGTTGTGTCTGCTTTAATATTTCCCGGTGCTACAGTCAAAGTACCCTCACCTGTATAGTCAATATCCTTATCAAGCATTTCATCAAACTCATCATCCGTATATGTAACTGTCTTTTCAGTCTGATTGCCTGAAAGGAATTTACTTCTTGAATAAGCATGGTCATGTCCTGTAAGCACAGCATCTACACCATATTTCTCAAATGTCGGTGTAAGCGCATATCGTAAATTCACAATCTCCGGCTCATTCGAATGCTCTGCCGAACCATAAATATCCTGATGCAATGTAACTACCTTCCACCTGCAATTAGCATTTTTTGCAATTGTATTCTGGATAAACTGAATATGCTCTGCTGAGTTTGTGTCCTGTGTATTAAGCATCATAAAAAGCACATCACCATATGTGAAATAATAATCACCACCAACTTTTCCATTATCTCCCAGATTGCTGAGGTTTGGAACATTAAAATGGTACTGATAGTTGGCATTGTCTGCATCATGATTACCGACTGTTGTTGCTACCGGCAATGACGCAAGTGTATCCGGTGAAAGATATCCTGCATACTCTATCTCACTTGTTGTAGAACTTTTTCCCGGGGCTTTTTTCTTTGTTGTCTGAATCTGGTCTCATGCTGACACAATAAAATCAGTTCCTGCACTCTGTATCTTTTTCAATGTCTGTGACCAATTGTAGCTGTCATTTGCTACCGCATTGCTCTGTGCATTGTAAAACGCCTCTGTATCAGATCCCTTTAATTCATTAGATGAACCAATCTGTGGATCACCTACAAAAGCAAATCTGAATTTACCTGTATTTCCTGTTTTAAAGGACTTTATTTTCTTGTCATCCACCTTATAGTAATATGTGGTCTGAGCTGCAAGTCCTGAAATAGTTGCCTTATTGCTATTGTATTCATTTCCGTCTTTATCCTTTTGTCCGGTGCTCTTAGTCGCAATCTGAACAGTCTTTCCATCGCTTAAATCTGCCTTTAAACCATATGTCAGTGAAACGGTATCTGTTGTCTTTGAATACCATGCAAAGTTCATGGTTGACTCATTAACCCCCGGTGTCATAGAAACAGTTGTCCAATCCTTGCTGAGCTTATTCTCCCATTCATTTGTCCTCCAGCTTGTAAAGCTCTCCCCGTAAGAAGACTCTGCACTAGAATTTCCATCCTTTGCTGCCTTTGCAAATATTGATGTTGCCGGTGTAATTATCATTGTCGCTGCAAGAAATGCCGCAATGATCTGATTTCTCTTTTTCATTTTATTCCTCCATGTGTAAATCATTTAACCATAATGGATTATACAGTGCCCCGGTAAACTCTATACTTGCTCTATGTAAAAACTATGAGATATTTTATGTGAACACTTTAGTTACATCTCACTCTAAGCCATACACAGTAAAATGCCGCACCCGAAGGTGCGGCATCTAAGAGGTTTATAAAATGTTTAGTTTAAAAGCTGTTTTATTTGCAAGCTCTTTTCTTGCGATATGTAGCTGCTGTGATTGCTACCATTGCGAGTCCAAGTAAGCATACATATGTAGCTGCTTCATTGTCATCGCCACTCTTTGGAGCTGCTTTTTTGTTATCAATAGCAGCCTGATCTGTTATAGAAATAACGTAATCAGATGCATGAGTGAATTTAAGTAATGCTGAACCATCATCTGCAATCTTTACAGACATCTGACCCTCAAGAGCCTTTGTCTTTGTATTGTAATAGTAAAGGTTAGCATACTTTCCTGCATATGTCTTTCCAAGGTCGATTGAAAGAACCGGTTTGAATCCAAACTCACCTTCATGTGCGAGACTGATTTGTACTACCTTCTTTGCATCCTTTTCAATCTTAGCTGCCTTAATAACATCCTCAGGAATTTTTTTGCTGTCAACTGTAACTGACATATTTACATCCTTTGCAGGAACCTTTGATACGTCAGAACCATTGATAACCCACTTGATTCCGTCTCCCATATCAAGAACAAGCTTCTTCTGTGTTCCCTTAATGGCTGCAATTGCATCCTTTGAGACAACTCCTGTTTCATCCATCTTAACAACGATAGTATCCTTTGCAGAAGCATTCTTGATTGTTTCTACTTCTTTACTCCAGTCAACCTTTGTTGCCGGTGTCGGATCTGTCTTGCCCGGTTTTGCCGGTGTTGGATCTGTCTTGCCAGGATCTGCCGGTGTTGGATCTACTGTTTTCTTCACCTTAGTAAGAATAACTGTTCCACCATCCTTTGCTGCCGGAATTGTAACAGCAACTGTTTTATCACTTCCTACAGTATATGTAGCACCGCTGTATAAATCCTTTACCTCTGTTCCTGCTGCTAAGCTAACCGGAACTTTTACTTCTTTTGCGGTATCCTTGATATTCATACCAACATATAAGGTTGTTCCTCCATAGGATCTTGAAACTACATCATAGCCTTCCTCATCAGAACCTGCCACAACTGTTCTGCTTCCTCTTGCAAATACATCTGTGTATGCATTACGGATGCTCAGCAAATTCTTATAATGCTGATATGTGACATTGTCCTTTGTTGCCTTAGAGAAATCCATGTCATATCTATTAGTCTGATATGGATAATTATTTAATCCGCTTAAACCAACTTCTTCACCATAATAGATAACCGGAATACCCTTTGCAGTAAGCTGTAAGGTAGCTGCAACTAACGCTGCTGATGTTGCCTTATCCTCGGTATATTTTTTTCCGTTCATTAAGGAAGCCTTAAATCCATCTTCATCATGACTGCTTAAGAACTGACCCGTCATGTATGCGTTATTAAGTGCTGAATTTCTTGCAGAAAGGAATTTCTCTACAGAAGAAATATTGCCACTTACAAAGCTTGTTGCCTGATCGTTAAAATCGAAATCAAGGTCTGCATCCATCTGACCACTACCTAAGGTACTACCATTTGACGCATATCCTGCACCATAATATTCTCCAATCATCTTGAAAGACGGATTTACTTCTGTTGTAGAATTTTTAAGTGCTGCCCATGTTGTACTGTCAACATGCTTTACTGTATCTACACGGAAATAGTCAACACCATAATTCTTCATCCATGATGTCTGCCATTCTACTAATTTTGCCCTGACATCTGCATTCTCTGTTGCAAAATCCGGCAAGTCAGACTGCCATGATTTAATATCGCCTTCACTGACGCTCTTATCCCTAAGCATATCAGCAAATGTTGATTCTGTACCATATCCTGCATGGTTTACAACAATATCAACCATAATACGCATACCACGCTTGTGTGCTTCGCTAATCATAGTTTTAAATTCTTCTGTTGTACCCATTGTAGGATTCAATTTTGTAAAATCACTTGCCCAGTATCCATGGTATGCTGCATTATAAGGAACATCTTCTTTACCCTCATCTGTCACAGTTACACCTGCAATATTCTCTACAATTGGTGTAAGCCAGATTGTATTTACTCCTAAATCCTGTAAGTAATCTAACTTAGCTGTTACACCTGCAAAATCTCCACCATGATACAGTCCAGGGTTATTTCCATATGTCTTTTCACCACTTGCTGTATTATTAGATTCATTGCCATCAAAGAAACGGTCTGTCATCATAAAGTAAACAACAGCTTCATCCCAGTCGAAATCATTTTCGTTTTTCTTCACACGGTCTGTAATTTCAACATCAACTGTAGTACTGAATTTATTACCATACTGGTCTGTTACAGTAATTGGTAATGTCTTAATTCCTAATGCTGTATCTGTTGTTGCAGAAATGGTAACTGCCTGCAGTTCCGGCTCAATCGGCATTGCATTGCTTCCGCCAAGAGAAGAAACATCGATACTAGCACTAGCTACTTCTAATTTTTTAGTATCAGAACCATCCTGTTCAACCTTAAACTTAACAACATCATTTTCGTTGTAGTTAAAAGATTTATTCATAACTGCTGCTGTAACTGTTGCATTTAATTTATAATATTCAAAATATGAATAATCTGCTTCTTTATATTTTTCACTATTTGAATTGAATGCATCTACAACATAAGCTCCATTTGCTCTATAACGATAATATGTTTTGCCATCTGTTAAACCGCTCTTTACATACTCAAAACGCTTTGTTGCATCATTGTATGTCATTGGATACTCTGTTCCGTTTACGTCAACAGCTACAGTCATATCCTTTAAAGTGCCATCTACAAATGCAGCATCATCACGATAGTAATATGATACCTGTTGTTTTTCTGCATCTACTTCATAGCCAACATTATATGGCATAGCAATTTCCGGCTCACTGCCGGCTTTCATGCTGGCATATATAACCTTCTGGTCAGAAGGGAATGTAACTGAATGGTCTCCACCATCTTTAATCCATGGGTCACCTGTTGAATCTAATGCAATACAAAAATCAACCTTTGTGCAGGATGGTTTTGCAGGAATCTTTACTGTCCATTTATCTCCACCTACGTATGTAAAATCGGTTAATACTGAAGCATATCCTGATGACCATGTATAGAACTGTGGTGTAATATCTTTTTCTTTTAATCCAGGATTCTCATAATCCAATACAAGGTATCTCTTTTCCGTTGGTACGATTACAGGTTTCTCATGAACCGGATTTGAACCATCCACATAATATAATACCTCATTCTCATCACCGCTTATTGTAAAAGAACGATTTGCAGTATCAGAGCCGCCATCCCATCCATTTCCTCCTGTTGTATTGTCATAGCGTGCCTTTAATCCTACCGTTTTTCCTACATTACTGCCGGCAACTGTAATGGTCTGTTTAAACCATGTCACATCATTATCAGCATCATAATATGTTCCGTCAAAAACATAGGAACCATTTAATCCGGCATTCCACATCCACAAATCAACTTTTTCCAAGTCTTTTGTTGATAAGTCTTCATTGTAATAATAAATTGTAAATGTGTGGTTTGGAACCGGTTTCTCCCAGCTGTCCGGTGCTGTTTTATATACGGTTGTATCACCACCACCTTTTGTTCCGGTAACCCAGAGCTCAGTACTTGTTGATGTCACAGAAACATCAATATTATCCGTCTGTGTTCCGTTGTTATTATTAAAAATACAGCTGAAATTATGTTTTACATTCTGTGTATATACTACATCATACCATCCGGAATGGTTAGCATTTTCGGAAATCTGTCCGCCCGGCCATTCTTTTCCAACACCTGCTCCTGTTGCAGAGACATCTGCTCCCCACATATGATTGTAAATAGTACTTCCCATTCCTGAGGCAAGATAATGAATGGTTGTTACATATTTCCAATCGGCAGGTTTTGTCTCTGACAAAGAACCATCGAACCAGTACTCTGCCTCTGCCTTTCCTTTTGTAGAAAGTGTTACGTCTTTTAACTGGTTTCCATGTCCATCATCATTTAAGATAAGAGAATAATCTGTACTGTTATCTAATGTCAGATGCATTGTATACCAGCCTTCATGACCTTCTGTTGCAGTCATGGTTTGTCCAGGCCATATACCTGCCGGCTCATTGGTCTCATGATATATATATGCTGCAACATCATCGCCTAATGTGCTCTTATAATTAATAGTCAGGTCACATTCTGTTGGTACAGACTCTGGAATCAATGTTTCCTTCTTTGAAGCATCCTTATACCACTGATAATTTCCATTGCCATCCAATAAACAATAAATGCTTGTATTAGAAGTAAAAGTCTTAATCTGCTCAATTGCAGCTCCTTCTGTCTTTATCTCCGGTGCAGCCTTCTCAGTAGAACCTGCATCAACAAACTGAAAACCTGTCCACTCACTGCTCTGTACATCTACATAATAGAGTCTAGAACTTTCCTCATATGCAAGCTTTGGTTTTTCCTTACCACCATCTCCCCATTGTGAAATGTTGGCATTTCCTGCGTCATGGTTATCTACCGTAGCACCGGGAGCCCAGACATTGACAACCGGTGTATTCCATGTACTTGGTTTGTCCAAATACAACCGGATTGTCGGGCTCGCAGCATATGCAGTGGTTGCACCACCGATTGCCGGAGCCATGGTCATAATCATAGCAAGTGCAAGTACCATACTAAAGATACGGCTTACAACGCCATGTTTCCTGTGAAAGCGTTCTTTTAACTTTCTCATATTTCCTCTCCTTTTCTTATTATGTTTGTACGAAAATTCCCTTTCGCACGTTTTCGTATTTATATTATAGTCTTTTCGTTGGTTTTCGGCTATTAGGATAAACAGAGATTTTATTTACGAAATTTTGGTAAAATTTACTATTTATTAATTTTTATGTAACATATGCGAAATCTTTTTAGTACTAAAGGTCCTAGATATAATAGATAATTTTTCATTTGAAATTTTGTGAATTATTTTTTAAGTCTATATGACATGATTTAAGGGTCAAAACAACCTTATAAAAAATGGTTGGTACCTTGAAAATGTGAAGTTTTCAAGGTACCAATTTATGGTTTACAAGGGATTGATAGCATAGTAGGCAGACCTTGGGGAGCTGTAATCACTAAATCTTTTAAAACAGCTCCCCAAAACCAGCCCATAAGCCGGATAAATTACGAGAAAAAGTAGCTGTAACTGCTGAAATCCACAAAACAGCTCCCAAAACTCAGCCCATAAGCCAGATAAAAGCCGAGAAAAAGTAGCTGAAATCACGATAATTCCCAAAACAGCTCCCCAAAACCAACCCGAGCCTTTAGTTATTTCACAAAAAAGAGCCTGCACATTTCTGTGCAAGCTTCTTTTGAAAACTAAAATCTAAAAACCAAAAACTAAAAATCTAAAATCAAAAACTAAAAAATTATATTGTTATTTTATTATATATTTAATCTCTAAATCAACTATCCCCAGATGATTTCCTCCTTGGCGGCCTCCACATTTTCCTCGGAATGCTCCACTTCCTTTGAGAAGATCCTTGCCACCTCCATCTGGTCCTCTATGGTGAAGCTGCCACCGTTTTTGTAGAAGCGAGTGGCATTCATATCCCTGACTATCATGGTAAACATGACGCTTAAATATGCATGAACCATGATATTTGAGTCATAGATGGCATTCATGATATATCTGAATGTAAAGTATACAAGAAGCTGCTCAATATCGTTTTCACGGTAATCGCCGCTAGCCATGTACTCCTTCATGCGTTTTTCATAATCAGCCTCTGTGAGGACTGTCTGCATATCATCCTTGAAATCCTGCCATACCTGGCGCAATAGTTCCATCTCATTGATGATACCGAATCGGATATCAAAATGCTCAAATGAGAAATCATTAAACGAAAGCCAGTCTATATGCTTTTCAACATCGTTTTGGCTCAGCTTCTTCTGGTACTCGTTTGCCCTGTCAAGGTACTCATCCACGCGTACTCCGATTGGCTTTGTCCTGTCCTGGAGTATGGCAATCAGCTCGCGCTGCACCTCCTCAAAAAATGCTGCCTCTTCCTCTGTGACTCCCTGGTCATCATCGCTGTCGCCAAAAAGCTCCTGCTCTACAAACTTTACAGGCTTTGTTTTGCTGAAAAATATACGGCAGACCTCCTCGCACGCAAGGCTCAGACACTTCTGCTCCACGTTTCTGTACTCTATGCCAAACCTTGGAAAATCGGTGCACACCTCACTAAGCGATGCCTCGCCAGCTGCTATGTACAAATCACACAGATTCCTGTCATTTAGCATAATGCAGCGCCCGCAATTGTTTGTACGGATGCCATGCCCGCCATCCTCCGTCTCATACATGCCCTTTCTCAGACGCTCTCCGACCTCTCCGGGCAGTGTCTGATAATACTCATATGAATCCTCATCAATATCAATTTCCCAGCCCAGACAGCAGCTATCCTTGCAGTCTCCGGCTATACAGCTAAACTCTGAAAAATAATCAGGTACACGGACTATCATACTTCTCTCTCCTTCAGTAAATCTTCGTTTGTTGTATCACTGTGCTTATTTCTGAAGCGCGCTTCTATAGCCGCCCAGTCAGGGTCTTCATTTCCCTTAAAAAAGTTGTAGCCTATGTATCCGATGCACCACACAAGCCCTGCAAATGTCGTAGAAAATGCTATCTTTATGATACTCTTAAGCAAGAGTGGAAGTGTCAGCATATCATTGCCAAATGCTATGATAATCACATGAATAGGCTTAATCAGCATAAGATAACCGCCCACATAAAGCGCCGCTAAAATTCCAAGCGCATAGCACAGTATTCCTAATAATTTGTCGCATTTTTTCTTCATTTCAAATCCTCTAATCATATTTTCGTAAATTCCAGTATAGACACCTCTCCTGTTGCTCTTGTCTTTTCCATGTCTATCACACGCTGGTTTGCAGAGCCCTTGAATTTGAGCGTGATATCCTTCTGCTCCTCTATAAACGGACCATCTACCAGTACATCTATCATAGATAAAAGCTCATCCGTATACTCTGTGTGCTTGCGTCCGTTTTTAAGCAGCTCCTCATACAGATAGCCTGTATAAGCCCACACGTCCTTATCGGGATAGTGCTCCTTAACTCTTCTCATAAACGGCACAAGCGCCTGCTGATTTTCCTCCTCAAAAGGATCACCGCCTAAAAGGGTAATTCCCTGCACATAGGAAGGCTTAAGTGAGTCGAGTATCTCGTTTTGTATCTGCTCATCAAACGGCTCTCCATAGTCAAATTCCCATGTCTGCGGCTGAAAGCAGCCCTTACAGTGATTTCTGCAGCCTGATACAAAAAGCACAGTGCGGCAGCCCAGTCCGTTTGCTATGTCACAATATTTTATTCCTGCGTAGTTCATACTTTTTCCTCGTATCTGAGATTATAGTTCCATTTAAAAATTGCACTGCCTATTATTATAACATATCCTATCACACTTAGATAGTCCGGTATCTGTTGTAAAAAGACAAAGCCCAGCAGAGCGGCAAAGATAACCTGCGAATAGTCGAACACCGATATCTCCTTTGCAGGTGCCTTGGTGTATGCCTTTGTGATTGAAAGCTGTCCGCCTGTAGCGGCAGCTCCTGCAAAAAGCAGCATGACAATCTGATATACACTCATAGGCTTTGCTCCGACAAACAGAAACGGAGCCGTCACTATACATGAAAATACCGAAAAGCACATGACTATCACAGGCCCTCTCTCTCCCTGCTTACCGAGCTTTCGCACAAATGTATACGCTACACCTGCGCCAAAACCTCCTATTACGCCAATCATGGCATTTAAAAACTGCACATTCATGGATGGCTTCACCACAAAAACAGCACCTATAAACGCCGTCATCACGCACAGCCACTCTGTCCTGTTAGCTTTCTCCTTAAGCACAAAATATGACATGATTATAGCAAAAAACGGTGACAATTTGTTTAAGATATTGGCATCTGCGATGGCCAGATGGTCAACTGCATAGAAATTGCATATAAGCCCTGTTGTTCCAAAGAAGCTTCGCAGAAAAAGTCCCTTCCAGCTATCCTTTTTTATTTTGAAGCCTTCATCACTTTTTGCAAGTAAGATAACAGCCGCTACTGCTGCTACCGCATTCCTGAAAAAGGCCTTCTGCATGGTCGGCAAATCTCCCGACATCCTCACAAAAAATGTCATCAGGGCAAAAAAGAATCCTGCCATTATGATATATATTATTCCTTGTTTCTTATCGTTCATACTTATAGTATAACGTATTCTGTCAAGAGGGGATAAACAAAACGTCTGCCATTTTGCTCGCAAAAAAGACCGCCCGGATGAGCGGTCCTTTTAAGATGAAGGGAAAAATATAAAAGAAAATAGTTTTAGTTAATGGTCTGTATCAGCCCTTCACACTTCCCATGGCAACACCACCTACGATGTGCTTTGAAAGAATAAGGTAAACAACTATTACAGGAAGGATAGAGAATGTAATCATCATATATACCTTTCCCATATCAAACTTTAAGAAGTCTGCTCTTCTAAGCTGTGCTAACAGGATTGGAAGTGTCTTCTTGTTATTTTCGTGTAATATAAGTGCCGGAGTGAAGTAATTGTTCCAGCTGCTTACAAAGGAGAAAATTGCCTGTACTGCTATTGCCGGCTTCATCAGTGGAAGCACGATATGATTAAACGTCCTAAACTCTCCGGAGCCGTCAATTCTCGCTGCCTCAATCAGAGACAATGGAAGTGAGCTCTCCATATACTGCTTCATGTAAAAATATGTGACAGGTGCAGCAATGGTCGGAACTATGAGTGGAATAAATGAATCCATCAGTCCCATGCCTGTTACTAATTTAACAAATCCAAGTGCTGTAACCTGTGTAGGAATCATCATAACCATCAGTATGAATGTAGAGATGAATTTCTTGGCTTTAAACTCATATGCATGTATAGCATATGCTGTCATGGTCGAAAAATATACACATAGTACTGCACTGCAGGCTGCTACAAAAAGGCTGTTAAACATACCTCTTATGACCGGAAGTGTGTCATGTAAGAGTGAGTTCCAGTTATCAAGCAGATGTGCACTCGGAATTGCAGTAAATCCTGCCTGAAGCTCTCCATTTGACCTGGTTGCATTGATTATCATTACGTAAAACCAGAACAGACAGAAGAAAGAGATTATTACAAGCACGATATATGCTAAAGCACGTCTGGCATGTATTCCCATACCTTTATTTTTTTTGTTTACATTTGCTGCCATATCGACCTACTCCTTTCTCTTATCATCATTGCCGCTGAGCTTGAATACCGCTATACTAAGTATTGCTGTGATGATAAACAGTATGACTGAAAGTGCACCTGACATTCCATAATCCTTACTGTACAGACGTTTGTTTAAGTACATGATAAGTGTCATGCTTGATCTGACCGGATTACCTGTTCCGTTTGTCAAAATCTGTGGTACATCAAAGAGCTGTAAGCCACCGATAAGTGATGTAATGATTACATATATCAGTATCGGTCTAAGGAGCGGAAGTGTTATCTTAAAGAACACCTGTGTGCTTGTTGCTCCGTCCACCTCTGCTGCCTCGAATCTGACTCTTATAAACATCTCCGAGCCCACGAGACCCGACCCTATCTCGTATGCCGACAT
>ERZ1023694.174-NODE-174-length-16392-cov-12.988676_pt1 | contig 16392 bp, 23 predicted proteins | sample MGYA00380348_ERZ1023694 | MGnify/ENA primary metagenome ERZ1023694 (study PRJEB33179, sample SAMN07449026) | human gut metagenome | biome: Human-gut; feature: Human associated habitat; material: Faeces | host: Homo sapiens | place: India:Kasaragod | collected... | reverse complement strand
GTAAACTGCCTTCTTTACGATCATTACCCGCAAACAGATTATACTTATATGTTGCCCTAGATATAGGTGTTATATTTATTTTCCTACAACAAATCTACAACATTTTGAGCAAAAACCATCAAAACAGAAGAAAATTTATAGAAATTAAATAGTTGATTATCAATAAAAACCATGCTGAAAATCAAACAAATACAAAATACATATATCATAAAATAAACCCCTGGAGGGCGTGTGGTCGCTGGTTCGAATCCAGTCACCCCGACTGGTAAGGCTTGACTATTAATTAGTTAAGCCTTTTTTGTTCCGTTTTTGTTCCGCTACATTCAAGGATAAGCAATTTTCTTGTAGATATAACCTATTATAATTATATTTGCTTAGTGTCTAAGAGCAGGCACTCTTTTGAATCCAGAAAAGGAGTTGAGGCCTAGGTTTCACTCCTTTTTTTGTTTTGTCCACGATAAAAGCGACCTCCAGTTTCCAGAATGCCGCTTATTTAGCCGAGTCATTTACAAGTATATCATTTATACACCGCTATGCAATTCCCCTATAAATCCTGTCTGTAAGCTATCTTATGTAAATCCACATGCCCCAGGTGACGGATCACGACCCCAGGGAGTACGGAAAAGGGAGCCGCTTCCGTGACTCCCTTCTATTGCATTCCCCTTCAGTTTCCGAACAGCCCCAGCCTCCAGCCAGAAAAGGCTGTCATACCAAGCCCCATAATATTACTTATCCCTGTTTCGCTTTCAGTCGCTGCCAGTAGCAGGAATCCTACTACCAGCAGTACAATATAAAATCTCTGTTTCATGATTATTGTTCATTTGATAAGGTCTTTATCTTTTCTTCAAATCGTTTATTGGCTAATTTATCAAATTGCATAAACTTTTCTATGATATTGTTTATCTGGGGACACTCATTGTTTACATCATACAGGCTTGTGATGAGAATATCCTTGCAATCATACAGATAACAGGAAAAAGCTTTTTCTTTTTCAAGTAGTGTTCTTGTTTGTGCCAGATCTTTTTGTAGTGCTTCTTTTTCATCAGCATAGAGAACTTTGTATTTGCCATAGACAGATAGCTCTATTTTGTTTAGTTCATCTTTTCTTTCAACAAAGGTTTGATACGCTTTCTGTTTAAATTCTCTGTATTCGTTTAGTTTGGCCTCTATTTCTTCTTTGCTGAGGCTCTTAACATCAATAAGAATCAAATTAAGAACCTCGACACAATCACAATAAAAGGCAGTACGTTGAATTTCTATTTTTAAGCGCCTTTCTGCTTTGTAATGTTCTGTAGCCTCATCAATATACAGTTTCTTAAGCTTGTTTCTTTCTTGTTCACTGGCTAATAATTGCCGTTGTATCTTTGTTACTAGTCCCAAATTTGGATATACTTTTATTCTTCTTCCTGTTCTCATTTCTTTTATCTTTTTGGTAGGGGGTACTTTGGAAGTACACCCCACCGGGTTAATTATCCTATCTTTATCAAATTTGCCACTTTAAACGACCTATAAGCCTGTTTCTCATTGTCATAGTATGTGATGAGGCTTTCGTTCTTTTTACGCTCTGTGCCTTTTGTTTCGGGTATCAAGCCATCTTTAAGCGTACCCCATGCAGTCCGGATTTCACCGTTCAACTTTTGATAGAAGAACTTTACTACACCGTTCTTTAAGGCTGATTTCAGTTTCAACACTAACCAAGCCTGTTTCATAGCCTCAGCCATAGAGAAGCCATACACCTTTACAAGCATCCAAGCCTGTTTCATCAAATCATGCATCTTGTTTTTAAATTCTGTTGCCATAGTCGTATATCTTTAATCGTTAATATTATGCTGCCAGTCTTTCAACGCTTCTTTCAATCTCTGTAAGGTCGCAATCTACATCTACCTCGTTGCCATCTTCGTCATAAGCTTCTACGCTGTCAATGCAGACAGAAACGTAAGTAGTTGCCCATGCACCGGTACCGTTGAAATAATGATCCTCGCAATAACCATCAATCTCAAAGCTGCCATCGACAACTACCAGAGTATTGTTTACTTCTACCTCAACAGAGAATGTACCGTTGTTGCTGTCTATTGCGTTGTAAATCGCATTTGCTATTGTTTCGTTTATTGCTTTCATAACTTCGTTGAATTATCATTTAGCTTTAATTTCACAGCACAAATATACATTAAACGATAATAAACACAAAATAAATCAGCAAAAAAATTATCACTAAATGCAAATTTTAAATTTAGATTTATCATTTCACGTTATTTCGTATTATATTTGCGCTCATAAACGATTAACATTATACGATAATGAAACTAAGGATTAAAGAGGTATGCCAAATGCGCAATACCACACAAAAGGAATTGGCTGAAAAATTAGGGGTATCGGAAGTAACATTAAGCCGCGCATCAAACGGAAACACTTCATTACCATTACTTGAAAAGATAGCTAATGTATTAGATATTGAGGTGTCAGAATTATTTACCCCATCAGAAAACAAAGACGGTGCTTCTTTAACTTGTCCCCATTGTGGAAAAGAGATAAATATAAAAATAATTTATTAAATTAAAAGGAGGATTTATGTTTAACAAATTCCAAATCGCTTTATTTACTTCTAAATTAAGAATTACAGGAATATTAATGAATAAGGGTATTAAACATTTCAAAATAGGAAAAACAAGTCAACCTTTAAAAGATAGATTTGACCAAAATTACCAAGCAAGATATTCCCTAATAAAATTAGTTTACAAAAGTAATGATTTAAAATTAATCGATTCTTTAGAAAAAAAATTGATTGCTTATTTTAAAAAATACAACGCTAATAGATGTGATAATGACCAATTAGGAGGCGGCCCTGACTGTGAAGGTGATATAGGCTATATTTATATTGTTTTTTAGTCTGGTTAAAGTTTACACATAATAATACCTGAAGTGTTTCGGATAAAATGCAGAATAATTTAAATATTAATTAGGTTATACCGCATTTTAAACGAAACACTTAGAAATAATACATTTATAAGTAAGTAATCTAAACATAAAATTATGGATATTATAAACCCTGATTTGTCACATACGATTTTTCTGGATCTAGCCAATTCAGATATTAAAAGTGCGGATGCCTTACTAAAAATAAAGGAATACCACAATGCTGTATATCATTTTCAGCAATCAGTAGAAAAGAGCTGTAAGTATTTAGGATTGACTATTAAAGCCTTTACATTGGAGGAGCTTCGGAAAATAAATCATGAACCTCAAAGAGTTTTTGATAAGATTTTTAATTCCAAAGTATTTATCTCCGTAAACAACAATGAAGACTATAATGAAATTAAACAAAAATTCAAAAGTGTTAGCTTAAATGAAAAATGCGATGGTGTATATTACTATATTGAGAAAATATTCACAAATACAATTTTAGATAATAAATTATATTCAGAACAAGTTATAGAATATTTTGATTATAATCCTTTTTCAGGTTTGTATAATGAAGATTTTGTAGAGAATATTAGAAAACATCGTGGTAATCCAAATATTGAAGCTATTTGTAAACAGTTTTTGGATACGCTTAACGATATGCAAAGATGCCTATTATGTCAAATGCTAATGAGTTTTTTAGTAAGTGGAATTGAGGCAAATAGTAGATATCCCGATGAAAAAGGATTAACTCCTAAAAAAATATATTCAGAAGAATCATTTATTGTCAAATATCTTGGTTACCTTATTAAAAAACAAGCATTCTGCATAAAAGTATTAGGCAACTATTTTAAGCCAATAGAATAAACCTATCATTTTAATGACAATCACAAAAAACACCCAATTAGACGAGAGGATTTTTTCATCTCGCTTAAAGGTGGAAGATTAATAAATAAGAACACCCAGTTATCTAGCACAAACAATCTTTATACCTGACCGATATATTACAGGGGTCGGCAAAACAAAGACTCTTTGATGATGTCTATTTGACGGACACCCTATAAGGGAATTACTGTTTTAGGAACCCCGCTCAAATGATGTAAACCGAACTTACACCACGCGCCAGCTTTGGGGTATCGCCAAATTTGACGGTTCTGACCTGACCGATATATTGTAGTGGTCTGACCGTAATAGTGTTACGGGAAGATGTTCAAAATTGTATTGAGTCCCATGAGGTGTAAAATTCCACATTTATCAAAACCGTAGAATCTACGCATTTAAATATCCCAATTTAGGGTATTTAATCGGCTGAAATCTGCCTAATATCAACCTACAAACATTTTTCAATTTCCTGCCAAAGAGCTATCATTTCTTTTGTGGGAGTCTCATCTTTACCCAAAAATTCAAAATAGCTCCTTTGGTATAGAGTGCGTTCGAAGCATATCAAGTCAAGGAGGTAGTTTTTAGCCTCTACAGGGCGCAAATAGCATAGTTTCCGATACTCTCTATATTGTTGGTCTGAAAGTGGCTGAAAAAGGGTTATTTCTTGATATGAGAATACAGCCTCGTACGCTCCATACCCAGAATAAAGGACACGGAGTGTAAAAGGCTTGTTTGTTTCAAACGAGGTTTGAGGTTTCTTGCTCATTATGCTTGATTTCTGCGTTCCCTCCGTCCATATTTGCGTACATATTCGGCAAATACGGAATCACGGTCTTTCTTTCCTGTCATGGCTTCGTAATCGTCCACAGCTTCAGTACAACACTTTAGCCATTTTTCAAAAGCAGGCTCACCCGGCTTGCCGTCCTGCACATCTATCCACAACTCGATATGGATGCCGTTTCCGGTCATTCGTCCATGTCGTTTGACTCCTTCCAATATGGAATCAATCTTCTGCTTCCTTTCTTCCTGATTCATATTTCAGCCCTTCTATGCGTTCTACAATCTTATTAATAGCCTCATCGGGTGCATTCTCTAACAGTTCTTCTAACTTTTTATATTCAGCCTCCAGCATTTCTGCAGGTGATGAACTTTGCATCTTTGGAGTAACATACTGCAGGAGATTGGATATTATTCGAACACGCTCACCCGGTTCCAGCTTTTCCAGATCTTTTTCAAACTGTTCCCTGTTCCCGTCAATAATAGAAGCTATCCACTCTTTAACCGTTCCCGATACTTTATTAGGCGTTCCGGCTTTGCGTCCGCCTGTCTTTTCCGTTCCTTTTCTTCTTCCTACCATTTCTAAAAAACTCTACTTTAGAAACCGGGCAGATTCTCCGATGAGGCAAACCTGCCCGGAATGAATTAATTTCCTTTCATAAAACGCTCATGCTCGATTGCTTGGTATTCCTCCATGTCTGGATGCTTTAGAATCGCTTTAGTGTCTGCGTTAATCATATCAGCAATATGACTACATTCGTCTCCAGTTGCCGGAGCACTCTTCCTATAACAACCACCGCTTGTGTGTAAAATCCCATCATCATACGGATTATCTCTGTAATCCGGATCAAAATGAGCGTTATACCCTAAAATGCCATCAGCTATCTTTTCGGATTCCGTTCTGTTATCCCATTGTTCAGGGTTATCAATAGCATGTTTTGCAGCTTGAATGCCAAATTTTTCATCTGCTGCAATGTTGGCGATACGCATGGCCCAATATCTATCCACATCTGTTTCCTTATCCCATTTTTCGATAGCTTCTTTAGCTTTCTTGTAACCCTGTGTACTTGCCAGATTTGCGATGGCATGTAATAAATCTTTTCTCATACCTCAAAAATTTAAATGTTAGTAAATAATTGTTTCTGTTCGTTCACCTCCAGAATAGCAAACTCTATCCGGGGGTGGTATTTGTCTATTTTCTTTTCTGCTTCAATCTGGAAACATAGTTTATCATCTGTTATGGCTCCTACCATCTGCAAACAGTCCAAAAGCGTTTTTAAGCTATTATCAAGGTCGAAACGTACCGAACTATGGAACACACGCACAAACAGACGAAAACGGCTTGAAATGCCCCTATTTCGGTATATCTTGCATTGTTGAGCAAAAGAACGTTCATACGTTCTTATCTTTTCATCCTTGATAATCCGCTTTGTACCAAACTTTCCTGGTACAGCTTGATAATGGTTAGCTTTTGCTAGGATTTGCCCGTGTATGATTTCTACATCCATATATCAAACATTAAAAGTTATACGTCCTTTAGGTATTCCTAGTTCTTTCATCCATTGCATTACATCACCAATGGTAGTCGGCCGTACCTGCATACGTTTCTTTTCCTCAAGAATAAGGTCTGCAATATCTCTTTTACTGCCTTTGGGCTCATCTTTATACCAATCTGATAAACGAATGCTCCTGCAAAAAATCAGTTTTTTTATTTTTTCACTCCATTCAGAAACAGCGTCAGCATCAGCGTACACTATTACATTACGCCCTGCCAATGACTTGCATCTTTCAGGGGTTATTGCTTGTTTTCCTCCACAGGATACCCATACAAATTGCGGAAATACCATCGCAGCGATAACAGCCGATTTCTCACCTTCTGTCAAGCAAACAATATCATTGGGCCGTTTGGCCAACAAATGCTCACCGAACAAACATTGTTTTAAATGAAAGTCAGAGACACTTTTTCCTTGCTTTTTCATGTACCTAGAGTGAAGCCAGTCCACCGCATCGAAAACGTTACCTTTGACTCTATGCCCGTCTAGCCCGTACTGCATAACTTTTCCTGTACGGCACATACCGGAATGGTCTATCTGAGGAAATATAATTTCGTTTTTCTTTGTGCACCCCAAATGATAAGATGTTGTTACCTGTTTTATATCAGACTCACTGAAAAACTCACTCAAATACTTCATTAAATTATTGTTCGTTCCCTCACTTTGCTGTATCAAATGAAACGGTATATAATCCGTCTTAACCTCTTTTTTCTGCTGAGGCAATACCGGCCGGTATTCTGTCCGCTCTTCTGGGTTCTCATCAAAATACATCTTAGGCGTTTTTTCATATCCACATGAATTAAGGTGTTCACATCGTCCGACATCTTCGGCAATCGGCTGGTTGTTGGCATCCACATAAAGGGTAAAACAATGAGGTCGCCCACAAGCCGGGCAAGTATAGCGGCTGTTCCGTCCGCTGTATTTCTGCAAACTGTATGTGTAATTATTCATATCAAAGGATCATTTAAAAGTTAATATTTAGTGCAATGGTATCATTGGTATCAAATCGGTATCAGTGATACCGTTAAAAGGTATATTAGTATCACTGGTATCATAACCCCCTCTATAGAGGGGTATGTACATGATACTACTTTTATCCCATGTTGCACTTTTACGGTGGTGTCAGCAAATAAAGGCTATTTGATACCGAAATGAAGTTATTCTCTTTAGCTTCTTTAATGTGTCGCTTAGCAGTGATTTCCGAAGTTGCAGCTTCCAAAGCATAACACCTTACCAAATCCATATAACCCATGCTTTGATGTTCCTTAAAGCATAATCTAAGTACCCTTTGTATATCAGCAATACGTGCATTATTCTTATTTTCCGCTTCCGTTTCCTCTGTCTGAAAGTTCCCCTCAGCATCAATGGAGAAAGCGAAATCGGAGCAAGGCACGTTACGGCTGTCTGTACAGGTGACGATAAACTTTCCGTCTTTCTTTGATACCTCGAAACAGTCGGTCAGCTTGTTCAAAAGCTCAGTTCCCAAATGCCCCCTCATATTGCCATCTTCTTTGGCTTTGTTTTGATGCAATACTGATACGATGGTACAACCGTATTCGGCTGTAAGTTGAAGAAGCCACTGAATAAGGTCATTGCTCTGGTCAAGATTGTTGAAGTCTTGGAGCAAGTCACGTACTCCGTCAATAAATATAATATTTGGTTCTTCCTCTCGTACCGCATCCTCTATCGTCTTTCTGCGCTCCTCGATGGTAAGAGGGCGCATGAAGAACGGAAGAAAGCGCACCTCATTCTTATCAGTTGGAAGCCCTGCGAATTTTAAGGCTCTCTGACAGCATTTCTTCAAACTAACCTGTGACTGTTCAGTATCGAATAACAAAACCTTGTATTGGCTCTGTAATGGCTTCACCTGCCCACGAGACACACCGGATAACATTACTGCAATAAGGTAATACTCTAATTGGCTTTTTCCCATTTTGGCACGCCCCTTAATTCCTACAAGTTCACTCTGTGGAATAGTTGGAATATTGCCGATATTGAAAAAAAACTTGGGCTCATTAGTGGGTAAGGATAAGTCAAGAATATGATTCTTATATTTGAATTTGTCTTCAGTAATTTCCGCTTTGAACTTCATTTGTTCCGCGGATATGGCTTGAATATAATTTAATTCTCTTTTAACGGATTGATAGTTAGATGAATTATTCGTATCTTTGTGAGTGTAATCGTGTGTCTGTCCGGGGTTATTATTGGCTATATCCATGATAACTCCTTTCTTTTTATTTAGACACCTTTTTCAAGGCATCATTAATATCTTTATCTGTATAGTACACACGGCCTCCAATACGGTGAGCGTTTATGATTCCTGCTTTCGTCCACGCATCTAAGGTTACAAGGGAAACACGCAGCTTAGTAGCCGCTTCTTTACGTTTGTTCAATCCGTTTTTAGGGGTTTCTTCCTGCTGGGAAATGGATTCTAAGATATTAGCCAGCTTCTTATCAAGTAAACGGCTAATCATGCTTTCAAAGTCGCTCATTGTTACGCCTTGAATAAGCATTGAGTTAGGAGATAAAAAATTTGCATCCATAATCTAAAAATTTTGTTATTCTTAGTTTTATGGATGCAAATCTCTTTGTTTTTGCTACGTGTAATATAGCGAGTAATATTACAACTTTGCTATTCTTTTACTATTTTGTGTGTTTCTACATCATAATTTATGCCTATCATTGAAAATTCCTTTTTTAATATGGCTGCATCTTTTTTATTAATGTCAGCCGTGATACATTTCTGCCTAATATACTCACTGTTTCCATCAGTTAGCCACGATATGAAATCTGCAATCTTCGTATTGTCATAGGAAGTAAATCCTGCAGCTCTAATCAGCGAAATAATTGCACTCGTCTTTTGTTTTATAGTTACTCCGTTTTTCTTGATTAGCTCCTTTGTTTCATCCTCCTGAACGATATAATCCTTATCAAACAATGATAGTTCAATGTCTTTTAATGTCGGATATAACTCCACGGCAATATTATAAGCATCAATCTTATAAATCTTACACAAATCTATGACTTCACGTATGAAACTATAAAAATCGTCAATTATACAAAGAATGGAGTTTGCATAACTTCCCTCAAGCGCTTCCATTATTTCACAATCTTGATCCCTATAATCGGATATAAAATCATGTAGTACTAACGATTGATGCCATAGAAAAAAAGAACTTGATTTCATTAATTTGCGCAAAAGAGTATATCTTTTTTCATCCTCAAATTCACTAAAGTACGATTCAACTAAATCAAGGTAATATTCATATTGCTTATCCGTATCATCGTCTATAATACCCTCGTATGATTCTAATGTTACTCTACAAACACCCTCAAAATCGTTACCATACCAATCTGGATGTTTAATTCTCGTTAAGTCAACTGTATCTTCCTGCTCATTATAGGAAAGCTGGAAGTTATCAATAATTAAAGACATCGCTTGATTTGCTCTTTCTGCATACATTTGAAGTTCGCCCAATAGGCTTTCAATGCATCTATCTGTAAATCGTCCCATATCAAATAACTTTTAATAGATTCCCTTTTTTCTGCCAGTGCTTCATCAACATCTTGGCGTGTTCTTCTTTTGTCACTTTTATGTATTTCAGGAAAGCGGATTCTGTACGATGTCCTGTAATCTGCATGATAGAAACAGCAGGAAATCCGGATTTATACAGATTAGTTGCAAAACTTCTCCTGGCTGTATGACTGCTAACCAGTTGCCATTTTTCGTAAACAGTAGTCTGTTTTTTGCCACCTCGTGTAATTGATTTCAAGACTCTGCTGTTTATTCCAACTATCTTGCAAACCTCCTTGATGTAATCGTTAAACTTCTGATTGCTTATGTTGGATGGAAGAATACCTTCGTATTTATCCCAAATGGCTTTAAATACAGGATGAACAGGAATTACTACAGAAGCATCAGTCTTATGCTGCGTGATAGTTATCATCCCATCCAAAATATTTTCTTTTCTTATGCTAGTAAAATCAGAGAAACGCAATCCAGTCCAGCACCCAACCAAAAATAAATCCCGAACTCGCTCAAGTCTCGGATTTGAAGAAAAATCAAATCTAGCCAAACTATCAAGCTCTTCCTCTGACAAGGCTATATTATCACTTTGCTCTGATATCCCTTTAAAGAACTGAAACTTCATATTGCTTGTCAAATCATTTTCGTTTGCGGACCGCATAAGAGCTTTTATGCAAACTATTTTATGACCGATAGTATTTGTACTCAGGTTCTGCTCCTGAAGAAATGCAATGAAATCATTCATGAAAGACTGGTTGATATTATTAAAATCCAGCTTTATCCCTCTTTTCTTTTCATACTCAAGGATATAATAATGAGTTCTAGCATACTCCCTCATGGTTTTATAAGAAAGCGTCTGACCGCCTCGTTTCGGATTTGTTCTAGTTTCGCAACTTCTAATAAACTCCTCAAAGTAGGAATGAAAATCCTTAGCCTGCATCCTCTTTTTGCCAAAATGTACATCCAGTAGGTTTTTCAAAGAATCTTTTGATAGGACTTCACTTTCAGACATGGCTACCTGTGCCATAAAAGACTTTATCAAAGCATCGATAGCATTTAAGGCTCCATTTACTTCTTCCCGATAAGAACAATAACCTGTATTTTTCACTCTCTCTCGTTTTTCATCCCAAAGGGACGGCTTAACCTTTAATGGGGTTGCGTACATGAGCTTCTCATTTCGGCCAAATCTTGATGTGACATAAACGGTCTGCTCCGTCTTAGCATTCATGTCACGGATAATAAATTTAATATTTGCCATAATTGTTACTTTTGAATCCATAACAAAGATACGAAAAGTACGGAACAATAGATAGAAATGTTCCGCTTTTGTTCCGTAAAATCTTTGTTTTACTTTTTCTTTTCTTGTTATTCTGTATTTTATAAAATAGTCAAACGATTGATTATTAGCTTATAAATACCGAATAAAGAAAAAAGCAATAAAGATTAAAAAAACAAAGGTTAGATACCAGTCACCCCGACTGGTAAAAAGCATTGATAATCTGATGATTGTCGATGCTTTTTTGTTTTTATATTTTTCAGTTTTCCCCCACTCACATCCCCACACAAAAACAACAAAATCCACCTACATAAACTCACAAACCGACTACCACATTCTACGTTTCCCGAAGCAGAACCATACGTTTCCCATACGGGAAACGTACAGCTCAGCCTTGAGAAACGTAGGTTTCGCACAAGGGAAACATAATAATCACCTTTACACCTTTCCATTTACATCTCTAAGTTTTACTGAATTGTAATTGAAATAGTTTTTTTGCCTGACATAAAGACAAAAATTTCCTTCTATTTGCATAACGAAAGAAAAATGACCATCTTTGTAAAAAGCAAAAACACAACACACGTACATTCCCATGAAAAGTATATATATTTTAGACGATCATCCCATCATTACCGAAGGGATTGCACAATTGCTGGCAAATAACCAGCAATACCAAATAACTGCCGGACATCATGACTCTGAATTATATAATTACCTGAACGATCATACTCCCGACCTGCTAATTATAGATTATGAGATTCAGGATAAAACAGCCCTGGATGTCATAACCTACCTGCAAAAGAAAGGTGTGAATATTCCTCAACTCATCTATACCATGCATACAGAGTTCTGGATTATCAAACTGCTAATCAAAGCGGAAGTGGCAGGTATCGTGACCAAAAATGACAAAATAGAAGAAATAGAAAAGGCCATACACAACATCTTGCACGAGGGAAATAAATATTATTCACCTACTGCGCTGAACGTCGTACTGTCTATCATGGGTGACCATTCTACGGAAAAGTCCATTACTTATACACCAAGCCCGCGTGAAAACGAAATCATTCAGATGCTGTCATGTGGCCTTACTTCCGATGAGATTGCCCACAAACTTAATCTCAGCAAAAATACTATTGATACGATGAGAAAGAACATCTTGCTGAAAAGTGGGGCTACCAACGTATCACATCTTATGCGAATTGCTTTTTTAAAAGGTTGGATTACAGAATGAAAAAGATTCTTTTTTTCCTATTTCTCAGTCTGAGTGCGTTCCTGAATGCCAATGAGAAAAGTAACAAACTGGCTGATTTGCTGCATTCATTCGGCAATAACGGTGAGTATGCACAGATGGATTCAGTGTACAATCTTATTATTCACGAAGACCATTACAAGCAGGATAAGCTCTATGCGCTGAATATTACCCTAGACTATGCCCGATTTCTCAACCAGAAGGGAGACAGTGAGAGGGCAAATACCTTACTGACCCAAATCCGGGAAAACGCAATGCCACTGGAAAAATTTCCAGAAAATACCATAGCACACCAGCTCCAGGAAATTGCGGCAATTGCTACGTATGAAATTGCCTACGGACAATGGCAGAACAACCAGTTGCCGGCTGCAAGAGAAACAGCAGAAGAAGCAATTAATCAACTGGAACAGGTAAAAGATTCTGTGAACTTGGCAGAGGCCTACAATCTTTCAGGAGTCATACACCGCAGATTGTTCATGCTCGACAATGCCATCTCACTTTATCAGAAGGCGCTCGCCATTACTGAAGACTTGCAGAATTACAACCTGGCAGCCATCATCGTATCCAACATTTCCATTCTGTACAATGAAACGGGCAAGAACAATGAAGCCATACAGATTTCTCGTAAAATGTTTACTTATCCACAAACCGACACACTTACCATCGACTATCGCATCGGGGAAGTAAACAGACTATGCAACCATGCCATTTTGTTAGCTAACAACCAACAGCCTGTCCAGGCAATGGATACGCTAAAACTGGCCATCCAGAAACTTCGTCCGGAAATGCCCGACGGCCTCAAGCTATTGGCCTACACGCAATATGCCAGAGTATCGAGGGATGCAGGAAAGCCCCGGCAGGCGTTGCAATACTACCAGAAAGCCATGAGTTATAAAAGTACGACACACAATAAGGCAAATATTGCGAATTTAGAGTACTTATATGGGTACATGTTATTCCATGATACGGACTCCTTGCTTCAGGCACGTAACTACGTTATGAAAGCAGCCGACTTTGCCCGAAAGAATCCTTCCGGCCTGTTACCCAAAATCCTGCTTACACTGGCCGAAATAGAAGGCAGGAGAAACAACGGACAATTAGCTTATCAGCTCATGCTGGAGGCATATCAGGCCAATGAGAAACTAAACGACCAATACTATCAGAACCGTCTGTCCGGATTTGAGGCTGAACTGGACCTGAAGGAAAAAGACTTGCAGATTGCCGGACTCAACGGAAAACGTGCCGAGGAAAAAGCTGCTTACCTGATACGCACTTACACCATCGGGGGCATACTTATCTTGGCCCTGCTGCTACTCATTATTCTGGTCATAAGCATGCATAAACGAAAGATTGCATTCCACCTGAAGCAACTGAAACTGGAAAAAGAAATCAAGGAGAAGGAGATGCAAAGACAACTCTTGCTTACCGACATGCACAAGAAAATGACCGAACGATACATCTGTGGACTGGAAGACAGCCACAATCGTATTTCCAAGGAACTGCACGACGGAGTATGCAATGATTTGTTATCCGTAGAAATGGAGATGAAGCAGTCGGACAACCCGGCTATAACGACTCAACTCAAACAAATCAGGGAAAATCTGCGCAACCTTTCGCATCAGCTGGCAACTCCTGCCCTCAGCAACTTTAGCCTGTACCAGGTACTCAAACTTTACACGGATAAGCTGAAATCGCTGAAAACACCTCATATCCAGTGCTACATAGAAGAAAGCATTCAGCAGATAGACTTTCCGGCCGACCAAACTCAGGAAGTGTACCGCATTCTTCAGGAAATCATATCCAACATGCTGAAACACGCCAATGCCCAACAGGCTTACATCACTGCCAGCTATGAGGACGGGCAGGTTAATCTTATCGTTGAAGACGACGGGAAAGGTTTCTCCGCCGATAAGCTTTCCAATGATTTCCTTCAAGCAGGACTGGGACTAAGAAGCGTCAAAGAACGTTGTGATAAGCTGCAAGGCGGTTGCGACATCACCTCGAAAGAAGGACAAGGAACGGTAATACATTTCTGGTTTCCGGCATAACGGACGTCACTATACAGAAAAAAGAATCCGCATTGCAACTTCCCCGATATTGCAATACGGATTCTTCAGCGCGATGACAAAATGAAGTCTTTTTATTCCCCGTTACATTCTTCAAAAGTCACGCTTGCATAAGTCCCCGACCCCATTCGCATTATGAGTAACATTCCTTGACGAATACAAGGACTTAGCAGTTCTTCATAGCCTTAATTTCCTATTATTCTGTCTTCAAAACTTATTTTTAACAAAAATACACGATAATATTAAAAAATATATTCCCATAAATAACCGATTTCATACTCCTATTTATTGGGTATAAATAGGGACATTCAGTAAATAGTATAAAATTAGCCAACTAATTCATACACAAAGTATTGCGAATTAGTTGGCTTTTTTGTATCTTTAGGTATTCCCCCGAAAATAAGGTTTGGCAGTCAAAACGGGGGAAATATTCCAACAAAGATATGGCTAAGATACAAAATATTTCAGAAATTCACCCTACTTTGGGCTTTACAGAATTTGATGTTCAGGAAAAATATCGCAAGAGTTTTAATGAGAGTGAACTTGGCAGGCTTCACTCGGTGTTTCCGTTTGAACGTATGGCAAAAGCCATAGGCCTGTGTGAACAGCGTCTTGGACGCAGGAATATTTTCTGTCCTTCGGCAAAGATTGCTCTTATGGTCCTGAAAGCCTACACCGGATTCTCCGACAGACAACTGGTGGAGCATCTGAATGGCAACATACACTATCAGATGTTCTGCGGAATCATGATAGACCCGTCCTTCCCCATAACCAACTACAAGATAATCAGTGCTATCCGTAATGAGATGGCATCCCGTCTTGACATTGATTCCCTCCAGGAAGTACTGTCCTCACACTGGAAACCTTATCTTGAGAACCTTCACGTGTGCATGACCGATGCCACGTGCTATGAAAGCCACATGCGTTTCCCCACGGATATGAAACTTCTCTGGGAAAGTCTCGAAGGCTCTACAGGCATATCTGCAAGCATTGCGGGGAACTTGGCATAAGGCGTCCGCGTAACAAATACAAGGATGTGGCGGAATCCTATCTTTCCTATTGCAAGAAAAGAAAAAGGAAGGCTTCAAGAACACGGATGCTCAAGCGTCGTATGATCAGGCTTCTTGAAAAACTAATCAGTCAAAGAGACGGGATTCACTGCCGGTACGGTACTTCACTCCGCTATACACAGGATTACCGAAAGCGGCTTTCCATCATCAGAAAGATTCTTGTACAGGAAAAGGAAATGTTTGAAGGGAAGAAAATTAGTGACCGTATCGTCAGCATTGACCGTCATTATGTACGTCCAATAGTAAGAGGAAAGGAAACAAAATCCGTTGAATTCGGTGCAAAGGTTAACAACATACAGATAGACGGTATATCGTTCATCGAACACCTCTCGTCCAAGGCTTTTAACGAAGGTATACGCCTGAAGGACTGCATCCGCATGCAGCAGAAGCTCATGAATGTGAGGGTAAGATGCGTGGCTGCCGATTCCATATATGCCAATAATGCCAACAGAAAGTTCTGCACGAAATATGGGATATCCACTTCCTTCGTACGCAAGGGAAGGGAGACAAAGGATGAGCCCTTGAGGAAGGTGCTCAGAAGTGAACTCTCCAAAGAAAGGGCCACCCGGCTTGAAGGAAGCTTCGGCACTCAAAAGCAGCATTACTCGCTCTCCAGAGTAAAGGCACGGAACAGGAAGACGGAAATCCTGTGGATTTTCTTCGGAATACATACGGCAAATGCCGTACTGATGATAGACAAGGTCACGAGCAGAACAGCTAAAGCGGCATGACATGAATTTACAGACAGGAGCAGAAGAGGTCATCAGACTTCTTCCGAAACGTCATGTCCAACAGATAGGATTATGTGAAAAAACACAGAAAAAGAGCAATAATAATGGCATATAAAGTGATTATACTCTATCGACTTTATATGCCATCTTATTTTTTAGGGACATTTACTGAATATCCCTACTTATTCATACACAAAGCGGTATTCATCATTGTAATAAGATGTAGACTCTGAAACATGATTTCCATGTTCATCCTCCTGGTATGAATACAAAGTACACTTGCCAGTAATTACATCCAGATAATTATCTTCCGTAAAGCTATATGCAAAAGGAGCCCATGTATCTTCATGTATCACTTCCGGTT
>ERZ1023694.159-NODE-159-length-17506-cov-10.822532_pt1 | contig 17506 bp, 12 predicted proteins | sample MGYA00380348_ERZ1023694 | MGnify/ENA primary metagenome ERZ1023694 (study PRJEB33179, sample SAMN07449026) | human gut metagenome | biome: Human-gut; feature: Human associated habitat; material: Faeces | host: Homo sapiens | place: India:Kasaragod | collected... | reverse complement strand
TTAAGAGCAAGAAACCGCATCGTCCTACTACAGGATACCGCAGCTGTAAACCTCCCCTACACGCGGCACGACGAGATTGGCCTCGTACGACACAATAACCTCATACACACTGTTCGACACCTTGGGATATTCACCTAACGGGGCTAACGTCAGATTCCAGCGCCAGCCGCGGAACAGATGCCCCAGCACACCAAACACCAGCGAAAAGGCCATCCAGCCATAATTCATGCCGCCATCCAGCACGCTCCACACACGCCGGAAATCAAAATCGTGGTATGTCCAAAGCAGAATAGCCGCTCCGAGTACCAACGGAAGCGCTATCTGGAAGACCTTATTTAGTACTTTTTTTAAACCTGTTCGTTCCAAAATCAGTCTGTATATAAAGATTTATGTTTAACTTTGCAAGTCACAAAGATAATACGAACATTTAAAACCTGAGGTATGAAATTAGTTAAACCTAAAAAGTTTTTAGGACAACACTTCCTGAAAGACCTGCAAGTGGCACAAGACATAGCCGACACGGTAGACGCCTGCCCGGCCCTTCCCGTTCTCGAAGTAGGTCCCGGAATGGGAGTTCTCACCCAATACCTGCTGAAAAAAGACCGCCCGCTCAAGGTGGTGGAGCTGGACTTTGAATCGGTGGCTTACCTGCGTGAGAATTTTCCGCAATTAGGAGACCATATCATCGAGCAGGATTTCCTGAAAATGGACCTCCGGCAACTTTTCGACGGACAGCCTTTTGTGCTGACCGGAAACTATCCCTACAACATTTCCAGCCAGATATTCTTCAAGATGCTCGACTACAAGGACTTGATTCCCTGCTGCACGGGCATGATTCAGAAGGAAGTGGCCGAACGCATCGCGGCTCGTCCGGGCAACAAGACCTACGGCATTCTGAGCGTACTGATTCAAGCCTGGTACAGCGTGGAATACCTGTTCACCGTACACGAACATGTATTCAATCCTCCTCCCAAGGTAAAGAGCGCCGTCATCCGCATGACCCGCAACGAGACCAAGGAGTTGGGATGCAACGAGCAGTTGTTCAAGCAGATTGTCAAGACGACATTCAACCAGCGCCGCAAGACGCTCCGCAACTCCATATCTCCGATTCTGGAGAAAGGAAATCCGCTCAGTGCCGACCCTATCTTCAACAAACGGCCTGAACAGCTTTCCGTACAAGACTTCATCGACCTGACCAACCGGGTGGAAGAAGCCTTGAATTCCTCAGCCGCAAAGGCCGAGTGACCCTGCACACGAGACTTACAGACTACGATAACAACCCTCATCAGGAGTTTACAAGATGAATAGCGAAGATATTAAATTAGTCACCGAACTGATTGAGAAGAAAGATTCCGACCAGTTAAAAGAAGTCATCAAGGACCTGCATCCGGCCGACATCGCCGAGCTGTGCAACGAGCTGGACGCAGAAGATGCCCGCTTCATCTACCTGCTGCTGGACAACGAAACAGCAGCCGACGTACTGATTGAAATGGACGAGGATGCACGAAAGAAATTCCTCGAAATACTTCCCCCTGAAACCATCGCCAAGCGCTTTGTCGACTACATGGATTCGGACGATGCCGTAGACATCATCCGTGAAATGGACGAGGACAAGCAGGAAGAGGTGCTTTCACACATTGAAGACATCGAACAGGCAGGCGACATCGTCGACTTGCTGAAATACGACGAAGACACCGCCGGCGGTTTGATGGGTACGGAAATGGTGATTGTGAACGAGAACTGGAGTATGCCCGAATGCCTGCGCGAAATGCGACTACAGGCAGAAGAAATGGACGAGATATATTATGTATATGTGGTAGACGACGATGAACGTCTGCGCGGCGTATTCCCGCTGAAAAAGATGATTACCAGTCCGTCGGTTTCCAAGGTGAAACACGTGATGAAGAAGGACCCTATTTCCGTCCATGTGGATACACCCATTGAAGAGGTGGTGCAGACCATTGAAAAGTATGACTTGGTGGCCGTTCCCGTGGTCGACAGCATCGGCCGTCTGGTAGGACGCATCACCGTAGACGACGTAATGGACGAGGTTCGTGAACAGGCCGAACGCGACTACCAGTTGGCATCCGGTTTGTCACAGGACGTAGAAACAGACGACAACGTGTTCCGCCAGACCACCGCACGCCTTCCGTGGCTGCTCATCGGTATGCTGGGTGGAATCGGTAACTCCATGATTCTGGGCAACTTCGACTCTACCTTTGCCGCTCATCCGGAAATGGCGCTTTACATTCCCCTTATCGGTGGAACGGGAGGAAACGTAGGAACCCAGTCCTCCGCATTGGTCGTGCAAGGTCTGGCCAACAGCTCACTGAACGCCGAAAACACCTTCAAGCAGGTGCTGAAAGAATCCGTTGTAGCCCTTATCAACGCCACCATCATTTCCATGCTGGTGTATATCTACAACTTCATCCGTTTCGGAGCTACGGCTACAGTCAGCTATTCGGTATCCATCAGTCTGTTTGCGGTAGTCATGTTTGCCTCCATTTTCGGCACACTGGTGCCCATGACACTGGAAAAACTGAAAATCGATCCGGCCATTGCCACCGGACCGTTTATCTCCATTACCAACGACATTATCGGTATGCTCATGTACATGGGAATAACCGTATTATTATCCTAAATTTTTGTTAAAGAAAAACGCAAGTGCGTTTGAGGTAAAACGCAAGTACATTTTACTTCAAACGCACTTGCGTTTTAATCAAAACGTCCTTGCGTTTTCTTTCAAACGCAAAGACGTTTTTTTCACCCCCTCTACAAGCCCTTCTGAGCCACATTCCTCGTCTTTCTATTTCTAAAAATGATTCTTTCCTTATAGTTTTTTTCTGAAAAAGTATGAAAATCAGATTTTTTTTCTTTAATTTGTAAGAACCTTTACTAATGGTAAAGAAAAAACTAGGATATTATACTCTTTAAAATCTATATACGATGGAAGTAAATGAAACCAACCGCCCATTAACCGAAACTCCGATGGAACAACCCATTGAAGCACCGGTTCCTACTGTTGAAGACACCGAAAAGGAAACATCCGCTCCCAAACAAACACTGGAAGAAGTGGTGCAACGCCTCAAGGAAATCAACGAGAAAAACGACCTGACCGACAAGCAGGAAATCGATTCACTTAAACAAACGTTCTACAAACTACAAAAAGCCAAATCAGAAGCGGCACGGAAAGCTTTCATCGACGAAGGGGGAAAGGCAGAAGACTTCACTCCGGAAACAGAACCGGCAGAAGAAGAGTTCAAAGCTGTCATGAACGCCATCAAGGAGAAGAGAATTGCCTTAGCGGCTGCACAGGAACAGGAAAAATAAGAAAACCTGACCAAGAAACTGGGTATCCTGGAAAGAATGAAGTTCCTGACCGAATCGCAGGAAGATACCAACAAGATATACGACGAATTTAAGAAATTGCAGCAGGAATGGAATGAAATAGGCCAGATTCCGGTAGCGAAAGTAAATGAACTGTGGAAAACTTACCAGCTTTACACCGAGAAATTCTATGACATGGTGAAGCTGAACAACGAATTCCGCGAATATGACTTCAAGAAAAACCTGGAACAAAAGACCCGCTTGTGCGAAGCTGCAGAAAAACTGGCTGAAGAGCCCGACGTAATTTCTGCTTTCCACCAGCTGCAGAAACTTCATCAGGAATTCCGTGCCATCGGTCCGGTAGCCAAAGACCTGCGCGAAGAAATCTGGAGCCGTTTCAAGGCTGCTTCTACGGTTGTCAACAAACGCCACCAGCAGCATTTTGAAGAACTGAAAGAAAAAGAACAAAATAACCTGGACCAGAAGACGGTGATTTGCGAAATCGTGGAAGGTATGGAATATGACACCTTCACTACTTTTGCCGAATGGGAAGACAAGACCAATGAAATCCTTGCCCTCCAGGCCAAATGGAAAACCATCGGCTATGCTCCGCAAAAGATGAACGTCAAGATTTTCGAACGTTTCCGCGCTGCCTGCGATGAATTCTTCCGCCGGAAAGCTGCTTTCTTCAAGTCTGTGAAGGAAACAATGGCAGCCAACCTGGAAAAGAAAAAAGCGTTCTGTGAAAAGGCTGAAGCCCTGAAAGAAAGCACCGATTGGAAAGAAACGGCTGAAATCCTGACAAAGCTCCAGAAAGAATGGAAGACCATCGGTCCGGTTGCCAAAAAGCATTCCGATGCCGTATGGAAACGCTTCATCGGTGCCTGCGACTATTTCTTTGAACGGAAAAACAAGGCGACTTCTTCACAACGCTCGGAAGAAGTGGAAAACCTAGCCAAGAAAGAAGATGTCATTAAGCGTATGGCTGCCCTGGAAGCTACCGGAACTGCAGACGATGCAACTGCCGAACAAGTACGTGCCCTGATGAAGGAATGGAATGCCATCGGCTTCGTTCCTTTCAAGGAAAAAGACCGTCTGTATAAAGAATTCCATGCATTGGTAGACAAGCTGTTCGACCGCCTGCACCTGTCGGCTACTGAAAAACGCCTGAGCAGTGTACGCACTAACGGCAACAAAGAAGGAAATCTCTACCGCGACCGTGAACGCCTGGTTCGCACTTACGAAGGACTGAAAAACGACATCCAGACCTACGAAAACAACCTTGGCTTCCTAAATTCTTCTTCCAAAAAGGGAAATACACTGGTGGCCGACATCACCCGCAAGATTGAGCGCCTGAAGAAAGACATGGAACTGGTGCTGAAGAAAATCAAGGACATTGATGAAAGCTTGAAAGAAAAAGAATAAAAACAGCTTACTCAAACTAATTTTATTACCACAAGAGGTATCCATTCACCCATGGATACCTCTTTTTTTGTTTTTTCTTTCAATTTTTCACAAGAATTTCACTCGATTGTAAAATCTTCACGCAACCAAGCCATGTTTGATATTTTTTTGAAAAATAATCGTATAAATATTTTATTATTCCAAGAAAACATCTTAAATTAAAGCCAAAATTCAAGAAACAAACTTTCTTGCACCTTGTTAACCCGAATAAAATATAAGCAAAATATAATTCTGAATGAATTAAAAACATAAAATAAACTATTCTTAATATGAAAATGAAATCACTATTAGGGATTGTACTTTCCCTAAGTATTCTGCAATCTTGCCAGAATGACGAAACAAACATCATCCAGAATGAAGTGAATAACAAAGGCATCACATTCTCTTCTATCATAGATGATGCACAAAATTCCAGAGCTTACGATACGTCGTGGGAAGCCAATGACGTAATTGGTGTATTTATGCTAGCCAATAGTGATAAAAATGTACTGGCTACAAACATTCCTTATGTAACTTCTAAAGGAGACGGCTATTTCGTAAGCCAAAATAGTCCCATATACTATCCGGATGGTGCGGTCGACTTCATTGCATATTATCCTTATAGTAAAGCAATTAGTAACCATACTAACTATCCCATTGATTTGAGTAACCAGACCAAACAAAACGCCATCGACCTGATGACAGCAGTGAATTTGACAAACCGTGAATTGGGGTCTACACAAGGTAACCTGCAATTCAAGCATCTGCTGGCTAAATTGGTGCTGAATTTGAAATCTACTTCCGGAAGTTCCCTGAAAGGTATCAAGGCCTCCATCAGCGGACTGAAAGTAAAAGGTACAGCCAATCTTTCTGATGGTAAGATTACTTCTTCCGGTGAAGCTACAACCTTTTCCTTATTTATAAATGAGGAAGGCACACAGGCCGAAGCCATTCTGTTGCCTCAAGACTTGAGCGGGAACCTGAAAATCAAACTGGAACTGAACGGACAAAGCAAAGAAATTGATACACAAATTTCAAGCAGCATCGAGCAAGGTAATAAATATATATATAATGTAAATGTGAATTATCAGGGGGGAGAGATTACAACCGATCCTCAGGCTAAATATACACGATGGACAGAAACTCCATTGATTACAGAGTCACAATTAGCCCAATCAAATATAAAGTATATTACCCACTACACAGGAGAGACTTATGAAGACAGTCGTCTCAAAAATATTCCGATTCGCAATTACAGCCTACTGTATGATACGGATTTAAAGATAGCATACTGGGTAGCCTATCCATTGTGCAGCTGGTACATAAATGGAAATGGACAACGTACTGATAAATGGGACTACGACCCCCAAGTATCTAAATCACTACAAGCCAACCTATCAAGTTCATATCCTGCCAAAAATTACGACCGAGGACATCAACTGCCAAGCGGTGACCGCTTACAATCAAACGCCATAAACGAACAAACGTTTTACTACACTAACATGACTCCTCAAATAGGTAAAAAACTAAATCAGGCTATTTGGGCAGATTTGGAAGAGGCAGTCAGAGGATGGAGCAGTGCGACAGATACACTATACGTCGTAACAGGAGCTATGCCTACTACCACTACAGACCAAACTATCCAATATACTACTGACATTGATAGTAAAAAAATAGCAATTCCCAAATATTATTTCAAGGCTTTGGCACGAAAAGTAAACGGACAATTCCAAACCATAGCTTATAAACTTGACAATAGAGATTATGATGATAGAAACTATAATCAGGGAATTATGTCCGTTAAAGAACTGGAAGAAATGACCGGATTTACTTTCTTCCCTGACAGACCGGAAATTACAGAAAGCATTAAAAGCCAGAAGACAGCCTGGTAATAGAATAATCACATTCTCAAAAATAAATTAGTATGAAAATCTCGAATCTACTGTACATGGGGGCATTATCAACCCTAGCTCTAGTGAGTTGTACAAACAATGACGACAACAGCGAATGGTACGGAAGTGAAGGCATCGTATTTACCACAGCTATTCAGTCAAGAGTTTCAGGTAACACTTGGAATGCAAACGACGAGGTAGGTATTTACATGATGAACGCAGGTAGTGGAATTGAAGCTGCAACCGCACAAAACAAGAAGTACATTGCACAGACCAACGGCACATTGACGGCTGCTCCTGGTAATGGCATTTATCTCCCTGAAAGCGGAAATGTAGACTTCATTGCATATTATCCTTATACCACAAGTGTAAGCGGCAATAAGCTTGCAGTGAATGTATCTGACCAAAGCAATCCAGCTGCCATCGACTTGATTTATTCAAACGGTACTAAAGGAGTAGCAGCAACTACTGCCACTACTATCAGCCTGGGATTTACACACCAACTGACTAAAGTAACCTTGAATGTAACCAAAGATGAAACCATTGAAACTCTTAACGGATTGGGTGTAAACATTAAGGGTATCAGTACAGAAGGTGAATTTAACTTGGCTGACGGAACACTGACTGCTACAGCAGGAACCAACAACAAAGATGTAGCAATGTACATAGATGCACAAGGTACAACAGCTACGGCTACAGCCATCATTCTCCCAACAGCTGCAAGCACCGACCAGACGTCACTCAACCTGACTTTTAATCTCAACGGTCAATCATTCACTCATACAATCAGTGACGCAAGTATTTTTGAAAAAGGAACAAATGTAAGCTTTAATGCAAAACTATCCATCAACAATGGGAAACCGGTTGTTACAGTAGGAAATGCAACAATCAACAACTGGACTGAAAAACCAGGCGGAGATATTAATGTTGATTTCGACGGTGGAACTCAACCAGGTGGAGAAACTGTGGTCTTTGAGGAATCATTCGCTACCAGCCAAGGCAACTTCGAAATAGACAACAAGCAACTCCCTGAAGGTGGAACATTTGTTTGGAAACACGATGCAGGGACTCCTGAAGGAGGAAATCCATATTATTATATGAAAGCCAGCGCATTTATCAATAAAGCCGCAAAAGCATCAGAAAGCTGGCTGATATCTCCTGAAGTAGACTTATCTACAGCTACAAATGCAACTTTAACCTTCATGCATATCATTAACTATGCAGGTGACATGCAAACTCAACAAACTTTGTGGGTAACCGAAACATCTACTGAAAACTGGCAACAAGTAACAATTCCAAACTATCCAGCTGGAAATAACTGGAACGAAGTTTCTTCAGGAAATATTGACTTATCCGCTTATGCCGGTAAAAAAATCAAGTTTGCATTCAAATATGTAAGTACCACAGCAGCTGCTGCAACATGGGAAGTATATGATGTGAAAGTCGTTGCCAATGGAGAAGGAGGAGGCACTGTTGATCCAGAGCCGGAACCAGGCACAGCTGAAACCATATTCTTAGAAACATGTGGTCAAACTATTGTTGGCAGTACTAAATATAAAATTAATGACTATACAGGATGGGATAACAATGAAACACTTACTTTCAGAGACGAATTCGCTGGAGAATTCCAAAATGCAGATGTCAGAGCTACTTCAACTTTAGATAATAATGTTTGGTTACCAGCTTATACCCAATCAATAGAAAAACCAGCAGGCCTCAAGATTTCTGGATTCAATGTTTCTAACTACACAAGTTTATCATTAGAATATGACATTGCGGCTAATGTAACTCCAGCAAATCAAAATATAATCAAAGTAAGAACAGATAAAGGAAATCTAACAATTGAAAGTAAAGAATTTGCAGCTAACAATAAATATCAAACTGTAACTGTAAGTTTACCTGATGATATTACCTATATTGAGTTTGTTTCTGATGCAGATAATACAGTTGGATTTAGATTAGATAATATCAAACTAACAGGTATAGCTAAGTAATACAATTTTACTCCTAATCCCACAAGAGAACATGAAAAAGCTCTATAAAACTTTTTCATGTTCTCTTTCACCCCCTATAAAATAACACTAAACTAATAATTATTTTTTATGAAACACAAATTACTGTTCTTCATGGCATTCTTCCTTCCTTGCCTTGTCTTTGCACAAGGAAATGTAAGCGTGAAAGGAAGTGTGATCGGAGCAGTAAGCAATGACCCTATTCCAGGTGTAATTGTGACGGTGACAGAACTGAACCGCCAAGTCACAACCGACGCGGACGGAAACTTCACCATCCGAAATATTCAGCCGGGAACTTACGTCATTCAGCTTAACTCCGTAATGATTACGCCCAAGAGTGTCTCCATTGAAGTAGAAAACTTAGGCGTAACTGAACTAAAACCTATCCGAGTAACTGAACTTAACGCAAACGAAGACGTGTCTATGATTGGCATCATCGATGCCGGCATGGTGGATGACGACGTGGAGACCTCCGGGCAGGATGTCAGCTCTACCGTGATTCTGTCAAATGATATTTTCCTGAATAAAGCTGCCTATCAGCTTTCACCCGCACGCTTCTCTCCACGTGGATACAACAGTACACAGGAGGTTAAATACATCAATGGCGTGGAATTCAACGACCAGAACAGAGGTGTATTCAACTATGCAGCGGTAGGCGCACTGAACGACATGACACGTAACGGTGATGTCACCAACTTCACAGCTCCTTCGTCCTTTACTTTTGGTGAGTTGGGAGGTACGGAAAACATTAATATGCGTGCCAGCAGCTATGCACCTGGAGGAAAGTTAACCTTAAGCTATACCAACCGAAACTATTATCTCCGTGGCATGTTTACCTACTCTACCGGACTGAAGGACAACGGATGGGCATTCACCACCTCTATTGGTGGACGCTATTCGAATGAAGGTAACATCGACGGAACTTTCTACAAGAACGTTTCTTTCGCCTTCTCTGCTGAAAAGCAATGGAAAGGAGGAGAACATAGTCTGTCAATGGTAGCTTTCGTATCACCGGTACAGCGTGGACAGCAAGGTAGTTCTTACCGCGAAGTGTATGAACTGACAGGAAACTACCTTTACAACCCGAACTGGGGATACCAGAACGGAGAGAAAAGAAATGCAAAGGTGGTTACGGCATTCGACCCGACTGCCATCATTTCGCACATCTGGAAAATCAACGATAATATGACGCTGACTACAGGTGTGGGAGCACATTATGCCCGCTACGGTAATACGGCCCTGAACTGGTACAATGCTCCTGACCCTCGCCCGGATTACTACCGCTACCTGCCTTCGTATTTTGAAGATGAAATGGTACAACTAAGATACAAAGAGTTGTGGCGTACTAACCAGACCAGCTTTACACAAATCAATTGGGATGACCTCTACCTGGCTAATGCCAACAACATTCGTAATGGTAACGGAGCAGCTGTTTACATGCTGGAAGAACGTCGCAGTGACTTGTTGGAAACTTCATTCAACTCTACTTTGAACGCACGCATGAGCCGTCATTTCGACATCACAGCCGGAGTCGGTGCACGCTACACCCAGTCACGTCAGTTCAAGACCGTAGCCGACCTGCTGGGAGCAGAATATGTGCTGGATATTGATAAATTTGCAGAACAAGACTTCTCTGGTGATCCGGACAAAATTCAGAACGACTTGAACCGCCCGCAGAGAAAAGTATATGAAGAAGGAATTTTCGGTTACAACTATAACCTGAACATTTACTCACTGAATGCCTGGGTAGTGAATCAGTATCATTCACGTTATTGGGATTACTATTACGGAATGAAGCTGACTTACACCAGCTTCCAGCGTGATGGTAAAATGCGTAACGGACGTTATCCGGACAGTTCTTTCGGTAAAGGTGCGCGCCATCAGTTCACAGACTTAATGGTAAAGGGAGGACTGACCTACAAGTTCAACGGACGTCACATGATTAACGCCAACATCAGTTATGGAAGTGAAGCTCCGTTGCCCAACGAAGCATACGTATCACCGCGTATCACAGACCGTACCATTGATGACATGAAGAGCGGACGGGTTCTCTCTGCCGACATCAACTACATCTTCTCTACTCCTCATCTGGCCGGACGTATCGGAGTGTTCCAGACTAATTTCTATGACCAGATGGAACGCAACAGCTACTATGACGGCATTGAAGGAACATTCATCAACCACGTGTTGTATGGAGTAAACCGCATTCACAGAGGTATTGAGCTGGGAGCTACCTACAAACTGGATGACCATTGGAGCTTTGACCTGGCTGGAACCGTAGGTGAATATTATTACAGCAACAACCCTGACGGTATCAAGAACTCCGAAAACGGAAAGATAGTGGAAAGAGAACAAGTATACATGAAGGATGTTTACGTAGGTGGAGTTCCACAGATTGCCGGTACATTCGGAATCCGTTACTTCATCAAATACTGGTTCCTGGGAGCCAACCTGAACGGATTTGCACGCAACTACATCGAAGCTGCTCCCCTCCGCCGTCTGGCTTCAAGCTACACAGAAGTAACTCCGTATAACCAGTATTACGATGCCTTCAAGCAGTTGACCACACAAGAACGCTTCCCGGCAGCCTATACATTAGACTTGTCTATCGGAAAAATTTTCTACTTGCCTGGAAGACAATCTATCAACTTCAATCTTTCTCTGAACAATGTATTGAACAAGAAAGACATTTGTACCGGAGGATACGAACAGGGACGATTTGACCTTGACCATCCGGAACGCTTTGGAGGAAAATACTACTACATGCAGGGCATCAACTGCTTCCTGAATGTGAGCTACCGTTTTTAATCATTAACCTACATAAAACTCAGAATATATGAAACTTTTAAGAAATATCAGTCTGCCACTCATTGCCTCACTCGCTCTCTTTGCTTGTGAACGAGACTATGATGCTCCTCTCTTGACAGAACCTGAATACACAGGTCCGGCAGCCAATATCACGATTTCAGAATTACGCACAGAAAATGCGGCAGCAGCTGAAGATGCGCCTATCATTATCACGAAAGACCAAGTGCTTAAAGCAGTCATCACGGGTAACGATGAATCAGGAAACATCTTCAAGAAAATCTATCTGCAAGATGAAACGGGTGCCATTGAAATGGAAGTAGACCAAAGCAGTGTGTACAACTATTATCCGGTAGGTCAGACTGTATATGTAGACCTGAACGGATTGAGCATTTCTGTATACGGTGACGAACAACAGCTAGGACATCCGGAAGGATATTTATTCCGCACACCATGGGAAGATTTCGAAAAACATGTCAGCAAAGACGGATGGGCTAATCCAGAAAATGCCAAGCCTGTTGTAATTGATGACATCAGTACCATCAACGCTGCTCCCGATAACTATAAATTCAAATTAGTGCAATTTACCGGAGTTACTTTCCAGAACGGTGGTAAGGGTATCTTTGCTCCAGAAGATGGTTATGGTGAAGAAAACATTACCGACAGTCATGGAAATACTATCATGATTCGTACCAGCAATTATGCCAGCTTTGCAGGTAATAAACTTCCAGAAGGAAAAGGTAATGTAACAGGTATCTTAGGAAGATTCAGAGGTACTTGGCAGCTTACTTTACGCACTGCTAATGACGTAAGCGACTTTACCGGAAGCAATGAAGAAGGTGGAAATGAAGGTGGAGAAACTCCAAGTGGTGAAACGGTTTTATTCCAAGAATCTTTTGGAACTCCTGAAAAGAGTGGAAATTACTGGCCTAAAATCGCCGAATACACAGGGTTTGATAATCCTGGATTCTTCGAAGATGAATCAGGAAAGGCTGATGTACGCATAGGCTCCGCTTATCCTGCTAACGTGTGGTTCCCAAAAGGATCTGACATTAATCTGAAAGTAAAAGGCATAAACGGACAAGGTGCTACTAAAGCCACATTAAAATATCAGGTAGGATGCAATGTTTATAATTCAGGAGAAACACAAGACCTAAATACACTGAAAATTAAATGCAACGGTACAGAACTCCCCTTATCGAGTAAAGTGGTCAGTGGAGAAAATCAAGAAGGTAACAAACCTTTTGAGTTTGAAATTAAAGACATAAATATTTCAAATAATACAACTTTAGAATTTTATACAACCGCAGCAGATAACACGTATGGGTTGCGATTATTCAGCGTCAAACTCTATGTTCCAGGAAGTGGAAGTGGCAGCACCGGTGGTGACGGAGGTACAACCATTGAACCCACTCCAAGCAATTAATGCACACATCAAACCATGAAAGTTATGAATAAACGATTGCTTATTTTCACTTTGTTCATTACTTGTGTATATACCACCAGTCTGTTTGCACAAGACAGACTGGGTGTTTATGCAGCCGCATTCTATAATTTAGAAAACCTTTGGGACACGGTGGACGACCCTAACAACGAAGGGGATGATGATTTCACTCCGGAAGGAAAGTATGAATGGACTCAGACCAAGTATGAACAAAAGTTACAGAATATTGCCAAGGTAATCTCACAATTGGGAAGAGATTATTGTCCGGCAGGCCCTGCTATCATCGGTATCTCAGAAGTGGAAAACCGGAAAGTATTGGAAGACCTGACAAAAACAGCTCCCATCAGTGGAACGGGATATGAAATCGTACATTTCGAATCGCCCGACCACAGAGGTATCGACGTAGCAGCCTTGTACAACCCGAAACTGTTCAAGCTGATTGATGCCAGAATCTATCCTTTCAACAAGCCGGATATGCCGCACTATAAAACCCGCGACATTCTGCTGGTAAGTGGTATACTGGCCGGGGAACCGTTTCACCTGATTGTAAATCACTGGCCTTCACGCTACGGTGGATCCGCTTCTTCTCCGCTGAGAGAATTTGCTGCCAGCATCGTGAAACACATTGGCGATTCTATCCATGCACAGAACCCGGAAGCAAAAGTGCTCATTGTGGGTGACTTGAATGATGACCCGTTCAACAAGAGCTGTAGCGAGGTACTGGGCGCTAAAAAGAACATCAAGGAGGTAAAACCTGACGGATATTACAATGCTACCTGGAAATTGTACGATCAGGGTATCGGTTCTCTCTGCTACCAGAACCAATGGAATTTGTTTGACCAGCAGATTATATCAGGTAACCTGATTGGCAAAGACCGCAGTACATTGAAATTCTGGAAGAGCGAAGTATTCAACCGTCCATTCCTGCTTCAAAAGGAAGGAAAGTACAAAGGGTATCCACTTCGTACATTCTCGGGTACTACATTCCAGAATGGATTCAGCGACCACTTGCCGACCCTCACCTATTTTGTCAAGGTAATGAAGTAAGAGAAAATATATCTTTTCATAAAGAAAGGCGTTCCGACAACACAATCGGAACGCCTTTCTTGTTTCATTTAAAACCTCTTCAAATGCCCTTTAAACTACTACGTAGTAGTTCCTCCGTTACCTCGTAGTAACAGACCGACTACTACGTAGTAATTCATTCATTACCCCGTAGTAAAATTTCCTCCAAATCTTCCGGTACATAGACCTTACCGTTAAACTGCAAAGCTGCTTCTGCCGTATAGCGCTCTTTACGGGTAGCCAGTGTCTTGTCTTCCGTGTGATACAGCAGCAGATTCTTCACTCCAAGCTGAGCTGCTAACCGGCCAGCATCCAAAGCCGTGCTATGATGCTTCTCGTAGGGCTTGAACCGTTCCCGGTCTTCATACAAGCAGAACGCCTCACACAGCAGCCAGTCGGCTCCTTCCACATACATCTGGTTGCATGCGTTATAAGGTTCATCACCCAGACAAACCAGCGATTGTCCATCAGGAAGACAGGTACGGAAACCAAACTGTTTCTCCTTTGTAGAAGCGATGTCAAAGCATTCCACTTCCAGGCCGATGGCCTGAAATTTTTCTCCGCTCTTCACCTCACACAATAGTATATCTTCTCCTAAGCGTGCCACAATCTTCTTGGGTAAAGTCATCCGGCAAATCCAGTCGAGCACTTGTACCACCTTGTCATGCCCATATATACGTAGTTCGCCCCGGTACTCTCCCTTCTGAATAGCCTGAGCCACCATACGAATCATCCATATCACACCCAATATATGGTCAGTATGTGCATGCGTCACAAATATCTCATGAATGCCTGACAACGGGATATGTGTCTTCTGCAACTGCGACAGAATGCCATTGCCTCCTCCGGCATCCACTAAAAAGTATTTATCCTCCCGGCACAAGGCAAAACAGGTATTATAGCAGGCTACGGTGGCCGCATTTCCCGTACCTAACATGATAAGCTTCATCGAATTTTCCATACAATGTATCCTTTTAAACACGGCACAAAGATACAAATTTCCTGCTTTTATTTTTTTAACACATAAGGATTCTTACCACTATCCCCCTCTTCCCTCAAAATAAGGCACCGAGATTCCAACGTAAACATAAAATACAATAAGCCCCTTGCAGGAAACTTTTCCTATTCCTCACGTAAGATATTGAAAATTCGATTTTTCGGGTTGTTGTACTTTTGCCAATAAGCCTGCACGGGAAATTACCTTTTATACATATTGTATGAACTACAAAAACACCGCATCACAATATTGTACCAAATAAGATATTTACCCTATTGAACAATAAGGTTTTACAACCCACAAATCCCCTATTGCATATATCAATAAAAAAAACGTCCTTTGCGGTGTAGACAGAAAAATGCTTATGGAATACACTGAACAATTAGCCAATAATCACATCTCAGTAGACTGCGTGGTCATCGGATTCGATGGAGAGAAACTAAAGGTGTTGCTCGTAAAAAGAATGGGGGAAGAAAGTGGAGAAGTTTTCCACGATATGAAACTCCCCGGAAGCCTTATCTATATGGATGAGGACTTGGATGATGCAGCCAAACGAGTGCTTCGTGATTTGACTGGACTCAAGAACGTAGACCTGATGCAGTTCAAGGCGTTCGGTTCAAAGGACCGTACCAAGAATCCCAAAGATGTTCACTGGCTGGAAAGAGCCGAAAAGGCCAAAGTGGAACGAATCGTAACCATCGCCTACTTTGCCATGGTAAAAATAGACAAGACTCTCAACAAGAACTTGGATGAATACAAGGCAGAATGGGTGGCACTGGAAGAAGTGAAGGACCTGGCATTCGACCACAATCTGATTATTGCAGAAGCCATGAAGTTTATCCGGCAGCACATCGAATTCAACCCGTCGTGTATCTTCGAACTGCTTCCACGGAAATTTACTGCTCTGCAACTGCGAATGCTGTATGAGGTGATTTACGGCAAGGCATTGGATGTACGCAACTTCCATAAGAAGATTTCCATGATGGAATACATCGTACCGACGGAAGAATACGAACAGGGAGTATCTCACCGGGCCGCAAGGTATTACCGGTTTGACCGGAAAATCTACAACAAGACAAGAAGATAATTTTAAAAGACTATATAACGATGTACGTATTAGGTTATGACATAGGAAGCTCGTCAGTAAAGGCGAGTCTGGTCAATGTAGAAAGCGGAAAATGTGCAGCATCTGCCTTTTTCCCGAAAACAGAAGCGCCTATCCTCGCTGTCAAACAGGGATGGGCTGAACAGGACCCACAGAGCTGGTGGGATAATTTGAAACTGGCTACACAAGCCGTTCTCACTGCTTCTGGTGCAAAAGCGGAAGAAATCAAGGCTATCGGTATTTCTTATCAGATGCACGGTCTGGTCTGCGTGGACAAGAACCAGCAGGTACTCCGTCCTTCTATTATATGGTGTGACTCCAGAGCTGTACCATACGGTCAGAAGGCATTTCAGACATTGGGAGAAGCACAATGCTTGTCACACCTGCTGAACTCACCGGGCAACTTCACGGCTTCCAAACTGGCCTGGGTAAAAGAAAACGAGCCGGAGGTATATGAACGTATCTATAAGGTGATGCTCCCGGGTGACTATATCGCCATGCGACTGACAGGAGAAATCTGCACGACAGTTTCCGGATTGTCGGAAGGTATGTTCTGGGATTTCAAGGAAAACAAGGTAGCTGATTTCTTGCTGGGTTATTACGGTATCGATGCATCCTTGCTGGCTGACATCCGTCCGACTTTCTCTGAACAGGGTAAAGTAACGGAAAAAGTAGCTGCCGAGTTAGGACTGAAAGCTGGTACTCCGGTGACTTACCGCGCCGGTGACCAACCGAACAACGCTCTTTCGCTGAATGTATTCAATCCGGGTGAAATTGCTTCTACAGCTGGAACTTCCGGAGTAGTATACGGAGTGAACGGCAGTGTCAACTACGACCCTAAGTCACGCGTCAATACATTTGCACACGTCAACCATACTGCTTCACAGACTCGTCTGGGCGTATTGCTCTGCATCAACGGTACGGGTATCCTCAATTCGTGGATGAAACGCACATTAGCTTCCGACCTCAGCTATGCGGAAATGAATGAGGTAGCTGCTCAGGCTCCTATCGGTGCTGCCGGCATCAGCATCCTTCCGTTTGGTAACGGAGCTGAACGCATGCTGCAGAATCAGGAAATCGGATGTTCTATTCAGGGTGTCAACTTCAACCTGCATAACCGCAGCCACCTGCTTCGTGCCGCTCAAGAAGGTATTGTATTCTCCTTCCGCTACGGTATCGACATCATGAAGGGTATGGGAATGGATGTACGGAAAATTCACGCCGGACATGCCAACATGTTCCTGAGTCCGCTGTTCCGCGACACGCTGGCCGGAGTCACAGGTGCTACCATCGAACTCTATGACACAGACGGTTCAGTAGGAGCTGCCAAGGGAGCCGGAATGGGTGCAGGCATCTACCGCGACAATGTGGAATCTTTTGCTACTCTCGACAAACAGGCTGTCATTGAACCGAAGG
>ERZ1023694.140-NODE-140-length-20336-cov-23.802968_pt1 | contig 20336 bp, 23 predicted proteins | sample MGYA00380348_ERZ1023694 | MGnify/ENA primary metagenome ERZ1023694 (study PRJEB33179, sample SAMN07449026) | human gut metagenome | biome: Human-gut; feature: Human associated habitat; material: Faeces | host: Homo sapiens | place: India:Kasaragod | collected... | reverse complement strand
GTTATTAATTTATCAGTGAACGGCTGTAAATAAGCCGCTACCTTCATAGAAAACATTCCAATAACCGCACATAGCAGATCTCCAATATTAAGGAAATATAACAGTACGAATAATATAAGCATAACCAAAAGACGGATAAGATAACCAATAATCATAGTTGCTCTTGACTCTGCACCACCATATACTATCTTTCGTATTCCACTGCTCATATGAAATGTTGCAAATACCGAATATATAACTCCTGCCAGAAATCCTATGGCACACCGCATTGTATTCGGAACCAATGCAATTATTATAATCTCACCAAGTATAAGATATATTAAATTAATAATAAGCATACCTGGAATTGAGGGATTAATATCAATAATTCTATCAAGGATACGTCTACTTATGAGTTTCATTATACTTTTCAACTTTCTCTGCAATTTCTTTATCCTGCTTGTGCTTCTTCGCCTGCTCATCCTGTTTTATCGAATTCATAGCAAGCACATAAGCATTTCTTGCACCTGCAGCAATTCCAATAATAAGCAGAGGAATTGTAAAATCTGTTCCAAACTTTCCGTCAAGCCATAATCCTATAGCAAGACAGAGAAACGTAGGAACCATTACACATATACTAAGCTGGGATATTAATACTATATTCTTCATAGCATTTCCTCGTTCATATATTCTTCTTATAACCCACTCATTTTAATTATATATTCGATTATAACCTTTAATTGTTAAATTGTCTACAAATTTTCTTGTCCAAATATGTCCAAAAAAAATTGAATTTCACACGTTTACTTGATATAATTTTGATAATTAATATGTGAAATTTTAATTATACAAATTTAATATTTTTAAGGAGAAATGCGTATGACAACTTTATTCCGCAAACGCCTGATACCTGATGAATGTGTAAGTCTTAAGGACGACATTATAATTCATCAGGATGACAGCCACATTATAACAAGCTGGAAAACTTTCCATCCTAAGGCAGAATTCTCTCACGGAATATCATATTACCTTATTAATGATGGTTTCAAGGTAAGTAAATTCTACAAAGAAGATAATTCACTTGCCTATATATACTGTGACATAATTGACACAGCCTATGACGCTGGCACAGATACCTATGTCTTTACCGATCTTCTGGCTGATGTAATTATTGAGAATTCTGGATTTGTCCGTGTTGTAGACCTTGACGAGCTGGCTGATGCAGCAAGTGCTAAGCTTATATCTGATGCTATGCTTGTTAACGCCCTCCACAAGCTTGATAAGCTTCTTAAGACAATATATGACGGAACATTTAACGAATATATTAATACCATTAACGAATATGAAGCTGGCATACACTAACAGTATGTCTGCTTCATATTAATTCTTATAATTCTATAGTTATCTCCCTGTTAGTATGCTCATAGCGGTAATATCTTACGCCTGCCGCATTAAGCATTCTCTTAGAGGCAATAACTGAGGCTGTATCTGCATATTTATCACTGTCATACACAACAGTCTTTATTCCTGCCTGAATAATAGCCTTGGCACATTCATTGCAAGGGAACAATGTGACATACATCTTTGCCCCATCAAGCGTACCTCCACGATAATTAAGTATAGCATTAAGTTCACTGTGAGTTGTGTAGAAATATTTATTATCCAGAGGGTCACCTTCCCTGCACCATGGAAACTCATCATCTGAACAGCCCCTTGGAAGTCCATTATAACCCATAGAAAGTATTTTATTGTCACTGCTTACAATACACGCTCCAACCTGTGTATTAGGGTCTTTGGAACGAAGTGCTGAAAGCTTTGCAACACCCATAAAATACTCATCCCACGATATATAATCCTTTCTTTTATCGCTCATATATATTACTCCTCAAGCATTGATATTCTTCTTATATGTCTTTCATCATTGCTAAAGCCTGCCTCTAAAAATGTATCTGCAATTCTGAATGCAAGCTCTGGTCCTATAACTCTTGCACCCATACAGAGTACATTTGCATTATTATGCTCTCTTGTTGCCTGTGCACTAAAACAGTCACTGCATAATGCAGCTCTTATTCCCTTAACTTTGTTAGCAGCCATACTCATTCCAATTCCTGTTCCACATAAAAGAATACCAAGCTCACACTCACCACTTGTTATAAGGTCTGTAACCTTGTGTGCGTATACAGGATAATCGCACGACTCTGTAGTATAAGTTCCTACATCACTACACTCATAACCTTTCTTCTTAAGGTGTTCTATTAACTGGTTCTTAAGGTCTATTGCTCCGTGATCACATCCAATTGCTATCATAATTATAATCTCCTTGTGTATTTTATTAACTTCTATATAACTTTAATCAGCTTCATTCTTAGGTGCTGATATTACCTTCACTACTTTTTCAACATAGCTGTAGAGCTGTTCAAAACATTTGTTATACTCTTCCACACCCTTGCCATACGGGTCTGGTACTTCAACATCACCCTCACCCGCAAGCTCACTTAACGTAAATACATTAATCGCCTTGTCAAAGGTATCATATATTTTCTGTTTCATTGACGAATTCATCGTAAGAACAAGCGTATCTATGCCAAAATCATCATTAACAACCTGAACCGATACATTACTTGGCATAATCATATCGTGTCTTGCCGCCACAGCTACAGCCTTTGGATTGTATGGCTCTGGAAATAACACAACCATCCCCCTTGATTCAACTCTTATATCCGGCATAAGCTTGGTCATTATAGTAGCCGCCATAGGGCTTCTGCAGGTATTACCCATACATATAAATATAACTTTATTAAATCTGTTCATAATTTGACACCACCCAGTTAATGAATAATTAAGCTGGCATATGATTAACCATTAATCTTTAAACATTAATTATAGTATGTCCAGCCGCTTTTATCAATCGGTTCATAACTGCACGTCCAACATTATCTGTCTCGAAGCTCTCTGAAAATACATAGTCTACATTTTCATTATCAAACTCTCTTAATACTGCATACAGATGTCTTGCCGCACTCAGCTCATCATCTTTATGTCCCATCGAAACAATTATTCCCTTGTTATAATTGTGCTTTCCTTCTTCTGTTGTCATTACAGCGACTTTGTATCCCTGACTTATAAGTCTGTTCACATTATCGTTAATATATTCAACAACCTTAGCCTCATCACCCTCAACAATCTTAAGATCTGCATCAGGTGCATAATGCTTATATTTCATACCCGGTGCTTTAGGAACTACTCCAGACTTAACACCTTCCGTTATCGCAGGGTCAATTCTTACCACGCCTATAACCTCTTCAAACATCTCCTTAGTTATATATCCGGGTCTTAATATTGTGGGAACCTCTTCACTAAGATCAATAATTGTAGACTCAACACCTATGTCAACAGTATCATCTTCAATTATCATATCTATCTTTCCGGACAAATCCTTTATTACATGGCTTGCCCTTGTAGGGCTTGGCTTTCCTGATGTGTTAGCACTTGGAGCTGCTATATACACACCTGATGTTCTGATAAGCTCTGCTGCAACCTTATGGCTTGGCATTCTTATCGCAACTGTTCCAAGACCACCTGTAATTGAATCTGGAACTATATCCGATTTCTTCAATATCATAGTTAATGGTCCGGGCCAGAATTTATCGGCAAGCTTTAATGCCTTGTCTGGTACTTCACAGGACAGCTTATATAAAGCCTCTATATCTGCAATATGAACTATAAGCGGATTGTCTGAAGGACGGCCTTTGGCAGCATATATCTTTGCTGATGCTTCCTCGTCAAGTGCATCTGCACCAAGTCCATATACAGTTTCTGTAGGAAATGCTACAAGCCCTCCCTCTCTTAAAATCTTTCCAGCCTGTTCATATATTTTCTTATCCGTAAGACTGTCATTAGTTATTTTCGCAACAATTGTATCCATTGTTACACACCTCTTTTTCTTAAAATGTTCTTAAATGAACTATATTCTGATGTAAATGGCAGATTTCAATTCTGGAACTCACGTCATAATCTTTAATTCTGTCCTAGATATTCAATTATTCCACAGTATATGCTGTACGCAGTCTTCTGCTGGTATTCATCATTGTTAAGCTTATACGCTTCTTCCCTGTTAGACAGAAATCCACACTCGACAATAACCGTTGGCACCTGCGTATTGCGCAGCATATAGTAAGCAGAATCGGGTTTTTCAACTCTTTTATTAGTATTATCAAGCTCTTTAATCATATTCTTCTGAATAATTCCAGCAAGCTTCTTTCCCTCCTCAGACTGCTTGTAATAAAATACCTGTGCACCCTTAGAGGCTTCTCCTACATAACTGTTCTGGTGTATGCTTACTGCAATATCTGCTTTGCTTCCATTAATAATACTACATCGTTTCTTCATATCAGCTGCTTTCTTATTACTGTCACTTTCCTGATACAATCCGTTATCGTCTGCCCTAGTCATTATAACAGTAATTCCCGACTGTTCAAGTAATATTTTCAATTTTGAAGCAATTGCCAGATTGACATCTTTTTCAAGTATGCCATCAGCACTTATCTTTCCAGGGTCAATACCGCCGTGTCCGCTGTCTATGGCAACCGTCTTTGCCTCATAATCAATATTTTCCTGTGCCCCGCCGGAGTATTCACCGCTTATATATCCTTTGTCTGAATTTCCAGAACCTGTGCCACATTGCTCTAATGCTAAAGCTGCGGCTATAACAACAATAATCTCAACTGCTACCAGTACTATTTTTAATTCAGGACGCATAACTATCACACAACTACACATTTATTAAAATGTATGCACCTTGTGCCACCGCAATTCCTTTAATCTATTTAATACTATTCATTAATTGTAAGTACTTAAAGCATTTCCGACATACTAATATTTATAATTAATCATTAATATACTGGTTAATTACATTCCACACAGAAGCTTTCTCTAGTCCTAGCTTCCATACCGCAATTCCTGCCGTATTGTTATCAACTACAACCTTAAGTTTCTCCTCGATTGATTTGTCTTCCTCAAACCATATCTTCCTGGTTACTCCATTTTTATCATATGAGCATACATACTGTCCTGCATCATCATTCCATATGGCTGTCTGTCCGTCTTTGTTAAGCTCATCAATAGCCGCCTGCATACCAACTGCACTGCTTGTTGTCGAAGTCTGTGATACGCTCCATATTCTTGTAAAGAAAGGTATACCCACAACAACCTTATCAGCCGGTACTAATGCTGTCATATCTTCAACTGCTTCCTTAACAAATGGAAGTGAAGCAACTGAACCGGCCTCAGAACCTGCATAATGCTCATCATATGCCATAACAATTGCATAATCCACATAATCTGACTGCTCCTTAAGATTATAACAGCTGTTATATGCCTCCGGCTTGTAATTATCTGTTGACAATATAATATTATTCTTATGGCACTCAACCGACAACTCTCTTACAAATTGCAGGAAATCCTTAGCATAATCACTCTTAACATTTTCCAAATCAAGATTAATTCCGTCATATCCATATGCCCTCGCATCTTTAATAAGCGTATCAATCATTGTCTTTCTTGCTGTCCTGCTTGAATATAACGCCTTAAAATCTACTGACTTATTAAAATCGTCCACTAAAGGCCACACCTGTAACCCTCTGTTGTGCATAGCATTAACCCACGAAGCCGATGAGTAATTACTCATACTGCCATTTTCTGATGCAATGCTGTACCAGGTTGGAGCGATAACATTTATATTAGACAGACCTGTAAGCTGTGTATAGTTATCATTGCCAGCCGTACCAGCAACCTGAAACCAGCCAAGCTTAACCTTCTGGCTTATTGACAGCCCTGCATACTCTGACTCATATGTATTATCCGGAACTTCTGTATACACTTCACTTACATCACTGCTCTTTACATAACCCGTGTACCCAGTAGCACTTATTACCTTTATCCAGTCGTCAAAGCTTTCTACATAATATACGCTGTCACCTTTATTAATCTGCTCTAAAATGTCACTTTTAACGCCGCCTCTGTATCGTATATACATATCATTCTTAGCTGTAACCCTGCTGACCTCTCCGTTAATCATATTAACAGACAATCTTGAAGGCTTGCTTCCATATGCATATGTGCAGTTCGTATAATCTGCCACATACTGAAATGCTATATACATTGTGCCATCTATCTCACACGCTATCTTATATTCACTATCATATGTATTACCATCGCTGTCCTTATACCCTGTGCTGTCAGGCTCGTATATATATGTCCTGCTGTCATCTGTATACAAAACAGCGTTACTTTCTTTGTCATAATAGAATCTTACATTTATATAATCAGACACAAAATCCACCGGTAGATACAACACATCATCTCTCATAACTCCGATATCACTGTAACTTTTATTATCAATTATAACGAATGTCTTATCGGTATTACTATCCACCTCAAAATATTTATAACCGTCCATCCATTCCTTAGATGGAGCGTATCTTTTTACTAAAAATGTGCCTGATGCCAGCACGGCAAGAACAACCACTGCCACAACTGCTATCAGTCCGGTTCTATATCTGTGTTTCCTTCTGCTTCTCATTCTTATCTCCATTCCTGTCTATACTGTTATTTATTACGCTCACGCTCTGACACTAAATAATTGACTTTATTGTATTTCTTCATTAAGTATACGAAGTGCCCGATCTGACATTAAATATATGCCTTTATTGCATTAACAATAATATTTATTATTCTGACTATATACAGTATCTTTGCAGAAGTATTGTATCATTTAATACTGGCAGGGTCAAAATGTATTTAACCCCGCCTTGTATATTGTATGGCGAAGGGACGCCTTTAACTTATATTAATGTATTTTCCTGTTATATTTATTAACATATTTTTCATTAATACATTTTTCTGAATATATCTTTAATTAATCTATTATAAATAATATTGATATACTCATTTTATTAAATTGTCCGTGATATTATTTTTGTGATATTATCTTATTTCCCCATTATAACCTTTATAAGAAGGTACTAACAGTTTCATAAACCAGTGAAGATTTTCTCCACTTATCATAAAAGGATTGCGCTCTATCGGTGTTAATTCCACCTTCACTCCATAATCCTGCAATAACTGCTCATTCTCTTTTGTGCCATTGGTCAATGTATACATAGTTAATCCCTTTATATGAAGAAATCTGCCCATTCTCTCAATCTTTTTAATACACTCCTTGAATTTCCACGGAAGCATTGACCCTATAAGCATTTTCTTGTCACACCCTGCCAGTGTAGCAGTCATTCTTGCAAATGTATCCTTGGCATCACCAAAATCTATATCTATTATTACTATGTCATAATTATCTTTTAATATATTAAAACTATTGTCATTCAGAACCCCGTAAAAGTCTATCCCATTAATACTGTAGGCATGTCTTGATACCATCTTCTTACAACGTACTGTTCTTCCTGCACACATCTGCTCTTTCATAAGCACATATGTCTTAATGTCACCTGCAACAGCCGTCTTTCTCTTTAATACACTTGTAAAAAACACTGCCAGCATAATAGTCACATAAGTTGCACCTGCACTGTCACAAAGCCCTGCTACTCCTATAGTCCTTACATTATCAGATATTCTCACATTTTTATACTGATTTAGTAATTCCCTGCTCTTTCTTTTCTGCTTCAATCCCTTTATATGTTTTAATTCTTTTATTTGTCTTAATCTTTTGCATGATAACCCATATTTTTTCATATAATATTTTATATAACTCCTTTTTTTGTCCTGCATCTATGTTCTCCCATAAAGCAGTAAGATTATCCTGCATAAAATCCTTCATAATTAAAGTCCACGCAGCGTTATTCTCGTACCACTCATATATACACGGCACTCTATAACAGCTTTTCTTATCTGCTATAGTATTAGAATACCCATAAAACTGCACTTCATTAACAAGATTAACAAATATTATGCTGTTATGGCATATTTTATCAGTTTCATCTATGAGGCTGCTCTCACTTCTGACATCATATTTTCCGCCAACAACACATATATTTATTATTTTTGAATTATTATCATTCATTATTGCCTCATAGCCATAACTATCTATCATTACTCTTTCGTTACAACTATCCATATGAATATTTTTTAATTCATTATCACAATCCTTAAATAATGAATTAACTCCACTGTCAATAATTACAATGTCAAAATTATCCTGTATATCATAATTAACACCCTGCGTTTCATCTCTGCCATATGACGGCATCAGCCATATTCCCCTGCAGATAAGAAGGCCTTCTGATGTAGAACATATACTATTATCTGCCAATACCGTCTGTAATATATCCGTTCTTCCCGAACCTTCTATTACCAGACATTTCAAGCCATAATCACCGAGGCAGTGTGCCATACTAAGCACAGTATGGGTAACTCCAATTCCTCTCCTGCTTCCTGATACTTTAATTATATAAGAGTAATTCTTAATTCCATAAATGCTGTTTATTTTGTAATTTTCTAATACACTGCCTGACACGTTTTCACTTTCGTCTGCATATGTATTATTTAATATTGTACTGCTGGTTTTATTTATTACATTTTTATTGATAAATTTTATTTTCTGAAAAAATGTAATATCAGACCTTGCAGTTTGTTCCAGTTCCCACCTTAACGCTTTAACATTTTTATAACGTCTGTATTGATTATGACGGGTACATTTATTAATTACCGGGTATAATTTATTATGGACTGTGCTATTGCTGTCAGCCATAAACTTAAGAACCATTCCAACACTGTAAATATCAGTCTGATAAGTAAGCTCCTTTCCGCTGTACTGCTCAGGTGCAGCATAACCTGGACTTATCATACCAGCCTGCGTTAATCCAGCTTTGTGAATCGAACTCCCAAAATCTATAAGTTTAACATTATTATGCTCATCAATTATGATATTATCAGGTTTAATATCAAGATGAATTATTTCATTATCGCAGTTATGCAGATACTCCAATATGTCACATAATTTAACTGCTATATCACAAATCTCACTTGTCTTTATATTGTCTGTATCATTAATATATGACCTTAAAGATTTACCAGATATATATTCTTCAATAATGCAGATACTTATATCATCTTCTTCAATATCGTAAATTACTGGAATGTGGGAATGTTTAAGATTCTTAATTAGACGGGCTTCTCTTAAGATAGTGTCACTATCCATATCAGCCTTTCTGATAACCTTGGCAACTCGCAATGTATCAAGTGCGGTATGCCTTACTAAATATACATTAGAATGATTGGTCTTGGCCAATTGCTTTATTATCTCATACTTATCGCTAAATTCCTGTTATTCACCTCCGTTGACTTATAGAATTAAATTACTCTGATTAGTTTATATCATACTTTTAATATATTATCAATACAATTTTACAACTTCTTGTCGAAATTTTTAAAATTTAGAGATTTTTTATTTTATGAAACATCCAGACTCCTTTACATATCTATGAAAAATGAGTATTATATTTTCATAGATATAATTAACTATGCACTTCGCAAGAAAGGAGATTGTTATGAAGATTGAAAGAGTTAATGAGAATCAGATACGTTGTACACTCAATCAGGCTGATCTTGCTTCTAGACAATTAAAGATAAGCGAACTTGCGTATGGCAGTGAAAAAGCAAAAGAACTTTTCAGGGATATGATGCAGCAGGCTTCCTATGAGGTTGGTTTTGAGGCTGACGATATTCCGCTTATGATTGAAGCAATTCCTATTTCATCTGATTGTATTGTTCTTATTATAACAAAGGTCGAGAACCCTGAAGAATTAGATACACGCTTCTCTAAGTTCTCCCCTTTGGATGATGGTGAGTATGATTATGACGATGATTATTCAGATATAGAAACTATTGATGATAATTCCTATAATGATACTTCTGTTCCGCCTACCGCAGGTGATGAGCTTGATGCGGATACCAAGACCACATCAGAGGGTGGGATTATCGGTGATGACCTTATGAATTTATTCAGCAAGGTAAGAGATTACCTCAACAATTCCAAAGAGAATACAGTCAGCACTGGAAGCAGGCATACTGCTCCTGACACCACTGCTATCCCTGAGGAATTTGCCAACAGCGACAGAAGCAGTTCTGATAATAATACTGAACACAAAGCTCCTGCTGCACCTGTTCCTAAGACAAGAATATATTCTTTTGAATCTATGGACGATTTTATTGATGCTTCCAAGGTCATTAATCATATTTATAATGATCCAAGCTATCTTTACAAGAAGTCAGGCAGTGACAGATATTACCTTATTATGCAGAGATGCTGCTGCTCATCTGTAGATTTTAATAAGGTATGTAACATATTATCAGAATATGCCCTTAAAGAAACTTCAAACGAAGCTTTATTTGCTTTCTTTAAAGAGCACGGTGACTGCATTATAGCCAAGCACGCGATAAATGTTGCAGCTAACCTCTAATACAGCCGCTGGTGGAGTTAACATTACCATATGCACATTTTTGATTATCTGCATACAGCTTTATAATCCGGATAATTATACCAATATATACCAAAATAAAAAATACCCCATTGTAGTAACACCAGTCTCCAGTTATAAACTGATTGCAGATGTTACTACAATGGGATATCTTTTTAATATTAAGCAGCCTTTAGCTTTTTTAATATTAGCCTAATGACTGAAGGTAGCTCTGGATTTCTTCTACGAGCATATCGCTGTCAATACCGTGTACCATAGCAGCTTCTTCTAATGTCTCTCCTGCTGATGAAGGACATCCAACACAGTGCATACCTGCACCCATAAGAATTGGAATTACTCCTGCATCAATCTGTATAACTTCACCAATTGTTGTGTCCTTGGTAACTCTTGCCATACCTGTTTCCTCCATATATATTAATTCCTGTTATAATCAGGTTGTGTGGTCTATATTTCCGACACATACAACTACTATAATATTACCCAATAAAAATGTCAAGAATACCTGATTTGTGTTAATTTTTTTGTCTTGTATTTTTTCTTACTCTATCGTATAATATGGATACAATAAATCCAAGGAGGAATATTATTATGGCATATGTAATTAGTGATGATTGTATCAGTTGTGGTGCTTGTGCTGCTGGATGTCCAGTTGAAGCTATCAGCGAAGGTGCTGCTCATTATGAAATCAACGCAGATGTATGTGTAGATTGCGGTGCTTGTGCTGGTGTATGTCCAGTTGGTGCTCCAAACCCACAGTAGTTTGAAGATACATAACTAACAACAGCAGGTGTGAATTATCACACCTGCTGTTTTATTTTAACCATTAACTTTTAATCATTAATTCCTAAACAGTTATATTAACCGCGTTTTTCCTAATTGATACACTTTATTATTATCAATTCTATGAACCCATATTCTTTGCAAGGTCTGCAAATCTTGTCTGTTCTGGTATCCAAGCCATCTTAACAGTTCCTATAGGACCATTTCTTTGCTTAGCTATGATAATCTCTGCAATACCTTTAAGTTCTGTGTCCTTATTATAATAATCATCTCTATAAAGAAACATAACTACATCGGCATCCTGCTCTATCGCACCTGACTCTCGCAGGTCCGATAACATAGGTCTGTGGTCTGGTCTTTGTTCTACCGCTCTTGAAAGCTGTGACAGTGTAACTACAGGTACATCAAGCTCTCTGGCAAGTGCCTTTAATGAACGGGATATATCTGATATTTCCTGCTGTCTTGACTCCGTCCTTCCATTACCACTCATCAACTGGAGGTAATCGATTATTATTAAGCCAAGATTATTTTCCATTTTGTACTTTCTGCACTTAGACCTTAACTCCGATATCGTGATACCCGGTGTATCATCAATAATAAGCTTGGACTTTGCTATTCCATCTGCACCTTCAATAAGCTTGCCCCAGTCATTAGAGTCAAGACGGCCTTTTCTAAGCTTGTCGGCATCTACTGATGACTCAAGCGAAAGCATACGGTTTACAAGCTGTACATTTGACATTTCCAGACTGAATACGGCTGTTGTTATGCCCTGTTTAATAGCAACATTTTCCGCCACATTAAGGACAAACGCAGTCTTACCCATAGATGGTCTTGCGGCAACAAGCACAAAATCTGATGGCTGTAATCCGGATAAATAGCTGTCCAGATCCTTAAAGCCTGTAGGAACACCAGTTACGACACCTCTGTTCTTAGCCGCTGTCGATATTTTATCAAGTGCTTCAAGAACAACCTTATCAATAGGAGTATAATCACTTGCACCTTTATTTCTTACAAGCTCGAATATACGCTTCTCTGTCTCTGCAAGTATATCCTCTGTGCTGTCTTTACCTGCATAACAGTCATTAGCTATCTTTTCATTAACTTTTATAATATTTCTTAAAATGGACTTGTCTTTAACTATCGTTGCATACTGTCTTATATTAGCAGAGGTTGGCACTGATGAAAGCAATTCCCTGACAAATTCAAGACTATACACCTCTGGAGGCACATCTTTTTCTTTAAGCTTCTCCTGTAAAGTAACAACATCTACAGGCTTGCCTTCATTATTCATCTCCACCATAGCCTGAAACATAATCCCGTACTGCTTATAATAGAAATCATCCTGCATAAGCATTTCGCCCGCAGTAATAATAGCCTGCCTGTCCCATATCATAGAACCTATTACCGATTGCTCAGCTTCAAGACTATTAGGCATAGTTCTGGTAATATTTAATTCTTCCATAGTTCCTCACTTATACAAATGTATTATTTCTCCACTACTTTAACAGTCAATTTAGCTGTTACATCTTTATGAAGCTTAAGTGCAATTATATGTGTACCTAAAGTCTTAATAGGCTCATCAAGCTTCATCTTCTTCTTATCAACTTCAAGTCCAAGCTGTTCCTTAACAGCTGCGGCTACTTCCTTAGTTGATATTGTTCCAAATGTTCTTCCACCCTCACCTGTCTTCATATATACTGTAACGGATTTATCTTCGATAGTTGCAGCAAGCTCTTTAGCCATCGCAAGCTCTTCTGCTGCCTCTTTTTCTTCTCTCTTCTTCTGAAGCTTAAGGTCATTAAGATTTTTAGGTGTAGCTTCTATACCAAGCTTCTTAGGTATAACATAATTTCTGGCATATCCATCATTTATCTTAACAATCTGTCCCTTTTTACCTAATGTTCTTACATCTTCTAATAAAATAACTTCCATAATTAACCTCTTTTCTGCACTTTACCTGTGCTTAAGCTTATACTAAATCTCGCCCTCAGCAAGCATATTGTCGAGAGTAAGTTTAATTGTATTAACTGCCTGCTGTATTGTACAATTCGTAAGCTGAGCACCGGCAATACTCATATGTCCGCCACCGCCAAGCTTTTCCATAACGAGCTGTACATTTACCTCGTCTATGGATCTTGCACTTATATATAATTTATCTTCATATTGTGTAATAACAAATGAAGCCTTTATTCCTGATATATCAAGAAGCTGGTTCGCAGCCTTTGCACCACCTATAGTCGGGCTTTCAAGACCTTCTCCGTCAAATACAGTAATAGCAAATGCAGACTTGTATACCTCTGATTTGCTTACTGCCGAAGCTATCGCCTTATATTCATTCATATCATTCCTAAGCATTTTCCTTACTCTTGTAACATCTGCACCGTGTCGTCTTAAGAATGCCGCGGCCTCAAATGTACGTGGACCTGACTTGCTGTTAAATCCATCTGTATCTATTGATATTCCCGCATATAGTGCATCTGCCTCAAATGCTTTAAGCTTAATTCCATCATCAACATACTGTATCATCTCTGTGACCATTTCACAGGCTGATGAAGCATATGGGTCTACATAAGAAAGCACCGCACCAGTAATTGTATCGCTTGAACGTCTGTGGTGGTCAAATACAATTATAGTCTTACATTTATCAAGAAGCTGCGGACACTCTGTTCTCTGTGGTCTGTTCACATCTACAACTATAACTACCGTTGATGCTGTAAGATAATTCTCTGCTTCCTCTTTCTTAATAAACATATCATCTGGATATTCTTCTTTATCTATAAAACGGTTCATAAATGGTCTGACACTGCTTGAAATCTCGCCAAATACAATATGAGCTTCCTTGCCGAACTTCTTGGCAATAATATATATACCAAGTGCAGAACCAAATGAATCTATATCTGGCAGATTATGTCCCATAATAAGCACATTGTCATTAGCCTCTAATATCTGTCTTAAAGCGTGGGCTTTTACACGTACCTTTACTCGTGTATTCTTCTCCATCTGCTGACTCTTTCCACCATAATAGTATATCTTCTCACCATCTTTGATAACTGCCTGGTCACCGCCACGTCCAAGTGCCAGATCCATAGCCGCCTTGGCAATATCATAATTTCTAGCATAATCAGCCGCACCAGTTCCTATGGCAATACTTAATGTAAGTGTCTTTTCATTACCGACTTTTACGCTCTTTATATCTTCCACAAGACTGAATTTATCTGCGAGAAGCTTCTCAAGGAACTTATATCTGAATACAACAAGATATTTATCTTTCTCCAGTTTTCTTATAATAGCCGCACCAGCTGAGAAATATTTATTAACTCTCTTATCTACAAGTCCGACAAATAAAGAACGACGCACATCATCTACACTTTCAAGTGCATCTTCATAATTATCTATATATACAAGCCCGACTACAAACCTTTCATCTCTTATCTTCTGTATGTACTGGTTAATATCCGTTTCATCAAACATATACATAGCTACAAGCGAAGAATTATAATCTTTGGCAAGAATATTAACACCTTGTGTGATTATATCAGCACTTATTCTCTTCATTTCAACACGGTAGTCCCTGTCATTAAATGCGACCCTGATTTCTTTGAAATCCTCAAAATTCCTGAATACATTGGCTGATAACTCAGGTATGATTGTAGAAATATTTTTATTAAGATCATTCTTTCTGTTAATACTTGCCTGCATAGAAGCATTCATCCATAAAATATTACCTTTATTATCCAAAAGGCAATAAGGTATGCTTAACTCATACAGCAGTTGTCTTTGTACCTGAGAATAATTGGAAGAAAATTCCACTATCTCCTTTATTATTCTTGGACGAAAATAGCATATCATCATCGCACAGACAAAGGCATATATAACTATAAATACTGCAACAATTGACGCTGCCACACTACTCACAAAACATAATAATATATCAAGTAATACAAGTAATATACCAAGACCTACAGGCCATAAAAATATAGAATTAAGCCTGCCAGATGGTTTGAATGACTTTGTTTGCTTATTATTCATATTAATTCCTCAATTCCTGCTTGCTTATATACAGCACACTACTATGCCCAAACGCATATGCAAATTATAACACAACTTCATCTGTCTTAAAAGCTATATTAAATAATTATATATCCCAAAGCTCAATTACACAATTATCCTTATCTTCATTAAAATACATATTCTAAGCCTTATCTCCAGGCAAAGTTAATAACCAAAATATATTTAAACATATCTGTATAATAAAATTAAAAAAGCTTTCACAAACATATACGTCTGTGAAAGCTCTTTAAACCGCAGATTATACTAACCTGCAATTATAATTATTCTACTGTGTAAGGTAAAAGTGCTACATGTCTAGCTCTCTTAACTGCAACTGTAAGTGCTCTCTGGTGCTTAGCACAGTTACCAGTAATTCTTCTAGGAAGAATCTTACCTCTTTCAGATACATACTTCTTTAATAAAGCAACATCCTTATAATCTAATGCCTTGTTTGCATCAGCACAAAATGCACATACTTTCTTTCTTCTGCGCATTGGTCTTCTTCTCATCTGACCCTCTGGTCTTTCAGCCTTCTTATCTGGCATATCAAGTTACCTCCTATCTTAATTGAAAGGTAAACCCTCGTCTTCAACGCCATCAGGAATATTCATAAATCCATCCCCAGCAACAGCGCTTGGTTCTGGTCTTGATGGTGTATATGCTGCTGTCTCACCTGACGCAGCGGATTTACTTTCAGCAAATTCCTGTTCTTCAACAACAACATCAGTAGTGTAGACTCTCTGTCCATCCTTATTAGTATAACTACCTGTCTGGATACGTCCTGTAACAACAATCTTAGTTCCCTGATGAAGATACTTTTCAGCAAATTCTCCAGATCTACCGAAAGCAACACAACTGATAAAATCAGCTGACTGCTCATCATTATTGTTTCTTGCACGTCTTCTGTCTACTGCTAATGTATATCTTGCTACTGCCATAGAGCCATCTGCATTCTGCGAATAGCGTACATCTGGTTCTCTTGTCAGTCTACCCATTAATATAACTTTGTTCATACTTATTCTCCTCTTCTATAAAGAGTTGTAAGCCTAAACGTCAATCAATTATTCTCCATCTTTAACGATTAAGAATCTAATAACGTTCTCCATAATACGAATTCTTGACTCAACTTCTGCTGGTGTAGCTGCATCAGCCTCAAACTTAATGAAGTTGTAGTATCCTTCGCTCATATGCTGGATTTCGTATGCAAGCTTCTTCTTCTCGCAAGTACCTGGATCAGTAATTGTACCGCCAAAACGAGTGATTAATTCCTTAACCTGCTCTACTGTAGCGTTTCTTACTTCATCCTCGACGTTTGCGCTAACAACTAATGCTAATTCATACTTATTCATTCTACGTCGCACCTCCTTCTGGTCTTTAGGTCCCTTTTATTAAAATATAAAAAGAACAAGGATTAATAATATCACGAGGATTGATTATAGCACATAATTATAACTCTTACAAGTCATTATTGACTGATTTTTGTATTTTTTTTGTATTTTTTTCAACAAGCGAACGCTTTAAAATTATCTCATGCATACAGCCACAGCATTTTAACTTAATATCCGCACCCACTTTAATAACTTCCCACTCGTCACTGCCACAAGGGTGTTTCTTCTTCATTTTAATAATATCGCCACATTCTAATTTAATCATAGACCTATTCTCTTATAATAACTCCTAATACATTACACTCCTTATCTTCTAACTGTATAACTCTGTTATTGAGCTCGTCCTCATCGTAAGTTTCCTTTTCAGCTATTATTGCCGCATATCCACAAAATGCAGCAAGTGTTCCATCCTCATCTGAGTCCACCACAATATAATCATATTCTTTAGAATACTTATCTATAAGTGACTTAAATATCATTATCTCATCATCTGTCACAACACCATCTTCATTGATACCTGTAAATATAAGGCTCAAATTCTTGTGATTAGTTACACAGACTATTTCTTCATTCTTCTCAGGTCTTTTAATATAATCAAGCACACCCTTCGCACTCTTGCCAAGCTTATACTTTCCAAGAAATACATCTGTCCTTATATCTCCGTCCACAAAAAGCACTTTATTGCCTTTTTCCATAATATTATAGGCTATTTTAAATGTATCCACCTTACCGCCAAGCACTGCAAATGCTTTGTGATTTCCAAGTCCCTCTATAATATTATCTGTTATTTCTAAAAGACTTTCTGCTTGTGTTTCTGATGTTTTAACTAATTTGTCAACATTTACACTATACATACGACTTCACCCTTTTAACTACTTTCTTATTGTACCTAAAATTCTGAACTTTCTGCTTTCAGAATTAACCTCTTCGCTATCATTTATATCTGTATTATTGTTCAAATCTGTATTATTGCCTGCATTATTAAGCTGAGCCTTGTCAACTTCTGCTCCAACGGCTGAAACCACTGGTTCACTTACAACATTAGCTTTCTGGCTGGCTGCATCAGACTCTTGTGCTGACTGGTCTGCCTCATTGACTGGCTCTGCAGCTTTAACTTCCTGTACTGACTTTTCAACTTCTACAGCACTAGCTAAGGTCTCCGTTCTGGCTGGTACTTCTGCACTAAAGGATTGTTCTGCATCGACTGGTGCTTCTACGCTAGCAGACTGTGCTGTGCTGACTGGTGCTTCTACACTAGCAGACTGTACTGTGCTGTCCGGTGCTTCTACGCTAGCAGACTGTGCTGTGCTGACTGGTGCTTCTACGCTAGCAGACTGTACTGTACTGGCTGATGCTGGCTTTACGTTCTTGTTGGCATTATCCAGCTGTGTGCCTGCATTATCCTCACTTATAGTAGCTGCCACTTCCGCCTGTGCCTCATAATCGGCTTCGTCCTCTGCTTCTTCTATTGTATCTGTATCTTTTAATATATCTTCGTCCTGAGCAGCCTCGCGAAGAATATCCTCATCCAAATCTTCTTCATCACCAGCTTCATAGACTGGCTTTTCATCCTCTATATTAATAAGGATATCTTCATCTTTATTCTTCTTATTAGAATGTTTCAAAACCTTTTCTTTCTTATCTTTAGATGTTTCAATTAAATCTGGCTTGTGGTCAATATATTCCACATTACCAAATCTTCTCTCATATTCAAATTCGTGGTTAAAATCTTCATCCTTTGACTTAAATGCACTTATGCAAAGGCATACAATTATCTCTATAAAAAGACATACTGCACTTGCAATGGCTGTAATTATAATTGTATTTCTGTATAAATCCGGCTTAAATGCTACACCTGTAGATGTACCCTCTGATAATATCTGAATTGACTTAACCGGTATTATAGATGTTGTCTTAACTGCTGTTGTAGCTACCGCATCAACATATTTCTTTGCTGTATTCTGGTCTGGATTGACGCATTTAATCTCTACTATATTACTGTTAGCAGGAGATGAAACTGTTAAATACTGTGCTATATCCTCTGATGTTCCTGCCACTCTCTGTGCCGCAGATATTACCACACTGCTCTTGAAAATAATAGTAAAATCTTCCTTCAACCCACCATTATTGGCTCTTATTGAAGCCTCATTTTCTTCTCCAGGCACAACATATAACTGTGTTGTCGATTCATACATTGGATATATCATCTTGTTCTCGTACATATATCCGCTTACTCCACTAAGAATTGCTACTAATATTAATATTAGCACACACCTTGAAAATCTCTTCATGTCCTTCTCCTTCTTAACATATTATCTTAATTTCCACTACTGCTGTGGATAATAGTACCATCTTATAGCTGTTATTACGCCATTGTTATCTATATCAAATGCTATCTGTGCAAAATCATCATCTACTGATGCAGTTCCATTTTTATAGTCAGGTGCAAAATATGTAAATTCTATTATATAATTATCTGCTGTTTCATCACTGTCATAACCATTAAAATTAATTAATCCATAAGCAATTGCATCTTTAGTATTAACCTTGTCAAGCTCATCTAGTGTAAAGCTTCCATATAGATATTTACCCAGCACTGCTGTGCTGTCATCTGATGTATAATAATTATTCTTATAGTCTTGATCCCTGTAATATACGCTTAATATTGAGTCAACCGACATACCGACCTTAAGTCCTCTTGAAAATACATCTTTATCGCTTACTGATGCCGCCGCTGTCAGCTTGTATGTACCATTTTCATTCTTTCCAGCCGTTCTTCCGTCATCTGTGAACTTTACAAATATAAGAGTCAAATCATTATAAGAGCATACCTTTTCCGAATATTCCGCATTGGCATTAGAGTCTTTTTCTGTAGACTCATATTCTGATACCGGTGTGCCATATATATTCTTAACTGCCGCTTCTGTCATCATATATTTAAGCGAATTAATTGTTAAATCTGTATATTGGAACTTGGAAGCCTTGCTTTCTTCCACTGTAGCATATTCCTTATAACTTGTTATATCTTCATTATTATCTGTTATAACTGCTTCTGTTCTGTTACCACAGGCTGTCGTCCCTGCCATTATTGATATAATAGCGGCAATTCCTGTAATCTTTCTTATAGTACCGTTCTTTGTGAATTTAATTCTTGTAAACTTACCCACAGTATTCTTAGTGAACTGCTTAAAAATGTTAGTTGTATTCATTATTCACCATTACCTCTGACTTATTTATAAAACCTATTTAATATATTATAACATATCAAAAATCTTTGTAAAATAATATATCTCAAATATCTTTCTCAAATATCTTTCAAAATAAATAATACATCACATTGCAAAAAGAATGTGCAACGCACATCCTAGCACAGAGTGCGGTCACCAGTGACTAACTACATCTTTGCACGAGCGTACATCAGTATAATAGGGAATTCTATCTGAATTTTCTATTACACAAAAAAACCATCTCACATAATTGTGAGATGGTTAAAGAGGCGACAACCAGATTCGAACTGGTGATCAGGGTGTTGCAGACCCACGCCTTACCACTTGGCTATGTCGCCATAACATATTATATTCATAGTAAGAACAAAAAATGACTCCAAGGGGATTTGAACCCCTGATACCACCGTGAAAGGGTGGTGTCTTAA
>ERZ1023694.138-NODE-138-length-21513-cov-7.905816_pt1 | contig 21513 bp, 18 predicted proteins | sample MGYA00380348_ERZ1023694 | MGnify/ENA primary metagenome ERZ1023694 (study PRJEB33179, sample SAMN07449026) | human gut metagenome | biome: Human-gut; feature: Human associated habitat; material: Faeces | host: Homo sapiens | place: India:Kasaragod | collected... | reverse complement strand
GCATCATATTCTGATAAATAACTTTATGTGGATTTCCTCCCAAACCATGTCTGCTAAAATAAGCTAATGCAAAGCAGACCTGCAAGCAAAGCAGATCCAGAATAATAAAATCCAAATGCTTTAACCAGCCTTTATTCTTTCGCCGATACATATTATCTCCCTATGTTTTACATATTTTCAAAATTCAACCAGATTATTCTAACATAATACTCTGTGAAAAACAATTTTAACGCCTGCTCTCACTCACCTAAGAATTTGCAAGCTTTTATTTATTATGCTACAATAACCCGTGTCTGCCTTCAAGGCTTCGTAACAAATTTTAAATTATAATTAATAAATAGGGTAAAACATTTATGAATAAAAATTTTTTTAGACAATACAATAAATTAATACTTGGTTCAATAATTTTATTTTTTACTGCATTACTTTTTAATCATTGGACTCCCTACGCAGCCGATGATTACAGCTATATGTTCAACTTATCCGATGGCTCACGTATGACTTCCATTGGGCAGATTTTTTCGTCCCTGGCTGTACACTATACAAAGTATGGCAACGGACGCCTTGTTTCCCACTTTTTTGTTATGCTTTTTCTGATTGGTTCCAAGTGGATTTTCAATCTCGTGAATGCATTTCTTTTTGTGTTGCTTATATTAAGCATTTATCATTTGACCTCTCATAAAAAAGCTTGCAGCCTTTTACTTTTTTTTGCAATTCCAACTTTATTATGGCTTTATATGCCTGCCTATGGTCAGATTTTTTTATGGTTGGATGGTTCCATTAATTATATGTGGAGTTATCTGTTTGCTCTGTTGTTTCTGTCAGTCTATATTACTTTATTACGAGGAAAATCTCTGTTAAACCAAACCTGGAAGTTGACCCTGTTCTGTGTATTTACATTCCTTTTTGGAAATTACTCAGAGAATGTATCTTTTTCCGTTATCTTTACCGGTTTTCTTCTTCTGTGCATTACAATGTACAGACAGAAAAGTATCAGGAAATTCTTTATTTATATTTTTCCGATTGCATGTGGGGCTCTTGGATATCTGATCTTACTGTTAAGTCCTTCCGGAAGTGCCAAGTTCTCCGAAAATCTATCGCTTTCGCTGATTTTTAAAAATGCGATCGAGATATTTACAGAATATTATAATGCCTGTCGGATCCCTTTGATTCTGTTTTTTGTACTTCTTGGCATTGCGATTTATCACAAATTGAATAAGACAGAAATTCTCATTGCACTCTCCTTCTTTTTCATCAGTATCATATCTTCCGGCATGCTTATGATTGCAAGCTATCTGCCAGAGCGAAGCCTTGCCAATGGAATTGTGTTTCTTCTGATTGGAATTGTCCAATTGCTGCAATTATTGCGCGAACATGTACGCTTAGAATGTATCTCCCTGTGTGTGTGCATTTATCTTCTGGTCAGCAGTCTGATGTCGTACTGGGAAGGTTCCTACGATATTTACCGGGTGCATAAGGAACAGGCAGTTCGTGATGCTGCAATAGAGAACTCTGTAAATTCCGGCAACATGACAATTGGTGTACCAATTATTACTTCCACAACCAAGTATAGCTGTAAATATGGCTTATTAGATCTGAATGGGAAAGATGCTGATGAACCATTTCCAAATGTGTATGTTGCAAAATACTACGGTTTAGATCAAATTTATGTAATTTATCCTGATTCTGATAATGAGTAAATATTTTCTATAAAACAAAAAAGAAGAAAATCACTGAAAAATTTCTCAATGCTTTTCTTCTTTTTTCATATTATCCATTATTACTTATTTTATGATCTCTCTCTATCAGAATCACGCGGAATCTGTCTCCTTTTCGATATCCAAATACACGCTGTTTTTCACTATATCGAAATTTCATTATCGTCTGAGAATATCCTGCAAAATAATTTTTCTTACCTGCGCCATGATACCTCTTGTATTCCAATCCATCATCCCGGTCTATCGTATCCCATGATTCATGCTGAACAAATTTATCCAGTGTTCCTAGCAACTGCTTATATTCGCTTTCTTTAAGCTGATCCGGACCTGACTTTTTCTCCAACAAACTACAGTCTATTCTTGTCCCCTCATATCTGATTTTCAGATAATCACATCTGTCTATATTTAGGTCTATGTAATGATTTTGTGCAAGATATCGTGGTGAATATATAGATAACACCTCATATTTTTGGCTGCCTTTTTGTATATCTAACACACAATCCGTATATTTTTCAGACTTGAATGATAATAGTGAAAATCCATTCTCTGCGGCCTCTGCCAGTGCAGTTGCGGTGACATTTTCTTGCTGACAGATATTTAAAGGACATTTCATCCGAAAGTTTTCCTTCACTTATCACATCATTCTTATCATCTGTCATATGTCTGATAATTTTTTGGTTTACCGTAATCTCGATTTCTTTACTGCCTACATATTTATTTTTTAACTCACTGATTTTTCCGATATCTATATATTCTCCGCGAAAAGGATTCTTTCCCTTCTGTATCATTGCAAGCAATGCCTGAATAACGGTCGACTTTCCCATGGAATTTTTTCCTGCAAGCAGTGTCAGATTTTTAAAGTGAAACTCTGCCTCTTCAAAACATTTTAACCCTTTAATTGTCAGCTCATTTATCATTTATTTATCTCCTCAGATAATTAATCCATCGACTTATATTAGCATAGGTTACCGATGTGTCATGCAGCATGCTGTACAAATATGATCTCTCGTCATATAATTCCCTCAAATTTCCACGTATGTCATTCATACAAATTGCAATTGCCATAAATATAGACTTATATTTCTCATCAAATCTTCTATTTACAATCCTCACTGTTTTTTCATAATCAATCTCTTCACACCTACTGCATGTATGCAAAACGCATTCTACAAAGTCGTCAATATATCCATCTCTCAGATTATCCATTTCATAGATTGCATTTTCCAACAGATATTGTTCATTCGTAATATATCTGTCTTCATCCACATTTACTTTATTTGTATATGCCATCCAAATAACAAGCATATAAAAAATATTTATTTCATTTAATGATCTAACCAATCCCGTTCTTTGAAATTTACAAAGTACTTCTCTGATTCTTTCGATCAACTCTATCCTTGAGTCTTTATAGATAATCTTGCGTATTGCATATTCCCTGTTTTCCGTCCAGTTTTCGATAAATTTTCCTGTCAGCATATGCATGTATTTCGGCGATCGGTATTCAATAATCTGAACAGGAACCACTGTGCGCATGATCATACTGGCTAATCTTGGATTTTCATGATCAATCTCATAGAAACTCATTCGACGATCTGCATCATCCTGGTCAATTTCGATTCCCATATTATTTTTCAAAAACTGTAACAGACTATATATGGTATCTTTGGATTCCAGAACAAGATAGTCTCCATTTTGCTGTTCCGAAACATAGATTGGCGGCATTGGTATTCCAAGTTCAATTGCTTCTACTGCATTCCTCACAATGTTTCTGATCCTATTTCTGTTACGCCTGACTGGAGCAAATAAAAGCCTGTCATCTTCATCCATCCACCAAATTTCCTGTATTGAATATTTTCTTTCATAAATATCAATTGCATCTCGCTCACTATAAAACATTTTTCCCTCTTTCATTCAGAAAAATATCACATATCATTTACTTCATAAATTCCAAGTCACTAAAATCTTACCACAATATAATCATCATATTCCCTGATATACCCTTCTAACGGATATTCATTCAATTGTTCTTCCTGTTCCAACGCTTTCTCATAGAGTTCGGTTCCACCCCAGATCAATTGATATCCGCACTCTTCGAACAGTCTTATCATTTCTCGGTTATATCCTTCATAGATATAGAATCCCGGAATCGCCCAATCGATCAGTGACCAGGAAAGTGTCTGCACATAGACATACCGATCCCCGGTCTCCTCCTCCATCCAGTCGTTCAGGTCTTTGATCACCGAATATCCCGGTGTGTCGGAACCCATGGAACACTTTTCCAGAATTGCAGGATTCAGTTCATAACTACCGATAAATACAACCGGTTTTTCTGCAATATTATACCCACCTTTCTGAAGATCATATGCTACCTGATCTACCACTGCCAGCTCACTCTGATTCTTCTCATATTCAAAAGCAAACCAATGATTCAGATCAAACGCCGAATTATATACAACAGAAATTACCAGAACCATTCCAATTACATTGATCAGCTGGTATCTGCATTTCAGAATCACATAAGTCAGATAGAATAGTACCATTGCAACTAACAATGCTATCATCAGATTGGACCGATATGGAAGTGCATCCCCCTGCGGCAGTGACAACACGAAAATAGATCCATAGCAAATAATGCCAAGAAACAAAATATATAAATTCTTTTTGTAAATGGAACCCGCAATAATAATAACTATAAACAAAATACTTGTGGCCACGAATAAACCAATCGGATAATAAGCTAACCCGACAAATACATAATCCCTCAAAATCTGCCGGATAATCGTAAGGATTCTGCCTGGATATTTTAAGATTCGCAACATACTTCCAGCACTACGATAGCTGTATGACTCAATTCCAAATATTGCCATACAGACTTTTGTAATCAACGACCTCTCCACGATCGCATATACAAGAACTCTTCCAACAAGAAAAAGGCTCATGAAAAATTGTTTAAATTTTCGGATCTGCATATGATTTGCACCAAAGCAGTCTACAATCATAATCAAAAGTACCCCGGTAAGAAAAACATTTGCCGCTGCCTCATAAAATCCGACCGATACCGATACCAAAAGGCTCATTCCCAGTTTATGCAGAATCCGCTGTTTTTGCTCCAGATCATGTGTATACAAATAGTAGAAATCAAAAACCGCCATTCCAACAAGTGTATAAATAATTGGTACTCCATTCTGCAAATAATAAATAAATACCTCTGCAATCAGAGAATAATCTAAAAACATAGCTGAAAATACCGCATAGCAGGCAATCGGCAGCTTATCTCCGAGAATATACCTTAATACTGCTGACCAGACAATTGCTGCAAACATCAGAATCAATACTGCAGCAAACTCCATAATAAACGGTTCAAACCCTGTCACATGAAACAGTTTATTAATCACATAGAAAGACCATCGCCCAATGGAAACACCCAGTCCGTCATCAAAGTATAGACCAATGCACACATCATCGATTCCCAGTGAAGAGTGTGTGATTTCATAACCGTATCCTGCAACTGCTGCAATTATAAGCGATACCATGTATATTTTATTTCTAAGAAAATATTCTATCTGTTTCCTTAATTCGTAAATCACTTAAATCTCCTTCTTAAGCCACTGGTAATAGTTTTCAATTCCCTGCACAATAGGTACTAACGGTACCTCATGGATACTCATAATCCGTTCATTATTGAGAATAATTTTCTTGGCATCCACGCTTCTCGCCGGAAGATACACTACCTCCGGTGCAAGATGCATTTCTTCCAACATTCGAATAATATCTCTCTGAGAAGTTCCTGTATTCGAGCTGATATTAAAAGTATCATAATTTCCCTGATAGTTGAATAATGAAATCAACATCCTGCATACATCGTCAATATAAATATAGTCCCTGACGTTATTGCCATCTCCCCAAATTTCAATTTTCTCTCCTCGGATGGTTTTCTTAATAGCGGCATCAATAAATCCGACACCTTTATTAAAATCCTGTCCCGGTCCATATGGATTTGATATCCGGGCAATCAGAATCTTTGTATGTGCCTGATAATTAAATGTTCGAATTGTATTTTCAATACAAAGCTTTACATTACCATAATGATTAATCGGTCTTGGAAGTGCATCTTCCACTATAGGCTGTATCTCCTGATTTCCATACACTGTTCCACCGGAAGACAGAAAAATCATCCGTATCTTCTGGTCAGTGATCATCTTACAAAGCTTTGTTGTCTGGATAAAGTCCCTCTCATATCCCTGAAGATACTTTTCATTGGAATTTCCAGGATTTACAGTGCTGAGAGCATGTACTACATAATCCATACCTTCTAATGCATGTTCCAGTGTGTAATCATCAAAGAAATCCCCACATATATAATTTACGCCTGCTATTTCATGCACAGGTTTTGACATATCGAAGCAGTATACTTCCATATCATTTTTTATCAGATGCCTTGAAAGATTCGATCCGATAAATCCTGCTCCACCTATGACTAATACTTTTTTCTTCATTTTTCTTTCATCTCACTTCAAAATTTGACCACTTAACAACAACCACTCCATCAATAATTTTTATGGAACCATCGCATGGATAACAAGGCATCTTCTGAAAATTTTCACTTGCAATAATCGCCTCCCGATTCTCAGGTTCCTGATAAGTATAGCCACAATGTAATTCCAAAAATTCTTTACCTGCATAATATGAAATAAAATCATGCATATTATTACTATATCCCTGCAGCTGAATATCATCAAACCTCCACAAAATTGGAATCGAGTCATCCATGCTTCCTGCCGCTCCATAAAACAATACTGGCAAGTTACTATTATATTTCTCTGTGCTTTTAATCTGTGAAATCACTTCTGTATAATACGCTGTTGCTGTCTCTTGTTGATAATTTGCTTTCAAATACGCTATATTATCTAACCGGATATAATAGATTGATAACAATATTGCAACTGTACAATAGAAAACCGAAATACCTTTCCAGAATTTTCCTTTCAGATTTTCTTTTTCCAGAAGCACGATTGGATAAATCAATCCAAATACATATGGATAAATCATCAAAGTATGGATTACCGTCTTATCAGAAACTGCCATAACATAGATGATACTAATAGACAATGGTATCAAGCAACACAATACAAAGAAATATATTCTATTCCACAGTTCCATCCCCCTCTTGCATAAACGTCTAAGCACTAACACTCCAACCATAAGGTAAACTGCCAGATAAAGAATGCGAACCGCTTTTTGATTTGAAATGCCACAAAACTCCCCTAATATAGGTTGTAAAAAACCAATATATGCGTTCTTCACAGAACCAATCAATGATTTGACCGTAACATCCGCCATATCATTAATTCCCTGATAATCTAATAATGTAACATCAAAATTGCGAATACAGATTGTATTACCTAAAAAATAACAAAGTATTCCTCCTAAAAGGGTTAACAAATATTTAAAAGCCTCTTTGATATTCTCTATAAAATTCCTTGTTTCTGCATCACTTACTAGTATCAAAACAAAAAGTGTCGTTGCCACCCCAAAATAAGTCTGATAGATTCCCATTGAAAATCCCATCATTATTATTGCGGGCAAAAATCCGTAAGAATATTTCACAGTCATATAAACAGCACTTATCATTAATAATACAGCAAACATATAGTAAGGAGCTGTAAACATATAAGCAAATAATGAAGTCATCGCCGGAAATGAAATAAGTAGTACCCCCATTAAAACAGCATATCCCGTATGTTTTATCTGAAATAATTCTGACAAAATCATTGCACATACTGCAACAAGTAAAATACTGAGTAATCCATTCCACCAAGAACTACTATAGTTAAAAAAGCCAATTTTCGTAAGAAACTTCTGGATTAATCCAAGCGCCCATCTGCCGGATCCAAATGTCGTACCTACTCCAAAATAATTGACACTGTCATCATGATAACTGATTTTATTTGTCAATATATATCCATGTGTCACCAAACCACATATAAGGACTGCTGCTCCAGCGAACCATTTTTCCCTTGATTTTCCTATACAAGACATGCTTATTTATCCTTTTTATTGAATACAAATATTTTGCTAAACACATAATTCAGTATTACCACAATTACGCTTACCAATATCTTAGCAGCGAAGCCTTCCACTCCAAATAAGCTCTGCTTCACTCCAATATAATATAATAGTGGAAGTCCGCCAATCTCAATCACTCCTGTAGTTATACGTGCTCCAAAAAACTTTACAACTTCTTTCCACACTTCTGCCACATTCCATGACTTACTCTCAAACACAAATAGTTTATTGGTTATATAAGCAAACACAACAGCTGTAAACCATGCGATTGCGTTACTTATCGTCATGTTGACAGCAGATGTCTTCATTAGCAGGCTATATACCACCCAGTTCACCAATGTTGTAGCCACTCCAAAAATAAGGTACATAATAACTTCTTTATATTTTAATAGTAATCTTTTAATTTTCTTCATGATTATCCTTCTTATAGTCTAATAATTTCTTCTCAATATAGATAGGTCTATGCTTGCCCTGAATATACATTCTTGCTAAGTATTCTCCAATAATTCCAAGAATTGTAAGCTGGATTCCACCAAGTAGAAGAATCAATACAACAATAGTCGGATATCCAGGCACAGGATTTCCAAAACACAGTTTTTGAATTACTACTACAAACAAATAAATAATCGCACATAAAGAAGTAAATAATCCTATTCCGGTTGCGATTTTAAGAGGAAAAGTTGTATAAGAAATAAACCCTTCAATCGCATATTTGAAAAGCTTGCTGACTGACCATTTTGTCTCCCCTGCATTACGTTCCTCCGCTATGTATGGAATGTAACAGGTATTGAATCCGACCCATGAAAAAATACCTTTTGAAAATCTATGGTATTCCGGCAAACTTAAAATTGCATCCACAACAGTTCTGCGAAAAGTACGAAAATCAGATGCCCCCGGATAAAATTCAATCTCACTTGTCTTATTAATGATTTTGTAGAACATATTCTTGAGACCGCCAACCATTTTCCCTTCGTGTCGCTCTTCCTGATATGCCGCTACACAATCGTATTCTTCATTCTCAAGTAATATTTTTACCATTTTTACAACAATTTCCGGTCTTTGCTGTAAGTCGGCGTCAATAACGGTCACCAAATCACCAGATGCTTTCTGGAATCCTGCATAGATAGCAGCTTCTTTCCCAAAGTTTCTTGAAAACATTTCTATCACAATATTGGTCTCGTGAAGGTTATATACTTTCTCTAGTTCCTCCTGTGTTTTGTCTCTGCTTCCATCATTGACAAAAATAATTTCATACTCGTAATCTTCTGCATCGAATACCCGCTTTGCTTCTGTATAAAAAGCACGAATATTCCCCTCTTCGTTATAACATGGTACTACTAATGATAATTTCATTTTTTATCCCTCATTTACTCTCGTACGTATCTTATTAGATTATCACATTCCCTGTGGAATTGCCACACTATTCTCCCCTCACCTGCACCAACAATGCATTTTCTGCTACATTATTTGTAATATAACACTGAAATACCTTCTCTGTCAGCATATCTTTTCTACTCTCGTCTGCATTCTCCGCATATACTGCCTGTATATAACTGTTGCCTTCTTCTATCCAGTCAAGAAGCCTGTCACTTTTTTCTCCCCGGATCAACGGACGATTTAAAAAGAGTAAGATTGGCTTTTTCTTCCGCTCCTCACTCTCAATCTTCTTCATAATCTGTTCTGTAATGCCCTGACTTTGATTGTCTATCTTACAAACAATGTAATCTCCATATTCTTTACTATAGAATTCTTCTGATCCATCGCATAGAATCCGGTTCTCTCCAATGTCATTATTAAATTCATCTAATCTTCCATCCCCATAAAAGAGAAACTGCTGTTCCTGTGTAAGTCCTTTGATCATAACATCTTCCACATTGCAAATTCCAGCATCTGTCTTCCAGTCCGAATCATATATGTGATACAAATCTTCTTTTAATTGTTCCTGATTCACATAATATAATATATAATTATCTGTCTGTCCAACTTCTACACATCCACCACCATTTAAAGCTGCTTTAGCTCCGGTATACTCTTTTCTCACGACGATATAGTCAATCTTTGCATTTACTAAGATTCCAAGCATCAGATTCCCGCTGGCATTCGAATCATTTTCTGTAATGATATGATAAAGATATTCTCTCTCTCCTTCTGTTGCCAGACAAATATTCGCATCATATTCCCTGATTCCATACATCAATTCATCCTCTGCATATACGATGACCCGCTCCCCTCCTGTCACCTCTTCAATCAGATCTGCCACCTGAATTTTATCTTCAGAAATCTGATAGATGTTCTCTGGCAGTGTCACCCAGTCAGATATTTTTCCTCCAGAATACAGGAATATCAGACAAACCATAACTGCAACACAGATAACTTTCTCCATTTTTGATTTCATTTTTTCGATGAGCCTCAATCCCCCCCATGCGGCAATCAATGAGACCGGGAATATCCATAAAAAGCGATAATACGTATCTCCCTCTCCCAATCGCTCGATAATGCGGTAGGTTAACTGATTTAAAATCAAAAACATAAGAACTGCACAACTGAATGTATAATATCGATATTCTTTTTTTCTTCCCAACAAATAGACAGTCATCAATACCAGCATCAGACCGATTGCTGTGCTATTCCCATAATACCAGGAGATGACATTCCATATTGTTTCTGCATTAGTCATAATTTTTATCCCGTTTTATTCTTCTTATCAGTTTCTCAAATACAACTGGTATTAATAATACTCCACATGCTGCTCCTGTTACCATAATAGCAGATGACGAAATTGCAATACATGCCCACAATGTCAAGATCAGATAGATGCAACTCCATTTATCTCTCTGCCTGATATATAGTATACACAGATAGATTGTAAAAAGCAGCAGCATATTTCCCGCATATGCTTTTCCCTCATAAGCTCTGTGTAGCAAAAAAGCCGCACTTGTATAAATCGTATTATCAAAAAGGAAATTGCATGCCAGGGCAATACAGGTAAATGTTCCTGCCTTCCAGAATGCATCCTTCTCTTCCTGAAAAAAATTGCGTCCGATCAGATATACTGCCCCTGCTGTAAGGATCATATTCAAGCTTGCACGTGTTATTCTTGTGATCACAAGTGGATGAATATGATATATTTTACAGGCAACTGCTGTATTAATATCAAAAGTAACCAATGCTCTTCTCAGATACAGAGAATGCACCTGTTCACCTGTATAAGCATTAAATTTATATAACCGTCCTGATGTCAGTGTTGTATTGATCAGTCCAATATAATAGGTAGAATCATCATTCATCTCGCCATTAATGGACACATAATAACACATTGCAAAAAGGAAACATCCCATGAGAAGGAACCATATTTTATGTCTAAAAAACGCTTTGATGATCATTGCAATATCTTCTGCGATCCGTTCCCTGCAAAAAATTGCAGTACCAATACAACATGTGATTACAATCACACCCCATAAAACTGCAAGTCTGGCAAGAGTCTGATCTGCCTTGATCATCGGAAGCGCACAGATTTGAAACAAAACCTGATATACCAGAAACCCACTGATTTCCTTAAAAACAACGCCATGTTTTTTCCTGCAAAACAATTCAAATATTGTCCCAAATAAATAATATATGATTATCTGTAGCAATAGGATTCCAATTGCTTTTATCACAGCTGTCATTCTATTCCATCTCCAAATTTTACTATTGCTTTTTCTTTTCACTCAACTTTTCACTAACAAAACGAAAATAAGCTTTCCAAAATACCAGAAAAGATTCTTTTTCCTTTAACTCTGGATATCGCTTCATTAAGAAATACTTATCCGGCCACAACCGGACTCTTCCAAAACTTACAAACTTGAACCATTTCTGTTCCATTCTGCATCCGTAAAAATTTCCAATTTTCCGGTAATTCTCCGGTGTTTCATTCCACAACGGCAATGGCAATCTATAATCCTCTATCTCCCGGATTGTCTCATATATCTCAATCTCTGTCAGTCCAGCCGCCGATCCCTCCACCTCTTCCAGCACGAGTTCCACTCTTTCCGTCAGCTCCATTTCCGGTACTTTTATGACAGTACGGCTGCCGTCATGATTCAACTCCCCTGTATGTATTACACACCCATTTCCAAAGGTTATTTTTATTCTATGAATTATGCAGTCCTCATCTGGATTTTCAAATAAATGAATCTCTCTGATTCTTGCCTTTTTTTCTAATGTTACTACAATCTTCTTTTCAGCATCAGTTTTCTCAGGTATCCAAATGCCTGCATCATAAACCCACATTCCATGGATAATATCGGAACAGTCAACACACTTGAAATCATTCAGATAAGCCGCATTACCAGAGCTTGTTTCAATCTTTGCACGATAACTGAGACTCTCTGTTGGCCTTCTCCAATACACCATATCCAGATTGATGAACTGTATTGCCTTTAAATCTACACTCTGGGAACGGTACTTTTTTGCAGCCTTATATAAAATATTTTTCTTAAGTAAAGCTGTTTTACATTGATCCGGTACAGAAAAACGAATCCTCTCTTCCCATTTATCCAATGAATGGATATAATCCGTTCCATCTGCCTCATTCACAAGTTCCGTCACATTATTTTCACTGTAATAATCTGGATGTCCTTCCCATTTTCCATTATAAGCCTGTGCTTTTAACACAAGCGGATGATAAGATGTATCTTCTCTTAGCAGTTCTCCCAGAACTTCATCCACCATGAGCGACAATGCCAGATGATCCATATGATTATCCCAATCTGTTGTCACTAGAATAGACGGATAGAATTTCTGAATGACTGCCTTTATATCATTTTTATAATTTGCACGAGTATATGCATGGTGTACACCATATTCAGTCATTGCGAATTCTGGATGTTTATCTGTTCCGTAGGTACGGATGTTTCCATTATAAGAAGCAACGATTTCTTCCGGTACACTATTATACAAGTGTCTGGTCTGTGTTTGATCCCCATATCCTAAAAAGATAATATTTTCCGGCGCAACACCAAGTTCCCCCAATGCCTCCTCAGCCTCGCGGATTCTTATAATCCCTTCATGTCTGTAATAATCTCCGTTCGTGACAAACACAACTTTTATATTCATTTTCTGCTGTACCGCTCCATAAATCATTGCTCCCGCAATAGCAAGCTCATCATCCTCATGTGGCACAATTACCAGTAAATCTGTTTCTGTCATATCATCTCTCCACAGAATCTGTCTTTCTTTTACTTTCCATAAACACGTATCGCTGCATCATAACTTCTCTTTGCATAGTTCCGTTTCAGATCGTTTTTATTTGGAATAATTTTTCTGAATGTCTGTCTTAAAATCTTTTTATATTTATTCTCCTGTTTTGGTGCTTCTTTCTGTTTTATTTTCATATGATCTGCACCCATTTCCTTCATAATCATCTGCCACCCGGTCACATGCACGGTAAAAAGTTCCGGTCTTGCCTTATACGCCATAAGTACCAGTTGCTGGTCATCATCCACACAATCCAACATTAACAGTGCTTCCATTGCATTTCTTACCAATTTCCAGAAGGTCGGTACTAATTCCCTGGATAACCCATACATACATCCCATCACACAGTCATTTTGAAACTGAAGCGTCTCCATGCCAATCCTTGCATCCGGGTCATACAGACATGAAATATGGATTTTTCCATTAAAATCATAATTCCACAGAAAATCATAGTCCTTCTCATCACTGTAAGTAATTCCACCATGATCAAATCCAAAATCCATCCAGACCACATCTTCTGTCAGAAGTCCCTTTTCATAGGCATCATTCATAAAATAGTATTTCATCATCCACAGGTAATCATATTTTGGATTATTCGATGATGCTTCCGGCAGATATCGAAAATCCAGAAAGTCCTGATTTCTGGATGCTTTCTCCATTCTTGCAAGCAAATCCCCTTCTAATTCAAAGAGATTGTCCGTTGCCACGATAACTGTCTTATCTAATAAACCATACTCTGCACGAATTGCCTTGATTGTCTCTGCACTCTTTGAATCCGTATACACAATTAATTTATTCTGTATTCTTGCCCAACGTCTGAACTCATCAAAATACTTTGACGCTGTCCTTCTCAACTCTTCATTCTTATCCTGCCCTCTGCCAATATCAAAGAAGTCTGTTACCAGTGTTATTTCGCCCATTTCTGTTCCTTCCAAATTTAATTTATTCCTTAAGCCCCTATAACAATCATACCAAGAATTGGTATCTGATGCTCCCTGCATCGGATCACTTCCTGATACATATTATTGTATCTGGACTTTCTCATTTCTTCAATAAATACAACCTGTCCTATCTTCGCCAGTTCTTCAAGTGCCTCTGCATAATAACAGATTTCTCTGCCTGAAACTACCGTCAACCCTCTCTTTTCACACTCTGCCTTAATTTTTTCCAGTATTTCTGTCGAAGTTCCGGACAAATCACTTCCTGTAAGGTATACTTTCTGATTTTCTTTACAAGCAATTTTCATATTGGCACAGATTAATTCAACTTCCTGCTCCAGAGACATTTTACCGGATTTTCCATATCTCGCTCCAACGTACCACTTGTCAATTTTACCGCGTTTTCCATCTACACTGCTTCGGATTGTTCCAAGCACATCATTATGATAGAGTGCCTTAATTTCCGCTTCAGAACGCAAATTTCCGGAAAGCAGATATTTTAACAATATAAAAATAATTGCCAGTGCTATTCCAATTATTCCACCAATTATAAACTTTGATACACTAATGTGTACACTAATCTGCTCCGGCACATCTGATCCATTTGTTTCTTCTTCATTGCCTGTCTGTTCTGCACTATCCTCATTTTGCTCTGGCTGATTCTCTGTAAGTTCCACATAAAGCTCCAACTGATTACCATTCATCTTACTTTTAATTGTATCCAAGTGTTCGCCAAGATTCTTGATTGCCAATGCCGTATCATCCTGCAGCTGTGCAAGTTCCTGATCTACAATAATATTTGAACTTTCATTCACAAGTTCTAATTCATGTGCAGTAAAGTTTTCATCCATCCTCTGTGCATATGCACTAAGTCCCTTCTTCACATTCTCTGCAAGTTCTTTACAATCCGCTTCCCTGCTTCCACGAATACGTACTGTAAAGCCAGTCTCATAAGTTTCCTTCGCATATATTGTTTCATCTTTCCGGCTGTCACAGTCAATCATTTCCGATGCCAGTTCACCATACATAAGATAATCCTGATAAATTGCTGCAAGTTCTGCAGCATTTCCTTCATCACTCTGCACACGATACTGTAACAAAATTAAATTCTCTGCATACGGATTAACAGCCATTAATGGGGAGTTATCTGCATAATCGCTTTTCTCATCCAGCTGCTTTTTAATTGCGACTGCACCATAGACTTGATCCAAATCCTGTGCCCCAAGAGCTTCTTTCATTTCATGCACTGTTTTGGAGTATTCTTCTACAACTTCATCCGCTGTTGTATCTGCATTCCTGCTGTCTTTTATATACTGATAACCGCATAATAAAACGGCTCCTATTATCAGACAGATTGCAATAACTCTCCAATTTCTTGCAATTTCCCATAAAAAATCTGTAATTTCCAGATCAACCTCTTTTCGCCTTGTCATATTTTGTTCATTCATTAATATTCCTCACCTTCTGCTCATATACCATGTGCCAAACCAGCCCACAATACACGCATATTATAGCATATTTTGCCGGCAATACAAATTAGTGCCGGTACATACTGGAGATTATTTTCACTCCCAGATTATTGGAAAGGATTTTCGCAAGAATCCGTTCTTTACTATTGAAACCTGTCTTTACAGCTTCCTGTGGCAGTTTTCCTTCATATTCTTCCCCTTTTATATGAATATCTACTTTTTTTGCAATATCTGCGATATAATCATCCGACTGTTTCCTAAGATTTTCATTTTTTCTTACAGTCTGCTGCATTCCTGTATTACTCCGGCGATACCAGAATCCAATTATCGGCACATGAACCGGATGTTTTCCCGCTCTTAACAATTTCAGATAGAGTGCCCAGTCCTCATCGTAATGCTTCCATTTTTCCGGGAAGCATCCAACCTCCTCTAAATCACTCTTGCGAAACAGTGCTGCATTCACCAGTGTATTATTAAACGTCATTCGACCTGCCGAAAAGGGCTTACACCAGATATATCTCTGACTGCCAAATCCAACAAGATCTGTATAACTCCAAGCTGCATCTGGATACTCGTTCAATGCTTTATATAAAATTTCCAGATAAAACGGTTCTATTAAATCATCAGCATCCAAAAATGCTATGATGTCTGCCCTGCTGTTTTTTATCCCGTTGTTTTTTGCCACGGACTGTCCTTGATTTTTCTGATGAATTACACGGATACGGGCATCCTTTTTCCCATATTCCTCTAACAGCTCAACTGCAGATGGTCTTGAACTTCCATCGTCTACAATTATCCATTCAAACGCCTCCATACTCTGATTGACCACACAATAATATGTCTGTATGAAATTCTGCTCTGCATTGTAAAATGGTGTCACAATAGAAATATTTGGTTTTTCCACAGATTCTGTAATATTTGATTTCACCTGTGTTTTTCCCGGTTCTTCATCAAAAGAAAATTCTTCTATGACTCTCATTGTTCAATCCCTTTCTTAAGATATTCAACAGACTGCCTTCTGTAATTACAAAGTTTATCCCCCACATGAGTATAATCAATCCCATCTGCGTAGTTCATTGCATCTTCAGCCGTTATATGCCTTTCTTCCAAATTCAGAAATGCAAGCAGATTGCTGATACGTCCATTCTCTTTGTATACACTATAAAACTTTTTTTGAAAGAGAATGGAGAAAACCGTTCCGTGAAAAGAATTGGTAAATATCATTTCTGCATCACGAATATACATCAGAAACTCTCTCGGTCCCGCATCAAAAATCATATTCTCACTTTTCAGTTTCGGTGTTTTTTTATAATGTAACTCAATCAGTCGATATCCGAGTACTGCTGCCGCTTTTTCTGCGCATTTGCCCAACAACTCATCCTCTACCACAAAATATGCTAATATGTATTTTTCCGCTACCAACGGCTCTTTATATAATAAATCCTCATAATCTGCTCTCTCTAAAAGCAATGTTGGATCCACAACCGTAGTAACTTCTCGTCCTGTCAGTTTCTCAACTGCCTGTGCAAGTCTCTCTTCCCTTACGGATATATATGTAAGGCTCTTTAATGCCTGTCCGAAATAAGCCTGCTCCGCCTCAGGTATACTTCCGTTTGGCACACTCGCTGCATAGGAGATTTTCTTACACCCCGGTGCAAATTGTCCAAAATATGCCGGGTCAAAACCATGTGTCAGTTCCCTTGCCCATATCTGATCACTTCCCAGAATATAAACATCGCACCGCTCCTTTGCAAGGTCATTCAATGTCAATTTCTTTTCCTGTCCGTCTAGCAGTTTCTCTCCTATAAATTTTTCAAATGAAGTCCACTGATTCTTCCATTCCTTCAATCCATAGAGGTTCTCACCCACTTCGTGAAATACCTTGCCCCATCTTGATGGCAGAATGTCTCTCTTCCAAAAATCAATATGAATGCCTTTTCGGTATAATCTCGCAATATAGGGATTCTGATAATTTAAAATCTTTGCCTTATATCCCATTCGGTTCAATTTTGTTTTCAATGCATACGCCTGTAATACTGCCCCATAATTATGCGCGTTATGAAACGTCAGAATTCCAATTTTTTTCTTTTCATCCATTATTTTCTTACCCTCGCCATAATTTTATTTTTCATAATACTTCTTTCCGTATGATTCAATAATACAAAAAAGTTAACAATACATCCAGCAACTCCCGCGATCACACATACTACAAAAAATGTTATCCAGTTGATCGGCAATACATATAGCCTTTTAATTCCAAAAAATGCGATCATCATAATAAATGTCGTTCCAATATACCTGAAAATAATTGGATAGAATGTATTCCATTTTATTTTCAAACATTTGCATGCATATAGCGGAACAAAAATCAGATTACCAAGAATTCCCGTCACCTTGCTGACACCTGCCACTGCATAAATTCCAAGTGATGTTGTATTCAAGTAAATGAATACAAGCAATACATTGGTAAAACTTATAATAAGCCAGAAGATAGAATTCACCTTTAGACGATTCGTTATAAGAAATACATTGTTTAAGGATGTTGTCACCCCTGATACCATCAGACTCATCATAATGACTACAAGTAATGAGTAAATCAGGTTCACATCCTGATTTGGCACCCAAAGTTGTACAAAATATTTACCAAAAACAACAAGTACACAAAAAATAATATTGACAAAGAATGAGGAAAATTTCATGGAAAGTTTCAGTTCCTTTACCACCGCCTCTGTATCATCCTTTGCGTAGTACATTGTAAGATTCGGACTAAATAAATTAATGAGCGTATTCGTTAATGTCGAAATATACGTTGGAATCTGTTGCGCAATAGATAATTCCCCCATCAGGTATGCACTGATCCAGATATTCGTAATTACCAAATCCAATCCGTCTGAAAGAACCTGTGATAATCTGGATATGGAATTCCAGATTCCGGCACTGATAAGCTCTTTTACCTTGATCCAGTGAACATAACACATTTTCAATCGTATATCAGGTACAAGTAATCTTGTATAATACATGTTCATTACCAGTCCTACAAACGTACAAATACAGGTTACGATTCCAATATAGGCTACATTTGGAGGCAGCATACCAAATAACAGACACATTAAAAACACTCGCAATAATGCTGTCACAATATTGGCAATACTGCTTAAATATAATCTATTGGTAATAAAAGTTGCTACATTATATACCGTACTAATCAAAGTAATAATAAAATTAAACAGAATGAAGAAAAATAAAAGCTTTACAGAAGCTTGCAACTCAACCGGAATATCCAATAACTTCTCAGCATTTAAAATTGCCGGTACTGCAACTGCAAGAATTACTGGTATGATTGCTATATTAGCCATTAATACAGACGAGAAATACTCATTCGCTTCTTTCTTTTTCCCCTGATGATATTCGATTGTGATAAATCTTCCCGCTACTGAGTTCAGCGCTACCGTGAGAATTGTAATATAGTTAATTACATTATTTCCAAGACTTACAAACCCATATGCTTCTTCCCCTACCGTATCGGTCAGAAATGGTGTAAAGAAAAATGCGATGCCAAGTCCTACAACAAATGTCACAAAGCTTGCGATTGTATTTATGATAAGTGCCTTATCTTTTCCTAGTTCCTTCATGTTCAAAAACCTCTATATAATCTTCGTAAAATTTCTTTTTCGGAAATTCTTTCGCCTGCTCCAAAGATAACTCACTCATCTCTTTCCGCTTTTCTTTATCATCTGCCAACTGTATGATTGCAGCTTCCAGATTCGGAATAATATTATCTCTATCTATCCATACAGCCACATTTGAGGGGGCATACTCTATCATTCCACCGGATTTCGTAATAATAAGGGGCAGTCCGGAAAGCATTCCCTCAATAGCAATCAGACCCGCTGCCTCTTCCCACAGAGATGGAATAACCTGGATATCTGCCGACTGATAGTGCCGATATAATTTCTGATTCTCAATATATCCGGTAAACTTCACACGCTCTCCGGCTTTCTCCACCAGTTTCTGTACTTCCTGCACATAAGGTGTCACCACATTACCGCCAAACCCAGCACTTCCTATCATGAGAAGTTTTATATCCGGCCGCTTTAAATTAATAACTGCCTGAAGTAACTCTCTCACACCTTTTACCTCTATAATTCTTCCACAGAAAAGCAGGATAGTATCGTCCCTCTTAAATCCAAATTCTCCCCGGATTCTTTCCCGCTCTTCCTGCGTGATCCTTTTCTTAAATTTATCCTCATTCACACAATTATATACTGTGTAAGCTTTTACATCTTTATCCTCAGTTGTCCGCATCCACTCTCTTGTTGCAAACTGACTGATTCCAATCACACTTCCGTAAATATGATCAATATATGGCTCGCACAAAAGGTGATGGTGAATATGAAGATATACATTCTCTTTTCCGAATTCCTGTGCAAAACGTTTGAATTCATGATATAATCCACCTTCTGCAACAATTGCATCCGGTCTGTATTCTTTCAGATAACGAAATACTCTGCGATAATAAGCAATATCAATCCATGTCTTGTTCTTAATAATCCGATTACTGTAACGTATCACACGATTGATCAGACGATCTGCCAATGTTGTCTTTGGAAGATATATAATTTTCGAATACTTATACTTCTCTGCAATCGCCCTCGCCTGCTCATTGTCCGCACAAAATACCATAAACTGTACCCGGTGTTCTATTTCGTTTTGTTCTACAAGTATGGTCAACAGTTCTTCAATTGCCCCACCCCTGACAGCTGGTACCGGACCTGCTTCCGGCAATACTAATGCTATTTTTTTCACTCATTTATCCTCTCATACGTCGTGATAATGTCCACAAATAGAAATCTGGTATATATACTTTCAGCCATCCTGAAATCTTCCGATGCCTGTCTTTTGTCTGCAAAAGTGCATTCTTATGTTCTCTTGCAAATTTTTTGCAATATTTGAATTCAGCTTTGTACTGTTTTTTCTTCTCTGGAGACAATGCAGCATATTTTTCAAATACCCTGCTTACACTGCACCCTATCAGATTAATATCTGCAAATTCCGGTGAGATTTTCGTTAATTTCTCATAACACAATTCTTCCACTCTCATAGCTTCCAGATATTTATCCTGAAATTCCTGCTTCATCGCACTTCCAGCATAAATCATATAATGATAAAATGGATATTGAATCAATGAAGCTCTCTCAAATTTTTCGGAACAAACCACATTCGTGTTAAACAATAAGTCCTCTGCCACTTTATATTCTTCAAACTGAATATTTTCAATTAAATCTTTGCGATATAACTTACACACCGGTCCCCACACAGTAAGCAGTGCAAGACCACTCTCTGTTTTGTTTTTTCCATGAATAATTGTACGTTCAGTTATAGTGCAGTTATCCTTTTCTTCCAGTTGATTTTCTTCCCGAAGCAAGCAGCATGCTACATCTGCATGATCTACCTCAGCCAACCGATACAGACTTTCCAGCATATCTGCTTCAACCCAATCATCTGCATCCAGAAACATCACATATTTTCCTATTGCCAATTGTATTCCTTTATTTCTTGTTCTTGAAACACCTTGATTTTCCTGCTCATAAACCTGAATTCTGTTATCCTGTCGTGCCCATTTATGACAAACTGCAAGACTGTCATCTGTAGAACCGTCATCTATCAACAAAATTTGAAGATTTGTATAAGTTTGTCCACAAATACTCTCCAGTGTATGGGGCAGATATTTTTCAACATTGTATACAGGCACAACAATTGTTATTAAATCATTCATATATTTTCCTCATTTATCCGATCTTCTACACTCTTTCTCTTTGTAAAATGAATATCACCACTGCCATATCCATGAAGTACTACTCCAATCCAGTGTAAGAAAATGGAAAAAGCAAAAGCCAGAATACAAGTTGTAATTCCAAAAATCATATTATTAATCGTACCACCATCAAATAACAATTTGGTATATGGAACAGATAAAATACAAAGTGCCAATACATTACATTTCTTTAAGAAATAGGAAAGACTTCCTTCTGCAATGGCAATTAGAATGAACCTAGTGAACACCGCCCCAACTACGCCCTACTT
>ERZ1023694.129-NODE-129-length-22907-cov-127.697576_pt1 | contig 22907 bp, 17 predicted proteins | sample MGYA00380348_ERZ1023694 | MGnify/ENA primary metagenome ERZ1023694 (study PRJEB33179, sample SAMN07449026) | human gut metagenome | biome: Human-gut; feature: Human associated habitat; material: Faeces | host: Homo sapiens | place: India:Kasaragod | collected... | reverse complement strand
CTGTGAAAAGGCAAAAAATAAAAAGGGGTGCGTCACAGACTTATGACACACCCTCGTGATAAAGTTTATCCAAAAACATATTTTAGAACCTTGGCATTAGCCTTGTTCTCATTCACAAAGTCACGCTCAATGTAGATGTCTGTCACTTTCATAGATTCATCTACATGGTTGAGGCTTGCGTGGACGGTGTATTTGTCAATGCCAACTTTATTGAGGGCGATTGTTGCCCATGAGTGGCGAGCTGCATAGTATTCCAAATCGTTAACCTCTAAAAGTTTTCCAATCTCTTTCAAGCCGTAGTTGATAGCCTTGTTAAATGCTTTGCTATTGGCATAGGTCTGATAGAAATTAAACAGGCGTTTCCCTGTCTTGTCCTTGTACTTATTTATTAGGGGCATGATGAAAGTTGGAACATCTACCACCATTTTAGCATTGTCGTTTCGTCTGTCCTTTGTCTTTGTTCTGTAATAGGTCAGTTTGCCATCTTTCAACTCTGTAGCGTTGTATAAGTCGGCGGAGTTCATTCCTATAAGGCAGAACGACATAATAAAACAGTCTTTGGCAAGGTCAAATCTACAGGTGTGCTTCAAACCTTTGCCTACCTCTTTATAAGGGAGGTCGTAGATTCTTTTGATGATGCCTTTGTCAAGTGCTCTCTTGCGTGTGGCTTCTTGCTTGGGAATGGAAATGCTGTCAAATGGTGAGGATGGAATAAGTATAAGTCCATTCTCCACATCATTGTATTTGCGTTGTGCTTCCTTGTAAAGGTGGCGCAAACTCCCAAGGTAAAGAGAAATCATCCTGTTAGACGGTATGCGTTTTCCCTTTGCTTCCAATTCCTTGATTCTTTCATTTCTGCGTTGGTTCAGATATTGGGTGTATTTGTTGAGAAACGAAACAGTAACCTCTTTTATGTTCAGTTCTTCTTTGCCTATAAAAGAAACAAGTGAGTTGATAACCGTCTTATAGTTGCTTGCACCTTTGATGGTTGCTTTGTCTATCCATTGGCGAGAGAACTGTATGAAATCAATCTCTTTGTCTTTCTGCTCTCCAAACTTTAAACGCTTGAAAATTTCATCAAGAGAGTAGCCGTTTAGGTCAACTTGCATAGCATCGCATTTCTGCTGATAGCCTGTAACAAGTTGTTCAATCTCCTTGTGAATGGTAGTGCCTTTCTTGAAATTGCCTGTCTTGGTTAAGTCAGACGGTTTGATGAATAGACTTGTTGACAATCTTTTCACCTTTCGATTGAGCGTAAAGCGTACCTTAACATTATAAGTACCATCCGCTTTTTGCTCTTGTCTTTTAATCTCTGCTTTGATTGTAAGCATCTTACGCTAATTTTTATTAGTCAACAATTAGTCAACTAAATAGCATAAGGTTGATGTGCCTTTGGCTGCAAATCGTGCGCCCCAAAGATAGCTTGGACAAACAAAAAAGTGCTAAAGGCTTAAATAATAAGCGATTAGCACCTTTAAATCTTAGTGGACCAGCTAGGGCTTGAACCTAGGACCTCCAGATTATGAGTCTGTTGCTCTAACCAACTGAGCTACAAGTCCATTGAATTTTTATCAAATTCGAGTGCAAAGATACTAGATTTTGGGCAAATAACCAAATAAAATCTTAAAAATTTTCTTAGAATCAGAAAAATAGCGTATCTTTGCACCAAATTATGTGCGCACACGTGCGTATGTACTTATTAATCGTACAAAAAAGAATTTCTATTCAGAAATGGACATAGACAAAAATAGAAGAATCGGTCTTACCGATGAACAAGTTAAACAGAGTAGGGAACAGCATGGCAAGAACGTGCTCACCCCTCCTCAACGTACTTCATTATGGAAACTGTATTTGGATAAATATCGCGACCCGATTATCCAGATACTTCTTGTGGCGGCTTTCGTATCCCTCATCCTTGCTTTTATCGAAAAGAATTTCATGGAGACCATCGGTATCTTCGTGGCTGTTTTTCTTGCTACTACCGTAGGTTTCTATTTTGAGCGCGATGCTGCCAAGAAGTTTAATCTGCTCACGGCGCTCAGCGAAGAACAGCCGGTTAAGGTGCGCCGCAATGGTAAGGTGATGGAGATTCCGCGCCACGATGTGGTGGTGGGAGATGTTGTGCTCGTGGAAGTGGGCGACGAGGTGCCTGCCGATGGAGAACTCATCGTCTGCAACGACCTGCAGATTAATGAATCTGCCCTTACGGGCGAACCTGTTGCCGAGAAATCTCTGGAAGGCGGTGGCGATGGAGCCTATCCTCGCAACGTCATCCTCCGTTCTACCATGGTGATGAATGGCAGGGGCGAGTTCGTGGTTACTGCCGTGGGCGATGCTACCGAGATTGGTAAGGTGGCGAAGAAATCTACTGAGCAGACTTCGGTGGAGACACCGCTTCACATGCAGCTCGATAAGTTGGCGAAGATGATTTCCAAGGTGGGCTCCGTAGTATCTGTGGCAGCCTTCTTCATCTTCCTGATTCACGATATCCTCACCAACCCGGCATGGGGCGGCAAGGATTATTTCTATATGGCAGAAATTGTGCTGAAATACTTCATGATGGCTGTTACCCTGATTGTGATGGCGGTGCCGGAGGGATTGCCGATGGCGATTACCCTTTCTCTGGCACTCAACATGCGAAGAATGCTGAAGTCGAACAATCTGGTGCGCAAGCTTCATGCCTGTGAAACCATGGGCGCCGTTACCGTGATCTGTACCGATAAAACCGGTACGCTTACCCAGAACAAGATGCAGGTGAGCGCCCTGGAACTCAAGCAGGGCGATGAGGTGCTGCTCGATACTGCCATCGCCCTCAACTCTACAGCCGAGTTGAATGACGGCAAACCTATCGGAAACCCTACCGAGTCGGCTCTCCTGCTCTGGCTCGATGCCCAGGGCAAGGATTATGAAGAACTCCGCAAGCAGGTGAATGTGCTCAAGCAGTTGCCTTTCTCTACTGAGAGAAAGATGATGGCAACCTTGGCAGAAGTTGATGGCGAGACCTATCTCTTCGTGAAGGGTGCGCCTGAAATCGTGATGAAGAAATGCATCATCGAAGATAGAATGCAGAGACAGTCAGCCGAAGAACTCGATGAGTGGCAGCATAAGGCTATGAGAACCCTGGCGTTCGCCTATAAGAAGATAGAAGCTTCTATCATGAGAACTTCCAGAACCTCTACTGCCGAAGTGGTAGCACTTCTCGATGCCAACGATCTTCAGTTGCAGGCCATTGCAGCCATTGCCGATCCTATCCGTCCGGATGTTCCTGCTGCCGTGCAGGAGTGCAGCCATGCGGGTATCGAGGTGAAGGTGGTTACGGGTGATACGGCAGCCACCGCCTTGGAGATAGGCAAGCAGATAGGTGTCTTCGAAGATGAACCTGAGAATATCGGAGCAGATGGCTCTCTGACCTCGCTCGACCAGCAGATGATTACGGGCGAACAGTGGGAGGCTCTTTCTGATGAAGAGGCTTACGAACGGGCAAAGGATATCCGTGTGATGAGCCGTGCCCGTCCTACCGATAAGCAGCGACTGGTGGCCATGCTCCAGAAGCGTGGCGAGGTGGTTGCAGTAACAGGCGACGGTACCAACGATGCTCCGGCGCTTCACTATGCTCACGTGGGCTTGTCGCTGGGTTCGGGAACTTCCGTGGCTAAGGAGGCTTCGGATATGACCCTGCTCGATGATTCCTTCAAGTCTATCGCCAACGCCGTGATGTGGGGACGCTCGCTCTATCGCAACCTGCAGCGCTTCCTCTTCTTCCAGTTGGTAGTAAACGTAGCAGCCCTCCTGCTGGTGCTTGGCGGCTCAGTTATCGGAACTGAAATGCCGTTGACGGTAACCCAGATTCTCTGGGTGAACCTTATCATGGATACCTTCGCAGCCTTGGCACTTGCCTCATTGCCTCCATCTCACGAGGTGATGAAGGATAAACCACGCAAGGCATCCGATTTCATCATCAACAAGAGCATCGGTTTCGGCATTCTGTTCTGCGGCATCGTCTTCTTCCTCGTTATGTTTGCCCTGCTGGTTTACTGCGAGCGCAGAGGCAAGGGTGGAGTAGATGTGCATGAACTGACCATGTTCTTCACCACCTTCGTGATGATTCAGTTCTGGAACCTCTTCAATGCCAAGGCGCTGATGAGTCATCACACCGCCTTCCGCCATTTCCTGAAGGATAAGGGAATGATTCTGGTGCTTGTACTGGTATTGGTGGGTCAGTGGATTATCGTAACCTTTGGTGGCGAAATGTTCCGCACCACACCATTGTCGCTCCACGAGTGGCTGCTCATCATCGGCTCAACCTCCGTTGTACTTTGGGCGGGCGAGCTGTGGAGAACTTTTAAGAGAATGATAGCAAAGAGAAGATAATCCATCGGAGTTCTTCTTCTGATATGAATGTTAAAGTCAGTCCTTATGAATACAATACATTATAACGATACCGTGCAGTTGCAGTCTTGTGTGGCAACGATTGGTTTCTTCGATGGAGTGCATCGGGGACATCAGTTCTTGATTCATCATCTCGTAGAGACGGCACGAATGGATGGCTTGCAATCCACCGTCATCACCTTCGATGCGCATCCCCGCAAGGTATTGCAGGCGGATTACCAGCCAGAGATGCTGAGTACGCTTGATTCCAAGCTGCTGCTGCTTTCGAAGACGGAAGTGGATAATGCTGTGGTGCTGCATTTCGACAAGGCGATGGCTGCGATGTCGGCAAGGGAGTTTATGCAGCAGGTGCTCCACGACCATCTCAACGTAAGGAAACTCTTCATCGGCTACGATCATCGCTTCGGTCATAACCGCGAGGAGACTTTCGAAGATTACGTGCGCTACGGCAAGGAGATGGGCATCGAGGTAATCAGGAACGAAGCCTTCCAGATAGATGGCATCAACATCTCTTCTTCCGTCATCCGCTCTTTCCTGAAAGAGGGAGAAGTGGAGATGGCAGCCCGGTGCCTCGGTTTCCCTTACACCCTCATCGGAAAGGTGGTGAATGGATTCCATGAAGGCAGAAAACTCGGTTTCCCTACAGCCAATCTCGACATCTCTCACTTCGGACAGCTGATTCCTGCCCCTGGCGTCTATGCCGTAAGGGTAAGACTGGAGAATACGGTGGTATGGAAACGGGGAATGATGAATGTGGGCAATCGCCCAACCTTCAATGGCAGACTACTGACGCTAGAGACGCACATCTTCAATTTCGACGGGGATATTTATGACCAGCTCTTGCTCGTAAGCTTCGTGAAGCGAATAAGGGGCGAACAGAAGTTTGACAGTCCCGAGGAGTTGGCGGCGCAGCTGAAAGAGGATGAGCAGACCGTGCTGGATCTCTTTGAAAAGGAAGCGGAATGATTGCAAGAATGCGATTAACTATAAACGATTAATTATAAACAGTAAAAGCAATGGCAAAGATTAATTTAAAGAGAGGTTTGACGGATATCGTCCTCTACATGATTATATTTATAGTAGTACAGATTATCGTGATGTATGCTGGCGCAGGAATCTGGGCGGGCATTAAGGGCGAAGGTTACCAGGCAACGCTCCTGGCTGTCAGTTCGGGCAGCAATCCTATCCTGATGGCGCTTACCTCAGCGTTCAGCAACGTTATCACCCTCGTCATCTTCCTGAAGACGAAGTGGACACCGCTGACCCGCGATTATCTGCTTTCCAAGCCTTGGACAACGCTTCTCTGGGTGGCATTGTTCACTCTGGGAACCATCATTCCTCTGGAGTTCATATATGAGCAGATAGGCATCGAGATGGACGAGAATACCGAGCAGATATTCGCATCGCTCATGAAGGAGCCTTGGGGCTATGTAGCAGTCGGCATCCTGGCGCCTCTTGCCGAAGAGGTAGTATTCCGTGGAGCCATCCTTCGCACCCTGCTGGGTCTTATGAGCAAGAAGAACCATTGGGTAGCCATCATGATTTCGGCTGCCATCTTCGGTCTGGCTCACGCCAACGTAGCGCAGTTTGTCAATGCCCTCCTGCTGGGCTTACTCCTGGGTTGGATGTATTATCGCACCAAGAGTCTTGTTCCGGGCATCCTGCTCCACTGGGTGAATAATACGATGGCTTATGTCCTATCCAATATTATGCCTCAGAGCGATGGCAAACTCATCGACCTCTTCCATGGCGATGAGAAAACCATGTATTATGCCGTAGGCTTCTCTCTCTGCATCATGATTCCAAGTTTTATACAGATGATTATCAGATTAAAGAAAGCAAAGGCTTAACACAAAAAAGGCTGCTCCCTCATCCATTTCGACATGGAGGAGTTGGATGAAGGCTTGAAGAGGATACAACACCATAGCTATCAGTTGAAGGAATCGAAGTTCACCTTGACCCCCCTTGTAAAGTAAATATATTAGGCTTCAAATGCTGTTAGGATGGCATTTGAAGCCTATTAAAATTCTTACTTTAGGAGGTCTTGAGTAGATATTCTTTATTTGTATAGATTGCCTAATGCATAGAGGGGAATGACATCTACTTGGCGCACAGCATCGTCTGCATCCTTGTCGATATATTCAAATCTGCCAAAGTTTTCCAAGGAAGTGCGTATGGCATGATGTAGATTTTTCTTGCGCATGAAAAGCCACAAACTCTGCATGCTTCCTCTTGTGGAAGCCTTGACTTCTACTGGGAGAATTTTTCCCTCTATAGCCTCGATATAGTCAATCTCAGCGTTAGCACCTCGATTCAAGTTCTGCCAGTAGTACATTTCTGACTTTTGGAAGCAGTCATGTCCCTTCATCAGTTCCAAACCAGCAAACATTTCGGAGGCTGCTCCCTTATTCACGAAATCAACATCTGATGATAACAGGATGTCGGCAGCAGGTGTGCCGAGCATCGTTTGCATCAAACCTAAATCAAGAAAGAGATACTTCGTGTAGCTATTGTTTTCTTCTGCACCCAACGGAAGGCCATTGCCATCGGTGTGGGTAACGGGCTTGATTAGACCAGCCAACGTTAGTAGGTGCAAGGCATCCTTTATGACAGAAGAATGTAGCTCGTTATCCACCTGTCTGAAGACAAACTTGCTTCTAGCCTGCAAGGCTACAGAACGTAACACCTTTCTTAGCAGGGTTGGGGAGATACGTGACTTGTATTTAGAGAAATCATCTTGATAGGTGTCAAGAATGTCGTTATGTACATGAGCACACTCCAGATAGCTGTTTGTCTCTATCCACTCCGTTACTGCCGCAGGCATACCTCCAACCAGGTAAAATGTCTTCAGTTGATTCACCAGCTTATTATGAACTGCCTCTGGAATGGGGGCTCCTGGTGTGGCTTTTCGCTTATAATCTATAGTTAAATCCAACCCTTGCGCCAAAAGAAATTCATCGAAAGAGAATGGGTACATATACAAAGAGCGTATTCTGCCCACTCCAAATGAAGGGAGTTCCTCTAAGGTGAATTCCAAGAGAGAGCCTGCTGCTATGACATGCAACTCAGGATAATCTTCCTTGAAGTAACGAAGCGACATAATGCCTTCTTGGCTTACTTGGATTTCATCAATAAAGAGCAAGGTTTTGCCTGCTACTATTGGGATGCCAGTTGATGCGCTGATGTCTTCACAGGTACGTTTCACGTCTATATCTTTTGTGAAGAGCTGACGGATAGAAGGTTGGCGTTCTAAATTTACTTCAACAAAGTATTTGAAACACTTGGCAAAATGTCTGACGGCAGATGATTTGCCCACTTGTCTTGCACCCCTTATTAAGAGAGGCTTGCGGCGTGGGGAGTCTTTCCATTCCAATAATTTTTGATCTATATTTCTTCTGTAATACGTCATGTTGTGCTAATTTATTGATTTACAGTGCAAAGATACATATTTTATCCAAAAGTCAAGGCTAAAAACAGTTAATTTTATCCAAAAGTCAAGGCAATAGAGGGCTGTTTTTATCCAAAAGTCAGGGCTAAAGACATTCCGAACATAAGAAAACTGCTGCTTTTCTTTGCATATTCTTTGGTCGTCTCATAGAAAAGAAGTACCTTTGGGGCGTTTTTTAAAAAAAGGACAATAAATACAATGAAGATAATAGAAAGCAGTATCATAGGAAAGAAGAGCCCTGAGGCTTGTGAGGATGGAATGGTAGTTACCGATGATTTCATCGCAGTGATTGATGGCAGTACAAGCAAGACGCCGAAGCATCTCAATCCTGATATGAAGAACGGAAGATACGCCATGATGCTTATCTCGGAATATATCCGGGAGGAACTGAAGACGGATGCCTCGGTAGATGAATTCTGCCAGGGCGTAACGGCGTATATATATAATAAGGTGTATGAAAAGCTTGGGGTAGAAGAGCGGTTGAAGAAGCATCCCGAAGAGCGGCTTACCGCCTCGGCTATCCTTTATAGCCGGACAAGGAATGAAGTATGGATGGTGGGCGATTGCCAGGCAATCATCGCCGGAAAACTCTATGAGAACGGCAAGCCTTATGAGGAGAAGATAGCCCGGAAACGAGTAGAACTGATAGCGCAGGGGCTTTCGCCTGCTGAGGCTAGAAAGCAGATAGAGCCATTATTGATCGAGGCGATGCTTTCCGGGCAGAACCAGACCTATACGGTTATCGATGGATTTCCTATCTATCGGGAGGGAGTGAAGGTTGTCTCTGTTTCAGATTCCTGTTCTGTTCAAGATCCTGTTTCCTGCTCAGGTTCCGCTTCTGCATCAGATACAATTCCATCTTCTTCCTCCGAGATAGTATTGGCGAGCGATGGCTATCCGTTCCTGAAGCCAACCTTGGCAGCGAGCGAGGCGGCATTGGCAGAGCAGATTGCCAACGACCCTCAGAACATCCGTTCCTTTATCGCCACCAAGGGCATCGTAGAGGGCAATAAGAGCTTTGATGATAGAACTTATATTCGATTTGTTTATTGCCAGTAAATAAAAAACCGCAGATTTATTTATTGGCAATAAACAAAAATGGCTGATTCCGCCAGAAAAAAAATAACATGGACAAATTCAATTTGTCCGTGTTATTTTTTTAGCATGAAATGACAAGTAATGGCAAGGATTTCTATCCGGCAAGCGATGTATTCCCAAGAAGAAAACGATGACTTCTGCACCGAGAAACGGTGAGTTCTGGAGGAGAAAACTATGAGTTAGTATTTTTAACAAAAGGGACAAAGGGTTAACAGGTTAACAGTTAACAGCTGTTTTTTGCATCCTCCCCCTCTCCCATACCTTATATTATATATAAATATATATACTTATTATTATATGTGAGTGGGGGGAAAGTAGGCATTTTGGGCTGTTAACTGTTAACTCTGTTAACCCCCATTAGGGGAAATAGCCTTTCAGATGCTTCTTGATAATAGGTTAAGTGGCTTATATTAAGCCTAGTAAGTGTCATCAATGATGACCGGAAGGAGGCTTAAATGAAGCCTCGCAGTGGCGATAAATTGAGCCACTTGTGTATCCTTTATCATACGCTTGCGTGCAAAATATATAAAAAAAGTAAGGGCTGCCAGTACATCCTGGCAGCCCTATTACGTTAGTATGTTATGAAAAATTTGAGAGAATTGAAACTTCACAGCTTCAGAATTGTTTTACTAAACATGATTTTTTTATAGAGAAAGCATAGAAATAATCTACTTTAATAACGTTGGAGACGTTGTTGGAGTGCTTACCTGATCGATGCCTGTGCGTTGCATAGAATCAACCGAAGCAGAATCTCCCATGGCTACGGACACGCCCTTGCCACTCTTGATGTATCCTACGTTTTCAACAGAATCAATGTCATTGCTCTGGAAAGGTACCTGAGCAGCATTGCCCAATGTCAGGATGATAGCTACCACGGCAGCAGCCTTGAAGAGAGGCTTCAGGCGCTCTGTCAAAGAAATCACCTTTGCCTTGTTAGGCTTCTTGGTATATTCATCTTCAATCATCGCCATCATCTTCTGGTCGAAGTCATCACCCAGCGCCTCTTGCTTAGCCTCGCCCATCTCGTAAGAGAAGAGCGCTTGGTATGGCTTCAGCTCGGCAGGCAACTCGTCCTGGCTGAAGAATGCACGGAGAATCTCCTCTTCTTCGAGAGAAGTCTCGCCCTTCCAGTAGCGATCCAAAAGTTGGTTGATGTACTTATAATCCATATCTGTCGAATTGTTGAAATCTTTGTTTGACTGTTTGACGAGCCCTGAAGATGTTCACCTTGACCTGGTCTTCCGTGATGCAGAGGATGTCTGCTATTTCCTTGTAGGACTTTCCTTCTATGTCTCGAAGCTGCAGACAGCTGCGCTGCTTTTCAGGCAACTCGTCGATAATATTCCTTACGATGTTCAGTTTGTCTTTCTGAATCATCCTTTCGGAGGGTGTAGAAGTGTTTTCGTCTAACCTTTCTGTATTCTGCTCTTCCAGCGAATCATTCTGATTTTCCTTCTTCTTGATGCGGTCGAGCGAGAGGTTGCGAGCTATGGTGAGGCTGTATGCCTCGATGGAGTCAAGCTCCTGCCATCTGTCGCGGGCGTTCCAGACTTTTATCAGCGTATCCTGCACAACGTCTTCCGCTTCCTCCCGGTTGAGAGTAATGCGAAGGGCCAGCCTGAAGAGTTTGTTCTTCAGCGGCAAAACATCGTTCTGGAAACTGATTTCTTTCATCCCTCTATAATTAATGACGACTATGCTATAAGAAAGTTACAACCAATCTTAATTTATTTCTGTTTTTAACTCTTGTTAAGAAAAAAGGTGATGAATTCTTCACTCTTCACTCTTCGTTCTTCACTTAATCACCGTTCCGTGCTTTCCGTCGATGGCGGTAGCAAGGGTGATAATCACCTCTTTCACACCAGCATCGATGGCTGCAAGCGCATTCTCCAACTTAGGAATCATGCCGCCTGCCACGGTACCATCTGCTTTATATCTCTCAAAATCGGCATGGGTAATCACTGGAATCACGCTGTCGTCATCCTCAGGATTACTGAGCACGCCTTTCTTTTCAAAACTATATATCAATGTCACATCGTAGTAAGGAGCCAGAGCCTTGGCAGTCTCGCTGGCTATGGTGTCGGCATTGGTGTTGAGGATGTTGCCCTTGCCGTCATGGGTCAATGGAGCCATCACTGGAGTAATGCCTTCATTAATAAGGGTCTGGAGCATCTTGCCGTTGGCACGCTCTACATCGCCCACGAATCCGAAGTCGATACCGTCCTTCAACGGACGCTTGTGACTGTGGATTACGTCCATATCAGCACCGGTCAGACCGAGAGCATTCACACCGTTAGCCTGGAGCTTGGCAACCAGGTTCTTGTTGACCAGACCGCCATAAACCATTGTTACCACTTCCAGCATGTCTGCATCAGTGATGCGGCGGCCGTTCACCATCTTGCTCTCGATGCCGAGGGCTGCGGCTACCTTAGTGGCACGGCGGCCACCGCCATGTACCAATATTTTCTTGCCAGGAATGGCTGCGAAATCCTTCAAGAGCTGTGCCAGCTGCTCGCTGTCTTCAACGATGGCACCGCCTACCTTTACTACTGTTACTTTTTCCATCTTTAAGTTTAGTTTATAGTTTGTAGTTAATAGTTTATAGGGCAATCTTGCTGTAAACTATTAACTATCAACTGTTAATTCTTACTGAAGATATGTGTATCCGAAGAGACCATTTCTATAGGTGCCCAGGAATTCCTTGCCCTCATCGAGCGAAATCTTACCTTCCTTCACACTCTTGGTTACCCACTGCTCCAACTGGCGGACGAGTTTCTTCGGATTGTACTGTACGTAATCCAATACCTCCTCTACGGTCTCGCCATCGAATATCTGGTCGATGCTATATTTGCCGTCCTTTACAGAGATGTGGGCAGCATTGGTGTCACCGAAGAGATTGTGCATGTCGCCCAGAATCTCCTGGTAGGCACCAACGAGGAATACACCGAGATAATATGGCTCGTTCTTCTTCAATGGATGAAGAGGAAGAACGTTGCCGATATGTCCGTCGGTAACGAAGTTGGCAATCTTTCCGTCGCTGTCGCAGGTGATGTCCTGCAAGGTAGCGTTGCGGGTAGGACGCTCGTTCAGACGCTGGATAGGCATGATAGGGAAGAGCTGGTCGATAGCCCAACTGTCTGGCAGGCTCTGGAACAGAGAGAAGTTGCAGAAATACTTGTCGGCAAGAATTTTATCCAATCCTCTGAGCTCCTCAGGTACATGCTTCATGTGCTTGGCAAGATTGTTGATCTCGTGGCACACGCTCCAGTACATTGCCTCAATCTCTGCACGGGTCTTCAGATCTACGATGCCGTGAGAGAAGAGCTGCAATGCCTCTTCGCGAATCTGCTCGGCATCATGCCAGTCTTCCAGCATGTTGCGAGGATTCAGGTTGTCCCATATCTCATAAAGATCCTTCACCAGCTGGTGGTCGGTCTCCTTCGCCTCAAACTCCTCTGGCATTTCTGGCAGGGAAGCTGTCTCCAAGACATCGATAACCAGGACAGAATGATGGGCAGAGAGCGAACGGCCGCTCTCGGTGATGAGGTTAGGGTGCTCGATATTGTTCTTGTTGGCTGCATCTACGAATGTATAGACACAGTCGTTTACATACTCCTGGATAGAGTAGTTTACGGAGCTCTCGCTGCTTGAAGAGCGGGTGCCGTCGTAATCTACACCGAGTCCGCCACCGCAATCTACGAAATCTACATTGTAGCCCATCTTGTGGAGGCTAATATAGAATTGGGCTGCCTCACGGAGAGCAGTCTGAATGCGGCGAATCTTGGTAATCTGACTTCCGATATGGAAGTGGATAAGGCGCAGACAGTCGTGGAATCCCATCTCGTCTATCTTCTTGAGGGCTGTGAGCAGTTCTGCGCTGGTCAAACCGAACTTAGATGCATCGCCGCCGCTTTCAGCCCATTTGCCTGAACCTGAAGAAGCCAGTTTGATGCGGATACCTATGTTTGGCTTTACGTTGAGCTTTTTGGCTACCTTTTCGATGATATCCAGCTCATTGAGCTTTTCTACTACGATAAAGATGCGCTTGCCCATCTTCTGAGCCAGCAAGGCAAGTTCGATGTAGCTCTCGTCCTTGTAGCCGTTACAGATGATGAGCGAGTCGCTCTGTGCCTGTACGGCGATGACGGCGTGGAGTTCAGGCTTAGAGCCAGCCTCCAGTCCGAGGTTGAACTTCTTGCCGTGAGAGATAATCTCCTCAACGACCGGCTGCATCTGGTTCACCTTAATAGGATAGATGACAAAGTTTTCTCCCTTGTATCCATACTCTTCCTTTGCCTTTTGAAAACAGCTGGCTGTCTTCTCGATGCGGTTGTCGAGGATGTCTGGGAAACGGAGCAGTACGGGAGCGTTGATGTCGCGTAATGCCAGCTCGTCCATGATGTCGCGCAGGTCTATCTGTGTGTTGTCCTTGCATGGAGTTACATAGACATCACCCTTGTCGCTGATGCCAAAGTAAGAAGTACCCCAACCACAGATGTTGTAGAGCTCCTTCGAGTCTTCAATAGTCCATTTCTTCATTTTCTAATCTTGCTTGCTGGAAATCAGTTTTGTTTGTTGCCTTTATTATATATTACTTTATTAGATACGGCTATATGTTCAGCAGGTCTCTGATCTGCTGAACAATAGCGTTGATTTTATCATAATTGTCCATCACGTTGATATCGATGATGTGTTTTGCCTTCTCGTAGTAAGGCTCTCGAAGTTTCAGCTGCTCATGGATAAACTTGTCTACCTCTTCCGGTGTTTTGTTGAGCAGCAGAGGGCGTACGCCTTTGCCCATCTTCAGATGAGCGTGAAGGGTTTCTGGAGATGCCTTCAGGTAAAACGTTTCGCCAAGTTGGTTCATGTAGTCCATATTGTCGAAGAAACATGGTGTTCCTCCTCCGCAACTTACCACTACATTTTCAAACTCTGCCACTTCGTGTAGCATATTATGCTCTATCTTGCGAAATCCCTCTTCTCCAACTTCGTCGAAGATCTGTTTAACGGTCTTGCGCATTCGGCTCTCGATATACCAGTCGAGATCGTAGAACATAACGCCAAGGTCTTTGGCGAGGGCTTTGCCGACCGTTGTCTTGCCGGCGCCCATGTATCCTATGATGATGATTGACTTCATTTTCTTCTGTTTCTATGTCAATGAGGCATGTTTATGATTTCTTTCTGCCTCTAGCCTTTGGTTCTGGAGCAGCTTTGATAATTTCCATACACTCCTCGTATGTAAGCTCCTCTGCACTCTCATGTTTTGCCTTTGGAATGCGGTAATTCTTGCCGTCGTAAGCAATGTATGGACCATACTTGCCATTGAGAATTTCCATCTTGTCGTCCTCATCGAAAACTTTGAGATGACGCTTCTCTTCGGCTTCGCGCTTTTCCTTGATCAGCTCGATGGCTCTATCCAGGGTGATGGTCAGCGGATCATCCTCCTTTGGAATAGAAACATACTTGCGGTTATGGAGGATGTAAGGGCCGTAGCGGCCAGAACCAACTGTTACAGTAATGCCTTCATAATCACCGAGTTCTCTTGGCAGCTTGAAGAGTTCCAAAGCCTCTTCCAGGGTGATGGTTTCTATGCTCTTGTCTGATGGCAACTGGGCAAACTGAGGCTTGTCCTTGTCTTCTGCAGAACCAATCTGTACCACTGGTCCAAAACGGCCAATCTTGACGAATACTGGTTTTCCGGTCTTTGGATCATTTCCGAGATTGCGCTCGCCGGCTTTGTGCTGGTTGCGGGCTTCCAGGACTTCCTTCACTTCAGGCTCAAAGCCCTTGTCGAAATCCTTCATCCAGTTGGTCCATTCGGTCTTTCCTTCTGCAATATCATCAAACTTCTTCTCTACGTCTGCCGTAAAGTTGTAGTTCATGATGTTCGGGAAGTTCTCCATCAGGAAATCGTTTACTACGATGCCGATATCAGTAGGCAGAAGCTTGCCCTTTTCAGAGCCTGCCATCTCTTTCTTCAACTTCTGGGTTATCTTGATGCCCTTCAGAGAATCTATGGTAAATGTGCGCTCTTCCCCCGTCTTGTCACCCTTTACCACGTATTGACGCTGCTGGATGGTACTGATGGTTGGAGCATAGGTAGATGGACGGCCGATGCCGAGATCTTCCAGTTTCTTTACCAAACTGGCCTCGGTGTATCTTGCAGGAGCCAGAGAATACTTCTCTGTAGCAAGGATTTCTCTGCGCTGCAATTCATCGCCTTCTTTCAGGGCAGGAAGAATGTGGGAAGAATCCTCAGCATGCTCTTCATCGTCGGTTGACTCGAGATAAACCTTGAGGAAACCATCGAATGAAACAACCTCGCCGGTAGCAACAAACTTTTCGCTTGTGTTGCCGATATTGATGTTGATGGTTGTCTTTTCGAGTTGTGCGTCAGCCATCTGAGATGCGATGGTACGCTTCCAGATGAGTTCGTAAAGGCGCTTCTCCTGAGCGGTTCCTTCGATGGTTGGTTCATTCATATATGTAGGACGGATAGCCTCGTGCGCTTCCTGTGCACCCTTTGAACTGGTGTGGTAGGCACGAGTCTGGCTGTATTCCTTGCCATATTCTCTGATAATCTCATCTTTGCTGGCGTTGGAACAGAGCGTAGAGAGGTTTACGCTATCGGTTCGCATGTAAGTGATGCGTCCGCTTTCGTAAAGTTTCTGGGCTATCATCATGGTCTGTACAACGGTGAAACCAAGCTTGCGTGCTGCCTCCTGTTGCAGAGTAGAAGTAGTGAAAGGTGGTGCAGGAGAACGCTTTAAAGGCTTTTTGGTTACAGATTCAACCATAAACTTAGCGTCTTTACACTTCTCAAGGAAAGCTTCAACCTCTTCGTGGGTATTGAAACGCTGGTCCAGTTCTGCCTTTACCTCTGTTGCATTGCCGCTGTCGCTGATCAGGGCGAAAATAGCGGTAACGCGATAGTATGGAACACTCTGGAACTTCTGGATTTCACGCTCACGTTCTACTATCAGACGGACAGCAACACTCTGTACACGACCTGCAGAAAGGGCTGGCTTAACCTTTCTCCACAAGATAGGAGAAAGCTTGAAACCTACCAGTCGGTCGAGTACACGACGTGCCTGCTGGGCATTCACCAGGTTCATGTCCAGATGGCGTGGGTTCTTGATTGCGTCAAGAATAGCCTGTTTGGTAATCTCGTGGAAGACAATACGGTTTGTCTTCTCCTCATCCAATCCCAGTACTTCGCAAAGATGCCAGCTGATGGCTTCTCCCTCGCGGTCCTCATCGGATGCTAACCAGATTTTCTTGGCTTTCTTCGCATTCGTTTTCAATTCTGTAACGAGTTTTTTCTTTTCCTCTGGAATCTCATAATCAGGTTCCATGGTTTTCTCGTTTATACTAAGTTCCTTCTTCTTCAGGTCACGGATATGACCGTAAGAAGACATAACCTTATAGTCCTTACCTAAAAACTCTTCGATCTTTTTAGCCTTCGCAGGGCTCTCGACGATTACTAAATTCTCTTGCATAAGCTTATACACAATTTTTTTCGGTTGGCAAAAGTAAGTAAACTTTTTGCTTATACCTTATTATATGGTGTTTTTTTGGGTTTTTTTAATGTTTGGGAGCCATATTTGGCTGTATTGAACCCTTTTTATCCCAATTTTGTTTCCAAATAACGATGGAGCCCCTTGCGTATGGAATCGAATGCAAACTCATCAGGATTGAGTCTGCTCAATGGTATCCAGAATGATTCTTCTGCATCGTCCATTGCTTCTATATGAGTGTCGTCTTTCACCTTCACTTCATAGAACATATCGAGGGTATGAACTATGAAACCTGAGTAAAGGTAGAGATTTGGGTAGCTGAACTGATACTTAACCTCAGTTGCATCCAGTCCGGTTTCCTCTTTTACCTCTCTTGCCATACCTTCTTCACCTGTTTCATCCATGTCAACAAAACCGCCTGGCAAATCGAGTGCCCCCTTGGCAGGGTCTTTCTTGCGCCTTACTGCCAGAAGCTCTTCCTTACTGTTGAGTATGAGAGCTACCGTAGCACTGCTTGGATTGAGGTAATAAGAGAATCCGCAGTCCTTACACTTCTTGCTCTTGATGTTGTTGATTTCGAAATGATTAGAGCCGCAAACCGGGCAAAACTGAAACTTATCTAATACGTGACTCATATTATGATTAATGTATAATGATTGATGTTTAATGGAAAAGAATTTATCTTCATGTTATAATTGAAAAGCGGCCGGTCTTTGACTGCTGAACAAAGATCGGCCGCTGGTTATCTGTTATTTACCAATTATCTGTACGGAATGGGAAGAGAGGCAGGTTGCCTGCATTTGCCATATTGCCGAGCTGGAAGTTGCGGAAACAGTAGCGAAGGGCTACCGGTTTCTTTACCTCAGGACTGGTTACGATGACGCACTCATTCCAAGGATCGTTGCCTTCCTGCCAGAAGTGCTTGGCTGTAGCCTTATGGAATACCTTATCTTCGCCTGCAACTTCGAAACCTTCGATACCTTCAAAGCGGTTGTAGGCTCCGTAGGTGTTGTCGAAGTGAACTTTCACGGTGTCCCCAACAATCTTCATCTCCTTGAAGGTCATGCTTTCGCTGAAGAGTCCTTTCACTCCGTAGGTCTTGCTGAGTGCCTGGAGTGCAAGACGTTCGCCTACAGGCTGTTTCTGGCATGGATGAATCTGCTCAACCTCGTATGGGTAAACCAGGTCTTCGGTACAGACGATGCCGCTGTTTGGAATCACCTTGGCTGCATTGAACTGCTGTTCACGGAGCTTAGGTCCCCAATCGCCATTTACGTCGCCATTATGATAAGGTGCAATCTGTACGAAATAGAATGGCAGTTCGCCCTGCTTGAAGTCTCTGCGCCACTGGGCAACGAGGTCGGCAAGACGTTTGGTATACTGGCCGTCCGGGTCGCCCACGTTAGAACATCCCTGATAGAAGAGAATCCCCTTTACGCTATAGTTGAGGATAGGGTGGAAAGTTCCGTTACCCCAGAGAAGAGGGTAGAGGAAATCCCACTTAAACTTAGGGTTCTTGGTCATCTTTACAGAGTCGAGATCTTCCTTGGTGTTCTTCTTCAGGTAGTCGCGGTCGAGCCAGCTTTCTACACGGCTTCCACCCTTGTTTGCCATGACCAGACCTACCGGAATATCAAGAGTCTTGTTTATTACCTGGGCAAAGAAGTATCCTGTAGCAGATGCATCGCCTACGGTTTCCGGGTTAACCTCCTTCCATTCGCAGTTGGCATCATCTAACGGCTTACTGCTCATTACGCTAGGAATCTTTACGTAATGTACGCCTTTGTACTGGTTTGCTTCGAGCACCGCCTTGTTGTAACCTTCTACAGGGCAGTTGCCGAATCCTTTTACAGGCATCTCCATGTTGCTCTGACCTGCACAAACCCATACTTCTCCTGCCAGCACATTGTTGAGAGTGGTCTTTTCGCCATCATCGAAAGTGATGGAGAGTGGGGTGTAGCTCGCCTTCGGGGTTTGTACTTTGATAGCCCATTTGCCATCCTTTCCGGTCTTGGCAGAATATTTCTGCCAAGACCATGAGGTGGTTACCTCTACGGTGGTTCCTGGTTTATCCCATCCCCAGAGGCTAGCCTCTGTGTTTTGCTGTAAAATCATGTTGTCACCCAAGATGTGTGGCAACTTTACTTTAGCCTGTGCTCCTGTTGTGATAAGCGCCAAGGCTGCCATTGCTAAAAATTTCTTATTCATTTTTTAGGGTTTAAAAGTTTATCGTTTTTTTTGTTCTTAAGTTCCTTGTATGGTTCGTATTCTGATATTGCCATCTATGTTATCATGAAAGCAGATACAGAACTGACGTTAAAGAATAAGAGTTAGAAGCTGGAAGATGAAAAGCCGAAACTGTTCTCTCCAAACTTCTAACTCCTGGTTATCTTATGGTTATCTTAAAGAAGGTTCTTGATGGCTGCCTCTATGTCCTTAATCTGTGCATCACGTGCCTGCAGGGTGTTGGTGCGGTCGATCAGGAAGAAGGTAGGAATGCTCTGGACATTGTAGAGAGCCAGACTTTTGCCCTGAATGCCATCTTCATCGCGTACGCAAATCCAAGGGATGGCAGCGGTAGAGGTCTTCCAGAAGTGCTCGTCAGGGTCTACTGATACCTGATAAATCTCCAGTCCGGCAGCATGATACTTGTTGTAGAGTTCACGCAACATCATGATGCGCTTGGTGCTCTCTTTGCTGGCGAAGAGATGGAAGTCGAGCAGTACCACCTTGCCCTTGAGGTCGGAGAGACGGCGTACCTGTCCCTTGTTGTCCTGAAGTGCAAGTTCGATGCATCCGTTTACGCTCACCTTGCTGGCCTCAATCTGCTGCTGTGCCATCTGGTTCTCGATGATGCGGATGTCTTTCATTCCCTCGATGGCGATATTGTGGAGGTTCTTGCCACGCTCAGCGCCAGGATAGTAGGTATCCCAACTGGTTGCTACGGCAGCAAATACCTTCACGTCGTCTTTGTTGTTGCGAGGGTTGAAGATAAGTGTATTCACATTGCCCAACTGTACCGTTTGGAAGAGCGCATAGTAAGCGTATGCCTTCATAGGCTCCTTGAAGATGTAGTTGGTCTTGATGTCCTGTTTGTAAGCCTGGAGCATGCGGCCTACGATGGATTCGATAGAATCGTTGCCGATGTTAGGATCTTTCACGAGCCCGTTGATATTGCTCTGGAGAGTCATCTGCTTAAGAGACAACTCCTTGATCTTGTTGCAGTTTTCAGAACCTTCCACTTCGTATTTGAAGCTCATCTGCGGATAAGCCGCCTTTACCTTGACGGTTTCTGTAGAATCGATGGAAAGATTGATGGTTTGGTTGGCGATGCGTAAGCGGTAGAACTCTGGGGTAACAGAGTCCATGGCAGCCTCGTCGAAGGCAAAGGCACCATCCTCGCCCAGTTTCACAGAGTCGATTTTCACAGGACCGTTCAGGCTGATGTTCTCCAGATAGAGCATAGAGTCCTGAGCCTCTGTGATATTGCCGTTGATGTGGAATTTCTTGTTGTTACAAGAAGTCAAAGCCAGTGCAGCTACCATAATCGCTGCCACTGAAAAGAGTCTAGTTATCTTCATGAATTTTATTATTTTGCAAAATTATCGAGTGCAAAGATAGTAATAAAATTGCGAATAATGCACCTTCTATAGATAAATTATTAAAAAAAGTGGAAAATAATTGCTGATTTATTTGTTTATTAATAATTAAAGAGGTATCTTTGCAGCGTTTTAGATATTTTAGATGTTAGACAAAACAATAAGTTTTAAATTTAGATGAACGTAATTACAAAAAGTGTTCAGTTGCCTGATGGAAGAACCATCACAATTGAGACCGGAAAAGTTGCAAAACAGGCTGATGGTGCTGCGGTTCTCCGCATGGGTAACACAGTGCTTCTCGCAACTGTTTGTGCAGCAAAGGATGCAGTTCCGGGTACAGATTTTATGCCTTTGCAAGTAGATTATCGTGAGCAGTACAGTGCTGCAGGTCGTTTCCCTGGTGGTTTCACCAAGCGCGAAGGCAAAGCCAGCGATGAGGAAATCCTTACCTCTCGTCTTGTGGACCGTGCTTTGCGTCCACTTTTCCCTTCTAACTACCATGCAGAAGTTTACGTACAGGTAATGTTGCTCTCAGCCGATGGTGTTGACCAGCCAGATGCCCTCGCAGGTTTCGCTGCTTCAGCTGCCATGGCTTGTTCAGATATTCCTTTCGAGTACTATATCTCTGAGGTTCGTGTAGCTCGTATCAATGGTGAGTATGTTGTTAACCCTACATTCCAGCAGATGGAAGAGGCAGACATGGATATCATGGTTGGTGCTACCAAGGACAATATCATGATGGTAGAAGGTGAGATGAAGGAAGTTTCTGAGCAGGATCTCATTGGTGCCCTCAAGGTGGCTGCCGAGGCTATCAAGCCTATGTGCGAGCTCCAGTATGAGTTGGCTAAGGAGAAGGGTACTGACGTGAAGCGTGAGTATGACCACGAGATCAACGATGAGGAACTCCGTGAGCAGATCAAGTCTGAGCTTTACAAGCCAGCTTATGATATCAATCATCAGGCTTTGGAGAAGCATGCACGTCAGGATGCTTTCGACAAGGTTTTGGCTGATTTCCTCGAGAAGTATGACGCTGCTCATACCGATCTTTCTGAGGAAGACCTGGAGGAGAAGCACGCTGAGGCTACCCGTTACTATGATGACGTAATGCGCGATGCTATGCGCCGTTGCATCCTCGATGAGGGCTTGCGCCTTGATGGTCGTGTTACTACAGATATCCGCCCTATCTGGTGCGAGGTGTCTCCACTCCCAATGCCTCACGGAAGCGCTATCTTCCAGCGTGGTGAGACCATGTCTCTCTCTACATGTACTCTTGGTACAAAGATGGACGAGAAGCTTATCGACGGTGTGCTCGAGAAGAGCTACCAGCGCTTCCTCCTTCATTATAACTTCCCTCCATTCTCTACAGGTGAGGCTAAGGCTCAGCGCGGCGTAGGCCGTCGTGAGATTGGTCACGGTCACTTGGCATGGCGTGGTTTGAAGGGTCAGATTCCTACAGACTTCCCTTACACAGTACGTTTGGTAAGCCAGATCTTGGAGTCTAACGGTTCTTCTTCTATGGCTACTGTTTGTGCTGGTACTCTCGCCCTGATGGATGCAGGTGTTCCTATGAAGAAGCCAGTTTCTGGTATCGCTATGGGTCTTATCAAGAACCCTGGTGAGGACAAGTACGCTATCCTCAGTGATATCCTCGGTGATGAGGACCACTTGGGTGATATGGACTTCAAGACCACTGGTACCCGCGATGGTTTGACCGCTACACAGATGGATATCAAGTGTGATGGTTTGAGCTTCGAGATTCTTGAGGAGGCTTTGATGCAGGCTAAGGCTGGTCGTGAGCACATCCTCAACTGCATGATGGAGACAATCTCTGAGCCACGTGCTGAGATGAAGCCACAGGTTCCACGTATCGTAGCATTCGATATCCCTAAGGAGTTCATCGGTGCTGTTATCGGCCCTGGTGGTAAGATTATCCAGCAGATGCAGGAGGATACTGGTGCGACAATCACTATCGAGGAGACTGATGGTAAGGGTCACGTCCAGGTATCTGCTCCTAACAAGGATTCTATCGATGCAGCTTTGGCTAAGATTAAGGCTATCGTAGCTGTTCCTGAGGTTGGTGAGGTTTACGAGGGCACAGTTCGCTCTATCATGCCTTACGGTTGCTTCGTAGAGATTCTCCCTGGTAAGGATGGTTTGCTCCACATCTCTGAGATTGATTGGAAGCGTCTTGAGACAGTTGAAGAGGCTGGCATCAAGGAAGGCGACAAGATCAAGGTGAAGTTGATGGAGATTGATCCTAAGACTGGCAAGTACAAACTTTCTCATCGTGTATTGATGGAGAAGCCAGAGGGTTATGTAGAGCGTGAGCGTCGTCCACGTCCTGAGCGCGGTGAGCGTCGCGGTCGTCGTGATGATCGTCATGAAGGTCGTGGTGAGCGTCCAGCTCGTCAGCCACGTCGTTACGAGCATCGTAATGATGAGCAGGCTCCTAAGGAGTTCAACGACTCTTTGGATCACAACAATGATGTAGAATAATCTGCGTATTAGACACATTATTATATATAAAGGCACATTCCTATGCGGAATGTGCCTTTTTAAATTTTGCTTTCTCTGGTTATTGCCGGATATAGTATTTGTAAATGGGAATGGAGAATGCAAAGTGGGATAAAATGTGGATAAACAAAAAGAGTCACAAGTAAAACTTGTGACTCTTTTCTGCGCTTCAAGATGGGCTTGAACCAACGACCCCCTGATTAACAGTCAGGTGCTCTAACCAACTGAGCTATTGAAGCAATTTGCTATGAAAGAAGATGAGTTACGAGGCTAACCTGAAACTCTCTTGCGCTTCAAGATGGGCTTGAACCAACGACCCCCTGATTAACAGTCAGGTGCTCT